>Ga0315339_1001260_pt1 | contig 23633 bp, 20 predicted proteins | sample ASW17metaG_FD_204514 | JGI IMG/M metagenome (GOLD analysis project Ga0315339, IMG submission 204514) | Ammonia-oxidizing marine archaeal communities from Pacific Ocean, United States - ASW #17 | ecosystem: Environmental > Aquatic > Marine > Oceanic | place: USA: California | collected 2016-12-05
CCTAACGGGTGCCCTCAGGCTACGTTCCAGCCGTCCCACAAAAACTCAAAGCAAACCCTTGGATCCATCTCCAACTGGTCTAGTTTTACTCCGCCGAAGTGGTCTAATTTTGCTCCGCCCTTGACATTCGGGCGTGTTGACCCGTTATGGGCGATTCTTGCTCATCCAGACAAGGTCGGCAACCGATGGGACGTGGAGGAGTTCTTTGAAACCGGCAGGAAAGAGGTGGCAGCGATAATCAGTCGCCTCCACGATCTTGGGATTACAATCAGCGGCGGCAAAGCCCTGGATTTTGGCTGTGGTGTCGGTCGGCTGTCCCAGGCCCTCTGTGCACACTGTGATGAGATGATCGGGGTCGACATTGCACCCTCCATGATAGAAAAGGCTAAGGCTCTAAATCAACACCGGGACAAATGTCAGTATCTTGTAAATACGGATGGCCACTTAGCTGTGTTTCCTGCGTCCGCATTCGATGTTGTGTTTTCGTGCATTGTCCTTCAGCATCTACAGCCTGAGGACAGCAAGGAATATATACGTGAATTCTTTCGAATATCGCGCAATAGTGCGGTGATCGCATTCCAGATTCCAAGCCATCCGCTAGGTTGCACCAGAGTCATGGGTCCGCTGCCCGCCGATGCCTGTAAGGCTGGAATCGAAGTTCGCGGACTTCCAAAGGAAGTAGAAATAGGTGCAAGTGTGAAGATTTCTGTTTCAGTTCGGAACCAGTCATCTGTTGCGTGGCCGGCTTTAGCGTTCGAGGGTCCTGATAAATACCTACTGCACGTGGGCAATCATTGGCTTGACGCTTCGGGAATGATGGTTCTTAGGGACGACGGGAGAAGTTCGCTTCAGCGAGATCTGCTCCCTGGTAAGGAAGACACGATAGACCTGATTATTACCTCTCCGCAGGATCCCGGGGAATACCAACTCGAAGTGGATATGGTCCAGGAAGGCGTACGTTGGTTTCATGATGGGGGAGGGGCAACATGGAGGTCGGAAGTTCGGGTCGCAAGAAGTCTAGGTGGCGGCTCTGGGCGGGCATCGAAAGATACAGACGACAGTTTCGATCGTTCAATGTGGATGTGTGGAGTTCCTCAGGCCGAGGTCATTTCGTTGATTGAAGATGAGGGTGGAACTCTTTTGAGCGTGGACGTCGATGAGCCTGCGCCGGGTTGGGTTGGCTATAGGTACTACGCGCAGAAACATTAGGGATCGATGAGGATTGTCATCTGCCACGAGCGGTTCCTGTCCCGGTTCGGTGTGGACCGGGTACTTCTTGCGTTGGCGAGAGGATTCACGGAAGACGAGCTCAGAGCGGCAATTTCTCCTGATGGTTCCAAGGTAGCCTACACGCGCGAGGGCACTGGGTACAGACACCTCCATGTCACCGAACTGCCCAAAGGTCCCGAGAAAAAGCTCGTGGAAGGTATCGGCGCGATGATGGACTGGACGTCCGGCGGACGCGAAATCCTCTACTACTCACCTATACCCTATCGGTGGTTCGCGGTAGATGCGGAGACGGGTGAAACGCGGAAGATGTGTTGAGCCATCCGCAATACGCGGTTGCGCAGTTACGTTTTTCACCCGACAGAGAGTGGCTCTCTTTGAAACTAGGCATCCAGGCTGGGCCAACTCTTGTCTCGCCTGTAAGAAACGGCCAGCCTGAGAACGGCGGAGAGAAACTAGACCACAGAGCGGCGATTCTAAGCCGCGTGAGGGCGGAGAGAAACTAGACCGCTCGAGTGGTCCAGCGAACATTCCTGAAGTGTTTGTGGGACACGGAAGGGATGTATCGCGTGGAGTTATACGCTCAAGTACGGCGCAGTGTGATCGTTGAGGGGCTGAGTGAGCGCGAGGCCGTCAAGCGGTTCGGTTTGGCGCGGGAGACGGTGCGCAAGATGTTGCGCTACCGGATTCTCCATTTCGCTACCTTACCTCATTCGATGCAACACGACAGTTCAGCCGACCGCCGCACTCCCGATTGTTTTCAGCCGTTCTCGTATCCGTGCGCCGATCGCTTCCCGGCTCAGCCATTTCCGAACATCTCGCTGACCCGCACGAGCGATCGATTCACGCTGTTCTCCGTCAGCACGAACGGTACGAAGTTGCGAAACGGCATGAGAGATCGATGGCTCAGCCCAGAAGGCTGTCGGCGGGTATGGATCGCAACCTTGCGGCACCGGGACAATCTCGTACGGTACGAGAAAGGAGTTCCCCAAAGTCGTGAAATCCATGTTTCCCGAGTACGCGGTTGCAATGACCGGCTTGCCCAGATACATCGCTTCCGCGAGTGTAAGGCCGAAGCCCTCTGCCCGATGTAAGGATACGAGGCAGTCACAGGCCTGAAAGAGCGCGGACACCTCAGCTCGGGGCAGCGTCCGATCGATGATCGAGACAGCGCCTTCCACGGAGGCTTCACGCAACGCGCTCACCGCTCCAAGATTCTTCTCGGCATTGTTTACCTTCAGCACCAAATGGACGGTGGGGTCATTACCAAACGCATTCAGGAACGCTCTAGCCACCGCAGTTGGGTTTTTCCGTTCAAACACGCTCAGCATGTCGAACGTCGTAAGAAACACAAACGCATCCTTTGGAATGCCAAAATCGGCGCGGCTCCGTGTCGGAAATTCATCAACTTCGACAGCGGGCGGAATTCGTACAACAGGTATATTCGACCTTCTCGCAATGGATTCTTGACTGAAACGACTTAGCGTCCAGATCTCATCAAAATATCCGAATGCCGGCGTATACTCCTGAGGGAACTCCTCCAGTTCCCAGCACCAGTAGCCGATGTTTCGTTTCCCAGCGAACACCTCGGGGCCAAGAATCTGAATGGTTTCAGCAACCTGATCCGCATTTACATGTAGGACGTTCACGCCATAGCTATCGCCCGCATTCTCGGTCAGTCGTTCATCCTCCTCCCGATGCAGACCCTTCGTGCTCAGCTTCTGTATTGAGGTTCCGACACCTGCAGCTCGAGCGGCCTCGATGGTCGCCCTTACTGCTTCGCCCACCCCCATTTCGGCGCTCAAATACCCCATTACGTTGACGCCTAATTCAGGTTTGGCTTCACGCAACGTGAATGCGCGGGGCCCGCTGTCGCGTCGCCCGTCGGGGCGGTTTGCGAAATCAGCATTTGGCTGACGCCCGTCCGCGTTTCGCCCCCTACCTGCCCGGCGCGCGCGAGCCCCCAGCTGAAGAACAGCCACTCGCAGATATTGGAGCCACCTTTCCCAGGGCCAGAGCTCGCTTAGCGCCTCGTGCCATCGATTTCTTACGTGCCGCCCGGCAGAGCCGCTGAGAGCGCCCGACTCGCACGCACCGTACGTCAACGCCCACGCCAGATAGCGCAACCGATCCTTGTCTTCAGGGTCCGGAAAGGTCTTCTGGAGGTCCTTGCGGACTGCGTAGAGACTGCGCTCCGCGCGCGTCACGGTACTTGCTGTCCGACTTGTCACAGGTGCGTCTCCCAACTCTTAGTTGGGCGGACAACATGATGCGGGGGGCCCTTGCCATCCGGAAAGCCCAACACAAACTCGAACAGATCTGCTGGCCCCCACCTCGATTCTCCCCTGACGCCGCCAACGGTACATCCCCATTGACCCCCACTCTTTGGGTGGTTCCTAGGAGCTAACTACTCAGAAGCATGAGTACGGGTTGGATCTGACGAGTCTCTCGCTCACTCCTCGCCGCCAGTATCCAACAACAAGGCTTCGAGACGCTCCATTCTCTCGCTCAATTCGGCGATTTGCTCGTCTTTCTCTTGGCGCAGTTGCGAGTATTGGTGGTCCTTCTCCTTCAACTTTCCATTGAGACGATCGATGTAGATGTGGGCTTTCTCCAACTCATTCAGAAGACCTCCCATCTTCTCGGAAACGTTCATCGGTCCACCGGGAGTCGTTGGCCCAACGCCGGGCAAGTAGTGTTGTTGCCACATCTTCTTCGCGTGCTCGTCAATCGTTTCGACCTTCTGCGCAAAGACTTCGTCGCAACCACCGCCGCAACTGGGTCCGCCCGTCGTCAACGTACCGGGGATCGACATATTCCCGCCCTCGTTGAGGCGGAGTTCCTGCTTGCCGCTGCCAATCTTGTTGATGATGAAATGATCCGTGTTGCCCTCAACAGCGGTGAAGACCCAATTGGAACCCGTCGTCAAGTTTTCCATGCGAAAACCAACGTCATCACCGATCGATGCCCCAGCGTCACGCGCAATGTGAAGCGGGGCGACAGGTGAAGCCGTCCCGATACCGACATCTCCGTTACCGGCAACGCGCACGGCAAAATCTACGGCAGCCGCCCGGGGCGTGATCAGTACAAGCATCGCTACCAATAACGCACAGCTGAACAAGTTGTCGGCTCGTCTTCGCTTAAACATCATTCTTCCTCCTTACTTACCTCGGTATTCACTACCGGTGATCGTGTTCATGCGATCCAGCACTGAGGGCTGACGGGTTCGTGCCATCACTTAAGCCAACACTGACACCCGCCCATTTACTCAATGTATCACGTATCTGTGCGTTGACGACATCGCTATCACGGTTGAGTTGTCGGATTTGGGCCTCCTGTGGCCCTTCGTGATTGTCGACGGAGTTTGCGTCCCAACAGCGTCTGGCTCCTGCAAAACAAACCGTATTCCGCCCGGCTTCGGTCTCACCGGCTTCAGCGGCGGTGTTGACCTACTCTTTGCTACAATCTCTGAGGTATTGAGCCTGTCGTTGTTCGCTGTCTAGTCGCGCTTCCCCATAGGCTGTGCCGAGATCGCCTCTCCATCGACCTCGGCTTCGAGAGACCTATTGCAGGAACGTAGAACGTGGGGCTACGCCGGAATCGTTGGAGGATGGAGGTTGCCAAAAAGAGCACTCATCACCGGAGTCACCGCTCAGGATGGTTCATACCTCGCCGAACTCCTCATTACGAAGGGCTACGAGGTGCATGGACTCGTCCGCCGGGTAGCCCTTGAAGATCCCGAACACCGGTTGTCGCGCATTAGCCACATCCTCGATCGAATCCGGCTCCATCCCGCATCACTCGAGAGCCTAACCAGCATCTATCGCGTAGTTGGCAAGGTGCTGCCGGATGAGTGTTATCATTTGGCGGCCCAAAGCTTTGTGAGCTATTCGTTTGACGACGAGTTTTCGACTTTCAACACAAACATCAACGGGACACATTATATGCTGGACGCAATCAGAAGCTTGGCTCCGGCCTGTCGCTTCTACTTTGCGGGATCGAGCGAGCAGTTCGGGAAGGCTGAGGAGATTCCCCAATCGGAAACGACTCGTTTTCATCCTCGCTCAGCGTACGGCATCAGCAAGGTCGCGGGATTTGAACTTACGCGCAACTATCGAGAAGCCTACGGATTACACACAAGTAGCGGGATACTGTTTAATCATGAATCACCCAGGCGGGGTTTTGAATTCGTGACACGGAAGATCAGCGCCGGAGTGGCGAAGATCATCGCAGGTGAGAACAACACTTTGCGCCTCGGAAACCTCGAAGCCAAACGCGATTGGGGTCACGCAAAGGAATACGTGCAAGCCATGTGGCTCATGCTTCAACAGAACGAACCCGATGACTTTGTGGTCGCGACCGGAGAAGCTCATTCCGTCGTCGAATTCGTCGAACTGGCCTTCTCTATTGCGGGTCTCGACCATCGAAAATATGTGGAGGTCGACAAGTCTCTGTATCGACCCGCGGAAGTAAACATGCTGCTCGGAGACGCATCGAGGACACGAGATATTCTTAACTGGGTACCCAAACTTGACTTCAAGGCTCTCGTAACGGAGATGGTTAGGGAGGATTGCAAACAACGCGGAGTAGCGCTGGCGTGATCATTCCGAAAAACAGGACCAATCGTTCATGAATCATGAAAATAGAACCGTTGTCGAGCAAGTCCGAACCGCCGTGGAGAAGAGCCTGAAGTTAAGCAGCGCTGCACCTTCCGACGCCCTGGAGTTGACGTCAGCAAACACCGCCTCCCCGGCAGCACCCGTACCTCCTGTCGAACTTGGGCTGGATGAACTAAGGTCCCTGACCGTGGAACTGGAGGCTCTGCGCCTCAACATCGACGCCCAACCGCCGTCTCCTCGCACCATTCGCGGAAAGTTCGGCGGCCTGTTGATCCGTTTTCTGCGGAAGCCACTATGGTGGCACACGTGGCGCATCAATATGTTTGCTGCTACCCTAGGCCGACACCAAGACGTCGCGGACGTCGTGTTTGAGCGCACCGAACGCTATCTGCAGACGATTGAAGCGCGTTGCATGCATTTGGAAGCGGCTCAGCTTCAAGCTCAGTCCGGATACGCCGACACAGCCAGCCGGGAAGAGGTCGAGTCCATCAAGAACAGAGTTGCCCAGTTGTCCGAATCGATTGAGGCACTACGTGCAGACGTCAAGTCGTCGCAGCCGCGATGGCCTGTGAGCAAAGAGCATCAGGACCTCTACAGCGTTTTTCAGGATTCCTTCCGAGGCTCGCGCGATGAGATCAGCGAGAAGCAAAAAGTCTACCTGCCGTATCTTACCGACGCGGATCTGGGGCACCCCGATTCACCCGTCCTTGATCTCGGGTGTGGCCGCGGAGAGTGGCTAGAGTTACTGCGACGGTACCAAATCACGGCCCAGGGGCTGGACATCAATCCCGCAATGGTTTCTTTGTGTCAGACTCTTGGTCTCAATGTGCTTCGTGGGGACGCGCTCGTACACCTGCGCGCGGTACCCGACCAAAGCCAAGGCGCCATTACGGCATTTCACCTCATTGAACATGTGCCATTTGAAACACTACTCGAACTGATTGATCAGAGTCTTCGTGTGCTCCGTCCCGGGGGAATCATGATCCTAGAAACACCCAATCCCAAGAACCTCCGAGTCGGCTCTGAATCCTTTTATCTCGATCCGACACATCTGCGCCCGCTGCCGAGCGCCATGGTGCGATTCTTTGTGGAAGCTCGCGGTTTTTCTGATGTGCATATCCTGGAACTAAGTCCAAGTCCAGCTGAGATTCTTCAGCAGTATCCAGATCGTGAGTTGGCGACCCAACTCAATAGCTGCCTTCTCGGGCCTCGTGACTACGGGGTCCTCGGAGTCAAGCCGCCCTCGCAATCGGCTGACTGAGTTCGACGGAAAGCGTCCAAGGCCGCGCCCACGTCCCGCGGCCCCTCGTACACTTCACTCCAACCATCTCTGGGGGCACTTTCTCGGAGCGTTTCGGCTTCGCGCGGCACCAGCCACTTGATGCTTGGAAGATCCACGCCGGACAGCTCCTCCGCCGTGGCAGCCGGGTCCACGATCCATACTACATCAGCTTCCCGTCGTTGCTCTCGGGTTAGCCACTCCCCCCATAGAAATCGGTACCCGCCATAGCGCGGCCGTTCATCAATCCGTCGCAACGCATCTCGACAATCCGCATGCCAGCGCTGCCCAATACACAGCACCTTGTACGCAAACGATGGACTGTCGCCCACCGCCCTTGCCGGCTCCTCGTAGATTCGAGCGATTTTTCCCACTTGCTGCTCCAGGGCCACAGCCTCAATCGTCTCGCGTGCGTGGGCGCCTAACTCGCCAATGAGGGCCGGCTCTTCGATAAAGCGTTTCATCGAATTTGCGAGTCCGATAGGGTCTCGCCGCTCGAACAAGAAGCCGTTGTATCCGTCACGGACCCATTCAGGAACGCCCCCCACGCGCGAACCAATCACCGGAGTACTTGATGCGAACGCTTCCGTAATGGTCACGGGGGCATTTTCCGGCCAAATTGATGGCATCACATATACGTCCGTCTCCTCGTAGACTTTCTCGATTTCATCGTTATCAACCTTCCCCCAGAGCCGTACACGGTCTTCCAGACGATGCTTGTGCACCTGTGCTTCTATCTCCTGGTAGAGTTCTCCGTCGCCGACAATGTTCAGAAACACCGCTTGGTGGTCTCCCAGATACCGAAGCGCATCGACAAACACGCTAACGCCCTTATGCGGACCCAGATAACCGATAAACGTAAATCGCACGCGTCCCAGTCGGTCAGTGGTTTTCCTGACAGAGGCGAAGCGATCGATATCAATACCGTTCCGCACGAGGCGAAACTTAGCCAGAGGGAATCCCGCACGCAGATAGGCCTTTACCAAATACACACTCGGGCAAACCAAGGCGTCGGCTCGCCCCAATTGGTAGAACAAGTGATCGCGCCTCAACCGAATCGGCAGACTGTCCCCTAACTGGGTCGCAAAGGACGGCAAGCACTCCGCACAGCGCGAATAGTCGGTGCAGATCTCATCCGCACTGTCAAGCAACGTGTTCTTGAGACAAAACCCCCAGTGGTCATGCAACGTAATGATCGTCTTCGCGCCATATTCTCGCGCATGGTCCACGCAGTCGAGTGACATTCCAACCATATTATGCATATGGACCACGTCGGGTTGGTGCCGCGCAAGAACATTCCTGAAGTGATGACTAACTGCTGCATTGATGAAGTTAAGGCCTTCCGTAGCGTAGTCAGCACTTGTTAGCGCTACTCGGTAGACGGTCAATCCCTCATAGTCATCCTCCGACATGGAGTAGCGTTCGGCGCTCCCATCCACCACTCCGGCGAACACAATAATTTCATGACCACGGAGGCTCAACTCCCTCGCCTGCTGATGAGCGATAAGCTCTGCCCCACCGACAAAGTTAGGGGGGTAGAAATTGGAGCAAAACAGAATCGTCTTTCGCATGCTACGTGATCATATGTTCTCAGTGCTTCCCAAATTATTAAGACATTGGAACGTTCGCTCGGCTGAACGCTGTATGATAACATTCCTTCGCTGTGGCTCGGGGAGAAAATACGCCATCGCGAGCCCACCCCAGAGTTGGCCGGAAACCGGTCCTTCATCGGCGACGAGACAGCCAGGCACAAAGTCCAGATCGACCCAGTGGCAGTACGGCGAGCCAGCCCAATCAGACTCTACGATGCCGCGCCGGCAATCCGGGTTAAAACTGTCGTGCAACATTACAAAAAGAGGCGTACGTGGTACATACTTAAGGATCGCCTCTATGTCTCTTTTCACTCCTTCCGTAGAATGATCTCCGTCAAGCAAGATAAAGTCAGTGGATAGGCCTTTTCGATCCATCTCCGCGAAGAGCAGCGGCAACACGGTTGCCGATTCTCCTGTGACGAAGCTAACTTTTAAGTCTCCTTTCAGTCTGTGTGGAACATCTGGGTCGATGGCAACGGAGATCACGGAAGTTGAGTACTCAGCTAAGACACTCAGGCTCCCCCCGTGATATCTTCCGACCTCCACGCTGCAGCTTGGCCGGTGCTTGGCCAGCAGTGCCATCAGAGCTAGACGTTCTGAGTGTTGCATCTGCCATTCATCGAGTTTGCACTCAGAGTACAGCGTCTTCCTCTAATCCGGCCACGTGGGTGTACCTATCATCGATGCTTCCGGCCGGCCCACGTACGCTCGTTCGATGATATTGCTGACTTCGTTCCCGTAGTCGGCCCATGTCTTCGCTTCACGCTCAATCGCTTCCATGGCAAGGCGACTGTAGAGGTCTCGATTCGTAGCCAAGGTGTAAATAGAATCCGCCAACGTTTCGACATCCGATACATCGGTTGTCAAGCAACCACCGCTCCGGGCCAACTCCGACATCACCCCATCCTGTGAACAAATACACGGGCGGCCATGCCATATGCTCTCTACGATCGGCAGGCCGAACCCCTCGATGAGCGACGGGTAGACAGTAAAGTGAGCCTGACCATACAGCTCGGCTAATCTCTCGTCGTCAACGATCCGAAGCCACTGAATCCTTGGATTGTCCTCGCAAGCCGCCTCAATCGAGGCCGCAAGCTCTTCGGCACCGGCATAGCGGTTGCCCACGAGAGTCAGGCGCCAGTCGAACTCCGGATGGTGCTCCTGGAGACCCGTCATCGCCGCGACGAGCTTCTCGTGGTTTTTGCGCGGCTCTATTGTCGAGACACACAGTATTTCCACGGTGCCCGTGATCAGCGCTGCTTCTTGCGTAGTACGTTCGACACCTCGAAACTCTCCAGGCAAGACGGCACTGACTACACTGCAGGGCTCGACCTTGGCGGATCTCCATATCTCGCGCAAGCAGGCTTCAGAAAAATGCGAAATGGGAACTACCACGTCGCACTTTGCCAGCGCCTGAACGTAGCCGCCGTGGTTCGACCGGATCTCCTCACTGCACAAGTCGGGCCGCATAATCGGAATTGCGTCGCAAAAGATGGCTGCGGTTGCGAATCCTCGGGCACCTGCGTATTCCTGAATCCGTCCAAGGCGATGAGCATCCTGCAGCTCGGGTAAGAGCAGACACGGTGCCCTCAACTGGAAACGTTCCATCGCTTCATCGAGTCCAATTCGTGAGTCGTACCCGTCTGACAACAGGTTCTCGGACAGCAGCTTCGGGCCATTAAATCGACCGAGTTGTTCGAACTCCTCGCGGGTCGGAAGAACATACCTTTGCTCCGCCTCGTTCCATATGACGAACAAGCACCCCCTAGCCGCTTGCAGTTCCCGGCTCAGTTGGCGGCACAGACGAATCACACCAGAGTTCGCCGGGTCCCGTGAGGCATTGGAAACGTCGATAACGATGCTGCCCTTCCACTTCCTAGTCGCCACTCGCTGCGAAGCGATCGCTTCTTCGAAGACCCTGAGATATTGCTTCGTTGCCTTGTCCCACGTAAACCGATCGCGATACGCCTCTCTCTTTCCAGCGACATCCGAGCGGACATCGCCGGACATCTCTCCCCTCAGCAGCGTCACCGCCCGCTGTGACATCTCGGCGAGATCGGCACACAAGAACCATGAATGGACGATCGTCTCGGGATGGGCCCCCAGGTCGAACGCCAAACACGACTGGCCAAGCTGCTGCATTTCGGCCAGCGGGAGGTTGAACCCCTCCCATTGCGAAACCGAGATTCCTAGATCGACCCGCTTCATGATCTCGAGCAACCCGTCGTCGCTCAGAAAGCCGAGCGAATGGACTACGGAGTCGAGATCTGGAGGCAGGTCCACGTCAGAGGAGCCGGCCAAGACCATCAGGTGGGCATCAATGTCGGCCTGCCGCACGGCGCGCAAGACTGCAAGAGATGCTTCAGAGTTCTTGTAGCACTCGGTCTCCCACCGACCGAGGTTAAGAATCAGACGCTTCCCTTCCCGCCGCAAACCCTCAGCCAGGTGAAGGGCGTGACTGTCGCCCACTTCCGTCTCGACGTTCTCGGCCGCCCATATCGGCCGCGCAAAGTGGTCGGCGCCGTTATATACAGTATGGAGCGGAACCTGCCGCTTGACATCCCGCCTCGATTGGGTTTGAACGATGAAATCACTAACGCCGACGATCGCGGAGCAATATCGCAAATACTCGCTCCGCAACCTTCGAAGCTTCTCTAGCACCTGCCGGACTGGCTCCGAATAGCCGTCCATCGGCACAAGACCGTGATCGCTGAAAATCACGGCCCACGCCTTGGTGGTTAGGAAGGGAATACTAGAAAAGAAAGGCCAGCCCGCTACCACGACGACATCGGGCGCACTCTGAAGGCCAAAGTACGTCCCCCAGTTTTCTTCGAGCCACGATGCCGTGAACTCATCCAGCGCCGCGTATTCCGACTGATCACGGGGAATGCGGATCGCACGTGACGACACAGCGTGGGCCACGGCCTCGTCATACTCGTTCCCCAGCAAGACTACTTCGTGGCCGAGTTCCGTGAATCCTCTCGCCAACGCAAGAAGTACCCGGTCCACACCGAACCGGAACAGGAACCGCTCGTGGCAGATAACGATCCTCATGAACCCCCAACTTCTTGGGCGCAATACGCAGAAAGCGAATGTAGTCCCTGGAGAGTAACGTCCGTCTACTGCAGATACCCCAGCGACTTGAGCCTCTCCATATCCTCAGTGCTGAGCTGTCTGTCGGACTCTCCACCTACTTCTTTGCCGAGCCGCCCCTGAATGGTGCGTAGCTTTTGCAGCAAATCCTTCGTCCGTCTAGGGTACCGCTCGGCCACGTTGCGCATCTCCCCTGGATCACTCCTAAGATCATACAGGGCTAACGGCAAGGGGCTCGACCGCGAGTAGGGGTGCGGCGGCGGGCCCTCGATCAACTTCCACTCGGGCGTTCGTATGGCGTACCCGATGGAGCCCCGTTGCATAAAGACGAATTGCTCGCTCTTCGGAATGGCAGGAGGAGAGAGCAAATCCCGACCTTCTGCGTCCGGGGGACCCTCGATGCCACATAGATCCACAATCGTGGGTACGATATCAACGGTGCTCGCCATGCGGTCATCGACCACGGCCCCCTGAATGCCGGACCCCTGCACAATCAGAGGGACACGTACCAAACCATCAAACAGCAAGTCGGTGTGCTGTAGATCTCCATGCTCTCCAAACTCCTCACCATGGTCAGACGTGACAATGACAACGTAGTCCTCAAAGAAGCCCATTTCTCGCAAGTCCGCAAACAGACTACGAAGCACATCGTCCGTGTAGCGTATAGCCCGGTCGTACCTAAGCCGAAGGAACTCCAATACCTCCGGTGGGACCGCGGCGGCTCGAGGAAGATACTCGCTAATGATTCGCTTGACAAAGGCGTCGCTCGTCTCGCCGGCGCCAAATTCCAAGGCTGGGTCGTTCCCGAAAAGGTCCTTGTAGCGATCCGGGCTTTCGTAAGGTCCATGAATCTGGTAGGTGTGAAGAAAAGCGAATACAGGCCTACCATCATCCGAGGGGCGGCCCTTGATCAACCCGACAAGCTTATCTGCGCCTCGTTGCACATCCCGCGCGGAATCATCGAACACATCAAAGCCGCGGTTGATACCTGTCGAAGATGCGACGAACCCTCCTTCGGTTACTGCCACGCTCCAATAATCAGCTCGAGAAACCGTTTCCTGAAGCAATTCAAGATTCTCGGGCATAATTGAGTTGGAAGCCAACCACTCTTTTGTCTTTCCGGCTCGCTCCGCCTCGGCACGCCCGTAAATATCATAGAGAACGCGGTGCGTCTCCTGATAACGGGAAGATAGCATCGTCATGTGAGACGGTGCCGTACTGTGACAGTTCACAAAGGCATTCTCAAACAGAACACCTTTGCCAGCCAACTCATCCAGAAAAGGTGACGTTGGCCGCGTGTAACCGTAACTGCTCAGATGGTCTGCTCGCAACGTATCGAGTGAGATGAGCAGAATATTCGGTTGTTTTCCGCTGCCACAACCCAGAGTCACCAGAACGCTCGCGAGCAGCAGAATCTTCACTAACAATTGCAGACGTACAGAGGTCATTTTGGCCGTTACGGGATCAATCGGCAGCCCAGTCTCACCCGTCGAGAGAGCCGCTACCTGTCTCACATGATAGTCGCAAGCACGCCCGTCCAAAGTCAATGAATGATCCCTCCTTGGCGCCCCCGTTGACAGTCCTCGGCTCTTTCGATCGACTCGCTCACGGAAGATCCGCCAAGGCGAGCAGCAACGCAGAATTAGGACACTACCCCGCCCCGAGCACTGCTCAGGCCCTACCCATGACCGCTACGCAGTCCGGCCTGAGCACGACGGAGTTTGCCCGCACAAAGCCTCAGCGTCACCCCTGAGAGATCCCACCGACGAAGCCAATATAAGCTCAGCTTATAAAGGCATGAGAGCGCCGCCGCTGGCGGAAGTTGGGCGGCAAGTGTGGTCAAACAGACACACTGGGCAATCTTGCCGCAGTTGGCAGGGGGGCGGAGAGTATACCCATAGCACGGATTTGGTCCCATACGGGCGCAAGGGTGTGAATCACAAGCAGGACCACATCCCGCTCACCCTCCGCAAGGCGCACGACGCCGAAGAGATCGCTCACGCTGACACTCTGCTCGACCAGGTCCGGCACCTGCAAGGCCCGTGCGATGGGCATCCTGGACAAGGCTGAGAAGGCCGGCGACCTCAGGACAGCTCTAGCGGCGATCGGACAAGCCAGAGGCATACTGGATCTACAAGCGAAGGTGACGGGCGAGATGGATGACAGGGGTGCAGGGCAAGAGGAGCCGCTAACTGCGGCCGCGCTACAGGTCCTCTTTGGCAACATCATCGCGCTACCCAAGCAACCCGGCGTGCCGGAAGGGCCGATGCCGACACGTGCCGGGAGGAAGTAGCGCGGGTCCGGCGGGTTGAGCAAGAGGCTGCGGCGAAGGTGCTTGGCATACGGGAAGTGGCTTGGTTGGGATTTCCTGATGGCGGGCTGGAAGACTCGCGCGCGTTGCGTGGCAGGCTTGTGGAGATGATTCGACGCTATCGCCCGGATACGGTCCTTACGCATGACCCGTATGTGCGGCGGCGGTTCTCGCACCGAGATCACTGGATCGCCGGGATGGTTGTTCAGGACGCGGTCTTTCCGTTTGCGCGGGACCGATTGCATTTCCCGGAACAGGTTGAGGCGGGCCTTGAGCCGCATAAGGTGACGGAGCTGCTGTTCTGGGATAGTGATGAGCCGGATGTGATTGTGGACGTGTCGGGTTATGTTCGGAAGCAGTCGGAAGCGCTTGCGCGGTATCGCAGCCAGCTTGGGGGCCTGCTCTGTGGTCCGGAGCCGTTTGATTGGTTGCTTGCTCGAAGCCGCGACGTGGCGGTTGGTGAGTCGTTTGAGGGAGGGGAAGTGTTTCGGAGGTTGATTGCTCCTCTTTGAGGCGCTTCTACACCGAGTGGTGTGTCGCGGGTCAGTCCGCTGTTGGCCTGAGCGCAATCAGTCTCGTCGGATGGCCGGCGCTTCATCCTCTCTGAATATACCGATCCGAACCCCACCAGAATTCGTGTCGTCCAGAACTAATACGAAGAGATCCGCGACCTAAGTTCCTTGCAACGAAACACATAGCCCTCGTTTGAGGATTACTGTTGAGATATCAGAGTGTTGTAACGCTGGTGACGTGACTGAAAGAGCCCGGCAAAGTAGAGGTGGTGATCGACAAAAACGACCTGAGCGTCAGCTCAAGAGTCCTCCCGAAAGCCCCAGTGACCTCCCTGCTGGCCACCGATGAGCCTGGAAGGGGCACAGTAATACTGTGCAGCCCACGCCACCGTGACCTGATCGTCAGCCTGGGAATCCCCGAAAACGCCTATCAATGCCCTCTTCCCCGAGGCTCAAGAGTGAACTGAGCGGACACGGAGCCGACCGAAATTGTAAGTTACTGATATAACGGTACTTATATAACACCGTGGCGCTAACCAAGGCCGGTTTCTGCCCTCAGGATACTCGAAAAAATGCCAAAACCGGCCTTGGAAACTCAGTTAAATTGCAAAAAATTGGCAGGGGTGAGCCTGCTAGCTGAGGTGTTGCACTGTTGCACGGTTTTCAGGGGGTACCTGGAAGGCCCGTTCTGACCCTTTCTTGTCCTTCGCACCCTACTCTGTCAAGGGCGGAGCAAAATTAGACCACTTCGGCGGAGTAAAACTAGACCAGTTGGAGATGGATCCAAGGGTTTGCTTTGAGTTTTTGTGGGACGGCTGGAACGTAGCCTGAGGGCACCCGTTAGGGCGGCTGAAGGCGGAGTGGAAGGCGGCTCACAAAAACTGCGGCGAGCCGGCGGGGGTTAGCCCGAAGACGGAGAGCGTTGCTTCTTGCTGTGTTTGAGGCGGAAGCTGTCGCCGTTCATCTCCAGGATGTGGACGTGGTGAGTGAGTCTGTCCAGCAAGGCGCCGGTCATGCGCTCAGACCCGAGGACCTCGGTCCACTCGTTGAACGGCAGGTTTGAGGTCACCATCGTGGAGCCCTGCTCGTAGCGCTGGGAGAAGGTCTCGAACAGCAACTCCGCTCCGGTCTTAGACAGCGGCACGTAGCCCAGCTCATCGACGATCAGCAGGTCTTGCTTGGCGAGCTGCTTTTGAACCCTCAGCAGGCGCCGCTCATCGCGGGCTTCCAGCAACTCGTTGACCAGCGCCGCGGCGGTAGTAAAGCGAACCCGATAGCCACCCTGGCAGGCCGCTAGCCCGAGCGCTAAGGCGAGATGCGTTTTCCCCGTGCCGGAGTTTCCTAAAGCCAACACGTTCTCGCGACGGTCGATGAACTCGCCGTGCGCCAACTCGAGCACCAGCTTCTTGTTCAACGCCGGCAATGCCAGGAAGTCGAACGTGTCGAGAGTCTTCGTGACCGGGAACTTGGCAGCCTTGATGCGTCGCTCGGTCGCGCGCCGTTCGCGGTCGAGCAGTTCCAGCTCGCACAGTTGTAGCAGAAAGCGTCTTGAGTCCAAGCCTTCGGCGGCGCATTGCCGAGCTACCTTGTCGTACTCGCGCAGGAAGGTCGGCAGCCGCAACGCTTTCAGGTGCGTTTCCAGCAGTAGTTTGGATCTCGCCATCAGTCCACTCCCTGAGCTAACAGCGCCAAGTAATCTGTCGTCGATGTCTGTTCGACTTGCGCTGTCGGCAAGTGCGGATACTGCGTCAAGTCAAGGCGTGGCGGCCGTTGCTCGATCCGGCACAGAACTAAGTGCTTGACGGCGTCGAAGCCGATCGTTCCCAACTCAACGGCCTGGCGTGCGGCGGCGGTGACGTCGGTGAGCGGGAAGTCTTCGAGTAAACGCAGCACCTGCACGTACTCGCGCTTGCCTGCTTTACCCAGCCGCACTTCGAGCAAGCGTCTCAAACGCACCAGCTCTTCGGGTAACTGCCAACCGACGAGCGGCGCGGCTTGATCCAGCGCGTTCGTCTTGCGCTCCAGCAAGGCCAGGTAATGCAGTGGATCGAAGATCAGCTCTTCACGCTGGTAGCTGCGCTGATGCCGGGCAATCTCTTCGCTGCCGCAGCAGATGACCACCTCATCGACGTAGGCCTTCAGCAGTACTTCGCGGTGGCCGTAACGCGTCGGAACCGAGTAGTCGTTGGTCCGATAGCGTACCAGCGACAGCGACGTCACCCGTGTCGTGCGCTTGTCGCAAGCCTCGTAGGGAACAGCAGGCAATGGCAGAAATGCCTGGCGGTCGCGGTCGAAACGCTCGCCGATCGTTTCCGAGTGTCGCCGCAGGCTTCGTTCACGATTCTTTCGACACTTTGCTTCCAGGTGTTCGTTGAAGGCTTCCCAGCTTGAGAACCTGGGGATCGGCACCATAAAGTTGCGCCGTGCATAGCCCACCAGTCCTTCGACCTTCCCTTTGTCGTTGCCCTTGCCCGGCCGCCCGAAACGGTCGGCGAACAGATAATGCGACTGCAGCTCGGAGAAGACACGGGTCCTCTGGCGTGTGCCGTCTCCCAGGATCCTCGCCACCGCCAGCTTCGTGTTGTCGTAGACAATGCTGCGCGGCACGCCGCCAAAATAGCGAAACGCCGCATTATGTCCCTCACAGAACGCTTCCGTCGTCTCGCCCGGAAACGCTTTCACGAACGCTTCATCGCTATGCGGTAGATCGACGACCAAGAAGTGCGCCTTGCACTGCACTCCGTTGATGACGACAACCGCTTCGCCGAAGTCCGCCTGGGCGTCACCCGGCGGATGCGTCAGCGGCACGAACATCTCTTGTCCGCCCAGCTTCTTCTCGCGTACGTAGTCCTTGACGATCGTGTAGCCGCCCGTGAACCCGTACTCGTCGCGTAGCCGATCGAAGATGCGCTGTGCGGTGTGGCGCTGTTTCCTCGGACGCTCCCGATCGTCGTTGAGGATCTGATCAATGATCCCGGTGAAGGCCTCCAGCTTGGGACGCTTCACCGGTTTGCTCCGCCGATAGCCCGGCGGTATCCGGTAGCGCAACATCTTGCGCACCGTCTCCCGCGCCAAACCGAACCTCTTGACGGCCTCGCGCTCACTCAGCCCCTCAACGATCACACTGCGCCGTACTTGAGCGTATAACTCCACGCGATACATCCCTTCCGTGTCCCACAAACACCTCAGGAATGTTCGCTGGACCACTCGAGCGGTCTAGTTTCTCTCCGCCCTCACGCGGCTTAGAATCGCCGCTCTGTGGTCTAGTTTCTCTCCGCCGTTCTCATGGAGGCCCAAAGGATAGAATAGGCGTAGAACTCCGTGGCCAGTTGAATAGAGCTATAGACACATTGCTTAACGACTATCTATCTGTCAATCCTAGGAGCCGTTAGATGACCCTCTCTGGCCTGGGTAGGTGTGCAAGAGACTCTTTCCCTGAACACAAGGGACTAGCTTGAGGATTCGACTCCTTCTATCGGCTTCTCTCCCTCCACTCTGAGGAGTAGTGTAGAAGGGGACTCTTTGAGTCTCGACTCTTGCTCCTCAACCTACGGGTTGGGGGGAGAGGGCATCAAGTACATCTCTGGTACTGATTGTACGTAGAAGATAAGTGGTATCCACAGAAGCCCTTTGAATGTTACTTCAACCTCGGTCTTTCTTCAGACTTGTCACTGTTTGCTCCCGTCAACCACCACACGAATAGTTGCTTCGAGGAAAAAAACTCGAAATTTCCCCCATGCTGCTCTTCAAGGTATCGGAGTCGGAGAGCGAACTCACGACCCCCGTCTCTCGCTTTCTGCCTCATTTGCTCAACTGCCTTGTAGCTCTCAGGATCGGAGGTCTTCATGTACTCCAACCGTATATTGGCGGCCAAAGCCTCCAATTCGGCGGAAGAAAAGTCACCACTCTTCCGCCGATTGTAGTCACTCAGTTCGTTCAGCACACGAGGAAGATCCATGAGGAGAAACTGCATTGACCAAAGGTGCTCTGCCTCTTCTACACTCCAGTTAAGTTCCGTGACATCACCCCCAGTTCTCCAGTTTGCTAGGAACTTGTCCAACGTAGATCTAACCAAAGGGTCGGCAAGGTCGGGCTCCCATTCAGCAAAATATCGAGAAAGAAGAACTGAACTCGCAGCTTCCATGTCAAAGTTGTTCTCCTTGACGATTGCCCATTCCCAGTCTTCCACACCCGGCTTCCTGACCAACTCGTGGTATAGGTCTGCGGCATGCTTACCTGTTTCTTGTTGATACTGAACGATGACCGCCGTATACTCTCTAGAAGATGACATCATCACGAAGACCACACCCCACATTAAAAGGCCTCCAAACAGAACCACGACAACGGGCCTGATCGCCGTCTCCAACCAATCGAAGGGCTCGCCTCTGGTCTTGTATGCCTTTGCAGTCCCGATGCCGACACCTAGCACAACACAGGTTCCATGAATCCAGTTCTCATTCGCGTAGAACCAAGGCTTTCCCAGCAGAACGGGCAAGATCGTGGCACCAAGAAGGTTCGCACCCCATACCCCAACCAAGGCCCCCCAGATCCAGGAAGAGAGCAGACGTCCCACGCAACCGCACCCCATACCCCAACCAAGGCCCCCCAGATCCAGGAAGAGAGCAGACGTCTCACGCAACCGCGTTTCGGCGGGCTCCTGTTGACCCAAACCATGAACACGATTCCGAAGAGAATCACAGCTACAGCAACATAGGTGCCCAAATGTTCCATTTCGCTTGGCTTAGCACCGACCAGCCTAACCGACACCTTGCGGCAATGCAAGAGCACGGGTAGGGCCACAAGGCGACGATGAGCCAGTTGAGGTTAGGTGGGTCAGGTTATCGAGAGTTTTGAGTTCGCAGATATCTTGCACCACAGCCGTTGACGCGGTAGGATATCCCTGCCGAAACATCCGAAAAGGGAAGATCCCGGTTCAAAGTGACGGTGGATCGATCCTTTGGATTGCGCGATAGGGCTGAAATGATGCATTGCACAAGCTGTGGGGCAAAGCTTTCCGAAGGGGCCAAGTTCTGTATCTCCTGCGGCAAGAATACTACAGACCAGACCACCAAACGGTACGACCCCGCGACTTCCGGACCTCAGAAATGCCCTGCTTGTGACCTGCTGAGCCCCCCTGCCACCCAGAATTGCGATTGTGGCTACCCTCTCCAGCAAGCGGTAATCGATCGGGCTAGGGCCGTCTCAACCGATAGACTCACCGGCATTTCGTTGCTCTACCAGCTTGCCGGAATCGCCGCGTGGATCGGAGAGCGGCTTAGTAGAACTAGTGTCAACTTCCTCCCGATGAACTGGCTCCTGATGTTTGGCCTGGGCATCGCCACCTTGTACGCCCTCCTTCCCGGAATACCCTTTATGGCACTCGCGTACGCTTGGGTGCGCCGGTACACCATCTTTCAAAGACAGTCCGAACATCCTGGACTGTCTAAACAGCACTACGATCCGGAATCCGTCGTCCTTATGTGCGCGAGTGGGCGTTTCTTGCTCCCGGAACAGAATACGACCAAACACTTTGTGCACACGCCCAGCGCGGTCCTAGGTCTGGAAAATGGTCTCGTCGCTGTGTGCGCAAATGTGGATGCCTCCTCGCATTTCTTCGGAATAAAGACAAAGGATCGATCCGGGGTCTGGATGATTGTCATCGATCCGGCTGAAGTCCAGCGGGTTGAGCTAGGCCACCAGTACTTCGGGTCAACGCGATACCCATCTCTGAGGATTCGGTTTGGCACATTGAACACTCCCCTTGCGACCGCGATTCTGGCCTTCGATTTCGAGCATCACCGTCAACAGCAGATCGATGAGCTATGCAACCTAGGTTTTCCGTCAGTTGCCTGAGCCTCAACACCTTCCGCACCCCAGAAACTCTGTTCAGATTTTTTCTGATCCAGGGACTCCCGGCTAATACGCCCACAGGACGATCCCGCCCGGTCGATTCTCACCCAGGCTTCCGAACTGCACGGCTGGCACCACGGGAGCACGGACGACCAACAGAGACGGTCGGCAATCGAGTTGCTCTAGCGGTCTACGGTGGGCCAGGAGCGGCTACGGCGACGTTTATGAGGGAGAAAACTCCCCCGCCCTTGCGGCGGGCAGCCAGCGATGGCCTTCAAGAGGATGAAAAGGTGGACCGCTTAGCGGGAGATGATGAGTGGGTGCAGCTCGGGAGTGTTGCAGTGTTGCACGGTGTCTGAGGGGTACACCGAGAAGCGATTTCAAGTGAGATTACGGACTAATCCAGGGTGACCCCCTACCTCTCAGATGGACTGCAACAGTGCAACACTCTGCGAATCCTCAGGCTGCGGATTGGACCGCCAAAAGACGGTCTTGAACCTCGTGTTATACTCCTCGAAGAGCGCATGCCTAAGTGGTGTTTGTGCAGTAGTGGCTTCCTGGAAAGCCCCTGTTTACAAGGGTTTATGGGCGGTTAGCTCAGTTGGTTAGAGCGCCTGCCTTACAAGCAGGAGGTCCCGAGTTCGAGTCTCGGACCGCCCACCATTGTTTTCAATGAGTTACGAGCGGTCGCTCGCATCGGAAGTCGAGATTGTGACGCGGATTGTGACGTAACCCCCGCCAGAACGACCGTTTCAGCTTGCTTTTCGGGCCACATCCTCTGCTACGAGCAGCGGCTTGCCCATCAGCCCGGAACTCAATTTCCCAACCGCTTCCCTTTTCGCTGCCATCCGCACGTGCGAGTAGTGCTCCAGCATCTCACGTGTCAGATGGCCCGCGATTGCCATCAGTGCCGCATCCGACGTTCCTGCCTCCGCCAGTTCCGTAATCGCCGTGTGCCGCAGGTCATGGAAGCGGAAGCCTTTCAGGCCGGCCTCTTCCGTCAAAGTGCGCCAGGCGCTGCGCCACGACTTCTGGTGTCGCGTGGGGTCAAACTGCTGCCGCTGACAAGCCGGGAAGACGTAGTGCTCCGGGTCAGTAAAGCCCAACACCTCGGCGCGCTCTCGCAAGCGAGCAAAGGCTGCCATCGCGTCATCGTTCAACGGAATCGACCGTTTCCCCGACTCCTTCTTACTACGATTGATCCGTACCACCCGCTTAAACAGATCGACCTCCTCCCAGCGGATACTCTTCAGTTCCACTCCCCGACAGGTAGTCGAAGCTGCCAGGACAGCTGCGCAGAGGGCGACAAGCCATTCGGTCTTCTCCCCCGCTGTTTCAAAGAGCCCCTTCTTTTCCTCTGGCGTCAGAGCTCGTCCGATGTGCGATGTCTCCGGAAACTTCGTGATGTCCTCGGCCAGCATCGCCCAACGCTTGGCCTTCTTCAGCATCCGGCAAAGGACCCCAACCTCCATGTTGACCGTACGACCCGACACGCCTTCTTCGATCCGGGTGTCTTGGTAGGCAGAGATGTCCGCGGCAGTGATTCGCCCGAGGGTCTTCTTGCCGAGGTGCCTGCGCAAGGGAACGAGACGTTCCTTCTCGAACTGGATCGTGCGCTCCGCAACTCGCTTCTCGCGCTCTTTGAGGTACTGATCGGCAGCGACGCCGAACGGCAGTCTCGCATACGCCTTGCCTGCCTTAGCGGCCACCTTGCCGGCCTGGATCTGCGTGACCAACTCCTTCTCAAGGTTCTTCGCCTCGCGTTTGTCGGTTGTCTTCAGCGACTGCCGAACCCGTTCCCCGTTCACGGTGACATCGGCCCACCAAGTGTTATCTCGTTTCCAGAGCGCCATGGGCGCACCTCCTTATTCGTTGGTTGTTGTTTGTCCACTGCGATGCGAGTGCTTCTTGCCGCTGCCCTTCGGTCGGCCGCCCTTCTTGCCGTTCTTGCGGGCGATCTCTTGAATCCTCTCCAGGCCCAGCCGCTTGACCCGGGCCTTGTAGGAGCGCTTGCCGAGCCAACTGGTGAACTTGCGGACTTCGCTTTGTGTCATACCCATACCCTAAACAGTTTGGGTTATAGATGCAAGAGTAGAGATCAATTTTGCGAAGGATTCTGGCTTGTGTCCGCTATGTGTCCGTATTTCCCTGGGCGCTCAGCACTATCTGACGGCAAGTAGCGCCGACTGCTGCAACGGCCCATGACTACCCAACCGAACATGTCGCACGGCGTGAGAGCAGATTTCCAGCCGTCCCACAAAAACTCAAAGCAAACCCTTGGATCCATCTCCAACTGGTCTAGTTTTACTCCGCCGAAGTGGTCTAATTTTGCTCCGCCCTTGACAGCCTGGCCTAGAAGAAACTGATCATTTGTGACATCGGTTGTTCCCGCCAGCTACCGTTTCGGGTAGAATCGGACCGGCATGGCCGACCAAACCATCTCTCATTACCGGCTTGTGGGACGGGTTGTTTCGCACGAAGAGCTGCCTGATGCGGACCTGTTCGTAGATGCGGTCTATGAAGGCGCGGCCGGGGGCCAACTCTCCGGTGAGGCACTGTCCAAGCTCCTGCCCGGAACAGGCAATCTGGGTGGTTTTCGAGCGGCTGGACGCGGTGGCGAGAAAAAGTTCGTCGTTCTCTACACGAGCGGTGAGGACAAGGATTGGCCCGATCGTCTCGATCCGAATACGGGGCGATTCGTCTATTACGGTGACAACAAGACTCCTGGACACGAGCTTCATGACACGCGCCCTGGCGGGAACCGGATTCTGAGGCGCGTATTCGATCTCCTTCATTCGTCCCCGCCGGATCGCGAACGTATTCCACCATTTTTCATCTTCCAGAAACATCCGACCCCCGCAAGCGCTCGATCCGTTCAGTTCAAGGGCCTCGCAGTACCCGGTTTTACCGGGCTCCCGGCGACGGCTGACCTCGTCGCCGTTTGGAAAACGTCAAAGGGGCAGCGCTTCCAGAATTACCAAGCGACCTTCACCGTACTTGATGTACAGGTGCTCGACCGCGCTTGGCTTCGGGATCTTGCCGATGGCAAGCCTCTTACCTCAAACGCTCCCGATGCTTGGTCAGGATGGGTCCGTAAGGGGCGGTATCATGCTCTGACTGCGGAAAGCACGACCGTCATTCGTGACCAAG
>Ga0315339_1001261_pt1 | contig 23630 bp, 17 predicted proteins | sample ASW17metaG_FD_204514 | JGI IMG/M metagenome (GOLD analysis project Ga0315339, IMG submission 204514) | Ammonia-oxidizing marine archaeal communities from Pacific Ocean, United States - ASW #17 | ecosystem: Environmental > Aquatic > Marine > Oceanic | place: USA: California | collected 2016-12-05
GAATTGAGCCGGAAAATTTTCCATTGGATATTCTTTTTGAAGATGAAATACTTATTGCCATCAACAAACCAGCTGGATTAATTGTTCATCCCGGTGTGGGGCAAAAAACCGGTACATTGGTCAATGGTCTCGCCTATCATTTTAATCGATTGTCTGATGTGAACGGCAGCCTTCGGCCAGGGATTGTCCATCGGTTGGATCAAGATACGTCTGGCGTCATTTTAGTGGCGAAAAATAATCAAGCACACTGTAACTTGGCCACTCAGTTCGAGCGTCGAACCATCCAAAAAGAATATATGGGTATCACGTGGGGGTACTGGAAAGAACCAGAAGGCGTCATTGATGGTTCTTTAAAACGAAAACGAACTGATCCAACTACTTATGAGATTAACAATACAGGGCGGAATGCACTCACGCGATACCAGGTCGATATTCAAGGCCAAATTTTAAGCCAGATCACTTTTTCACCAAAAACGGGTCGAACCCATCAAATACGTGTACATTCCGCCAGCATGAAACATCCAATATTTGGCGATGAGAAATATGGGGGTGGGTTGAATAAAACCAAAGGATTTATCCCAGAAATAACAAAACTATTAAAACAATTGCTGAAAGGAATCGGTCGTCATGCACTCCATGCGAGGCGAATTTCTTTTCAGCATCCATCCACAAAAAAAGAAATTAAAATAGTGGCTGCCGTTCCAAATGATTTAGGAAAAATCATTGAGGAATTACCTCTCGTCAATGGATAAATTGAAAAAAGTAATGTTGGAATTTTTGTCTTATCTAGACAAAGAGAGAGGATTCTCAAGCCATACGATCAAAGCCTATCAAACGGATTTAAATCGATTTATTTTATTCCTTGCCCAAGAAGAAAATAAATCGAATTTTAAGGCGGTCACCCGCCATGCAATCCGGAATTATTTAGGAAGAGAGTTTGACCAAGGATTTTCCAGCAAAACGGTCGCGCGTCGTTTGGCCTCCATTAAATCTTTATTTAAATATTTAATGCGATCAGAACAAATCAGTGACAATCCGGCTATTCATGTGAAATCACCTAAGATTTCTCAAACACTCCCCAATTTTATTGATGAAAAAGTCATTGATACATTAATGGAAAGTCCGGATGTTTCCACATCTAAGGGAATGCGGGATCGGGCTATTTTAGAATTATTTTACAGCACTGGAATTCGACTCAGTGAGTTAATTGCATTAGATATCGATTCAATTGATTCGCAAAACCAATTGGCTAAAGTCCACGGGAAAGGAGATAAAGAACGGTTGATTCCCTTTGGAAACAGAGCGAAATTTTGGGTAGAGAATTACTTAAAAAATCGTGCATTATCGTTCAATTCCGCTCCAAACCACACACCATTATTTATAAATGCAAAAGATAAACGTATTCCCAAAAGTACCGTTCAAAGAAGAATTCGCAATTATATTAAACTGGTGGCAGAAGGTGAAAGGTTAGGGCCTCATATTTTGCGCCATTCCTTTGCAACGCATTTGATGGATCGGGGTGCAGATATCCGTGCCGTGAAAGATTTATTAGGACATAATAGTTTATCCTCAACCCAGGTATATACTCACATTAAACCTGAAAAAATGAAGAAAATTTATAAACAGGCCCATCCCCATGGTGACTGATTAAGGAATACAAGATGAAAACCACAGGAAAAGATTTAGCTTTAGATAAAATGGGATTTACGGATCTAGGTCAAGTGCTTAGAAACTTGCCTGTAGAAGACATTATAGAAAATATTGTTGACCACCAAGAAGGCACCCTGGGTTTAAATGGGGCAGTTATGGTGGATACAGGGCGATATACGGGACGCTCCCCAAAAGATAAGTATTTTGTTGATGAAGAATCCTCCAATAAAAATTTGTGGTGGGGTCCAGTTAATGCCAAAATAGATGAATCAATATTTGATGATTTATATGAACAGGTTGTGGATTATTACAATCATTCAGATGATTCCAATACCTATGTTTTTGACGGTTTTGCCGGTGCAGATCCAACCTACAGACTCAATGTAAGAATTATTGCCAAGAAAGCATGGCAAGCTCATTTTGCCCATAATATGTTTATTCGTCCGGATAAAGGTGAGTTGGATGGATTCAATACTGATTTTACCATCATTAACGCATCGGATGTTTATAATCAAAAATTTGAAGCATATGGGATGCATTCCAAAACATTCATTATTTTTCATATGGCCAAACGGATTGCCATCATTGGGGGAACGGAATATGGTGGGGAAATGAAAAAAGGTATTTTTTCTGTTATGAATTATATGCTGCCTCTTCAAGGTGTATTGGCCATGCACTGTTCGGCTAACGTGGATAAAAATGGTGAAAATCCCGCCATATTTTTTGGTTTATCCGGTACGGGAAAGACGACACTCAGCACGGATCCGGAAAGACCCTTGATCGGGGACGATGAACATGGCTGGTCTGATGATGGTATATTCAATTTTGAAGGTGGATGTTATGCAAAAGTGATTGATCTGAATCCGGAACATGAGCCGGATATTTACCATGCAATTCGCCATGGTGCTTTGCTGGAAAATGTGGTATTTGATGAAGAAACAAAAGAAATAGATTTTACGGATGATTCAAAAACACAAAATACCCGTGTTTCATATCCCTTGAATTATATTGATAATTCTGTTTATGGCCAGGGTAAACCGTCCATGTCTGGTCATCCGGAAACGATTATTTTTCTCACCTGTGATGCCTATGGTATTCTTCCTCCTGTTTCAAAATTATCACCGGAACAAGCCATGTATCATTTTATCAGTGGTTATACAGCAAAAGTGGCAGGGACAGAGCGGGGAATTACGGAACCCATTGCCACATTTTCGCCCTGTTTTGGTGGGCCATTTTTGACACTTCATCCTTTGAAATATGCGGAATTACTCAAGCAAAAAATGAATCAGCATCAAGTGCCAGCCTATTTGGTGAATACGGGCTGGGTGGGTGCAAGTGCTCAATCTGGCGCAAAGCGTATTTCTTTACCGGTTACGAGACAGATAATTCATGCAACTTTAGATGGGAGTATCGATTCTTCCACTTTCGAAGCCGACCCATATTTTGGCATTATGGTGCCCCAGTGTTTAGGCGATATTGATCCAGGTATACTTGTGCCGGCAAAAGCGTGGAAAGATCAAAATGAATACAACAATATTGCAAAGAAGTTAGTAAAAAAATTCCAGAAAAATTTTGAACAGTATGATTTGGGAGATGCTGAAATTCTGAGTGCAGGTCCAAAAATAGATAATTAGAAAAAAAGGTAAAGAATAAATATTAATTTTACTGCACGCCATTTTCGAGCACCGGATGATTTAAGAGATTATGCATAAGATGGGGTTGCTCGATTTGAAAAATAGTTTGATCGCATGAAGCAATGTGAGATTATAATGCTTCAACAAAACAGTATGTTTATGATTGAAATCAACCTCCATATCCCTCAGCATGATGTATTTATGTAAAATCATCCTCGCCAAACGGATTAAAATCAATCGTAGGGCATATCGATAACATTTCAAGTCAGATTGTTAAAATTGTTGATCAATGGAAAAAATACCCATAAGACTTCGTTAGATTATCTTTCCAATCGTTTGGAGCATAGTTACCAAAGTGTGTAATTTCTGTGCTTGCAGAATCAAGATTAATTAGGAATATAAATGAGCAAATATATTTTTACGTCTGAATCAGTATCAGAAGGGCATCCCGATAAGGTCTGTGATGCTATTTCTGATGCAATTTTAGATAATTTTATAGTTCAGGACCCCGAATCTCGCGTGGCCTGTGAAACATTAGCTACAACAGGAACTATTGTCGTCTCCGGGGAAGTAACGTCCAAAGGATTTGTTGATGTTGAACGTGTGGTAAAAGAAACATTGGGCGAAATTGGATATACAGATAAAGCCTATGGTATGGACAATGAGACGGTAAAGGTGCTGTCAATGTTAGATAAACAGAGCCCTGAAATTGCCCAGGGAGTGAATGAAGGTGATGGACTTCACCATGAACAGGGTGCCGGAGATCAAGGACTCATGTTTGGATTCGCATGTAATGAAACAAAAGAATTGATGCCTCTACCCATTCATCTATCCCATCGTTTGGTAGAACGGATGTCTGCATTACGTAAAGATGGCACCATTCCATGGCTGAGGCCGGATAGTAAATCTCAAGTTTCCGTGGCCTATGAAGATGGAAAACCCGTATCGATTACGAATGTCGTCGTCGCTACACAACATGACGATATGTTAGATCAATTCGGTACAGAAAAGGCTGAACATGATTTTGTTGAATCTGAAATGATTGAAAAAGTGATCAAACCGGTAATAAATAAATGTGGGTTGCCCTATGACGATTCATTTATTGTGAATGGTACAGGCCGTTTTGTGTTCGGCGGACCTGAAGCAGATACAGGATTAACAGGACGAAAAATTATTGTGGATACTTACGGTGGTTACGCGCCACACGGCGGTGGCGCTTTCTCCGGAAAAGATCCATCCAAGGTGGATCGATCTGCCGCTTATATGGCACGGTATATTGCCAAAAATATTGTGGCTGCAGGATTGGCCGATAAATGTGAAGTACAATTATCATACAGTATTGGTGTGGCAGATCCTACGTCCTTTTATGTGAAATCATTCGGAACAGGGTCCCTGTCAGACGAAGCATTAACTGAGATTGCCCAATCTATATTCCCCCTGAAGCCCGGTGGAATTATTCGTCACTTAAAATTAAAACACCCTCGGTATCATGCAACTGCAGCGAATGGACATTTTGGAAGAGAAGATGATTTGTTCACTTGGGAAAAGACCGATATGGTGGATGCATTGAAAACAGAAGTAGAAAAAAGGAAATAGACATGGCTTTAGCAGAAAAAACGCAAACAGAAAAATTACCTTATAAAGTTAAAGATATATCTCTGGCGGAATGGGGACGGAAAGAAATCACATTGGCGGAAGCAGAAATGCCCGGTTTAATGGCGATTCGAAAAGAGTATGGCCCTACACAACCGCTAAAGGGCTCACGCATTGCCGGTTGTTTACATATGACCGTACAAACGGCGGTACTCATTGAAACTTTGAAAGAATTAGGTGCAGAGGTGACATGGTCATCCTGTAATATATTTTCAACCCAAGATCATGCCGCTGCAGCGATTGCAGACACAGGCGTACCAGTTTATGCTTGGAAGGGAATGAATGAAGAAGAATTTAATTGGTGTATTGAGCAAACATTATTCGCTTTTGAAGATGGGAAACCCTTGAATCTAATTCTGGATGATGGTGGCGATTTGACCAATATGGTTTTTGATGAATTCCCTGAATTGGTTGGGGGAATCAATGGGTTGTCAGAAGAAACAACCACGGGCGTCCATCGTTTGTATGAACGGGTTAAAAATGGCACATTGGCCATGCCGGCGATTAACGTAAATGATTCCGTAACCAAATCAAAATTTGATAATAAATATGGTTGTAAAGAATCATTGGTCGATGCAATCAGACGTTCAACAGATATCATGTTGGCGGGTAAGGTGGCTATCGTTGCTGGGTATGGCGATGTTGGTAAAGGGTCCGCAGCCTCTCTTCGCGGCGCAGGTGCCCGTGTGATTATTACTGAGATTGATCCCATTTGTGCTTTACAAGCGGCCATGGATGGATTCCCCGTGAAGCGAATGGAAACGGCCATTCCGGAAGCAGACATCATCGTTACAGCGACAGGTAATAAAGATATTGTACAAGGGCATCATTTTGAAGCCATGAAGGATAAAACAATTGTATGCAATATTGGTCATTTTGATAATGAAATTGATATAGGATGGTTGAATGAAAACCACGGTTCTACAAAAAATACCATCAAACCTCAAGTGGATATGTACACTATTAACGGAAAAGATTTGATCATTTTGGCTGAAGGGCGATTGGTTAATCTAGGATGTGCCACGGGGCATCCATCATTTGTTATGAGTAATTCATTCACGAACCAGGTGTTAGCGCAAATTGAATTATGGACGAATAATGAACAATATTCCAATGATGTTTATGTGTTACCCAAACATTTGGATGAAAAAGTAGCGGCACTCCATTTGGATAAACTCGGCGTAGAATTAACGGAATTAAGAGAAGATCAAGCTGAATATATTGGTGTGGGTGTAAAAGGCCCATTTAAACCAGAACAGTATCGATATTAAGTAGAGGAGTCTTTTACAAAGTCTTTTAAGAGATCTGGCATAAAAAATGAGAAAAGAGCGCCGAAATTTTGGCGCTCTTTTTTTTGTAGAAAAAGGGGTTCATTTAAGGTCAATTTATAGGTCGAATCATATGGTAGATGAACCACTTAGAATGAATAATCCGAGGAATTCTAAACAATCTTTTAAAAAACGGGTATCCAAATCTCTTATTGGAGCCCTTTCTTTATTTGCATTGAGTTGTGATTTTGAAAATCCATTGGCTTTTGAAATGCCAACTTGGTTCTTTGAATTATCATTCCCATTAGTCCAACAAAAGTATTCATTGGAAAAGATGGTAGATAATAAACAAATATTTTCTACTCCGGATTCAATAGGTATGCAATTGATGTTTGAGGGGGAATTACCCAATACAAAAATTGGAACGGATATCTTGGAGGTGGTAATCAATCAAAATATTGATTATGAACAGATTCCGGTCACGGCACCCAGTTTTTCTTTTTCTATCGATACAACCATTAATTTGACCATTCCTATCGCCCCTGGAGGCAATCTGATTAATGATTCGGGAACATCTTTTTCCGTTCCGCCATCCGTACCCCAGACAGTAACAAAAGAAACCTGGAATACTATCGCTTCGGCGGTGGATATCAATAAAGAGATTGACATTGATATACCAGAAATTCCAACCGACCAGTTAGCGCTATTTATTGAATCGATAGACGGCTTTGTGATCCAGACTGATGCTGGCAATAGTATAAGTGATTTCAATACAACCATGAGCAATGATGGACTTCCGACCAATATTACCAATCCAACTATATCTTTGATTACGGATCTTACCTCTCCGCATAAAACGCTAGCAAACCACACTCAGGCATCGATAGTAAAGGATGCCAGTTTTGGTCCTGAGATCACTTCATTGAGCCAGGATAGTTTAGGTGGTGCAATCCGAATAAATGTTGGGTTTGGGATTGAAAGCACATCCTCTAATAGTCTCACAATAAATGCAGGTGACAATGTCCAGGTGAATGTAGCGATTCGTTTTCGTATTGCAGGGCTGGAAGCAGCAATCATACAAGTGAAAAAATCTGATCTTCCCATCACTTTACCCAAAATTACTTTTCCAAGTGATATTGAGATTTATTCAGGGAAATTGAAAGCAGGCGGTTTTAATGTGAATGAAATTGTTCTTTCCAACATAATCAGTACTTATCCTTTGAATGTTGATTTTTCCATGAATTTCAAAAATTTTATCCCGCCGCAGCCTAGTGAAGATTCAATAAAAATCGAAACTGTTTTGGAGAAAGGCATGGCTCTGGACACGACATTGAAAATGAGTGGTTATGATTTTGTTAATCCAGCTGGGCAAGATATTGCTCTGACTGAACTATCACTTGATTTGGCTGCGAGTTTGCCAGCCCAAAGCGCCAAAATTCCATTGGATGGAACAGATATGGGTGCTTTATCCTTGAAGGTGATACTAGAGAAACTACATTTTGAATCCATAGAAGCAAATATTATTCAGGAATTCCCGGCAACAACGTTCACCATGCAAGGTATGCCATTGGGTTTTTCCGGCATGGAATTTTCAGACGTAAAATTAGAAATTGAAATGCTGAGTGGTATTCGTCTACCGGTAATACTGGATTTTGATATGATTGGTGTGAATCAAAAGAATGAAACTTTGAAAGTGAACGCCTTATCGACTATGGCCACTCCTGAAAATTCGGGTGACACGAGTAAAACAATTACCCGTTTATCGCGTGATGGAACTACAATTCTCAAATATAAATCACCATCATCAGAGCTTTATCATGACAGCACGACTGTGGCACCAAAAAGTGGTGAAACAACCATTGTGCAATTGATGTCTTCAAATCCAGCGGTTTTCAATGTGGTTTCCCGTGCTAGAATTGATGGTCGCGGCACCCTGGAGGCCGGGATGCACATTGGCGGTAAATATAGATTGCTGGCGCCTTTTGAGGTCATTATGGCACCTATGACATTTTTGTCCGTAACCAATACGCCGGTTCAAGAGATGAGCCATAGTAATCGAAACCGTATTCGGGCCACACTTCAGTCCGCCAGTTTAGACTTAACAGTGGAAAATAAAATTCCATCTGGTGGTGAGTTGGCCATGCTTATGTCGAATCTGGGATTTTTCCCTTTGGATACCACAACGATTGCTCTTTCTGCATTTAAAGATACAATGGTTGTTAAGAATAATTGGGTAAGCACAGATAGTGTGTATATCGTATCCAAATGCGATAGCTTAAATCCTGAAACAGGGAATTTCTTTATTTTTGATGTAATGGATGATATTGCTGACTGTGTGGATGGGATGGCTTATTTAGTAAAGACCAAAGGGTCTGGCATGGATACGGTTATTTCTTATGTGGATACGTTAATGAAAATCCCATTGCCGGATCCTGTGAGCTTTTATCCCGTAACAAACGCCGGCGCCCATGCAGGGCAAGTGAGAGATCCAGGGTTTGCTGTTTACAGCAGTGTCATTCCCACATCCCGCATCCGACTCATGACGAATCCGGGCCAGCCATTTATGGCACCACGGTTTCATCTGAATGGATCGGGTGGAAAAAAAGTTTATTTAACCACCCTGGACTATATTGATATTAACTCGAATCTTACATTTAGTCTAAGCAGTACGGGGATGACCAGCGCTGCACCGGATGAGATTGTGGTTAAATATCCCAATGGAAATCAATCGTTGAGTCAAGATTCAGAAGTCACGGTTAAGTGGAAAACATTCGGCACCATATCCCAGGTGGATTTAGCCTATTATGCAGGTTCTAACCCCGATGTTGATACAGACGATGGCTGGACGGACATTACAACAGAATTAGCCAATGTGGATTTCTTTAAATGGACACCCAGTGCCACTTCCGGTATTTCGTCATTGAGTGCCTCTCTCCGGGATAGTATTCGCATTCGAGTGCAATCTACTGGTGGCTTAGTACGAGATATGAATGGATGGTATTTTACCATCAGTTCTGGTAGCGCGAAAATTAATAAAAGGTCTAATCTTACAAGGTGGGATGGGAAGTTTACGCGGCGATGAAACGGTTTAATCCCATCATTATTCTATTTTTGCTCATGGCTTTATCCAATGGCCAAAAACGGGATCCCCGCGCCGTAGCCATGGCCGGTGCATACACAACGATTGCAGATGGAATCTATTCTGTGGGATACAACCCTGCACTCATTGCATTTCAAATAGATAGACCATTTATGTTGCAAGTTGGAGGAATTGACTTTGACTTTGGGAATAACTATTTTTCCATGGCAGCCATGCGGGCCATCAGTGGAGATACTTTAAATCAGGACGATAAAAGTTTAATTATCAATCGTTTGGATCACCGAGGCGGTTTGAATTTTGATATGAATTTCCAGGTTGCTACTCCCGGGTTGAATTACTCTTCCGGGAATATGGCCATCACATCCAATATTTTATATATGAGTTCCTATAGTCTTCCCGCAGGAATAGTCCGTCTCATGCTTGAGGGAAATGCCAATAATCCTGTCATCGATATGACGCTAGGATATGAAATCATGGCGGTCCATGAATTGGGGTATTCATTTGCCGTTCCTTTTGAGTCCTTTGCATTGGGGTTTTCCTTAAAATATCTGCAAGGGCTATTTTATATGGGTATTGATCCGGATTCCAGTTCAGCAAATTTTGTTACAACACCTCAGGCTGTGTATGGCTCAGGCAACTATTATTTAAGACAGGGCTTTGGCGGTGCGGGGTATGGATTAGATATCGGTGTGGCAACCAAAGAATTTAATGGGATGCGATTCGGTGTATCAGTAATAAATGCCATGGGTACCATTGGGTGGAATAAGCCATCTTTCATCAAAGATATAATGAAATACCCATTGAAATGGGGTGGGGAACCCCTTTCAGATTCTGTAGCCGTTTTGTACACCTATACTATTGATTCCTTAAGAGCAGACAATCTATCATCGGGTTCATTGTTTACCAGCAGTTCGACTATAGTGAAAAATGTGGATGAGAATGGTAAACCAAAACAATTTAATCTTCGGTACCCTGCAATATTTCGTATTGGCGGTTCTTATCGGAAAAAAGATTTACTCATTAGTTCAGATATAACCACTGGATTTGAGAATCGCTTATTTGCACATTCCCGATGGCGATGGGCCATTGGTGCAGAACTCTACCGTTTCCCAAACACACCGCTTCGATTGGGATTTGCCTGGGAAGGATTGGATCGTACCGAATTGGCTATGGGCGCAGGATTTCACGGTGGCCCTGTCATGATTGATTTCGGTTTTTCTTTTAAAAGCGGAATGTGGATTCACTCCATGAAGGGACTAAACCTGTCTCTGGGATTTACGATGACAAGTTTTAAAGGAAGGGAAGAAAAAAGTAGTTCTAGTGTGGGTGGCCCTTCTCCCGTCCCGGAAGTCTCACGCTAATATTTTATATGAAAATAACTAACTTTTTTATATTATTCTTACTGTTAGCCAGCTGCGGACCAGAACTGCAGAACGTGGTGCAGCGCGATCAATACAACCGTATTATCTTAGAAGCAGAACTTAAAGGAAAAGCCGATACATTGTGGTCCAAAGCGTATACCTATCATCTCCAAGAACCTATCGAAAACGATGCAGCATCGTTAGACACACTAAATGATATTCAAGTAGATGCAAATGGAGATATGTCCTGGGGTGTTGAAGATGATGCAGGTTTGACGAAAGTGGACACGATGAATGAAAGTGAACGGACTATAGAGATCGATAGTACCAAAAAATCTCTTTCTAGCTATGCCAAGGGTAAACCAGATGGCAATTGGAAAAGCTGGTATAGTAATGGTAATCCAAAAACTGTTTATGTTTATATCAAGGGTATGGTTGATGGAGAATACACCTATTATGATAGCTTAGGTTCTGTGGTCCGCATTGAGACATATAAAAAGGGTTCACTGAATGGATTAACTTCTGATTATGATACCACAGGTAACCTGCTTAAGGCTACGGAATATAAGAAAAACCAGCGCACAGGATTAGTTAAGGTTTTTTTGGATGGAAAACAGTTGGTTGAACAACAGTCTTATAAAAAAGACAGCCTTGACGGCGACTGGACTAGCTGGCACGCAAATGGTGTACAAAAGGTTATCCGTACCTACAAAAAGAGCCAACCTGTGGGCAACTGGATATTCAATGATGAAACAAATGCCTGGATGCGTGAGGAACAATATAAAAAAGGACTGGCTCACGGTGTCTGGTCATTTTACGATTCAACCGGTATCAAGACCTTCCAATACTATACCATGGGGGAATTGATTGCTGAATATAACGAAGCCAAGTGGTCCAATGGACAGATTAAGGAAATGCCCACCTTCAAAAACGGACTTCCCCACGATACCTGGACGGGCTACTGGCCGGATGGTTCCACCCGCTACACATTGAAATATAAGCAAGGCGATAAACACGGCAATGAACTGCGCTATGACTCCACCGGTGTGCTCATTTTTGAAGTTAAGTTTAAAAAAGGGGTAAAAGATGGAGCTGAAAAGGAATATTTTGTCAATGGAATTTTGAAGCGTAATGCAGGTTATAAGAATGGGGATCTAGACGGAAAAACAGAATTATTTGATTCACTGGGTATAAAACTGGAGACAATCGCTTATAAGGACAGTTTGAGGAATGGAAAGACTACCCAATGGTGGCCAAATGGTGAGGCCCACAAGCGCTATGAATATACACTGGGTATTTTAGAAGGACGATATGAAGAATGGGACAGTTTAGGAACAGATATCGTTAAAGGATATTACATGCAGGGTAGTCGTCATAAGAAGTGGCTTAATTATGACTCCGAGGGGCGGCGGGATAAATATGTTTTTCTGGATATGGATTCCACAATTACCGATTACCAGTTCAAGTACTATCCCAACTGGCAGATTAAGGAAGAGCCCGGGTTTAATGACCAAGGACTTTACGATGGCAAATGGGAATCTTTTTACGAAGACGGAAAAACCAAAAAAACCTATAGTTACAGTGAAAACAAAAAAGAGAATATCTGGCTATCTTATCATCAGGACGGCCGGAAGGAAAACTATAATTTTTATAATCTTGACACCTTGGTCACAGACTATAATTTCGAATATTATGATAATCTTCAGATCAAAGAAAAACCAGAATTTAATGACCGAGGAATTTACGATGGCAAATGGGAGGCCTTTTTTGAAAATGGCGTTACCTGGAAAACATTTTACTTTGCAGATGGCCTTAAAGATAAGATCTGGACCGTATATTGGGATTCAACTTTTGTAAAACAATCTGAGACCCATTATACAAATGACCAAAAGAACGGCCATTATTTGGAATGGTATGTAAATGAAAAACCGAAAGTTGAAGGTTTCTATAAAGAAGAGAAAAAACATCTATTGTGGACATACTGGAATGAGTTCGGAGAGCGGCGTATGGAAGAATGGCGGGAAGGTGAACTCTTCGATACCTTTGAATTTGAATATTATCCGAATGGCCAGGTTAAAGAAGAACCATCTTATGAAAATGGTGTAAAACATGGAAATTGGGTCCGTTACTTCTCTGATGGCACTATACGGGGAATCAGCGCTTATAAAAAAGGCCTAAAGGACGGCTTGTGGATTGATTACTGGCGGCCTGAGCAAGTAGCCTGGCAGGGGAAATATGTGGCAGATAAACGGGAAGGCAATTGGAAATGGTTTTGGCTGAATAGAAACCTTATGAGCAATGTGAAGTATTCAGGCGGCGAAATCACCTTCGAGGAATGTTTTCACCGGAAAACCAGTGATACCCGGGACTGCTCCACAGTGTTTGACCCAGGTGATATATATTATAAAAAATAAACGTCCCTACATACCCAACTCTGAGAAAAGGAACAAAGGGTCTGAAAAATTACTTTCGGGAAAAAATCAAAAGTAATCCGCCCCCAACCGAAAAAATAACATTTCCCATCCACGCTGCTACCATGGGTGACATGATGCCTTTATATCCCATGGACATGCCGAATTTGATAAAGGCATAATACACAAAGATCACAAAAATCCCCATGCCGGCGCCAAAGGATAAACCACCTTTGGATTTCATCACCACCAGTGGCAGTCCAAATAAAACTACAATCAGATTAGTAAATGCAAAAGAAATCTTAAACAGGCGATCCACTTCCCATTTCGTCGTATCCACACCATTTTCTTTTAATTGGTCAATGCGTATTGTAAGATCTGCAAAACTCATTTCATCCGGTGTTTTGGACTGTTGCGTGATATCTTGGGGCGTAAACTCGAGGTGAATTAATGTGTCCCCCGACGACATGAATGTATTTTTTACTTCACCTGCGACATTAAATTCTCGAATTGAATAACCGGTGACGCGCCATAATGTTAAGGAATCATCCCATGTGATTCCCCGTGCGTCTAATCGTTTTGAAACGATTCCATCTTCCAATGATATGGCTGTAATGCTCCTGCCTACGGTAGTCTCCACTTTATACCTTCCGATGGATATATGGGTTTTTTCATTTTTTTGAAGGAATACATTCCGAAGATCCTTTTGGTGTTTTACCCTAGATCGTCGTTTCATATACTCTCGTTCGATATTATATCTAACTTCATTTCCTTTACTGACCCATGTATTATCCAGCTCAAACGATATAAAACTGACAATGAGGCCGATGGTTGTGATGGGAACCGCAATGCGGTATAGACTGATTCCCGTTGCCTTCATTGCTGTGAGTTCATTGCGTTTGGCTAAAAGGCCAATACTAAAAATAGTTGATATCATCATTGACATAGGTAATCCGATATTGATGAACCATGGGATCGCATAAAAATAATATTTTAAAGTGATTTTAAACGGAATGGCATTATCAATAAACCGGTCCAGGTTTTCGATAAGATCAACAATCAGGATGACGCATAGAAATCCCATCAATGTCATAGACAATGTTACTAAAAATTGGCGGATGAGATATAAATCTAACTTTTTCATGTATATAACGGTGGTAATTAAACAGTGAATTTCGGTATAATCCGAATCTTTTTATAGTAAATGAGGAATAATATGGAATTATTAAATGAATACATTGGCGCCTTTGCAGGATTTATGTGGGGCCCGCCATTGCTGACCCTTCTTTTGGGTGGTGGTATATATTTTTCCATTTACAGCCGATTTATTCCATTTAAGTATTTTCGTCATGGGTTAGATATTCTATTTGGACGATACAACGATCCAAATGATCCCGGAGAAATTACCCATTTTCAAGCATTATCCAGCGCCTTAGCTAGTACAGTTGGTCTGGGCAATATTAGCGGTGTGGCGATTGCGATTCAGATGGGTGGTCCCGGAGCACTCTTCTGGATGTGGGTGAGTGCCGTGGTGGGGATGTCTACAAAGTTTTTCTCCTGCACATTGTCTATCCTATACCGGGGAAAAGATGATCAGGGCAATATCCAGGGGGGCCCCATGTATTATATTGAAAATGGTTTAGGAAAAAAATTCAAACCATTAGCCATATTATTTAGTGTGGCCGGGTTGTTTGGATGTACCGTTATTTTTCAATCAAATCAATTGGCGGATATTATCCGAACTCAGGTTTTTATTCCCAATGGATGGTTTATGGAATCGGAGCAAACGGGGAACCTTATCCAAGGGCTCATCATGGCTTTTATCACATCGTTGGTTATTTTTGGAGGTATTAAAAGAATCGGACGGGTGGCCACGTATATGGTACCAGTGATGGTTGTATTGTATTTGTTTGCAGGCCTGTTGGTGATATTTAACCATCTTACAGAAATACCGTCATTGTTTGGATTAATATTGCATGATGCATTCACGGGAGATGCGGTCATGGGCGGTGCTGTGGGGTCTGTCATTATTGCTGGAGTGCGCCGTGCTCTTTTTTCGAATGAAGCTGGTTTAGGTACATCTGATATGGCCCATGGTGCAGCCATGACCAAAGAACCGGTTCGAGAAGGCCTTGTTGCCATGATTGAGCCATTCATCGATACGATTGTAGTGTGTACGATTACGGCTATTGTGATTTTGGCTTCCGGCGTTTGGGAGCAGGAGGGATTAAATGGTGTCACATTGACTACAACAGCATTTGTTAAGGAATTGGGTAGTTTTGGTTTTTGGCTACTTTTGGCTGCGGTGCTCACATTCAGTTTGTCCACCATGATGAGTTATTCTTATTACGGGAGCAAATGCAGCGGCTACTTATTTGGGACCAAAAGTATTTTCTATTATCGGTGTTTCTATGTGATTACCATTGTGGTAGGTGCCATGATTACCATTGAGGTAGTGATCAATTTTATAGATGGCATGTATGCCATCATGGCGATTCCGACGATTGTGGCATCGGTCATGCTTTCTCCTAAAGTGATGAAAGAAGCGAGGCGGTATTTTGCTAACCTATAAATTAAATCTATCTTTAAAGGATTAGTGTCCTTAGACCATCCAGTTTTGTAATTTTTAACATGGAAACCACCGCTAGAAAAAATCTTTCAACGGAAAAACAAAATGATAAATCTGATGATATGGACCAAATCTCCATTTCAGAAATTTTAAATATTATCAATGAGGAAGACGCCACCATTGCGGAAAAAGTATTGGAGGCCATTCTTGAAATCGAAAAAACAGTTGAATTGACAACGAAGGCGATTCGAAGCGGACATCGTGTAATTTATGTGGGAGCCGGGACTTCCGGCAGGCTCGGAGTGTTAGATGCATCGGAAATGCCACCAACCTATTCCGTACCGCGTGATTGGTTCAATGGCATGATTGCAGGAGGAGACGATGCACTTCGTAAATCCATAGAAGGAGCGGAAGATAAGCCAGAAATGGCCGTGTCAGATTTAAAACAGTTTGGATTATCAGCAGGGGATGTGGTGATTGGCATCAGCACGAGTGGTGCTGCCGCCTATGTGAAATCAGCTATAGAATATGGAAAATCTATTGGTGGGAAAACAGCCTATTTAATCTGTAATAAAAAACCGTATTTATCGGCCGATGCTGATGTAATAATCAAAGTGGATACGGGTCCGGAAGTGATTACGGGCTCTACCCGGATGAAAGCGGGCACCGCTACAAAAATGGTGCTGAATATGATTTCTACGGCTACCATGATACGGCTGGGAAAAGTATATGGCAATCTCATGGTGGACCTCATGGCGGTGAATGATAAACTGGTGGATCGGGGCGCACGAATCATCAGTCAATTAACGGGCTTAGAAATTGACGTATCTCAACAAGCACTTTTTGCTGCAGATAAATCCGTCAAAACGGCGGTAGTGATGATTCAAAAAAATTGTTCGAAAGAGGAAGCGAAAGAATTATTAGATAAAAATGGCGGATTTTTGCGGAAAGTAATTAAATAATAATTCCATTTATCGCGTACCCTTCGGATTTTCACTCTTAAAATCGCCGAATGGAAATGTATTTGGTGAAACAACAGTCCCGGTGGTAAAAGTAAATGGAATATCTGAATCAGGGTTAAATGTGATTTCAAGTAGCCCTGCTTTATAACCCGTTTCTGGCTGGGTAATCTTTACAGCGAAAGAGCCATCATCTGAATCCAGAAGTGTTTTTGATACCCAGGTTCTATCGATTGTATCCACACGAAAATCCCGAGTCTCTTTATTTACTGCTTCCCATTGTTTAACAGAATAATTCTCATGGTGAATGTTTAAATATATAGAATCGTTACTTACATGCCATTCATATTTAGGTAATTCCGTATCGGTAATAACTGCTTGATAAAAAGCAGTTAAACTTATGAAATCGTAATCCCCTTTCGCATTTTTTAATCCGTGGCTCGTATTCGGTATATATTGGAGATGCTTATCACCTTTTAAATCATTCCAGTAAAACTGCCAAGAATCAGTCACAAAGAATTCGTCCCCTGTGGCATTTATTAGGAATTTAGGAAGATCAAGTTGATCGATATAGTTATATGGTTCCATGACACTTAACATTTGATCGAATTCTTTCGAGCCCATCCATTCCATAATACCCTCATTGACATAACTGTCCACAGCATAAGACCATTCACCATAGCATTTCCAGTGATGTTTAAAAGACGGAACAACATTGAGCAAATCTATAACGATAGGAATAATGGCCATAACTCGGTCATCAGCGATTGCCGTAGCCCATGTGGTCCAACCCCGTTTTGAAGCACCGGCAGTGACAAATTGATTTACAGTTTTATTCTGAGATTCAGCAATTTCCTGTACCACATCCATTCCCCTGGCTACTGCTTTGGTCATGGGGAGATGGGCCAGCCATTTGGTGTCTTTATCTTTGGCGCCGCCTTCCAGATATTTTCGCCAGCCAAAAGCAATTAAATCATCTTCATACCGTTCGCCAAATAAGTCATTTTTGTATACCAAAGGCTGGAAAGGAATATTTGTTATATTTGCAACAATGGATTTGGTTGCCATGGCCATTTGAATAAAATCTGGGTTTGCAGATTTGGGTAATTCATTTTTATTATTTCCACCTCCTATGAAAATTAACGCTTCTGTTTCTTCCACAAAATCTGGAATCACGATGGTTAAATAATGCCACCAATCAACTTGCTCAACTACTTCGGTCGTGAGCCATGTCTGAGACGTCATTTTGACGATATATTCTTTCCAGGAATCTCCATCCACGACTTTTTTAATTTCATATTGAAATACAGGATTATTTTGTTGAACATAATTTTTTAGGAGTGTGTTTTGTTTTTCGCACGATGTGAAAAGAATAATTGAACATAGAAAAATAAGGTGTTTTTTCATGAGTGAATAGTTTCTGGTTTTTATGGGTTTAAATACATATTTTTGAGCGGGGAATATAATGAATCCGATTGACCAGAAGATAGACACAAAGAAAACATAATAATTTGTGATGATTAAAGTACCCGAAACCAATAATGATCTTTTGAAGGAATGCCGCGTGGATACATTTCGTGCGTCAGGAAAGGGTGGACAGCATGTGAATAAAACAGACAGCGCCGTTCGCTTAACCCATTTATCTACAGGTGTTGTAGTAACTTGTCAGGACGAAAGAAGTCAACTTCGAAATAAACAAATTGCCCTAGAACGACTACGTAAAAAACTATTTGTATTAAATTGCAAACCAAAAAAAAGAGTGCCAACAAAAAGCACAACTGCATCTAAGGAACGGCGAATCCATGCAAAAAAGAAACAATCCCAAAAAAAGGAATTGCGCAGAAAACCAAAAACAGATGAATAAACCAATTCATTCTTTTAAGAGCTGATTTATTATCCTTAATTTTTAGTCGCATATCTATATAAGAAAGGACGCAATGGATCTCAATAAATATATATTTCGTGAATATGACATTCGTGGGAAAGTTTCAGATGATTTTCCACCAGACGTGGTCGAAAGTCTTGGCAAAGGTTTTGGTACATTTATTAAGCGGGGTGGCGGTCAGGAAATTGCACTGAGTGGAGATGTTAGGCTCACCACCCCGGATTTAATTCAACAATTTAAAACAGGCGTACTTTCTACAGGAGTAGATGTGATAAACATTGGTATCTTACCCACGCCGGCCAATTATTTTTCCATGTTTCATTTGGATGTGGCTGGTGCCGTTCAGATTACAGGGAGCCATAACCCACCGGAGTTTAATGGTTTTAAAATGTCCCAAAATAAAAAAGCTGTTTTTGGTGAATCGATCCAAGATATCCGTACCCTAATCGAAAACCAATATTACGAAACAGGCAAGGGGTCTGAAGCATCTTACGATATTCTATCTAAATATAAACGGATGATCTCAACAAAAATTGACATTCAGAAACGATTGAAGGTTGTCATGGATTGTGGCAATGCCGCCGGGGCTATTTGCGGGCCTGATATCTTTAACAATATGAATGTGGATTTGACTGAATTATTTTGTGATGTGGATGGTACGTTTCCCAATCACCATCCTGATCCTACAGTAGAAGCAAACTTAACTGACTTAATTTCTTTAATGAAAACGGGAAAATTCGATATAGGTATTGCTTTTGACGGTGATGCCGATCGCGTGGGTGTGGTGGATGAAACAGGAGATATCATATGGGCTGACCAATTAATGGCAATATTTCTACCTGAAGTATTAGAAGAAGGAGATGAAATTCTTTATGACGTGAAATGTTCCCAAGCGCTGGAAGAAATGATAGTCAAATATGGTGGCAAACCCATTATGTGGAAAACAGGGCATTCCCTAATTAAACAACGCATGGGAGAGCTGAATTGTAAATTAGGCGGCGAAATGAGTGGTCATATTTTTTTCGCCGATGATTATTATGGTTATGATGATGCGATTTATGTGGCGGCTAGAATTGTCCAAACCTTATCTCGAACCGATAAAACATTATCCCAGTTAAAAGCAGAACTGCCAACCTATTTTTCAACTCCGGAAATGCGCTTAGAAGCAGAATCAGACGAAGAAAAATTTCGGATTGTTAAAGAGGCCGTGGCATACTTTACTCACAATTATGACTGCAGTACCATTGATGGTGTACGGATCCAATTTGGAGATGGATGGGGTTTAGTGCGTCAATCCAATACGCAACCAGTCATTGTGTGCCGATTCGAAGCGAATACACCAGAACGCATGGTGGAAATTCAATCAATTGTTATGGATAAACTGCAAACAATAGGAAGTCTCAAGCTCGATGCCGGCCACTGAATCATTTCAAAAACATATTCAATTTCTACGAAATGACATTGAAAAAGCCATTCATCAAATTCCTTTAGACAAATCGCCCATCTATTTTTATGATCCCATTAAATATGTGCTGAATGGGAAAGGAAAACGCCTCAGGCCCATTTTACTCCATCTAACGGGGCAAGTATATTCATCTGGTCCGGAGGAATTGATGAAAGCAGCTATTGCGGTGGAATTACTTCACAATTTTTCCTTGGTTCATGACGATATAATGGATGAGGATGATGTGCGCCATGGTCAGCCATCGGTTCATAAAAAGTGGGACAATGCATCAGCAATTCTGGCTGGAGATGGACTATTTGTACTTTCCCATTTAATTCTAACGGGCCTATCTCCTTATGTTCACCAACGGTTTAATCAAGTGACGTTAGCTATTTGTGAAGGGCAGGGGATGGATAAGGAATTTGAAGATGATGTATCCATTACCATGGGAAATTATCTGGTAATGATTGGTAAAAAAACAGGTTCCTTATTAGGGCTATCTGCTGAGGTGGGTTCCTTGATAGGTGATGGTTCAAAAGAAGCAGCCCATCATTTGTTTGAATTTGGGCTTAATCTTGGTTTGGCTTTTCAGATTCAGGATGATTATCTGGAAATTTATAGTTCTGAATCATCCATGGGTAAAAGTTTAGGGAGTGATATTCGTTCGGGAAAACAAACAGCACTCACGATTTTAGCTCGTGAAAAAAATCCGGATCAATGGTCAAAATTTAACCAAAAGAAAAATTCTAATTCGGCCTACCAAACTTATTTTGATTCCAATGGGATAAAAAAAGAAACTGAGAATGTTATCCTGCATTATATCGATAAAGCGAAGGATAGTCTCAATGAAATTCCAGAAGAAAAACGGGAAAACTTAAATCAATTTGCAATGATGATATTTAACAGGACATACTAATGGCTTCTTTTCAAACCATTGACCCCGATAAAATGTACAAATCCATTTATGAATTTCCAGATCATATGACGGCTGCGATTAAAATTGGAGAATCAATCTCATTAAATAAGCAATATCCAGATATTAAAAATGTGGTAGTTGCAGGGATGGGGGGATCTGCAATCGGTGGTGATGTGGTGCGGATCCTGGTTAAAAATGATATTGAAATTCCCATGGTGGTGTCCCGGAATTATACACTGCCACATTGGGTCAATAACCATACCCTGGTTATTTGTTCTTCCTACTCGGGAAATACGGAAGAAACATTGGCAGCGTTTGAAGATGCTCGAAACAAAGGGGCACAAATTGTGGGGATTTCTACGGGCGGTATCCTAACGGAAAGGATGCATGGCCTTGAATTAGAAGTGGTGACCATTCCAAGCGGATTGCAGCCGCGGGCTGCCTTGGCCATATCTTTCGTTCCCATGATGTATTTATTAAAAGCCATCGGTATTATAAGCGAAAAAACCGTCAATCAATTAATGAATGCCGCTGCTTTAATCAAGGAGAATCGAAACCAGTATAGTGAAGAATCCAATGGTAATCCTACCTATGCTTTAGCTCAGCGAATTTATAAAACAATTCCAGTCATATATGGAGAAACAGAGTCGACCGCAATTGTGGCTGTGCGGTGGAAAGGGCAGTTGAGTGAAAATGCTAAAATGTTGGCTTATTATAATGAATTGCCCGAAATGAATCATAACGAAATTGTGGGATGGGAAAACAATCAAGAATTAATTCATCAACTGTCAGTTATTTGGTTGAAAGATCAAAATGACCATCCACGGACAAACATTCGTCAGGAAACTACTCAAAAAATTATCGGGAACCTTTCAGAACATCAAGAAGTGGTTGTTATCGAGGGAAACGCTACTGTTGAACGATATCTGCATATGATCCACTTTGGAGACTGGGTTAGTTATTGGTGTGCCATTTTGCATGAGACGGATCCAACGCCCGTAAAAAAGATTGACCAATTAAAAAAAATATTATCTAAAAAAAGTTGACCCATAGCCATTGGAAGCATAATTTCTATTGAGAATAAATCATGATTCCTGTTAAAGTACAAAAAATATCGTATTATCATCCAAACCGCAGTTATGCTGTAATTTTAAAAGAATTATCCGGGGAACGTAGGCTTCCGGTTCTCGTTGGTGCTTACGAGGCGCAAGCCATTGCAATGGCCATGGAATACATGGAAACTCCCCGGCCCTTAACCCATGATCTTATCGTAAATTTAGTCCAGGGAGTTGATGGAAAATTATCATCAGTCAAAATCACTAAATTGGAAGATGGTGTTTTTTATTCCATTCTGGATATACAGGTTGAAAAAATTGGGCATCGGCAGATAGATTCACGCCCCAGTGATGCATTGGTAGTTGCGCTTCGAATGCACGCTCCTATTATGGTTGCCGAAGAAGTGATGGATGAGGCTATCGTCTGGGAAGAGGATTTAGACAATGTGGAAGAAGATATTCAAGGGGAACCCAAAGTTAAATTATTAGAGCAACAGCTTGAAAAAGCTATTGATAAAGAAGAATATGAAATGGCTGCCCGTATTCGGGATAAAATTAATAAAATAGAAAATTAATTTTGTAGTGCCTCCATGGCATTTTGTGCCGCATGTTGTTCGGCGGTTTTTTTATTAGTACCAATTCCACTGGGATAAACGACTTCCCCAACTTTAACATGTACTTCGAATAATTTTTGATGATCCGGACCAGATACATCTGTTACTAGGAATTTAGGGTTCTTAAGTTGTTTCATATGACATAACTCTATGAGTTGCCCTTTATGATTGACTGATTTCCATGCCTCATGTCGATGTGTCCAAATGGAATTAAGGATCAGTATCTTAGTAGGTTCAAATCCACCATCAAGAAAGATTGCCCCCACGAGTGCTTCGTATAAATTGGCCGATTGTTTTACCGCAATTTTTTCCTGTTCCAAATCAACCGTTTGTTCAATCTTTATAAAATCTAAAAGGCCTAGTAATTGTCCCATGGTTGCCAGGAAAGATTTTTGAACAAGTGCGGATCTTTTTTGAGTAAGAATGCCTTCATCACCTTCAGGGAATTCCCGCATGAGTTCCCGACTGACTACAATATCTATTACAGCATCGCCAAGAAACTCAAGCCGTTCATAATTTTTACGTGGTTCATTGGATACGGATCGATGGGTGAAAGCCTGATAAAGGTATTTTCGGTTTCGAAACCGATATTGACATATTTTTTCTAATTCGGAGAGCGGGTGACTTTTGAATGGTTTGAATAAAAAGTCAAATAAAGGCACGTGCTATTCATTCCACCGTTTAATGATAATTACACCATTATGTCCACCGAAACCAAATGAATTAGACATTGTCACATTTATAGTGGTTTTCTGTGCTTTATTTGGTACATAATCCAAAGTGCATTCAGGGTCTGGGGTTGTATAGTTAATCGTCGGAGGTAGTATGTTGTCTTGGATAGCTTGAACACAAGCTACGGCCTCAAGTGCGCCGCTTGCCCCGAGAGAATGGCCTGTCATTGATTTGGTAGAACTTACCTTCAAATTTTGTGCATGATCGCCAAATAAGGAAATTATGCCCGCCGATTCCGTTTTATCATTGAATGGGGTAGAAGTACCATGTGCATTGATATAATCCACATCTGAAACGTGAAGGTCAGCATCTGTTAATGCATTGGCCATGGCACGGATTGCGCCTTTTCCACCTTCAGACGGTTGCGTTATATGATAAG
>Ga0315339_1001262_pt1 | contig 23611 bp, 17 predicted proteins | sample ASW17metaG_FD_204514 | JGI IMG/M metagenome (GOLD analysis project Ga0315339, IMG submission 204514) | Ammonia-oxidizing marine archaeal communities from Pacific Ocean, United States - ASW #17 | ecosystem: Environmental > Aquatic > Marine > Oceanic | place: USA: California | collected 2016-12-05
TTCTCTTGACCGTCGACCGACCGAACAGTAGCATTCGCTATCCGGATCCCCGGTAGTTCAGTTGGTAGAACGGTGGACTGTTAATCCATATGTCGCAAGTTCGAGTCTTGCCCGGGGAGCCAGTTTTTATAGGCATTTCTGAGTCACCTGTCCGCTCTGTCTTTCACTAACGTACCTATATCGTACCTATTGTGGGTAAGTTCGCTACTGTTTGATGCAGTCTGTCGTCGGCAGTATGAACGTACCTCATGGTGGTCTTAAGGTTCTTGTGGCCTGCAATTGTTGCTGTGACTACGACGTCTCCACCCTGCGCATGGACGCTCTCAGTGATTGACGTATGACGCAGGCAATGCGGCGTCGCATAGGCAATACCAGCCCGTTCCACGGCAGTCTGAAACACCTTTCGGACATCTTGGATACGCTCACCAAAGTAACGGGGTTTGGTATGGGTAAACACCCATGGGGTCTCTGGAAAGTGTTCATTACAGACATTTCTTAACCGTAGCAGTGCCGAAAAAGCATCGTTATTCAGCGGTACCATACGGCGCTGTTTCCCTTTTGTATCTCCGACTTCGAGGCGGATGAGGCGTTTGTCAAATTCGACTCGACCCCATTCAAGGCCAAGTATCTCCCCGGGGCGCATCATCGTAGTGAACCCTAAGACACAAAATTCCGGTAGATACCGCCGGGTATGTGGACTCCGTGAGCATTTTGTCGAGGATAGCAGCAATTCGAACTCATCAACCGTCAGGCATCTGGCTTCGTCATTTGTTTCGGGCAGCCGTTTCCCAAGTACAGGGTTCGGTAACTCCCAATCCAGCTTTTGGTTTGACCACTTGATTGACGATGACAATGCCGAGAGCTCCTTGTTGATGGTCTTATTGCTGACGCCACCCCTACGTCGATACTCGATATAGGCGAGGACGTCGGCGCCAACCAGTTTGTTCATCAAACGACCCTCTCGAAAGAATCCCGCCAGTGCTTTGAACCGCTTCCTGTCCGTGTCGTTACTGCGTTTAACATCTTTTGTGCCCTCTAGATACAACACCACCAACTGTTCAAAGAAGTGATCAGGTTCGATACCTCGGGCCTGTTGGTTCCACGCCTCCGACATCCACTTATTGCGTAGCTTTATCGCTTCCCTCTTGTTGGTTGTCCCAGTAGAGCGTTGAACTCTTCTACCGCTTGCGTCCGTGAAAGATGCCCACCAGAACGGGCTGTCTTTTCGTTGTTTGACGCCTTCCTTACGTTTGCGCTGCTTAGGCATTTACGTTCTCCTTTCGGATTACGCACCGCCAACCCTGCGCACCTCGAATTATATCGTGTTTGGGCTTCAATCCAGTCCATAACTGCTTGTTTGGGTATCCGAATACATCGCCCAATTCGTAACGACGGGAGTGTCCCTTTATCAATGAGCCTGGACACTGTCTTGGTATGAACCGCAAGGTAATTTGCAGTGTCAACGACTGACCACAATAGTTGTTCATCACAATCCTTATGCTTGGAGGCGGTCATGCAAAACACACACCCTTGGTAGATTTATATAAAGGTGTTCTCATTACGGATCAGGCGAAGTGCCGGACTGGTCCGCCTGACGGATGAGTCCACTGGATTTGCACCTCAGGTGGGATAGCCATTGATCTGTATCGAGAAGCAGTCATCACTGATCTGATCCGCTATGAGGATCGGTCAACTATCTCCAGTCATTGGGTGCAGTGATAGTTGATGCTATATCCAGCTTCCCGTCACACTCATCAATCGGGAACCAGGTCAGTGCATACAGATTGCATTTGTTCAGACCACCCTGCCGGGAGACTCGAATCAGACCCTTTTCCACCAGTTCCTTCTTGGCCTTGAACAACTGGTCACTGGAGTTCCATCCTCTGAACTCCATCTTGCTTAACGGCGCACACAGATCGCCATTGTTTCTACCGTTGTACTGCGAGGCGATATCGATCAGGAACTTTGTCGCCCTGGGGCTCAAAGTGCTGAAGTTTCGGTGGTTCAGTAAATCATGGGGAAAACGCACAAATGACTTGGTGGTCTGCCGGCCAGTGAGGCGTCTTCTTTTCTCATTTCTGCTGGTCATTCGCTGTAACCCCCTCGACCCGCACATACCCTACAGGGCCGATCAATAGATTGCGCTAGATCAAACTGTTCAGCACAAACTGGGTGGTCACGTTCAAAGGCTAATACGCGAACTAACCGGGGTAGTTCTCGTATTAGTTTGAAAACATCGCTATTGTATTTCGAGTGGGAAGATTTGAAGTTTTGGGTTGAAGTTTTAGGTGGGTCCTGTTGACCTACTTCGTTACTGATCAATTTTTTATGTACAAGCGGGAACATATGTCGACCTCGTTATATTTTTATTAGCCGACACCTATTAGATAACATGGATACTAGGTCGCGCAACACAAACTCGAAACAATTATTATTTTTATGAAAAACAAACAACAAAAAAGTGTTGGTTAGTGTTCGTTAGTGTTGTTAATGGTATATTTTTTATCAGTTTGATTGCTCGTGATTACCATAAGCAAACTCTGTCTAGTCAATTTCGTTTGTATCCGCAATCCCACACGGCACAGATATGGTTCGCCGGCGGAAGGTGATAGTGGCCAGCCGGTTATCCAAGCTGGGGTTTAGCGGGTCAATGGATATGACTAGACCCTCTGACTGAGACGGGGATTAGGGCAGTAATGATTTCTCCTCAATCACAAACTACTCAAGATGCTGATGCGCTATACACATTTAAGAGTAGAGGATTTGGTGGGGAGGTTGGGTTAGTTACTAGAAACAATGATATGTATGGCCAGCTTTTCTACAGGAGAACGGTGTGATTGTTCTGGCTTGATTGACGGCAATAATTAACTGTTGATTGTATAGGTTCGAACTGAACGCAGCGGCCCGTTGCGCCAAGAAATATATTGCGTATGATCAATCGTCTTGCACATTGCGAGGACTTGCGATGACGAAGCAACTAGGAGACTACGTGGATGGAACCGGACGATATCAATCGGAGTATCAGCAACTCTGGGATGACTTGGTTCCCGATTCCGGCCACTGCGAGACAACCGCTGGCGAGTTAATCCGCTCCGCTGGACGACTGAAGTACGACTTCTACGCCAACGCAATGATCAACAACACTTCTGGTGCAGTCAACTTTCTCCGACAACACAAGGTTATTGACGCCAAGACCCACCGCACGATTCACCGAGCCTCAACCGGAATTACCGATGAAGAGTTCCACTCGGACAGCCTGCGCAAAGCAATAAACAAGATGGTGGACAACACGGTGAAGTTCATCATCGACAACCCGTCACTCAAATCCGAGCCTAACACGGTCGATAACTTAGACCTGTCAGACCCGATGGTCTGGGAATAGGGCTGTATCGTCTTTAGTTAAAAATTGGGCCCGATAATGCTGATGCGGTATACGCATTTAAGAGCAGAGGATTTGGTGGGGAGATTGGTATAAAAAAGGTGGTGCATAGGAGGCAACCTCTTTAAGTCAGGTGACCCCTTACTCAAGGTCAAAGTTCCGTATACACCCCCTTTTAGAAAGCCTCAGGACCTATCTCTAAACAGAAGGACCACATTCAATGAAAGCACTCAACCAGCACTGTAAACTTTTTGGCTTGTTCAAAAATATCAGCTGTATTCTGCTCTTCTTTCGATGAGGCAGTTTCATAATCAATCTCTTTAACTTCCAACATATCCCTCACCAACGATGCCTTCAGTGCGAAATTCACATTCTGGGCTATATCATCAGTAAGTTGGGCCATCATTATTGCATCCATTTTCGCGGTTACTACGCCAACAATGTTTCCAGCTTGATCCAGTAGAGGTCCACCACTGTTACCTGGCTGAACCGGGGCTGATATCTGCATCATCCTTGTGTCATTATTCATGCCAGAAAGCGCATTAACCATTCCTTTGGTTCCCTTTAAATCGTCTGAAAGGACGCTTTCCAACGGATAGCCAAACGCAAGAACGTCTTCCCCTGCACGTATACCTCGGCCACTTCTGAAGTACGCAATTGACTCAGGCTCCATTCCTGTCTTTAAAACCGCAAGATCATTTTTAACATCGTTAATGACGATAAAGCTGGTCGCTTTCTTGTCGTCCAAAATTGTATTGATTTCATCACAACCATTGACGACATGGCTGTTGGTTACAACATAACCCAGATCGTTAATAAAGAACCCTGAACCAGTTGAAATAGCTCCCTCTGTCGACCCATCTGGTCCTGCTCCAGACCGGTCAAATCCATAGGCCTCTATATTTGCCCATATCTCCCGGGCGATAACTTGACCTTGCGCAATCGCAGAATCCGAATAGAAAGATTTCCCTAGCACCCTGTTGTATTCATCTTCAAGATCGAAGAGATACTTCGCTCGTTCTACACCCAGTGCAGCCGCAATTGATTGATAAGCGTATGCAACCGATCTGTCTCGCGGTACGCCTCTCCCCTCATAATAAATAACCGATAATACCCTCGCTGCCATCCCTAGTTTTTGTAACAGCGCCTGCTCAAGTAACTTGATTGCTACGGTATGGTTGAGTTCCACGCCCTCTCCTCTCCCATACATAAGCCCGAGGCTATACTGTGCTAGTGCAGAACCTTGTTCCGCCGCTCTCAAGTACCACTTAGCAGCCTCAGATTGTTGCCCTAATTCGCGATAAGAAACACCAACCATGCCTTGGGCGAACATGTCGCCCGATTCGGCATAAGTCAACAACAAGCGGATCACTTCTCGATAATCACCTCTTTGCCCAGCTGCATGAGCATTGTCCCAGTCTCGCTTACACTTAGGACAGTATTCCCCCTCTGTCCACTCACCTGAGAAAACACGGCCATCATCTGCCCGGGTAAATACTCCATACCCGTGCTCCTTAAATTCTTTCCATTCCCCAACGTATTGGGAACCATCTGTATAGGTGTACGTACCATGACCGTGAGGAAAACCATGACGGACATCACCTACATACGTTTCACCATCTGAAAATTTGAAACTGCCATATCCATGTTTCATGTTGTTCTTCCACTCACCAACATATTTAACGCCATCAGGCCACTCGCGAACCCCATGACCATGTGGCCGACCCAATATATTTACCTCACCAACATACTTACTCCCATCATCATAGTGAACAGTACAGGTTGGCAATAGTGTTTTACCGTTTCTAACTTTTCTAGAGCTATAGCAAGTTTCACCGCTTGTATCCTCTATAACACCATCCCACAATATTCCGTCTCTGAATTCACCCTTTTCAGTCCGTGCCATTGGAGACGGCACAGTCAAAACACCCTGTCCATGCAGTTGTCCATCTTTCCAATGACCGACATATTTAGCACCACCCCGCACCCAAATCAGGGAGCCTTGGCCATGATATTGGCCATCTTTGAACTCACCGATGTACTCACGGCCACTAGGATGGGTGTAAGTACCTTGGCCATGTTCCTTACCATCTTTCCACTGACCTACGTATTTCTGACCACTAGGAAAGGTATAAGTACCTTGACCATGCCTGACACCTTCCTTGTATTCTCCAACGTATTTCTGACCACTAGGATGGGTGTAAGTACCTTGGCCATGTTCCTTATCATCTTTCCACTGACCTACGTATTTCTGACCACTAGGAAAGGTATAAGTACCTTGACCATGTTTGACACCTTCCTTGTATTCTCCAACGTATTTCTGACCACTAGGAAACGTGTAAGTACCTTGACCATGTTTTTCACCTTCCTTGTATTCTCCAACGTATTTCTGACCATCAGGCAAGGTGTAAGTACCTTGGCCATGTTCCTTACCATCTTTCCAATGACCAACGTATTTCGAACCACTAGGAAACGTGTAAGTACCTTGGCCATGCTCTTTACCATCTTTCCAATGACCGACGTACTCCTCACCATCAGGGAAGGTGTAAGTGCCTTGGCCATGTCGCATACCTAAGTCGTATTCACCAACATGGGTCTCACCATTAGGAAATATTGTAGTGCCTTGTCCATGCTCTAAGTTGATACTCCATTCACCGACATACTTCTTGCCATTTGGCCAGATTCGCGTGCCTTTCCCATGCTTCTTACCTTCCTTGTATTCGCCTACGTATGTTGTCCCATCGTCTGACGTGAAGGCGCCCTGCCCATCAATCTTCCCATCCTTCCATTCGCCAACAAGTTTGTGTCCATATGAATCTTTCCAGGTACCATGACCACTAAACAACCCATTCTTGAACTGACCGACATACTCCGTTTTGTTTCCGTCTTTCTCACCGTACGTAAACTTGCCTTGTCCATGCGGCAGCCCATCTAATTTGTCGCCTATATACGAACCATAATTTCCACGGACTATCGTAGCTATGATCTTCCCATCTTGACCATATAAGACCCCAGCGTATGTACCGATACCTTGTCTAGTTTTTCCTACAAACTTCTGACCATCAAGATAGATGTAAGTGCCTTGACCATATTCCCTACCATCTTTCCACTGACCAACCCGCTTCTCACCATCAGGGAAGGTGTAAGTGCCTTGGCCATGATATCGGCCGTCTTTGAACTCACCGATGTACTTACGACCACTAGGATGGGTAAAAATACCGCGACCATTTGGCAGACCGTCTAGGACCTCTCCGGTATATACGCCTTCAAGGCCAGAAATCTTGTAGGGGATAGTTATGTCATCGGCATACCCTGTCGGCGAAAACAGAAATACGCAGAAATACACGATAGACAAATATCCTTTCATAGCGCTATCTTATTCCTGTTACAGAGAGGCAACCAGAGCAGAGGACTTGGTGGGAACGTTGGGTTGCTCCGCTGGCGTTCCAAGACAACCGAGCGAGACTCAAGGACATTAATACCCGGTTTTAGCCAAAAATACACGCCTATATAAATCAATGACTTACAGACCAAAAAGTGTCGTATTGGGCTACCCCTTTACTGGACGTTTTTAGCGGTTCTAAGTCATTGATTTTAAAGGACTGATTTAGCCCACATTAGCATTTTGTCCCTCTTTGGCGGGAACCCACTCAATTCGTCTGAATCCGCAGTGCCACACGGCACAGATATAGTTCGCCGGCCGAAGATGATAGTGGCCCATCGAGAAACGCGAACGGGGGTTTAGCGGGTCAATGAATACGACTAGACCATCTGACTGGGACGGAAATTAGGACAGTAATAATTGCTCTTTAATCTCATACTACCAAGATGCTGATGCGCTATATGTATTTAAGAGCAGAGGATTTAGTGAAGAAGTTAGGCTGACAGCAAAACAAATGCACAAACGAACAGATACCACATCTATGCTCCTGTTCTTTATCCCTATCCACTACTTCATCTCCACCATTCTTCTGGATTGTCCGTCCCACAGTAACCTACGTCCCAGGAAGTTGGCTGCTTTTGATTCTTAAATTGTTCAGGGGCGTCAATGATAGAACCGATTCTTTTTTCAATTTCGGCAATTGACGTTAAGTACCCGTCCAATTTATGCTTTGTGGCAATTTGTTTATTCGGAATGATCCATGCAATTGAATCATTGCTGTGATAAATAACCTTCCAGAAATAATCTGGCACGAGAATTCCATGACTTGGTAATTCTTCACTACTAGAACCCCAAATAGGCCCGCCTATAACAGTTAAGGGTGGGTAGTGTTCCCGAAAGCACTCTGTGATCTGTTCGGTTTGGTACCACGCCCCTCCCATTTGGTTCATAGCACGTGCTTGCGGCAGAATATTTACCATGAAATTTGATTGAACCGCAGTCTTTTCATCAACATCCAAGTGATTAAAGGGAACGAGGTGACCTCTATCAAAATTTGGTAGATAAGGGTTGTAAGTATCCGAGACTTTTTGTCGACAACGTTCCGGCAAATCTTGATCAAATATGCAACAGGGGTGATCACCACGTTTAACATCTCCTCTGTCCAGACCAACTTGATACTCAAATTTAACTGCAGCTCTTTTGTCACAGTCGACCCAAATTTTGTACCCCCGATACTCCCTTGGATTCCAATCGGTAGAGTCATAGGCAGACAGGCAGAGTGGGACTAGTAACAGAATAAAGTATGAAAGGATTCTCATCGCCGTTCAGCTATTCTTTTCTAATAACACCGTCCAAATAAGTCGAAAGTACTTTCCCGTTTTTGTCGTATAAAGTTCCTTGACCATGTATTTTATGATCTCTAAATTCTCCAACATATCTTCTTCCATCTGCATAGGTAAAGGTGCCTTGCCCGTGGTACAAGTTGTCCTTGAATTCTCCGACATATTTATTCCCCTCAAATTCTCCTTTACCAAAAGTGTAAGTGCCCTGACCATTTTTATTGCCGTTCTTCCATTCCCCAACATACTTGCCCCCATCGGGAGCAATTAGGGTGCCCTGACCATTTTCTATGCCGTCCTTAAATTCCCCGACATACTTGCCCCCATCGGGAAATGTGCGAGTACCCTGACCATAAAATAGACCGTCCTTAAATTCCCCTACGTACGTTGATCCATCTGAAAATGTGAAAGTCCCGTGACCATGTTCTTTCTCGTCTTTGAATTCCCCGACGTACTTTTCTCCACTGGCAAATGTGTAGGTGCCCTGACCATGAAATAGACCGTCTTTAAATTCCCCGACATATAGGTCTCCTGAATTTGGACCACTGCCAAAGGTATAGGTGCCACGACCATGCCGTTTGTCGTTCTTCCAAAACCCGACATACTTCGATCCATCCGGAAGTGTTTGGGTTCCTTGACCATGATACTTGTTGTCCTTGAATTCCCCGACGTACTTTTCTCCACTGGCAAAAGTGTACGTGCCCTGACCATGCCATTTGCCGTCTTTATACTCCCCAACATACTTTGATCCATCGACATAGGTGTAGGTTCCTTGACCGTGATAGTTGCCATCTTTAAATTGCCCGATGTACTTGTCTCCATCGGGGAATGTCAAAGTCCCCTGACCATTTCTATAACCGTCCTTGAATTCCCCGACATACTTACGTCCATCGGGATAGGTCTGGGTCCCCTGACCATGCTGGTTGCCATCTTTAAATCCCCCGACGTACTTTCTTCCGTCACTCCAAATGTAGGTGCCGCTCCCATGGGGTATACCGTTTGATGCATCTCCAACAAATCTATCTCCGTCGTCAAAATTAATAGTCTCCCCATACGCGCTGGGAATCAGGAATCCACACAGAAATGCTATGGTAAAGAGACGCTTCATACCGCTATCTTATTCCTGTTGCAAACAGGCAACCAGAGCAAAGAATTCGGTGAGACACCTAAACTGACAACAATACAAAGGTACAGACGGACAGGTACTGGAATCTCTATAAATAGAAGGTTTCTGATAAAACTGAAGTTTCTTTACTTCAATTCTTTAAATTGAGGGGTAACAAAAAAGCCTATAAATAAAGGCTTTTCTGAGCCTTAAAGAGAGGGACCTTTTGGGCCCAAAACACTATTATTTAGGTCTTTTCCTGACATTCACGTGCAATCTTTTGACTATTACAAGGTATTGTCCTTAACTGGTCACCAGAATGGCTTAAACGATCACAGGAGGCTTTCTTACTTCTCCGTCAATTCACCATCTACAAAAGTTTCCTTCTCAATCAAATTCCCATCTTCGTCGTATACAGTTTCGACCCCATTCCATGGCAGTCCATCCTGAAACGTTCCAGCAAATTGTGATCCATCAACGTTCGTCACAGTGCCTTCAACGATTTCATCATCCTTCCATTTACCCTCATGCTTCATCCCATCTTCATAAACCATAGTGCCCTGACCATGTAGATACCCATCCTTATACCCACCTATATATTTGTTCCCATCAAAATATGTCATGGTTCCACGACCATGCCATTGTGACTCCTTCCATTCACCTTCATATATTGATCCATCGTCATAGGTATAAGTCCCTTGACCATGCTTTTCACCATCCTTCCATTCTCCGACATATTTGCCGCCTTTAGAATAGGTCATGGTTCCTTGACCACGCTTTTCGCCATCCTTCCATTCTCCGACATATTTGTCCCCATCAGAATAGGTCATGGTTCCTTGACCCCGCCTTTCTCCACCGTCCCATTGACCCTCATAAATTGATCCGTCTTTCCCTGTTTCTTTCCCAAACCCATGTGCTGAATCACCCACCCATTCACCTTCATAAATTGATCCATCGTCATAGGTATAAGTCCCTTGACCATGGAGTTTTCCGTCCTTGAACTCACCAACATACTTCTCCCCGTTTTCATGGTCCATAGTACCCTGACCATGATGTTTCCCGTCCTTGAATTCCCCAACATACTTGAACGCATGGGGCATGGTTTCAGTGCCCCAACCATTCTTGTCCCCGTTCTGCCATTCACCTTCATAAATTGATCCGTCAACATAGTAGGCAGTTCCCTGACCGTGCATTTCGTCATCCTTCAACTCACCCTCATAAATTAATCCATGCTTTTCCATTTCAACAAAGTCATCAAAATCTAGTACATCTTCGTCAAATTCTTCCGGATATAGTTCTTTAAATGTAATTGCCCACCCCTCGGCTTCTTCCGGATTTTTATCTACACCAATGCCATCTCGATAACACAAGTAGACCTTAATTATTGCCGAGCGGGAATATTCTTCAGCGGCTCGAAGGTACCACTTAAAGCTTTGCTTAGAGTTTTTCCGAACACCGTATCCCTCTTCGTAGTATTTACCGAGCAAAACCATCGGCTGACTTCCCCATCTCCATTCATCCTCATGTTCTGTGGAAGCTCGACACCATTTAAACGCCAATTTTGGATTTTCTTTTCCATGCCACTTACTTGCATAATATTTTCCAATATAAAATCCAGCCCGTGCGTTTCCATCCTCAGCAAGTCCACAAAGATAGGCTTCAACTTCTTCTGGATTTATCTCCTTTGGATCAAATGACTCGGGTTTGTTTTCCTCCCACAGCTCGTCAACACAGTCATAAATAAGTGATTCCACCACTTCACTTCCTAGCTTTGCGCCTTGAACAGCCCACTTTAAAGCCAGTTGGTCGTTCATCTCGAGACCCGTACCGCCGTGGTAACAACCGGCCAAAGCCACCATCGATTCAGCATCGCCGTTCGCGATTCCGGTGTGAACCCAGTCCATGACATCCTGTAATTCTTCGGTGTTACTCATCCAACTCACCAACAAACCAGATGGTTGTTCCGACTTAAAGAACCAGCTACGCGCTTCATCGTAACTCTGCTCAACACCTTTACCCTTCAAGTAACATTGAGCCACTTCTAATTCTGCCTCTGCCTCTAACAACCATTTAAATCCTTCCTCAGGGTTTTTATCAACTCCGTACCCATCCATGTAGCACGTGCCTAATCGCCCCTTTATTTCAAGGTCATCACAATCTAGGTTCTCAACAGCAGTTTGAAACCATTTAAAGGCTAATTCCGGATTTTCCTCACCCAGCCAGTCATTCGAATAAACCTTTCCAAGTGATTTAGCAGCCACTAAGCTGCCGCTTTCAGCGAGATGGGTAAGACAAGGCTCGAGGTCAATCAGTTTTTCCGGTGACGACACCTCTTCTCCTATCTCGTCCAAGTAGTTGATTATTGCTCCAAGAATATCTAGACCGGCTTCACTGCCGAGATTTGTCGCCTTAACCGCCCATGTGATGGCCGTCTCTTCATTTTCTTCGACACCGTCGCCATGATAAAAACAACAAGCCATTGCAGCCATCGATTCGGCATTACCCTTCGAAATACCAGACTGAATCCAATCCATAACTTCTGCCAGTGGTTCGGTGCGGATCATCCAATCCACCAATAAAGTTTCTCTTTCCCCGGACAAGTAGTACAGCTTTTGCGCTTCATCGTAATTCTTTTCGACACCAGTACCCTGCAAGTACATTTCAGCCAAAGGCTCTGCAACCAAGTAGGCGAGATCATCATCAAGTTCTAGGGCTTTCATATACAACTTAAATGCTTTTTCTTTGTCAGCCTCTACACCACGACCCAAGTCGTAGCATCGACCCAGCTCATACACTCCGTGAGGAAATTCTTGTTCGGCAGAGGCTCGATACCATTTAGCAGCCTCTTGGTCATCCTGGTCGACAAACTCTCCATTCCAGTAAAAATCACCAAGAACAGATTGAGCGATGCTGTCACCGTCCTCAGCTCCCGCTCGGTACCATTTCATGGCTTCTTGCATGTCGGGCTCAAACCCCTCACGCCCTTCCGGATATCGATACAAGGCTCCTATGTGTCTCTTAGCAGCAGAGTCGCCGCTTTCCGCTGCTTCTAGATACAAATTTTTTGCTTCTTCTATGTTCTGTTCAACACCACTCCCACTTCGATAACACCGAGCAAGTGCAGACACTGCTCTATCATCGATCCCAATTTCATATCCCTTCTGGTAGTTTAGGAATGCTTTTTCGTTATCTTGATCGACACCAAAACCGAGTTCATAACACGTCCCTAAACACACAAAGGCAAATGGCATTTCCTGCTCCGCGGCCGCTCGATACCATTTTGCGGCTTTCTCATTATTCTCTTCGTCGCCCCACCCATTCCAATAAGAGTCGGCCAACATGTATTGGTGCCATGCGTTACCCGATTTTGCCAATCGACGATGCCACCTAACAGCTTCATCTACATCCGTTTCCGTACCTTCACCATCTGAATACATCTCAGTGAGGGCATCCTGCGCTTCTTCGTTTCCTGCATTTGCGGCGCGAGTCATCCACTCGAACGCTTCTTCTGCATTCTTATCGACACCTGTTCCAATCCTCAAGCAATTACCAAGTTCATACTGTGCATCTTCAACTTCGGCCTCAGCGGCTGTTCTAAACCATTTGACCGCCTCCACTTCATTTTGCTCAATTCCCGCGCCATGCATTAACGATTGGCCCGTCATATACTGAGCTCTTGCCAAACCCTCGTCAGCTGCCTGCCGAGCCCAATACACAGCTTTTTCCGAATCCTGTTCGACGCCATCACCCCGTCCATAAATTCCTGCAAGGTCAAGTTTCGCATCTGAATTACCTTGCTCTGCTGCAGCCCGAGTTAGTTTTTCTGCCTCCTCATAATTTGTATCAACGCCAGGCCATCCCCCGTAGATCGTACCCAACATATGTTGTGCATTAGCGTTGCCACGATCGGCCAGTGTATGAAGCTGTCTAATGCCTTCTTCGGTATCCTCTTCCACCCCATGGTTAAACAGATAACTACAGGCCAGTTGGTATTTAGCCTCCTCGTGGCCCAGCTCAGCAGATCGGCGAAACCAGTCTATTGCCCACTCGTGTTCACTGTCCCCAGTTAAAGTTATTCCCCACTGATACTCAATTTCACCATCCTTGCCATACTCGGTTTCGTCTTCAGGCCCCAACTCGTCTACTTTGTGTATCTCTGTAAGGACTACATAAGACGATGCATCTAAAACCTCAACTGGCATTAGGTAAAGACCTTTGCCTTTCAGTACATGGTTCGCAACACATGCCATTTGCCCGGCAAATCGATCAATCTGGTCATCTTCTATCAACTCGGATGCGGTCAACTGATCGAATCCCTCTTTTTCACCATGCTCTCGGACAATGTGGAGCTGGTCTTTTGCTTCATCGAGAGTGGTCACGTTCGCCCACCCCCAAAGCCAGTCGTTCTTTCTCCTGGATGCCGAACCTACCCACTGACATTTTGCGGCGATGTCGGAGTCATTTGGCATACGAAACACTATCGACCCCAAAGGCTGGCTGGCGTACCACTTTTCTATGTCATTAGTAAGGAATTTCTCTGCGAGGACCGCTTGCAGTCTGTCTGTTTCTTCAACTGCCTCATTGACCAAGGCAGTCCACTTCCTGATCGTCTCTAAATCATCATTGATTGAGCTTTTAACGCCTTCAACGTAGGTTGCAATCTTGGTACCGGTCGTGTTGAAGAGTTCCCCATTGAGGGCTAGAGCGTCTTTCCACTCGCCGACAAACTTATTACCAGAGATATAAGTTTCGGTTCCCTGGCCACACCGCGAGCCGTCTTTCCATCCACCGACGTAGTCATAACCACCAGGTCTCGTCAATGAACCCTGACCATGGTAGTCGTCGTCTTTCCACCCGCCGACATAAACCGATCCATCTGGATAAGTCCATGTACCTTCTCCATGGACAACATTATTCATAAACTGCCCGACATATACCGAGCCATTTAGAAAAGTTAACTTACCGTTGCCATGATGACCATTAGGGCTAACCTCTCCTTCGTATATTGTTCCTATAGGATCAATGTCGATTACTTGGTCAGGTACTTTAGCGCCCGTAAAATCTCCTGAAACAGTCCATTCACCTTCTTCTGGGTCGTCAACAAATTTTGTTCCTCGACCTTGCCACTCTCCTTCGTTCCAGTCCCCAATGTATTGAGTCCCATCCGAATAAATCATCTTTCCGAAGCCGTGATGCACTCCTTTCTTGAATTCACCCTCGTATCTATCACCATCTTCATAGTCACAAATACCTTCGCCAGATGGTTGATGATCAACGAGCCCCCCGACATAGTTCCCGCTACCTTCAAGGTTCAGGGACTCTTTTTTGAGAGGCATGACTACATCCCATATTTGGAACAGGTGGCACTGCACGGGCTGCCATCTTGGAAGTTCCAGATGTTCCATGTCGTTCTTGACGATACCAAACACTGCACCTTTTTTGATGTCGGCTTTGACCACTTTGATCCAGAATTGCTCAGCGGTCTGGTGATGCTGAACCTGAATCGATGCACCTTCCAAGTTGGAAGTCGGTGTCTCCCCAGGCGATGGCGTCAACAGCGATCTCTCGCTCCCATCAACACCTAAATCAGTCCAGCCACCGGCAGCCTGAACATGGGCATCTACGTCTTCTGGGTAGACCGCAGTTAATTTTTCTCGAATCCGTAATACATGATCAACACGTTCCGATGCCAGAGCATTGTCCGGGGAGTTTCCGAGCGAAGCAAAGGAAGCGTCGGGTGACCAGCCACTATCAAGTTCAAAGAGTGGAGGAAATGCGGCGCTACATTCCTTTCGGATATAGTCGTGTACAGCCTCGTAAGGAACACAGACGCCCTCACCTTTCTCGTAATCAAGCTCCAGGAATTCGCTGTCAACCGTGCCAGTTAATCGGCCATCCTGATTCTCTGTGACTGTTAGCCAGAAACGCTCACGTGTAGCGCTATGGCAGATTTTGATGTCGTCTCCTGCAACAAGTGTTGCTATCTTTTCCAGGTCTGGCGCCTGAAAATCAGATTCCTTAGCACTCTCTTGAGCATTAACAAAAGGACTGTCGTAGGGCGAGTTAGTCACGGTATTTAGTTACTTCTCGCTTATATGTTTCCTTTTCATACAATCATCAACCAAGAAATTAGGAATATCATCAAGCTCAGTCTCGTAAAGATCACTTAAATGACGCAAGTCGCGCCCTACATAGTTGCCGTTACTGTCATACATCTCGGGATCATTAGTAGGATTGTATAGATGCTCACTACCCGCATTAAAGTATGCCAATGCCAGCTCTTCAAGTCTGGAAACGATACGGTCACTACGCACCTCCTTTGCATAAAAATGAGTGACCATGAACATCTCAAAGTCATCCCAATCATCCCATGGATCATCAGAATCAAGCGATGTTAATAACACTTCCTCATCTGCCCTTAACTCATCGGGCAAATAACTCACTGCTTCACCGCAACCTTTAACAGCGGCCAAGACCATTTCTTTATCACTCCAAACCGATTCGTCGACGGTATCGAGTATCTCTAGGTCCTTCCGAACAGCAAGTCGCAGCTGTTCTTTGTTCATACCCTTATTCCATTTGACCTCGAGTTCAGTCGTAACGTTAGAACTATCGGTCAATTCGGCGGGTATCCGATCATTGGCTGCCTGTTCTCTCGGCTCCTCATAGCGGCTTGCCCCTGGATTTCTCCAAAATTGAGACACTATAGGAAAAAGAAATATCGCGACAGAACCCACAATTAATAGCACCACGACTACGAGAACAATAATTATGAGTACATCGGGGAATTCAGTCATTCAAAATCTAAAGTAGAAGTAGCTAGAACCATCTGCCCACCAACCATACAAATAACGAGCGGGATTATTTGAATCATCAGTATGTGCTGGAATCACCAAGAATATTGATAAAAGTAGCAGAATACTTTTCATGAGGTATCCGGTCATGGTTGTGCCAAACCAATAGACTTACATGTTGACCTAGCATCACTTTACAATTGGAATAGTCTGATGCGTCTCCCTGGAAAGTCTAAATTCGACGGTGAGGATAATAAATGAAACACCAAGAATTCCAGTTCCTGACAAGAACATCGTGCCTGTTTGGTGTGGTAGTCCTCATCATAGCATTAGTAACTTCTCCAGAGGCGCACGCCCAAACAGACTATGACCCTACTGCACTATCCCGACTGCTTGGCGGCCCTCTCTTTTGGAGTCTGGTTTGTTATCTAACCCGTAAGCGTGCTTTTGGTGGCTGGCTCTTGTATTTTTACGTCGGATTGCTATCGGGCATTCTTTTTATATTCGCAGGATTAGCAATGTCGTATGAGGCCCTTAGCCCAACATTCTGGATTGACCGTATTGGCTACTACCTTCTTTATCTGGTCTACATAATACCTGACCACATAGTGACCTTACTTCTTTGGTTGTTTGCGATTAGGTTGCTGTTCAAGAGCCAACGAAATAGAAAAAATCTAAGTTACTTTCGGAAGCTGCTCCTTGTTGGCGTTTTGTGTAGCTGTATTTCTCTAATTATTCTTTTTGTGTTCGGAGCCGAATTATTCAATGATCCTTCACCTATTGCTGATATCTTGTACATCGCTTTCGTGGGCTTAACAGCTATCTACTTTTATCGTTCACAACGAGTGCAGATGGTCCTTGGTGATCAAGACTGGGACTATCAGAAATTTAGATCAATCAAAGAAAAAAAAGATCAGCCACACAAATGGTCAGCTTGAAACCTTAGCTCACAATCTCTCGAGTATTGGGCGAAGTGCAAACATACTTAATCAATAATCAAGTTGTCGCCATGTTTCGAACTATCTTGCCCCAACCCTTTGAGCCACCACATTTCTTCCCTCCACCATCTTCCCGTTTTGATAGGCACGTCCCGATTACTTATACATTTACTGACATAAAAATCAGCTTGTAATGCCTTTTGTTGCCATTTCATACATTCCGAAATTCCGTCAAACAATCCCAGCGTCCCCAAGTCAAATCCGCTGTATCCAGACGCTCCAGAATCGGGATCATAAACATTCTCATTAGGCTCTCCCTCGATAATCCGGAAGTACCATGCAGACTGAAAATAGGATTTAGACGACTCCAGCTTTTTTAAGAACTGATCAAAAAACTTGGAGTAGTCACTCCAAAAAGCACAATGTGTAGCTGAAGGGCCTTCAACGCCCATTGAATCCCAAATCTTTTTAACGTCTTTGGGTACCTCTTTTGTACACCACTCCAGTGCTGAGTCTATGTGCCATCGCCAAGAATCCCAATTTGGTCGCATATCTTCATGTTCTGCATGGGCGACACTGCTAAGGAAAATCAAACACAGGAATATGCATATACGCTTCATCCCGCTTTCTTACTCCTGTCTGGCAGCAGCATCCAGAAGCGTGTGCGTGTGCATCTCATTAAAATAACTGGTTGGTTATTCTGGAATCCATTCACCGTTTGAGAAGGTTCCTCTAACAGTTCCATCAGCATTGTAATAAACACCATTCCATGGAGTGTCATCCTTTGATTCCCCAACGTACTTCTCTCCACTAGCCCATCTGTAAGTGCCGTGGCCGTGAATTAGGTCATCCTTGTATTCCCCGACATACTTGTCTCCATAGGGATATGTGTAGGTGCCCTGGCCATGTTTTGCGCCATCCTTGTATTCCCCGACATACTTATATCCACCGGGATATGTGTGAGTGCCCTGGCCATGTTTTACGCCATCCTTGTGTTCCCCGACATACTTCGCTCCATCGGTCCATATGTAAGTGCCGTGGCCGTGAATTAAGCCATCCTTGAATTCCCCGATGTACTTATCCCCATTGGCTAATATGGAAGTACCCTGGCCGTTCCAATTACCATTCGCATATTCTCCGATGTACCTTTCACCCGAAGCGAACTCACAATCAATCATGCTTTGACCGTCTTCGGTATATTCTCGCTTCTTTGCGCATGCTTGAGCCGAGGAACTTGTCTCCGCAACACCTTGCATATATGTTCCTTTAACGGTGCCATCGGCTCTGTAATAGACGCCATTCCATCGATTGCCATCCTTGTATTCCCCGATGTACTTCTCTCCACTGGTCCATATGTGGGTGCCCTGGCCATGTCTTAGGTCATCCTTGAATTCCCCGACATACTTCTCTCCATTGGCCCATATGTAAGTACCGCGGCCATGTATTAGGTGATTCTTCCAGTCCCCGACATACTTCTCTCCACTGGCCAAGGTGGAAGTGCCGTGACCATGTCTTAGACCATCCTTCCATTCCCCGATGTACTTTTCTCCGGCCGATATGTAAGTCCCCTGACCATGTGGAACACCATTAGACACCTCCCCAACGTACTTACTTCCACCGTCGTAGTTAATAGTCTCCGCATAGACGCTGGGAACAAGAACACAGAACAACACAATCGCAAATAAATGTTTCATGCCGCTATGTTATTCCTTCTTATCAGAGTCATCCAGACCGGTCCTATATCTCCTAATCTTTCATGTCCATTAGGTCGCAGCCCCGGTATTCCTCTTCAACAAAGGAGTACTTGCAAAAGTAAACTTTATCTTTTATAACCACCCACGCCCATGAGCCTTCATTTACATGATGGCGGGGGGTTGTCAATGCATGAGATATCGCTACATCACTGGCATTTGCTATTCCTGTAAAACTTAAAATCGCCGTAATCAATGCTACTGCAATAGTTCGTTTCATAACCTTATCTCCTACTCATCTGTAGTACGAGTAATGTTGTCAGTTCCATACACCCAGCTCTCCAACGAAGTCACCTATACCACTAGGTTATTCCTGTTTAGCAGAACAATCCAGAAGCCCCGCGTGTAAGTATGTGGATAGGCATCATTAACACCACCGAAAAGTAAACTATTTTGGGGGGGTTATGTCCTACCGGTGGAAGGCATTTACAGCCAGAAACAGCCAGAATCAGCGTACCTATAACGTACCTATCTGGAGTCTATTCCAGTCCACTCAGTGCAACCAAGCGCAGGGTTGAGGTGCTTGGTTATGTTGAATTTACTGAACTATCGTGTAACAGAAAAAGTAGGAACGGTGGACTGTTAATCCATATGTCGCAAGTTCGAGTCTTGCCCGGGGAGCCAGTTTTCTCGGTGTTTTCTGACATTTCCACCGCTACCATTTTCTCAGTGTGCCTAAAGTGTGCCTAACTTTGGTAGGTTTGCTACCGTTTGATGCAATCTATCATCCGCTACATGGATGTATCCCAGCGTAGTCTTTAAGTCTTTATGACCAGCTACTCTTGAGATGTCCACCACGTTAGCGTTTGGTACATGGACGCTTTCCGTTATCGCTGTATGCCTCAAGCAATGCGGTGTAGCCCATGCGATTCCTGCCCGTTTTACTGCTGTAGCCCAGACTTTAGTTACCGTTTGAATACGTTGGCCCTTACTTCTTGGCCTTGTATGCGTAAAGACATATTGAGTATCAGGAAAGTTGTCATCGGCTATACGTCTCAACCTTAACAATGTGGCTTTTGCGGCATCGTTTAACGGTACTAGCCGACGTTGCTTACCTTTCGTATCTTCTACGTCTAACACAACGGTACTATTTACAAAGTCCACCCTACTCCATTCCAACTCCAATACTTCACCGGGACGCATCATTGTGTTGTAACCCAAGATGCAGAAATCCGGCAGATAGTTTCGGGTATGACTACTCCAACAAGCATTAACAGATACCATCAGTTTCTTAAATTCAGCCATCGTTAGACATCTGGCCTCTTTTACTACTTCCGGTAACCGTTTACCTACAACAGGATTAGGCAATTCCCAATCCAACTGCTGATTGCACCACTTAATCGCCGCTGATAACAACGATAGTTCTTTGTTGATAGTCTTGTTTTCGATTCCTTTCTGCAATCGATGGGCTATATAACCCCTCACATCGTCGCTTGTAAGGTTGTTCATCAACAAATCCACCGGAAAGACCTGACGGAGTGCTTTCATACGTTTGAGATCGGTGCTATGACTGCGTTTGATATCTTTAGTTCCTTGTAAATACATGATGGCTAACTGTCCAAAGGCTCTATCAGGCTGAATATCATGCGCCGTCTTGCTCCATTCTTCAGCTAACCACTTAGTTCTGAGGGCAATCGCCTCCCGTTTGCTGGCTGTTCCAGTAGGACGTCTAACTCTTTTGCCGCTTGAGTCAACGTAGGTACACCACCAGAACTGACTACGCTTACGTTTGTAGATTCCCTCTCGTTTCTTGCGCTTAGACATTTGCGACTCCCTTTCGGATTCCGCATATCTGACCCTGCGCCGTCGGGATTATAGCCAGAGTTGTCCAATACCCACTGTTCAAGTGCAACAACTGGTATTCGAATCTGCCGCATTCCCCTGATTCTGGGGAGTTTCCCGTCATTAACCATACGAGTGATTGTTTTACTGCTGACCACCAATGCATCAGCGGCCTCTTGACTGGTGTAAACCAGTTTTTTTTGTCCATAAAATTACCTCTATTGGTTTTGCCCCCCCAATATTTCCCGATGATTTTTACCCAACGGGTGAGTGGGCTGGATATATATAAATTGACGTAATTGGAAAGGGGGTGGCCCCCTCTTAATACGCCCCTGTAAGGCCCTGTATTGGCCCATATGAGACGACAACAACCGACTAATGCGAATTTCCAGTGGATAGGTTGTCTATTGCCTGTATAAGCGGCTACGACTCAATACCTACACAGATGCGGTTGGTCAGGTGTTACTTAAACCCTGCCCTACTGCGTTAGTTCAAACACTGGAATACAAGTGTTTCGGATGTACCGATTTCGGCGTTACCAAATCAGATGAATAAATAACACCTATAAGCGGCTACAACTCAGGAGATGACATATGCGCACCGCCCTCTACTGTCGAGTAAGCACCACTGAGCAGACCACCGACAATCAAGTACTGGATTTGCAGAAAGTCGCTCAGAAGATGAACTGGACTGTCACAGAGACATATACAGACGTTATATCCGGAGCAAAGAGTAAACGGCCCGGATTGGATGCTTTGATGAAATCTGTATCCCGTAATGAGGTAGATGTCGTTATGTGCTGGGATGTGTCCCGATTAGGCCACTCCCTACAACATCTGGTTTCATTGCTAAGTGAACTCCATGCCAAGAATATTGACCTATACCTCCATGTACAGGACATCGACACCACTACCCCGTCAGGCAAAGCCATGTTTGGGATGGTGGGTGTATTCGCAGAGTTTGAGCGGAGCCTCATACAAGAAAGAGTTAAGGCTGGTCTGCAAAGGGCCAAGACTTAGGGGAAACGTCTGGGTAGGCCGCCTGTTCCACCTATTCAGGTTGAGAAGATTAAACATCTCAGAACTGAGGGTTTGTCATACAGGAAGATTTCAAAACGAATAGATTTATCTGTCTGTACAGTCCACAGACTGGCGTATCAGTAGGGAAGGGGAATATTCATTTAGAACAGATTGGGAAACATCCAAAATCTAGGGCTGACGCTAGTTATGTTCTACAGTCATTTATTCGTATGATGGATAGTAATCTGTATCTGTCTGTAAGAAGTGATAATAAACTGGCTCGTAGGTTTTATGAGAAGAACGACATGAAGAAAGTAGGGAAAATATCGTGGTCTAACGGACCTTTGTCTGGTGTAGTCTATTCAAGTAAATCGTGAGTTTATCTACGAACCTAGCTCACTTTAGAATGACTTTTAGACGACCATAGCAACAATATTGAAGATAGTTATTGATTTCTATACCGTATCGGCCAAAAATAGGACACAGGCGAATACAAAGTCTTTGATGGAAGTCAAAAAGACCTAAAATCAAAGCGGCGTAACATTATCGGTTATTCAATTTGGCGCTAATCAAATGCAGAACCTACACGACATTCTATTTTTCATAAGAACAGAAGGAGCGTTAAAGAATACCCTACTTCGACGACCAAATAATTGCTATCGATATGGGAGAAGATTCTTTGACCGGTTAGCATTACCTCGGATAACAGAGGGACAAGTCAACACTGCCATCGGAACGGGAAAAATACTGATTTATGGATATCCCAGAAGCGGAAATCATTGGTTAACCTCTTTATTACGTGACCTATTCGACCTTGAAAATAGCCCCACCACAAAATGGCGTCAAATTACTCTAACCCATCAGTACCCTACTTCCAGGGTAGGAAAATTGGCTATGCTGTATGGTTCGAGAACTTTTCGCTCAACCTTGTTGATTCGTGATCCTCGAGACTCTATCTACTCACTTTACAAACTGTCCTCTACAAAAGACTGGAAGGATGAAGGAACATATAATCTATTCACTGATATCGACAAGTTTTACTTTGACTACTGGCGGCCGGTGTATTTGCCAAGTAGGAATCCGTTTGAAATGTGGGATTCAATCGCTCCCTACATGCCTATTATTCGCTATGAGAATCTGTGTTCAAATGTTTATGAGGAATTGAAACTGCTATTTCAGCAATGGAACATCGAGGTATCGGAGCAAAGACTAAGTGCCTCGATCGATAAATATCCTGCAATCAATAAACAAGTTAGCATTTCAGAAAAATTATCCCCCAAAGTACTTAATAACTTTAATAGTCTATTTGAAACTGACCTCAAAAGGTGGGGATATTCTTAACTGGCTCTAGTTATAGCTAACATTAACTATGTGCCCCAGTTAGCCATGACGCTCAATTCCTTAACGTTGCTAACTTTGGCAGCTTTGCCATTGCTTCATGCGCCCTTTCATCAGCTGTATGCATGTATCTCTGAGTAGTCCTTAGATTCTTATGTCCAGCTACTCTAGAAATATCGTATACGTTTGAGTTAGGAACATGTACCGCCTCTGTAATGGAGGTATACCTTATCGAATGAGGTGTACCACGGTATGCCAGCCCTTCCTTTAAAATACGCGGACTCTTTGCTGGCGACGCTCTCAAGCCAATCAATCGAGATCGCTAGCATCATGGCGCTCAGGGGCGCGTTTTAGCTCATCACGGCGCTCCCATGGCCGATCCTCCGGTCCCCAGGTTTTGTTGACCCGCCGGCCACGCTCGACCGCCGGCCGCCGCTCTATTTCCATTGCCCATCTGGCAACATGTTTATACGACACGACGTCAAGGAATTCCGCCGCATTGTATGAATTATTTAACACCAGATTGCCATACCAGGCATAGGTGGCGATGTCGGCGATATTGTAGTCATCGCCGCAGAGATAACGCCGTGCGGAAAGATTCTGATCCAAGACATCGAGTTGACGTTTTGCTTCCATTGCATAGCGATCAATAGGGTACTCGAACTTCTCCGGCGCGTAGGCGTAGAAATGGCCGAACCCGCCGCCGAGATAGGGCGCGCTGCCCATCTGCCAAAACAACCAAGAATAACATTCGGCCCGCGCCGAATTTTCATCTGGAACAAA
>Ga0315339_1001263_pt1 | contig 23599 bp, 21 predicted proteins | sample ASW17metaG_FD_204514 | JGI IMG/M metagenome (GOLD analysis project Ga0315339, IMG submission 204514) | Ammonia-oxidizing marine archaeal communities from Pacific Ocean, United States - ASW #17 | ecosystem: Environmental > Aquatic > Marine > Oceanic | place: USA: California | collected 2016-12-05
GCTGCCTTAGAGGCGGCATAATGGCTGAGGCCCGCATTGCCGCGATGGGCAACTTCAGAAGCGAAATTGACAATGCGACCCCATTTTTTCTCACGCATGGCCGGCAGAACGGCGCGGCAGCAGAGGAATGTGCCGCGTACATTAATATCGAACATGCGATCCCATTCCTCGACCGACATTTCCTCCACCATGCTGGCGCCGGCAATGGCAGCAGTGTTGATTAGAATATCAATGCCACCGAGGGCGTCCGACGCGGCAGCGAAAGCGGCGTTGATCGAGGCTTCATCGCCAATGTCGATGGTGCCGCCAAAATGGCCAAATCCTTCCAGGGAGGCGGCTACATTGGCCGCGCCCTCGCCGTTGAGGTCGAGCAAAGCCAAGCGGGCGCCTTCGCCGGCAAAGCATTCCGCGATTGCGCTACCGATGCCGCCGGCACCGCCGGTGATTGCCGCAGATTTTCCAGAAAGTTTTTCCATGATTTTTGATCCCACCGTAAATTGATTCGCTGTTGCACGATATTGTTATGGGCCACGCAAGGAAAGGTACTTCGCAGCGCCCCGAGCAAATAGCGCGCTCACATTTTGTTAGCGAAATACTCGGCCATCACCCGTTGGGGCTCGCCACTGGCATAAGCCTCCCGTTGCAACCGGACGGCGGTTTCGAATGTGGCGTTGAAGGCAGCTTGGCTATCTTCGCGGAAGTACTGTTTGGTCAGGCGCATGGCAGTGGACGGCTTGCTTGCCAATTCTTCGGCCCGGATAATTGCCGTAGCGCGCACCTCACTGGGATCCACCAGGTGGTTAAATAGGCCAAGCTTGAAACATTCCTCACCATCCATTAGGCGGCCGCTAAGGGTGAGCTCGACGGTTCGGGCATGGCCGAGAAAGGGCGCCATGATATGGGCACCGAGAATACTTGCTAGGCCGACATTGATTTCTGGTTGGCCGAAGCGCACCCCTTTATGACCAACCCGTAAATCGGCAAGCAGTGCCAATTGATAACCTGCTCCGGTGGCGGCGCCATTCACGGCAGCAACACAGGGTTTGTCGAGCCAGCGCACGGATTCATACAGCCGTTTTAGGCGTACCATCCAATCAGCTGAGCTGTCAGCATCAAGGCTGCGGACGACATTTAGGTCCATGCCCGAGCAAAAGGCGCGCTCACCGACGCCGCTCAATACAATTGCCTGGTAGCTATTGTCCTGATTGAGTGCGTCAAGTGTCTCTTCGACCTCATCAATTAATTGATAGTTAATTGCATTGCGCACGTTGGGGCGGTTTAGCAGAATTACTGCGATAGCGTCGTGGCGCTCAATAATCAAATTTTGCGGCATTTCAGACCTTAGGATTAGCTATCAGGCGGCGACTTGCTGTCTGACGCTCTTTGCTTTGGTTTAACCCCCAATCATCCAACGTTTGCATGTACTAGCTGCCGTATATCGTAAAAAAGGTAAATCAAGATTGTAAATTCAGCGTTAGTAAATACGAAACGCGCGCAGACGGGAGGTGGCTCGTTTTATTTGTAGGGCATTACTTTATTATTCTGTGCGTAAGTTATCCGCTAATATCATGACTTATGGTTAATAAATATAGGGATGGGGTTATTGCAATAATTGCTTGCGTGGACATTATTAACTATTTATGTGCACTAAGGGTGCGATAAGCAATTGTCAAATCCGCGTGCGAGATTACGCATTAGTTGGAAAAAACCGTTAACACCCGGCGCCAGGCCGACGCCGAGCGGGTCAAGTTCACCAATCCGAATGTCTATATCCTCGGTAATGGTGGCGAGAGTTTGTGGCTTGAACTGCGGCTCGAGAAAGATACAGCGTGCGCCGGATTTGGCGATAATTGCACGTATGTGACGAATTTGGCTGGCACCGGGCCGGTGCTCCTCATCAGGTGTGACGGCGCCCTGGTTGTTGAGCCCGAAGCGGCGCTCAAAATGGCTGTAGGCATCGTGATAGACGATATAGGGTACGTTGCGGTGAGGCCGTAGCAAGAGTTCTAACTCGCTCGCCAGTTTGTCAATCTGCTTGTTAAGCTGAGCACCATTTTCGCTGTAGCGAGCAGCATGTTCCGGGTCGAGGGCGGAAAGCTTATCGACCAACGTCGATACGATCAGCTGCACCCGATCCGGATCGAGCCAGATATGGAGATTTTGGTGGTGCCCCGCATCCGGGGAGGTTAGCGGCAGAGATCTCTCAGGCGCCAGATTCTCAACAAAGCGGGTGAGGGGATATTCCATTCCTTCGCCTATCCAGATGATGAGGTCTGCCGACTGCAACAGACGCGCCTGCGATGGCTTTAGGGCGAAATTATGCGGTGACGTGACGCTTTCCAGCAGTAATATTGGCTTGGCGATACCCTCCATCACGCTGGCAGCAAGTGAATGCAGAGGATAGATACTGACAACCACATTCGGTTCCGCCGCACCGGTTCTGGTTGCTGCGCTAAGAATCAACGCTAACAACAGGGCAGGCCATCTTATTATTTTCATAAAGGCTTCAATCGTTAGAGCAAGACACCAGTTAACGAAGCACGGAGCTATTGCGTGCAATTAGAAATGCATTGTTATAAAGTAACGTTTAAATGTCAAACTTAATCGAGCAATTTGGTGCCAAGAGAGTGCCAAGTTGGGAGTGGGGGCAGATATGACAAGAGCCGAACAATCGAGTAGCGAGCGTCATGTCAAAGAGGCGCGCTATGGCCAGGATACTCAGGCCTTCCAAGGCGCGCGTCACGCGCATGATAAGTGTGTCGGCCGGGCGTTGAGCCGAGCAGATGCTCTTTGCCGTCAGCGCGGTGCGCGTTTGACCGCCATGCGCCGGCGCGTTCTTGAGTTAATCTGGGACAGTCACAAGGCGGTGAAAGCCTATGATCTGTTGGATCGCTTGAGCGATAGCAAAAAGCCGGTGCGCCCGCCAACCGTATACCGCGCGCTGGAGTTTCTAATGGCGCACGGCTTAGTCCATCGGGTCGATAGTCTGAATGCTTTTGTTGGCTGCAGTGGCGCGGATGCCCATCACAATGCGCAATTTCTGATCTGCGAGGAGTGCGGCGAAGTGAGCGAGATGGATGGTGCTGCGCTAGCCAAGGCGGTTGCTGGCCAGGCAGATCAGGCCGGCTTCACGGTGCACCGCCAAACTATAGAGCTGCACGGTGAATGCCCGAGATGCGCAGCGCTATGAACGCATTATCCGATACGGAATCTAGCATTGACGTCGCCAGCGGTGCGAAGGCTCTGGTTTCGGTAGATGGACTCAGCGTGCGCTATAGCGGTCGTCAGGTTTTGTCCGGTGTAAATTTAAGCATTTCCGTCGGTGAGATAGTCAGCCTAATCGGTCCCAACGGTGCCGGTAAGAGCACATTGATACGCGCGATACTTGGTCTCACGGCCCATCAGGATGGATATATTAAGAAAATTCCCGGCTTGGTTATCGGCTATATGCCGCAACGCCTGGTGATTGATGCCGTTCTTCCATTAACAGTGCCGCGCTTTTTGCGCATGGCTGCAAAGGTCGGGCGTAGTGAAATAAACACTGTATTGGAAGAGGTCGGCGTGCCGCATTTGCGGGGAGCGCAGGTGCAGGAGATATCGGGTGGTGAGTTTCAGCGTGTGCTGATGGCGCGTGCCTTACTGCGCAATCCGGATCTCCTGGTATTGGATGAGCCAGCTCAGCAGGTCGATTTTCAAGGCCAGGTCGATATGTTCGATTTGATCGAGCGTTTGCGCCAGAAGCGCGGCTGTGGCGTACTGGTAGTCAGCCATGATCTTCACATGGTTATGAGCGCGACGGATCGGGTGCTTTGCCTGAACGGCCATATTTGTTGCTCGGGCGCACCGGATGCGGTTAGCGCGCATCCGGAATATGTTGCCCTGTTTGGCCCGCGCGCGGCGGAGAGTATCGCCCTTTATCACCATCATCATCGTCACGCCCATGATCTGGCTGGGGAGGTTCTGCCCATTGGCGGATCATTAGAAGCGGAGCCGCACGCCCATCCGTACTCGCACCCATATTCTCCTGACCCACCTTCCGGCACCTGAATATGTTTGATGATTTTTTCCTTCGTGCTCTCTTGGGCGGCATCGGCGTGGCCCTGTTGGCGGGCCCTCTCGGCTGTTTTGTGGTGTGGCGGCGCATGGCCTATCTCGGCGATTCTCTCGCCCATGGCGCTCTTCTCGGTGTAGCTCTTGGCTTGGCGCTCGGAATCGATCTTACGATCGGCATTGTTGCAGTTTGTGTGGCCCTGGTGGCGATGCTGTTGCTATTGCAGCGTCAACGCCGTCTGGCCGGCGATACGTTACTTGTCATTCTTGCCCATGGCGCGCTGTCTCTAGGCTTGGTAGCGGTTAGTTTCGTGCATGGCGCGCGGCTTGACCTGATGGCTTATTTGTTTGGCGATATCCTGGCCGTAAGCCAAATCGATCTTATTTGGATTTATGGCGGGGGGCTGCTCATTCTTATCGTTATCACGTTTTTTTGGCGCCCCTTGCTGGCGATCACGGTGCATGAGGAATTGGCGCGGGCGGAAGGCGCGCGAGTGACGTTGGTCAGCATTGTCTTTATGCTATTAATTGCCCTTTCGGTGGCGCTAGCCATGAAGATCGTCGGTGTTTTATTGATTGCCTCCCTGCTGGTCATCCCGGCGGCTGCAGCGCGCCGATTGGCACAAACGCCTGAACAAATGGCGGGCCTGGCTAGCATGGCCGGCTGCCTGGCAGTGATCGGTGGATTGTTCGGCTCGCTCGAGTGGGACACTCCCTCCGGCCCCTCCATTGTGGTTGCCGCCTTAGGGGTATTTTTGCTCAGTCTTATTATTGCCGGCCCTCTGCTATTTGTACGCCGTCATTTGATTAAGGTGCCCCATGTACTTATAGGAAAGCCATGAACGAAATGACAAAAATTGCCGCAAAAATTATCGCCGACCTGACATTCGACCGCGATGGTCTGGTTGCAGCTATCGCACAAAGCGCTGAAACCAGCGAAGTATTGATGCTTGCCTATATGAATGCCGATGCAGTGCGCGAAACACTTGAATCAGGGCGTGTCTGCTATTGGTCGCGCTCCCGCCAGGCGCTCTGGCGCAAAGGCGAAAGCTCTGGCCATGTGCAAAAACTGGTGGAGCTACGCTACGACTGCGACAGCGACGCGCTACTCCTCCAGGTCGCACAAACCGGCCCTGCCTGCCACACTAATCGTCCCAATTGCTTCTACCGCGCCGTGCGCGACGGCCAGATCGTCGTTCTTAGCGAGCCGATTGAATAGATATATAAACGGGATGCTTATTTACCGCCCGGCGCTTACGAGCTCAAACAAAAGATATCCGTTGGTAGCTAACGCAAGCGCGCAGGGTCGAGATCGGGGGCGCTGACACCGCGCTCGGCAACATGGGCGGGGAAGCTGCCGCCGCTTGCCAATGCTGCTGTGATCGATGACATGGCGGGCGCGGTCTGGATGCCGTAGCCACCTTGCCCGGCGAGCCAGAAAAAACCTTCCACTTCTGAATCAAATCCAGCGACTAGGGTCTTATCGGCGACGAAGCTGCGCAGGCCCGCCCATTTATTATGGATACGCTTAAATTTTACTGTCGTAGCTTTTTCGATGCGGTCGACGGCGATTGCGATATCGAGTTCGTCCGGCTGGATATCCTGCGGCGGCATGGGAGTTTCATCGGCCGGTGAGCCAAGCAGGCGACCACCATCGGGCTTGATATAGAATTCTTCGCCGATATCCGCCATCAAGGGCCAGCTGCTGGGGTCGACGCCATCCGGCGCATCAAATATAAAGGCGGTGCGCCGTTTGGGCACCAGGCCAATGGGTCGCATTCCGGCCAATTCGCCGACCACATCACACCAGGCGCCGGCGGCGTTTACCACCACCGGCGCGACAAAGGCACCGGCGCGGGTTTCGGCCTGCCACAGACCATCCGCCCGTTTGAGGCTAATTAATTCCGCGTCGGTTATCAAGCTGCCACCGCGTGCTTTAAGGCCGCGTAAATAGCCTTGATGCAATGCATTTACGTCAATGCCCATGGCGTCGGGTTCGTAAACCGCACCGGCGACATAATCGGGGCGGAGGATCGGCGCCAGGCGGCAGGCCTCAGCGCTGTCTAGCAAAGTGACGCTCGGCACCTGGGCGTGGCAGTCGCGGTAATGCTGTTGCAGTTCGTCCTGCTGGTCTTCGCGGCCAATGAATAGCGTGCCGAGTGGCGTTAACAGCGGGTCCTCGCCAAACCCCTCCGGCGGTGCATCGTAAAATGCCCGGCTGGCGGTTGTCAGGCCACGGATTTCGCGATTTCCATAGGATTCGATAAAGACAGCGGCGGAGCGTCCGGTGGTGTGATAGCCGGGGGCATCCTCGCGCTCGATCAAGATAACTGAGCCCAGGTCGGCCAGTTCGTAAGCTGCCGAGGCGCCTGCCATGCCGGCGCCAACCAACAGAAAGTCGCAATTAGTCATCGCTCATCCGCCATGTTTTTGTTAGATACATTTATGCGCGCGCAGAAGGGACCTGACAATCCCCCTCAGTAAAACGTACCGCACAGTTTAACTTAGGCGAAACTATTTCAATAAAGGAACATTTCGCATGGAAATCAATTGTAACGGTCGGCGCGCCGTCGTCACCGCCGGTGGTTCGGGAATTGGTCGGATAATCGCCGAGACATTGGCAAATAACGGTGCCCAGGTATTCGTCTGCGATGTAGACAAGGGTCATTTAAGCACACTGGCTTCGGCCCGTCCGGAAATTGGCGGCACTATCGCTGATGTGAGTAAATCCGCCGATGTGGATCGCCTGTTCGAGGTTGCTAATGAAGCCATGGGCGGCGTAGATGTGCTGATCAATAATGCCGGCGTTGCCGGGCCGACCAAGCGGGTCGAGGATATCAGCGATGAAGAATGGCGCTCGACCATCGGCGTTGATGTGGATGGTCAATTTTATTGCGCGCGCCGTGCCGTGCCCCTGATGCGCAAATCCGGCAAGGGCGCGATCATCAATATTTCCTCTACCGCTGGGCGGCTGGCCTTTCCGCTGCGCCTGCCCTATGCCACCGCCAAGCGCGCCGTGATCGGCCTGACAGATACCCTGGCGATGGAGCTTGGCCCGCGTAATATCAGCGTCAATGCAGTTCTGCCCGGCTATGTATTGAATGATCGCGCGGGTCTCGTTCTTCAGGCTAAGGCAGAGGCGTCAGGGCGTTCCTATGACGAAATCAAAGACATTATCCTCAGCCGTATCTCAATGCGAACCGGCATTGAGGAACAGGAGATCGCCGACCTGGTGGTCTACCTCTGTTCCTACCAGGGCCGCCATATATCCGGACAGGCGATCAACATAGACGCCAATCTGGAAACCTATGCCGGTATGGATAAGCTGGATTAGGGCGCGATCAATTTGCCATAGGTGGCAAGAAATTCATCCACTTTGCCAATCAGATAATCATGATCATCTTCTGTTAGGGCCAAGCTTAAGGCCATGTAGCCGCGCCGAGTGATGTAGATACCGGCGGCGATCATTTCGAGATGGAAGAGGTCGAGGGCGATGAGATTACGCCCGGCTAAATCCTTGTGGCTACGTAACTCGCCGTCAACAAAATGAATGTTCATCAGCGAGCCATAGCCCGTCGCTTGGAAGGGCAGGCCGTGCTTTTCTCCGAGCGCGTTGAGCCGCGCACGCAGCGCCTCTCCTTCAGCAGTAAGCGCCGCGGCGGCCTCGGGTGTATAGACTTTTTCCAAGCCCGCAGCCCCGCCGGCCAGGGTCAGGACATTATTGTTGAAGGTGCCGTTATGGACGAAATGGCCTTTTTCGCGTGGATCGTAATGGGCCATGATATCGGCCCGTCCGCCAAAGGCCCCGGCGGTCATGCCGCCGCCAACATATTTTCCGAGCGTCGTCATGTCGGGCGTGATGCCGAGTGCGCCCTGGCGCCCGTTCGGGCCAAGGCGTGAGGTCATGACCTCATCGAATATCAGGATGGTGCCGTGCTGCGTGGCGCGCTCGCGAAGCAGCGCCAGAAACTTTGGCGCGCCCGGAATGCAGCCGCCGGCGCCCTGTATGGTTTCAACCAGCACCGCCGAGAGCGTATCGCCATGCGCATCAAACATTGCGTTTGTACTATCGATATCGTTATAGGGTGCTTGGATAATATCAAACGGCACATTGATCGGCGAACCGCCCGGCGGGAACGATAATGTGCCGCCGTGGTAGGCGCCCTCAAACACCATGATCTTGCTGCGCTTGGTAACGGCATTGGCGGTAACCAGGGCCATGATGTTGGCCTCGGTGCCGGAATTACAGAATCGAACACGCTCGATCGAGGGCACGCGCGCACAAACTAGTGCCGCAAGACGCGCTTCGTGCACGCTGACCGAGCCAAATGTAACGCCGCCTTCGAGGGCTTCTTTAATCACTCCATGAATAGTTGGGTTGGAATGGCCATAGAGCCCGGCGGAAAAATCACCGGCATAATCATGGTATCGGTGACCGTCTATATCCCACATATAGGCGCCTTCGCCGCGCGCCATGGAAAGCGGGTAGGGTGCGTAATACATGCCGGTGCGGGTATTTCCGCCTGGCAGGCTTTCGCAGGCACGTGAATATTGTAATAGGCTCTCCGGATTGGTTGCCGTGAAGCGCTCCTCAGCAGCGGCATAAGCGCCGGCCAAGTCCAAATTTTGCCCATCCGTCGGGACCGTATCTCTCGCCATGTTGCTCTTCCTGAAGATTTAAATTTTTCTGACGATAGCCCGGACAGGTAAATAGCGGCAAGTAATCCCAGTGGAAAAATGGAGATTTGATTATTCTTAGTTCGTTTACTTAATTGGCAATGTTTAGAGATAAGAAAAAATGAGTATTATTTTGGGATCACTAATAATTAAGAAATATGATCATATAAATATTTATAAAATTAAATAAATTTCAATATTATAGTGCGGTCACATTTTAAATAATAATATTTTATCTTATTATCGTATTATTGGCGTGGCATCAGAATCAGGCTAGGCTGTTACATAAATTTGAGCAAGATAATAATAACAATAGTGGGCCGGACAGGCGGGTGCCTGGGTTGGGTCCGCGCAGTGAGATGAGGGGGAACGATGCGATTTGCGGTCGATACTGGAGGCACTTTTACTGATTTGGTGGTGGAGGGCGATAGCGGCGAGGTTCGCATGTACAAGGCCTCGACCACGCCGAGCGACCCTGTGGCGGGGGTTTTGGATACCTTGGCGCTGGCCGCCACCGATTACGGCCTATCGCTACCGGATCTCCTCGCCAAAGGGGATATGCTAATTCACGGCACGACCCACGCCATTAACGCCATCATTACTGGCAACACTGCCCGCACAGCATTTATCACTACCCAGGGGCATCCGGATATTCTGGTGCTGCGCGAAGGCGGGCGGATCGAGCCGTTTAATTTTACTGTGCCCTATCCGCAGCCCTATGTGCCTCGCTCACTCACCTACGAGGTGCCGGAGCGTATCAGATTTGATGGTGGTGTGCGTGACGCTCTTGATGAAAATGCGGTAATAGAAATTATTGCCAAGCTGAAAGATACCGATATCGAAGCGGTGGCGGTCTGCCTGCTGTGGTCGATCGTCAATCCTGATCATGAAAAGCGCATTGGTGAACTCTTGGAAGAGTATTTACCCGGTGTGCCTTACACTTTATCGCATGCGCTCAATCCCTCCCTTAGGGAGTATCGCCGCGCCTCTTCAGCGGCCATCGATGCGTCGCTGAAGCCCTTAATGGGAAAATATATGGGTGGTCTGAATTCACGCTTGCGCGAAGCTGGTTTCGAGGGCCGGGTGCTGGTGGTGACTACTCAGGGTGGCGCCATTGATGCTATTGATATGGCCAAATCACCAATCCATTCGATTAATTCCGGCCCCGCCATGGCGCCCCTCGCCGGGCGCGCTTATGCGAGCGCCGATAGCGGCGCCGATACGGCGATCATTGCCGATACCGGCGGGACTACCTTTGATGTTAGCTTGGTTCGCGGCGGGCGTATTCCCTGGACCCGGGAAACCTGGATTGGTGAGCCTTACCGCGGTCATATGACCGGCTTCCCGGCGGTAGATGTAAAGAGCATCGGCGCCGGCGGCGGCTCTATCGCCTGGGTGGATGAAGGCGGCCTCCTCCATATTGGCCCGAAGAGCGCTGGTGCGGTTCCAGGGCCGGTTTGCTATGGTAAAGGCGGGATTGAGCCGACGGTCACGGATGCCTCCGTGGTGCTTGGCTGGATCGATCCAGATTTCTTCCTCGGCGGCGCTATGAGCCTGGACAGGGAGGCGGCCGCCAATGCCATACAAACTTATGTTGGCGATAAACTCGGCTTCGGCTTGTATGAAGCGGCCGCGGCAATCCTGAAGGTTGCCACCGAAAATATGGTGCATGCAATTGAGGATATTACCGTCAACCAGGGTATCGATCCGCGCGGTGCGGTGTTGATTGGCGGCGGCGGTGCGGCGGGTTTGAACGTGACGGCTATTGCGCGCCGGCTCGGTTGCGGTAGCGCAATCATCCCCGATGTGGCGGCGGCGCTTAGTGCTGCGGGCGGCTTGATGTCGGACCTCCGTGCCGAGTTCAGTGGCACGCTCTATACCCAGACCGCTGATTTTGAGACTGAGCGGGTGAACGGTCTGTTGGCCAGCCTGGAAAATAGTTGCCGCGAGTTCATTGCCGGGCCGGGCGCTGATTCCATCGAGCAAACCATCGAGTTCACGGCGGAGGCACGATATCCTAGCCAAATCTGGGAAATCGAAGTTCCGCTTCGTGGAAATCGCATCGCCACCGCCCAGGATGTGGCGGATCTGCGTGATGACTTCCACGCCACCCACGAAGAAATCTTCGCCATCGCTGATAATAAATCGGAAGTGGAGGTCGTCGGCTGGCGTGCTAATGTGCGCTGCAAATTACGCGACAGTTTGGAATGGGAAGTTCAGGAGGCCGCCAGTGGCGCCGATGTGCCGGCTAGCCGCAAGGCCTATTTTTCCGATACTGGTTTGGTCGAAACCAAAGTGTTGCGCTTTGAGGATATGGAGCGCGGCGCTAGCGTCGCAGGGCCGGCGATTATCGAATCCTCCTTTACTACAGTGGTAATTGATCCGGGAGCGTCAGCCGAGCGACGAATTTCCGGCAGCTTAGTCATCAATCCAATTTCGGGGGATTAAAAAATGGAAAATGGCGAAAAGCTTGATGGCGTGCAACTGGCAATTCTCAACAAGAGAATCGAATCCATTTGCGCGAAAATGGCGAATACGCTGTTGCGTACCGGGCGCTCAGGCGTGCTCAATAGCGCGCGCGATTTCTCCTGTGTTTTGGTGACCGCCAAAAATCAATTATTGAACGTCTCCGAAAGCCTGCCCATCCATGTGTTGCGCGGCGCCGATATGATGTGCGAGGCGATGCAGGAATTTCATCCGGTGCTCAAGCGCGGCGATGCCTTCCTGCACAACTCGCCCTACCACGGGGGCTCCCATCCGGCGGATCATACATATCTGGTGCCGGTGGTAGATGATGATGGCATTCATCGTTTCACCATGGTCGCCAAAGCTCATCAGGCGGATTGCGGCAATTCAATTCCGACCACCTATCACGGCAGTGCGCGCGATGTTTATCAGGAAGGCGCGTTGATCTTTCCGGCGGTGCGCATCCAGACCAATTATCAGGACAATCTCGATATTGTCCGCATGTGTGAAATGCGTATTCGCGTGCCGGAGCAATGGTGGGGCGATTATCTTGCAGCTCTTGGTGCGGCGCGTATAGGTGAGCGTGAAATGCTCTCGCTCGGCGGCGAGGTCGGCTGGGATAAGTTGGATCAGTTCGCCGATCAATGGTTCGATTATTCCGAAAAATTGATGGAATCTTCCATTCGCCAGATGCCGAGCGGAAAAATTACCAGCTATAGCCGCCACGATCCTTTCCCTGGTGCGGAAGAGGGCATTGATATCAAGGTTGATCTCGAAATTCGCCCCGAAGACGGGGTGATCGAAGTTGATCTCCGGGACAATCCCGATTGCCTACCTTGCGGTCTTAATCTCAGCCAGGCTTGCACCGAATCCTCGGTACTGCTCGGCATTTTTAATTCCATCCAGGAAGATGTGCCGACTAATGCGGGCTCGCTCCGGCGCGTGAAAATGCATCTGCGTGAGAATTGCGTGGTTGGTATCCCGCGCCACCCGACAAGCTGCTCGGTGGCGACCACCAATGTTGCGGACCGTGTGGGCAATGCCGTGCAGCGCGCCATCGCTGAGCTCGGTGATGGTTATGGAATGGCCAGTGCCGGCTCGATTATTCCACCCAGCATTGGTGTGATCTCGGGCTCGAGCGAAAAAACCAGCGGCCCCTATGTAAATCAAATTTTCCTTGGTTGGGGCGGCGGCGCTGCCGGGCCGCAGGTCGATGCCTGGATTTCTATTGGCCATATAGGTAATGCCGGCGGTTCATATCAGGACAGTATCGAGCTTGATGAGATGCGCTTTCCCATGCATATCACCGGGCGTCATTTTATTACTGACAGTGGCGGTGCTGGGCGAACACGTGGCGGCGAGGCGGTCTTTTGTGAATTTGGCCCCACGGATGGTAATATGGAAGTGGGCTATGTGAGTGACGGCAATGACCATGCGCCGGAAGGAACTCGTGGCGGCGGTGACGGCGCCTGCGCCGATCAATATCGCCGTGATGATAATGGCAGTTTGCACCAGCTCAATGCCTGCGCCCAGGCGATTATTCCGGAAGGCCAAACCATCGTTTCCTATTCCTGCGGCGGCGGTGGCTATGGTGCGCCATTGGACCGTGATGTGGCGAAGGTTGCCCATGATGTGCGCGAGAGGTGGGTATCCGTAGATGCTGCTAAGGATATTTACGGCGTTGTCGTTAGTGCTGCCGGCGTGATCGATCAGGCGGCAACGGACAAACTTCGTTCCGAGCAATAAGAATAATGCCATGAGTAAAGTAGCTCCCCTTGATGGCGTTCAGATGGCTATCCTCAACAAGCGCCTTGAGAGCGTTTGTCGGAAAATGGCCAACACGCTGTTTCGCACCGGGCGCTCGGGCGTGCTTAATACCGCGCGGGATTTTTCCTGTTGTATCGTCACCGCCGATAATCAGTTGTTGACTTCAGCTGAAAGCCTGCCGATCCATGTGCTGAGCGGCGCCGATATGATGTGCGAGGCGATGCAGGAATTTCATCCCGTTCTCATGCGCGGCGATGCCTTTCTGAACAATTCACCCTACCATGGCTGCTCGCACCCGGCTGATCATACGATCTTGGTACCGGTGGTGGATGATGATTGTCGCCACCGTTTTACCGTGGTGGCCAAGGCGCATCAGGCCGATTGCGGCAATTCCCTGCCGACCACCTATATGGGCGGCGCGCGCGATATTTATGAGGAAGGCGCGTTGATCTTTCCTGCGGTGCGCGTGCAGAAAGATTTCCAGGACGTGGAGGATATTATACGCATGTGCCGCATGCGCATACGCGTGCCCGAACAATGGTGGGGCGATTACCTTGCCGAGATGGGCGCGGCGCGGATCGGCGAGCGCGAGTTGATGTCGCTTGCCGCCGAGGTTGGTTGGGATACGCTCGATGTTTTTGCCGATCAGTGGTTCGACTATAGCGAGCAGCGCATGGCATCAGAGATCAAGCGCTTGCCGGCTGGCGGGATGACCGTCACCAGTTCGCATGACCCGTTTCCCGGTGCGCCGGATGGTATCGACGTTAAGGTCAAGCTCACCATCGAACCGGCGGAGGGCGTGATCGAAGTAGATTTACGCGACAATTCGGATTGCCTGCCATGTGGCCTTAATTTGAGCGAAGCCTGTTCACGTACCTCGGCCATGGTTGGCGTGTTTAATTCGGTCGATCATTTGGTGCCGCCTAATTCAGGCAGCTTTCGGCGTATACGAGTGTTGCTACGCGAGAATTGCGTAGTCGGCATTCCGCTGCATCCGATAAGCTGCTCGGTTGCCACCACCAATGTCGCTGATCATGTGGCCAACGGCGTTCAGCGCGCCATCGCCGAATTGGCCGAAGGATTCGGCATGGCAGAAGTGGGCTCCGTCATTCCGCCCAGTGTCGGTGTGATTTCAGGCCGTAAGCCCGATAGTGGTGAGGCTTTCGTTAATCAGATTGTTCTTGGCTTTGGCGGCGGCGCAGCTGCGCCCGGGGCTGATGCCTGGGTGACCATTGGCACTGTCGGCAATGCCGGCCTGTGCTATCAGGATAGCGTTGAAGTAGACGAGCAGGTTTTTCCTATTTTAGTCAAAGGTCGCCATTTTGTTTCCGATACCGGCGGTGCCGGGCGCTACCGCGGAGGCAGTGGCATGCAGGTGGAATTCGGCCCTGATGGTTGCGATTTCGAAATCGGCTATGTCAGTGATGGCACCTTATACCCAGCTCAGGGCGCGCGCGGCGGTGGCCATGGTGGACAGGCAGCACAATCTATTCGCCATGCCAACGGTGAGGAAGAGACGCTGGAATCCTGCGCCCAGGTACAAGTGCGCGAAGGAGAGACCATTGTCTCACTATCCTGTGGTGGTGGCGGTTTCGGGTCGCCGCTGGAGCGGCCCTTTGCTGATATCGCTAATGATATACGCGAAAAATGGATTACTGCTGAAGCTGCCGAGAGCGTCTATGGCATTGTTTTTGGCCCTAATGGGGACGTTAATATCACCGCGAGTAAAAACCACCGGCGCGAACTGGCAGGCGCCGGAGACTAAAGAATAAATTCCGAGCGATGCTGGCATGTTTTTTCGAGCGTCCGTATTCCAAACAACTTCTCAAACCGCGCGCTGGCGATTGCGGCATATTCTACTCTTACGACGATGTAATGTGCCCTCTGATTCTAAAGCTGGAAGTTGCTGCGTGACTTAAGCTTAAGCTGCAAACGTCTCGATCATCATCTCATGGTTGGCCTTTGATTCCTCCGGCTCCAGCCATGGCATGGGACAATAAAGAATAAGCGTCTCGAACAGGCCCTCGAAACTCTCCAATTTTTTCCGCACTTCATCGGGCGTGCCGGCCAGTACCAGGGCGTCGATCATGTCTTCCGTCACCAGGTCAAGCATCTTCGGTACGTCGTTTTCAGCCATGGCAGCGCGAATCGCCAACTTCTCTTTAGTGAAGCCGGCCGGGTCGAGCACCTGGTCAAAATAAGGCAGGTTGGAATAGAAGGCGATCGGCGGCCGGGCACGGCGGCGCGCGCGCGCTCGGTCCTTGTCCACCGAGCATACTTTTAGCGAGCAAAGCTCAATATCGCTTATGCTGCGTCCGGTGCTAGTCAGGCCCCTTTTAAGGTTGGGGTGCACGATATTAGTGAAGTATTGCGGCGTGTTGAGCAGATTAGCGATCACGCCGTCAGCGATAGCGCCGCTCAATTGCAGCATTGCCGGCTGTACGGCGGCAAGGTAGACCGGCAGTGGCGGGTAGGGTGGTGTCATAATGCGGCGATAGTCGCGTATCTTGATGTAATCGCCTTCGTAATCGATCGAGTTAGTTGGGCTCGCTGACCACATGGCGCGGATTGCTTCAACATATTCGCGCATTCGTTTGGCCGGCTTCTCGACCGTCAATTGATGCCAGTTTTCGTTCCACATAGGCGGCGCGGTGCCGAGGCCAAGGATAAAACGCCCCTGTGTCAACTCGGCCATGGACATAGCGCTGACCTCCGTCATCGCCGGTGGCCGCGCATAAGTGGCGACGCCGGTGCCAAGGCGCACGCGCTTGCATTCGGCCGCCATGGCTGCAAGTGGCACAAAGGCATCGCGGCCAAGCTCGGTGGTCCACAAACTGTCAGCGCCGGCATCTTCAGCCTGGCGGGCGTAGTGGACTGTTTCGTTCAGGGTGAGATTATCGCCGCTGAACAGAATACCCCATTTCCAATTTTGCGCCATTTTTCTTCTCCTTGTTCTCGGCCCTATTGTCGCATTAATTTATACTTTTGGTAGGCCACTCGTCAGTTGATATCTATGCTGGCCTAACTATAAGCGTATTGGGAACAATATGCTGTACGCCTTACGATTTTTTATGTCGTCGTGCTCGCTTCTGTTCTACTTGGTCATCGGATTGGCGGTATCTGACCCCGCTTGCCCTGTTCGGCTTACTCGGAGCGCTGTATTTGCTAGTCGGGCGCGGCGAAATCAGTGATTTTTCAAAAGCTGATTCTTCTATTCACCGCATCTCCCCAACGCTGTGACTGCCCATTTAAGTGGCGTTGATCGTTTGGCTGTTATGGTCACTCGCCCACAGTCAGCTTACGATGCTGGAAATTGTAGGCATGATGCTTTCCAACGGCCTCTGCACTGCCGCGTTCAGGCCCCCCGCGCCGCGCACCCGGTGTGCTTAAGTATTCGGGCTCCTTATTGGTTTTCTCCATCAGACGCCTCGCGTCTGATGGAGAAAACTAAAGATAGTAGACACCCCGACTGAACTTTGAGGGTTCAGATAAAAATACCCTTTAAGGCACCAGCACCATCTTGCCAAAGACGTCGCGCTCGGCGGTTTTACGGGCTGATTCCTGCACTTCGCTGAAGGGCATCACCGCGTTAATGACCGGGCTAAGTTTGCCTTCGGATACCAGCTTGAGGACATGCGCAACTTCGCGTTTGCCGGCGAAATGGCTGCCATGCAGCATCATATGCTTGCGGAACAATTCGATGATGTTGATTGGCACGGTCTCGCCTGCATGCGCTCCACAGGTGATCAGACGGCCATTTTCACAGACTGCATCAATGCTCTGCACGAGCACGTCGCCGCCGACTGATTCGATCACCAAATCAACGCCGTGACCATTGGTCATTTTAAGCGCTTCCTCGCGGATGCTCTGGGTGGTGTAGTTGATCACTTCGTCAGCGCCGAGCTCTTTAGCTTTTTCCAGCTTGGCATCCGAACCAGCGGTGGCGATGACGCGCGCACCGTGCAGCTTAGCAACTTGAATGGCGGAGGTGCCGACGACGCTACCGGCGGCGTTGATCATAACGGTCTTATCAGCGCGCACTTCGCCCAACGTCACTGCCATGTGCCAAGATGTGCCGAAGCCTACGACCGAAGCGGCGGCTTTTTCGAAGGATAGGCCATCGGGTAGCGGCATGAGGGAAGTTGCGAGGCAGCGGGTATATTCAGCGTGGGTACCCCACTGGCTAACGCCAACGCGACCATAGGTAAAGTCGACACCATCCAGGCCGCTTAGCCACATATTGCTTTGTGGGTCCCCTTGCGCGAAATCGATGGCAACGCGGTCACCGATCTTGGCGCCCAAGACGCCTTCGCCAAGCTCGACCACTTCGCCGGCACCTTCAACACCCATTACATGGGGCAGGGCGACGTCGAATCCGGCGACGCCTTCGCGCAGATCATGATCGAGATGATTGACGCCGCTGGCGCAGATCTTGACCAGTACTTCACCCGGTCCTGCCGTCGGCTTTTCAACGTCTTCATAAAGTAATTTTTCGATCCCGCCATGTTCGCGAAGGACAACCGCTTTCATTTTTTCTTCCCTATCTTTGAATTTATGCGACCGCTTTATTCAGCAGCTTGTGATTGGCGCGCAGTCAATTCTGCAACGACTTCATCGCGCGTCATGATGTCGGTATATTTTTGCCTGAGGTCAAACAAATTGGCGTTATGTGGGTCCAAGGCGCGGTCGCCGCAACAGTCACTAATGACAATCGGGCGGAAGCCGTGGCACATAGCATCGACCGCGCTGGCACGGACACAGCCACTTGTAGTGCAGCCGGTGACGAGGACCGTATCAATACGGCGCATGGTGAAGTTCGGCGCGAGGTCGGTGCCAAAGAAGGCCGATGGCAGTCGTTTGCGGACAATAATTTCGCCGGGTAGCGGCTTTAGGCGGTCAACGATTTGGCTACCGGCTACATCCTCGGTCAGGTTTTTCAGCGCCGGCACTTTGATCGCCATGATGTTGTCGTCCGAACCGTCATCAGCTAGTACCACGCGGGTGTGGGCGATGGTCAGGTTCATATCGCGGCAGGCCTTCAGGAGGCCAACCGTATTGTTGCAGGCTTCCGTTACATTGCCGCCGCCAAACTGATCGGCATCATCAAAACCGTTAACGAAATCGACAATCAACAGGGCAACTTTGTCACCTATGCCGAGGGGATTGCCAAAATTTTGATGTTTATAAATATCTGCATCTGATGCCATGGTTTTTCTCCTGTATAATCAATAAATAAAACTTATTTCGTGGTTCTAGTCCCGTGATTTTAGTCTTGTGGCACGAGCGGATTGCCGACGCTGGAATAGACAAAAATATTTTTAAATTTTGTGTTTTTAAAACGGAACGCATTGCAATGTATCATCGCTTCTTCAGCATCGTGCAAATCGGTACGGCGCAAATTGAACTGGGTGGAAATACTCTGTATTCCGACGTCGGCCGTACGTTCGAAATCGCCGTGCCAAATTTTCATAAAACCGGCCGTGATGCTTTCGTAAAAATTTCTGATGCCAGAACTCGGTCCTACAAAGAAAGTAAAGGTGGATTGGACGGTGGACACGGCATCTTCACCGAAATAGTCGAGAACGGCATCCAGTTCCTTTTGACCGACATTGCTGAAATAGCTTTGTTCCACCATATTAATATTCTGTTCTCTCGTCAGGGCCGCCATTTGTCCGCTTTTCTTGCTGTAGCCGGGATTGGGGGCTCCATCCTAACGCGTGGTGTGGTCAAGTTCTAACTTGTTGCACGATAAAATAAGGCGTTTCATCAAAAAGTAGGAGGATGTGATAATGGCTGAGCATAAATTCATGCCCACAGTGCGGCAGTGAGTCAATCCAATCTAAAACCGCGCCTGTTAGCCCCATTATTCATGTTGTTCGTCACTGGCGTTGCCTATGGCCTGACATATTCTCTAGCCGGGGTATCTGTGCGTGGCGGCATACCATTTACGGCATATGCCTTTTGGCTTGGCCTCCTTTCCGGCGTAGTTATGCTGGTTCTCGCTCTGCTATTTAGAAGGATGCCAGGGCTCTCGTTAGCCCACCTCAAATGTTACGCTGTCACTGGCACTACTGGATTTGCCATTCCTTATTTGGTTGTTGCCATAGTGCTCGGCCACGGCCTGTCGTCGGGTATTTTGAGTATTATCATCGCCCTTGCGCCGATGATGACCTATCTGGGCGCTGTAATCTTTCGTCTCGAGAAGGCGGGGTGGCTCAGATTTCTTGGCCTGTTCGTTGGGATGGCAGGCATTGTCTTAATCGTCGCGCCGGATTCCAGCCTGCCTTCACCTGATCTGGTGGTTTGGGTGCTGGTCGCCATGATCGTGCCGCTTGGCTATGCCGCGACCACCATTTCAGCGGCGCTGATGCGGCCGCCGGCGATGGATTCGCTATCCTTCAGTGCGGGCTTCTTTATCGCTCCGGTGCCGATCCTCTTTATCGCCATGATCGCCAGCGGTGATATGTGGGTTTTTAGTGGCGGCTTCGGCGATGCAGAATGGGCGTTGCTACTTTCGGCGCTGGTTCAGGGCCTCGGGATTTATCTCTTTCTTGAATTGGTCGTGCTGATGGGTCCGGTATTCTTCACCACGGTAAATTTCATCACGCCGGTGACTGGCATTCTCTGGGGCATGGCGTTTTTTGATGAGCGGCTGAGCTCATGGGTGCTGATTGCCCTGGCGCCGCTCTTTCTAGGCCTCTTTTTTGTTATCCTACCGAGGAAAACTCGGCAGGTGGTGTAGGCTCGTAATCAATATTGTAGTCAAGGTGGCGGCAACAGATGATTCTATCAGTCTGGTTGCCAGAACACATTTGATCGGCATTCTGCTCTTGCGGGTACTTTCTTAGGGATTGGAAGGGCAACACAAAATTTTCTACATTCTTGCCGGGTTAGCTGGTTTCGCCTCGGCGAAATAGCCTTTCTTGGCGGCATGTCGATCTACGGCGGCTTCACCCTCTGGAGCTATCTGATGCGCAAAAAAGCGGCCAGCGCCGTGGCACCGTTGTCGCCCATCATCCCGATTGCCAGCATGATGTTGACCGCGCTGATTCTGGGTGAAGAATTGAGCACATTAAGAATGGCCGGCGCCAGGTTGGTGCTGGTTGGCCTTGCTTTAAGTAACATCCGCTTGGGGGCGGTAAAATATCGTGCTGTGCGTTGACCCGGATCGCACAAATTTCTAACCTACTGCCCTAATTGACATAAATAGAAAAAAGGAAAGACACCATGCTGAGCGCTGAGGCGGCGGCACAAGCTCGTCGCGCTGCGGAGCCAAATTTTCTCGCGTCCGATGCGGAGACTGCCCAGGACTGGGGCGCTCTGGCAGCGCATTTGGCGACCCATGGTCTGCACTTTGATCCTGAGACGGATCGGCCGCGCCAGTTTGCCGGCGGCTTCGGCAATCTCAATTATCTGATCCATATGGACGGTGCGCCAGTAGTGCTGCGTCGCCCGCCTATGGGTGATATTCCGCCTGGCGCTAATGATATGAAGCGTGAGGATCGGATTCTGAGCCGCCTTTGGCGCGTCTTCCCGTTGGCGCCGCGTAGTCTGCATTATTCGCCGAAAAAAGAAATTCTCGGCAATCACTTTATGATTATGGAATATCGCGCCGGCCTAACCATAGGCGGTAGTTGGCCAGACTTCCTTGTTGGGCACGATGATATTGGTTCGGCGCTTAGCACGATGCTGGTCGATACCCTGGTGTCGTTTCATGCGGTCAAACCGGAGGATGTAGATCTCGGCGAATTCGGCCGTCCGAGCGGTTTCTTGTCGCGGGCCGTCGCCGGCTGGCGTAACCGCATGGAGCTTTCCTGCGACGAAGCGCCGCCTTCCGCTGGCGTCGCAGTAGCCGATTGGCTTGAAGCAAATCAGGTACCGGATGGCACGCCGACGCTGCTCCATAATGATTTTAAACTCGATAATGTGTTGTTGGATGATGCCACATTGGCGCCGGTAGCGGTGCTTGATTGGGATCAGGCCACGCGCGGCGATCCGCTCTTTGATCTCGCCACACTCTTGAGCTATTGGGCCGAGCCGAACGATCCGGAGGCCATGCATAATCTTGGGCAGATGCCGAGCGCTGGTAATGGCTTTCCGACTAGGACAGAGATCATTCGCCTTTATGCCGAGCGCTCAGGGCGCGATGTTTCCGACTTTCTCTTTCACCGAGTGCTAGCGATGTTCAAGCTCGGCGTTATTTTCATGCAGATATATGCTCAATATCGGCGTGGCACATCGAGTGATCAGCGCTTCAAGCGTTTCGGAGATCTCACGGTCGGCCTTATGGCTTTTGCCCATGAGGTGGCGCAAGGCCGCGCCACTTGATATAAGGCCGCCAGCTTTACCGGCTTTTTCCTCGGTGGTAACGTTCCGGGGCTCGACCACTTACCATTCAGATGGAAAAACACAGCTATGGCTCATGCAGATAATGCCGTCTCCGTAACTGAATTCATTCATCAAACGCCCATTTCTAACACGCTTGCTAATTTCACCCGTGAATTGAGCTGGCAGGATATTCCGGCAGCGGTCGTTGGGCGCGCCAAGCTGCATATATTGGATGCGCTCGGCATTGGTCTTGCGGCCAGCAATTACGATTACAGTTATAAGACCCTGACCGCTATGAGTGGACTGGCCGGGGAGGGGCCTTATCCGGTGATCGGCATGCCAGCGCGTCTGCCTTTGCGCGATGCGGCGCAGATGAACGGTTTTCTCATCCATGCCCTCGATTTCGACGATACCCATGTGCCGGGCGTGCTGCATGCGACCTGCACTGCGCTGCCGACGCTGCTGGGCATCGGCCAAAGGCACGGTATATCTGGGCGCGAGATGCTGATTGCCTATCTTGCAGCAATCGAGACGGATGCCCGTATTGGCATGGCGGCCACTGGCGGCTTTCACCGCAAGGGCTTTCACCCAACTGGCGTGGTTGGCGCTTATGGCGCGGCGCTTGCTGCAGGGCGAGCCGGCGGGCTCACGGCAGCGCAATTGCAGGACGCCCAGGGCATCGTTCTTGCCATGGCCTCCGGCACACTCGGTTTTCTCGCCGATGGTTCATGGAACAAGCGCCTGCATGCCGGCTGGGCCAGCGTTGTCGGCATTACGGCAGCCGAATTGGCGCGCCAAGGCTTCAAGGGAACGCGGTTGCCCTATGAAGGAAAATACGGCCTTTATGATTGCTTCACCGAAGAGGGCGCGGTGATTGATTGGACCGCCTGCACCCATGATCTCGGTACTGATTGGGAAATGCTCCGCATCGGAATCAAGCCTTACCCGGCCTGCCATCTGGTACATTCCTCTGCTGATTCCATGGTAGCATTGATGCACGAGCATGGCTTTGAGGCCGGCGATGTGGCTTCTGTCCGTGCCCGTGTCGCGGCGGATTGCATGAGCCTAGTGTGTGACCCGATTGAGCAAAAGCGTCGCCCTGCAAGCGGCTATGAGGCCCAGTTCAGTATTCCTTACGCCATTGCTAGCATTTTGAAGCACGGTCGGCTTACCCTGGCGGAACTCGAATCTGAAATCTTCACCGATGCAGAGATCCTTACCCTTTGCGACAAAGTCAGCTGTGAGCCTGATCCCGAATCAGCCTATCCCAAATATTTCTCGGCCGAGGTGATAGTTACCCTAAATGACGGGCGTAAGCTCAGTCATCGCGAGCAGATCAATCGCGGCGCCGATAAGCGGCCGCTCAGTGCTGAAGATATAATAGCCAAGTTTCGCGTCAATGCGGAATTGACCTTTGCGCCAGAGCTGGTCGATCAATTGTTGGATACGATCATGGATTTAGACGGCAAGAGTACACCAATGGAGCTGGTGGCGTTGCTAAGTCCAGTCTAATGGCGCTCAGGGACCGGCTGCGCACTTGATCACGTCATCGGCTTCGAGGGCGTCAATCTCCGCCTCGCTATAACCAGCTTGCTTAAGAATTTCAGCCGTATCGGCGCCGAGTGCGCGGGCTGCGAGGCGTGGCGTAACCTCGCCATCGACCAGGATCGGCTGACGTACCATTTTGATGTCGCCGCGCGTTGGATGCTTTACCGACTGCACAGTGCGTTGACTGGCGGCAAAGTCGCTCGCCAGAGCTGCCTTCACATCATTGACCGGGGCGCAGGGCAATTGACCATGCAGGCGTTCGAGCCAAGCGTCAGTATCACGCGTGATGAAAACCGACTCCAGACGGCGCATGACTTCTTCGCGGTTATCGAGGCGGGCTTGAAAGTCTTTCATGCAAGGATCTTCGGCCCATTCCGGCTTTTCTAATGCATCGCATAGGCGCGGCCAGAAATTCGCTTTGTTGGTCATGATGAATATCCAGCCATCCGCTGTTTTGTAGAGCTCGCTCGGCACCAGTGACGGGTGGCCGGAGCGTGGCATGCGGACGGGCTCGAAGCCCTCATTGAGGTGCCAGGTTGCCGGATAACTCAAATTTCCCATGGCGACGTCAAACAGCGAGGAGTCGTAATCCTGCCCCTTGCCACTTGAACGTGCCCCCATGACGCCGGCCAGTAACGCCACCGCCGCGGTCAGCCCCGCCATGAAATCAACAATCGATAATCCCATTCGGGTGGGCGGGCTGTCGGGCTCGCCGGTCATGGAAAGATAGCCGGCTTCGGCCTGCATGACGTAGTCAAGTCCA
>Ga0315339_1001264_pt1 | contig 23592 bp, 19 predicted proteins | sample ASW17metaG_FD_204514 | JGI IMG/M metagenome (GOLD analysis project Ga0315339, IMG submission 204514) | Ammonia-oxidizing marine archaeal communities from Pacific Ocean, United States - ASW #17 | ecosystem: Environmental > Aquatic > Marine > Oceanic | place: USA: California | collected 2016-12-05
AGGTTGGCGGTTACGATTTCTTTCTCGACGAACTGTTTGTCATTCCCGAGTCGCGAGGAAATGGCCTCGGCAGCGCGGCTCTCGATTTCGTCGAGAACGAAAGCCGGTCACTCGGCGCCCAGCGTATCTGCCTGGAAGTGGAGCGCCACAACGCTGTGGTGTGGAAAAAATACTCAGCCCGGGATTATCACGAGCACGACCGGCACCTGATGTCGAAGTAGCTTTGATCGCCTGAGTCTGCTCTCAGCCCGCGAACGCGGAGATGCCGGTTTGTGCGCGGCCCAGGATGAGCGCGTGGACATCGTGGGTACCTTCGAGCGTGTTCACGACTTCCATGTTCATGATGTGCCGGATCACGCCGAATTCGTCCGAGATGCCGTTTCCGCCCAGCATATCTCGGGCCGTGCGTGCTATCTCCAAGGCTTTGCCCGCATTGTTACGCTTCACGAGCGAGATCATTTCGGGAGTGGCCCGTCCTTCGTCCGACAACCGGCTGATGCGCAGCACTGCCTGTAGGCCAAGTGCAATCTCGGTCTGCATATCGGCCAGCTTCAACTGAATGAGTTGATTAGCTGCCAGCGGACGGCTGAACTGTTTGCGATCGAGCGTGTACTGTCGGGCGGTATGCCAGCAGAATTCCGCCGATCCCATAACGCCCCAGCCGATGGCGAAACGGGCCCGAGTCAGGCACGAGAGTGGCGCGCGGAGACCACGGGCTTCCGGAAGCCGGTTCTCTTCCGGGACAAAAACGTCATCCATGACGATCTCGCCGGTAGGCGATGCGCGGGCGCCGAATTTGCCCTGGATAGGTGGCGTTTCCAGGCCTTCCATGCTGCGTTCCGCCAGGAAGCCGCCGATCTTGCCGTCATCATCACGCGCCCAAACAACCATGACGTGGGCGATTGGAGAGTGTGTGATCCACACCTTGTTGCCGCTGATCCGGTAGCCACCGTCGACCGAGCGGGCGCGCGATTCCATGCCCGAAGGGTCGGAGCCGTGATTGGGTTCGGTCAGCCCAAAACAACCCAGAAGCTCTCCCTTCGCCATGGCTGGCAGGAGCCGCTGCTTCTGCTCCTCGCTGCCGAAGGCGTGAATCGCCCCCATGGCGAGGCCGGAATGGGCGCCGACCGCCATACGGAACGCCGAGTCCACGCGCTCGAGTTCGCGTCCGACCACCCCATACGCAACATGGCTCAAGCCGGGACATCCGTATCCTTTGAGTGTCCCGCCGAGAAAGCCCATCTCGCCGAATTCGCGCATGATCTCCGTGTCGAACCGCTCATGCCGGTTCCACTCCAGGATCAGGGGCGCCAGCCGATCTTGGGCGAACCGGCGGGCACTGTCACGGATGAGGCGCTCTTCCTCGTCGAGCTGGTCGCTAAGGAGGAGCGCGTCGCTCCAATCGAAGGCGGCGGCGTCGGTCAACAGCTAGACACGTTCGAGAACGGCGGCGATACCCTGACCGAGACCGATGCACATGCAGACGAGTGCATAGCGTCCGCCCTGGCGATCGAGTTGGCGGGTGGCGGTTATGGCCAGACGCGGGCCGGACGCGCCTAGCGGGTGGCCGATTGTGATCGCACCGCCATTCGGGTTCACGCGGCTGTCGTCTTCGGCAAGCCCGAGGCCTTTGACACAGGCAAGGACCTGGGCCGCGAAGGCCTCGTTGATTTCGATGACATCCATGTCATCGACCGTGAGTCCGGCGCGTTCCAGCGCCTTCTTGGCGGCGGGGACAGGGCCAAAACCCATGGTTCGCGGCGGCACACCCGCCACGGCGGATGAGACGATCCGCGCGCGTGGCGCCGCGCCAACTTTTTCGCCAGCCTCACGGCTCGCCACGATCAAGGCCACCGCACCGTCGTTGATGCCCGAAGCATTGCCCGCCGTGGTCACGCCTTCGGGAAACAGAGGCCGCAAATTTGCCAGAGAGTCGACGGATGTTTCGGGCCGTGGATGTTCGTCTTCATCGATCATCACGTCTGGTTGTTTGCGCGAGCCGGCAATCGTGACGGTGAGGATTTCGTCGTCATAGAAGCCGACTGCCTTGGCCGCGGCGTACTTGGACTGGGATGCCGCGGCGAATGTATCGCAGGACTCGCGTGTGAGCTGGAACTCCATCGCCAGATTGTCTGCCGTCTGCGGCATCGTGTCGTCACCGTACTCTTGCTCGATCCTGGGATTCGGGAAACGTGCGCCCAGAGACGATTCGAAGGCATTGAAGGTCTTGGCAAAGGGGGACTCTGCCTTGCCCACGACAAAGGGCGCGCGGGTCATGCTTTCGACGCCGCCGGCGATAATAACGTCGGCCTCGTTACAGGTGATGGCATGCGCTGCCGTAATAATCGCGTTCAAGCCGCTGCCGCAGTTCCGTTGCAGGACGGTACCGGGCACTTCGACGGGCAGGCCGGCCAGAAGGGCGGCATGACGGGCGATACAACGGCTGTCCTCGCCGGCCTGATTGGCGCAGCCGACATGTACGTCCTCGATCGAGTCGGCGGAGAAGGGCGAATTGTCGATGACGCTCTTCATCACCTGGCCGAGCAGGTCATCGGGGCGGATGTGGGCAAGGGCGCCGGCGTTGCGGCCAAAAGCTGAACGGCGGCCATCGTAGATATAGGCATCAAGCATGATCAGGGAACCTCTCTAGTTCGTTCGTTTGTGGGCAGCTGCTTAATCTTCAGACGTGAGCAGCGATACCCCCAGCTGCGCCCGACGGCGAAGCCAAGGGGTCGGGCGGTAGCGTGGGTCGCCCGAGAGTCTGTAGATGTTTTGAAGGACTCGCAAGATGGTGGTGGGTCCGACCGCGTCACCCCAGGCCAGAGGCCCAAAGGGATAGCCGAGACCGAGGGTCACGGCTTGGTCGATGTCCTCCGGAGTCGACGTTCGCGCCTGTGCTACCGCACAGGCGATATTCACGATCATGGCGACGACGCGCTGGGAGACGAACCCCAAGCCATCATTGATTATCGTTGCCGGAACCTCTCCACCGCCGAACAATCCATGTGCTGACGCGGCCGATTCCGCGGACGTGACGGGCGTTCGCATCAATGTCCAACGGCGGCCGGCACCAAACAACGTGTCCACGGCGATGGTACGCGTCCCGTCGAGACCCTGTTCCGTAGCGGCGGTTGTCGCGTCTTCGCCGACCGGCGTCACGAGGATGAGGGCGTCGCCGGACGGTGTTTCGCCTTCCTCCAGATTTCCCCCGGCTTCGATGACGGCGTCCCGCAACGACGCGGCGGCGTCAGGCTCAGCGTTGCTGATCCAGACGTTGCACCCGTCGTAGGAGGGCGCGGGAGGCTCATCCTCACCCACGGGACTGCCGTCCGGATAGGCATAGAACCCTTGACCGACCTTGCGGCCCAATAGTCCGGCTTCCTTGCGGAGCGACATCATTAGCGACGGGCGAAACCGGGGTTCGTCAAAGAACTGCTGGTAGATCATTTCGGTCGCGGGATGCGTGGTGTCGAGAGCCGTGAGATCCATAAGCTCGAAGGGTCCCATACGGAACCCGAGTCCGTCGCGGAGGATACGGTCGATGTCGTACCAGCTCGCGACACCTTCCTCGACGATGTGCGCCGATTCGATGGTAAATCCACGCCCGATCTGATTGACGAGGAATCCGGGCGCATCGCCGACGCGGACCGGCACGCGGCCCATGCGTTTGCCGAGAACGGTCAGCGTATCGGCGACGCCCGATCCGGTCCTCGCGCCCTCGATCACCTCGACCAACCGCATCAGCGGCACGGGGTTGAAGAAATGCAAGCCCGCCACGCGCTCCGGCCGCTCGCACGAGGCAGCGATAAGCGTAACAGACAGAGACGAGGTGTTGCTGGCCAGGATGACGTCATCGCCGACGATGGATTCGAGTTCCGCAAAGACCTTACGCTTGATCTCCAGATCCTCGATGACCGCCTCGACTACGATTGCGCAGGGGGCAAGGTCGGCGGCCGAGCCGACGACTTCGATCCGGCCTTGTGCCGCCGCTGCGTCGGGTGCTTCCATGCGGCCACGTTCCACGGCCCGGTCGAGCATCTTGCTGATGAACGAAGCAGCGTCTTGGGCGGCGGCGTTGTTGGCATCGAACAGTTTGACGATGCAGCCGCCAACCGCTGCCACCTGGGCGATGCCGCGGCCCATCGTTCCGGCACCGATGACGCCGACAATCAAGTCATCGCGGGTTGCATCGATTGTCACGGGCTACTCTCCCTTGAACTGTGGTTTGCGTTTCTCGATGAAGGCCTGCATACCTTCGGTCTGGTCGTCGGTGTCGAACAAGAACTCCAGTGAGCGGCGTTCGAGGAGCAGCCCCGTGTCCAGGGCGGCGTCCGCGCCGGCTATCACGGCCTCTTTGGTGAAGCGGACCGAAATTGGTGGCAGCGTGGCGATGCCCTTGGCAATATCAAGGGCGCGTTCCAAGACCTGGTCGTCAGGGACGACTTCGCTCGCAAGTCCCATATTGAAAGCCTCCCGGCCGTCCACGAAGTCGCCCGTCAGCAGCATCTTCATGGCTTTGTACTTGCCGACTGCGCGGGCGAGCCGTTGGGTTCCGCCGCCGCCTGCCATGATCCCGACCTTGACTTCGGGTTGGCCGAACTTGGCGTTCTCACCGGCAATGATGATGTCTGTATGCATGGCGAGTTCGCAGCCACCACCCAGCGCAAAGCCGTTCACCGCCGCAATGATCGGGTGGGGGCAATCCGAGAAGACCTTCCAGAGTTGGCGGACGCCGAGTGCAAGCCAGTCACGTGGCCGCATCGTCGACATTTCCTTCAAGTCAGCGCCGGCGGCAAATGCGCGTTCATCTCCTGTGACAACGATGCACCGTACGTCGGCGTCGTCGGAGAGGTCCCGGAAAGCGGCAACCAGCGCCTTGCGAGTCGGCATATCGAGGGCGTTCAAGGCTTCTGGCCGGTTAAGCTTCACGAGAGCGACGTGGTCGGCTGGCCGTTCAATGAGGACGAGTGACACGGTCTACCTCCTTTACGTTTTGCGTCTTCAGTGCGTGCCGATGGAGAGAACCAGCCAGTCGACGGCGATCAATCCATCCGGGGTGGCGAAGACAGGATTGAGATCAATCTCGATGATCTCCGAGTGCTCGATGGCGAGTTGAGAAAGCGCGACCAGGACATCCGTCAGCGTCTCGACGTCGACGGGAGGTTGGCCGCGAACGCCTTCAAATACCGCCTTTCCCTGCAGCGAGTCGATCATCAGCGGGACATCGTTGCGCAGGATGGGGGCCCGTGCGAATGCGACGTCTTTCAGCGCCTCGACAAAAATTCCACCGAGTCCCAGCATGATGATAGGGCCGAACATCGGATCCCGGCGCATGCCGATGACCAGTTCCGTGCCGGATGCCGCCATCGGCTGAACGAGCACGCCGTCGATGCGGGCGGCGGAATCGTACTGGATGACAGCGGCGATGATCTCGTCGGTAGCTGTCTTGACCGCGTCCAGCGAGGCCAGACCGAGCCTGACACCGCCAACATCGGATTTGTGCAAGACGTCGAGTGATTCGACCTTGATCGCCACTGGCAGTCCAAGACGTTCCGCAGCCGCTCCGGCATCGACGGCATTCGTCGCGACTTCAGCCTCCACCAGTGGTATGCCGACTTCCGCCAGCAGGGTCCGCGCCGCCATGCTGGGTAGCGGCTGCACAGCGCTGTCGTCCGCTGGCGGAAGTGTCGAGAGTTTTGGCCGGGGTGCCTTGAGCAATCGTTTGCGCGTCTCTCCGAAGGCGACGAGCTCGGCAATGATATCGATTGCGGGTTCGGTTGCACCGATGACGCAGATACCTTTTTCACGCAGCCTGTCGAGCGCCGCCGGCGGGGCCGCCAGCCAGCACACGACGAATGGCTTTGCTACGGTTCGCTTCAATTCGCTGAGCACGTCGACTAGTGCGTCGGCAAATGCATGCATGAGCTGAAACCAGATGACGGCCGTATGCACCGCCGGGTCTTCCATGGCGATTTGCACGCTCTTGGTCAGGATCTCAGGTTCAGCGATGAACTGTGCCGTCAGGTCGACCGGGTTTCCCGGCATGCCAAACGGGGGAATGACGTCGCGGAGGCGGGCCTGGATGTCGGCACCCAGAACGGGAACATCGAGGCCGAGATCCTCGGCACGGTCCGCCAACAGCGCGGCGGCCCCGCCGGACTGGGTGACGATCGCGACGCCTCGCCCTTCCGGTATGGAGCACGCGCTGAAGGCCGAGACGAGGTCCAGCATGTGCTCTTCGTTGCGAGCCCGGATAATGCCGTGTTGCCGGACCACGCCATTGAACACGGCATCTTCGCCGGCGAGCGCACCGGTGTGCGAGGCTATCGCTCGGATGCCAGCGGCCTTTCGGCCTACCTTGGTGACGACCAGCGGCTTGCCCAGGCCAATTGCCTTGTCGGCAAGGCGCAGCAGGCTCTCCGGGTTCTTGAGACCTTCCAAGTAGGCCGCGGCCACTTTGATGCGGTCGTCGTCGAGCAAGCCTTCCAGAACTTCGGTCAGTGTGATGTCGACTTCGTTGCCGGTATTGACGAAGTAGCCGAAACCGACGCCGCGGTTTCTGGCCAGGGCCGCGATACCCGTGCCGAAGGCGCCGGATTGGCTGGCAAATGCCACCGGTCCAGCGATGGGCGGGTCGAAGGCATATTGGCTGAAGGTCGCGGTGACGCCATCGAAGGCATTGATGACGCCGAGGTTGTTGGGCCCACAGATTCGAATGCCGGATTTGCGGGCGGCGGCCAGTAATTCCAGCTCAAGTCGCAGGCCATCCTCACCCATTTCGGCGAAACCGGCGCCAAAGACGATGGCGGCACGGGTACCTTTTCGTCCCAATGCTTCTACGGTGGCAACCACACGCCGGGCGGCAACGGCGACGATCGCCAGATCGGGCGCTTCGGGAAGCGAGTCCACATCGGGATAGCACTGCATCCCGAGGACTTCCTCGTAGTTCGGATTCACGGGATAGATGCGGCCCTGGAAACCGTCCCGCCGCAGATAATGAAGGGGCCGACCATTCAGCTTATTGGCATCGGCCGTGGCACCAATGATTGCGATGGAGTCCGGCCGCAGCAAAGCCTGAATTACCATGGTGTCGGGTTCGTGGGCGCCAGGGTTTGACATGTGGGAGTTGATCTTCGAGTCAGGATCACAATGTGGCCGCTCAAGGCCGGAGCGCGGGGCGGTCGCCGGTGGAACATACCGGAGTGGCAGGGCGGTGCTCAACTCCGAGGGCGGATATGGGGCGTTTCAGTTGCTCCACCGAGCGGCGACTCCTAAGCTCCCCGAATTATTTCCATTTTGGGGCACGGAAGGAGGCGGCAATGGCGGAATTGGATCTCGTTGTACGCAACGGCACTGTCGTCACGGCAGTCGATACCGTGTCGTGCGACATTGGCGTCCGGGAGGGCCGGATCGTCGCCCTTGGTGAGGGACTTGGCGAGGGTGCGCGCGAGATCGACGCAATCGGTAAGCTGGTGCTCCCGGGCGGCATCGACAGTCATTGTCATATCGATCAGTTGTCGAGTATGGGGGTGAGGACCGCGGACGACTTCAACAGCGGCACGGTGTCGGCGGCGTTCGGGGGCAATACCACAATTATTCCCTTCGCCGCGCAGCAACGGGGCCAGTCGTTGCGCGATGTCGTCGCGGATTACCACGAGCGGGCGACGCCCAAGGCGGTCATCGACTACGCCTTTCATCTGATCATTTCGGATCCAAGTGAGCAGGTCCTGAACCAGGAGCTGCCGGCCTTGATTCGCGACGGCTACACCTCGTTCAAGGTGTTCATGACGTACGAGAAGATGCGGCTGAATGATCGCCAGCTTCTCGACGTGCTCAGCGTTGCCCGCCGGGAGGGGGCGCTGATGATGGTTCACGCCGAGAACGACGACGTCATTTCGTGGATTGCCGCGAAGTTGCTGGAGCAAGGCCACCGCGGACCTAAGTTCCACGCTATCAGCCATGCTCAGATCGCCGAGAGCGAGGCGACCCATCGGGCGATCCGGCTCTCAGAGTTGATGGATGTTCCGTTGCTCGTCGTTCATGTCTCTGCCGAGGGGGCGATGGATGAGATCCGCCGGGCGCAGGATGCGGGATTGCGCGTTTACGGTGAGACCTGTCCCCAATATCTGTTTTTGACGAAGGAAGATCTGGATTTGCCTGGTGCGGACGGCGCTATGTTCTGCTGCAGTCCGCCGCCGCGAGATTCAAACTCACAGGAAGCCATGTGGCGAGGTTTGAGGAACGGGACGTTTCAGGTCTTTTCATCGGATCACGCGCCTTACCGGTACGACGAGACGGGAAAGCTCTCAGCGGGCCCCAATCCAAGTTTCAAGGAGGTCGCCAACGGATTGCCGGGAATCGAATTGCGCCTGCCGCTGCTATTTACGGCCGGGGTGCAGACGGGGCGGCTCACCCTCAACCAGTTCGTGGCCCTGGCTTCGACGAACGCCGCGAAAATCTACGGACTGGACGGTCGCAAGGGCTCTATCGCGGTCGGCATGGATGCGGATCTGGCGATATGGGACCCGGATCGGACCGTCACGGTGACCGCCGAAATGATGCACGACAATACGGGTTACACGCCGTATGAGGGTCGTGTCCTTAAGGGCTGGCCTGAAACGGTCGTCAGCCGGGGGCGGGTGATTGTGGAAAATGCCGAGCTTCACGTCGAACCGGGCTCGGGACAATTCCTGCGTTGTGACCAGCCAGAGCCCGCGCGCCCGCTCGGGCGGTTCGTGCCGGAGGTGGATCCGGCGCGGAACTTCGGCGTCAAAATCATCCCCGATGCTGCGCAGGCGGGAAACGTCAGCGACTGACGTCTACGGCGTCGGCGCGTCCGCGCGCAAGAGCCCTTCCTGCTTCAGTTCGGCCCAAAAATCGGCGGAGATCGTATGCTTCACTGCATCGATGTTGCTCTCGACGATCGCGCGCGAATTTGCGCCGGGAATGACCGAGGCGACCGCTGGGTGAGCCAACGGGAACTGCAGCGCGGCGGCGGGTAGCGGTACCTCGTGTCGGGCACACACCGCCTCGATCCGCCGCGTCTTCTCGAGGATTTCCTCCGAGGCGGGCTGATAGGCGTATAACGCACCAGGAATTGCCCCGGTTGCGAGAATGCCCGAAGAGAAGACTGCGCCGATGACGACGCTGGCGCCGTGTGCGGCACACATCGGCAGTTCCTCGTCCAGGGCGTCCTGATCGAGCAGCGTGTACGGTGACGCGATCAGGAAAAAGTCGAGGTCGAAGTCTTCGATGAAGCGGGGGACCATGCCGACGACATTGATGCCCGCCCCGATTGCCTTGACGTGGCCGGCCTTCTTAAGCTCCGCCAACGCCGCATAGCCGCCGCCTTCGTCTAATTCCCTGAATCCTGCAGCTACGCCGGCTTCGTCCAGGCGATGCCGGGAATCGAGGTCATGAATCGCCAACGCATCGACACGGTTGATGCCGAGGCGCTGAAGGCTATCCTCGTAAGTTCGCATGACGCCATCGCGGGTGTAATCGAACCTCAGGTCGAAGGGCAGACCACCCTTCCAGCGCTGCAGCCAGCGCGAGTCTTGGAAGGCGATGGGATCGTCCGGCGCAAACATGACGCGGCCGACCTTGGTCGATACCGTGTAGGAGTCGCGTGGCCGGGTCCCGAGGTAACGGCCGATGCGGTGCTCGCTTTTCGTCAGGCCGTACCAGGGCGCGGTGTCGAAGTGTCGGACTCCACCCTCGTAGGCGCCGGCCAAGGTGTCCCAAGCCTGGGATTCGTCGAGTGTCTCGACGGGATCACCAAGGGTGCCGCCACCGAAGCCGAGACGGGTGACGCTGAGGGCGGTCTTGCCGACTTGGTGCTTCTGGAATGGGTCCATGAATTGATCCTTGCGTTAAATCACAGAGGAGAAGGAGAGTGGGTGGATCGCGCAATCAGGCGTGGGCGATGTCTACAAGTCTTTGGCGACAGCTTGGTTGAGAGCCGCGCGGATTGTCTCGAATGACATGCGGCATACTTCGGCCGGATCATCGTTCCAGTAATCTTCGTTCAAGATTTCCGTGGAAAAAGGACCGTCGTAGCTGGTGTCCAGGATAGCGGTGCAGAATTCGACGACGTCGAAGATGCCGTGGCCAGGATAGGCGCGGTGTTTATTGCCCACCAGTTGCTCGAGCGGCAGGTCTAACGCGTCATTGACATGCACCATCACGATCTGGTCGCCGCGGATTGCCGCGATCGCGGATACGTCCTGGCCGGCGCGGAAGAAATGGAAACAATCCATGACAAGACCCGCGTGCCTGCCAAGGCCCGCGAGCTCCAGGACCTCAAGCGCTTCGGGAACACGGCTGCACTTCCGGACATGGCCCATGGGCTCGATGCCGAGGCGAATACCCTTGGGCACGGCGTGCTCAGCAATGCGCTTCAAGTTGTCGGCAGTGCCTTGAAGGCTACCGCCGTCGCCCAGCACTGGCAGGATTACGTAGTTCCCGCCGAGTGCCGCGCAGGCGTCCACCGCATCCGTCATCGATGCCAGCATGTCTACGTCCAGCGAATCATGCCAACGCACCAGAGAGTCGGGTCCTGGGATCAGTCCTGCGATAGGCATACTGTGTTCGGTGGTCAGTCGCGCTGCGGACTCCATCGCCGATCGTGAATTGGAATCTGCCGGCCGCGGCACGAGATAGCGTCCTTGTGCGATTTCCCAATCCGCGTCAGTCAGGAGATGTGGCGTCACCTCATGCGCCCATACTTCGAGCGCGTCGTACCCGCAATCCGCAGCTAGCGAGATTTTGTCGGCAAGTGCAGAGTCCTTGATGGTGATGGTATTGAGCTGCAGGAAAGGAATGGTCACGTCGGACTTACCAAAGCTCCATCCAAGGCCTGAGGTCCATTTCGTGGGTCCAGGCACTTCGCGGCTGGCAGTGCAGGTTCCAATAATTCTCGGCGATCATGTCCGGGTTCAAGATCCCGTCTTCATCTTTGAGGGCGTGGCGTTCGGGGAACATCTCCTCGATCCATTTGGTATCGATCGCACCATCTATCACGACGTGGGCGACGTGAATTCCGTCCGGCCCGAGTTCCCGCGCCATGCTCTGGGCGACTGCGCGGAGGCCGTGCTTCGCACCGGAAAATCCCGCGAAGCCTGCCGCGCCGCGTATACTCGCCGTGGCACCTGTGAAGATGATCGTGCCGCGCCGCCGTTTGATCATGCGCCGGGCGACCTCTCGTCCGGTGAGAAAGCCGGTGAGGCAGCCCATCTCCCACACCTTGTAATAGACCCGGGCGGTCGTCTCAGTGATGGGAAACCTGACATTGGCTCCGATGTTGTGGACCGCGACTTCGATGGGTCCGATATCCCGTTCGATCGTTTCGACGAGATCGATGACCCGTTCCTCCCGGCGGCAATCGCACCCGAAGGGGACGGCTGAACCCCCTTCGGCTTCAATCTGTTCGACGAGCGGGGCTAGCTGGTCGCCGTGGCGTCGGGCCACGCAGGCGACGAAGCCTTCCTTCGCGAAACGCCGGGCCACGGCGCCACCCGTCGCATCACCCGCTCCCACAACCAGGGCAGCCTTTGCGTCATTCATGTCCGATCTCCACTGCTGGGTTATCAAACAAACTCAAATCTTGATTGAACGCAAACGGAGCGCGTTGCCGATGACCGAGACCGAGCTGAAACTCATGGCCGCGGCCGCGATCATCGGGCTCAGGAGAACACCGAACAGCGGAAATAGCAGGCCTGCTGCAATCGGCACGCCGAGGGCGTTGTAGACAAAAGCGAAGAAAAGGTTCTGGCGGATGTTGCGCATCGTGGCGCGGCTCAGCTGGCGTGCTCGCACGATAGCCTGCAAATCACCCTTCACCAGAGTCACCCCGGCGCTCTCCATGGCGACGTCGGTCCCGGTCCCCATGGCGATGCCGACGTCGGCTTCGGCAAGTGCCGGTGCATCGTTAACGCCGTCGCCGGCCATGGCGACGACGCGTCCCCGCTTGCGCAGATCACGCACGATCTGCCTCTTGCGGTCAGGGAGGATGCCGGCCTCCACCTCGTCGATGCCAAGCTCATCGGCGACGGCCTGCGCGGTTGTCGCATTGTCGCCGGTCAGCATGACGATATGAATGTATTCTTCGCGCAACGCATTGATCGCGGCCGGTGTGGTGTCCTTGACGGGGTCGGCCACGGCGATGATCCCGGCCACCGCGCTGTCGACGACGACGTACATCACCGTGGCGCCGTCCCGCCGATGGCCTTCGGCCCGATCTTCGAACGCCTGCGCGGACAGATGAAGTTGCTCGACGAGTTCCCGGTTACCCAGGGCAACGCGCCTGTCATCGACAGCACCGCTCACGCCCTTACCCGAGAAAGAGTGGAATTCAGAGGCCTCAACGATGGGAAGGCCTTTTTCACGGGCGGCGCGAACGATCGCCTCGGCAAGAGGATGTTCGCTGGATCGTTCGAGGCTCGCGGTCAGGCGCAGAAGTTCGTTTTCGTCGAGAGCCTCGTCGGTCGCGACAAATACCACGGCCGGCTTTCCCATCGTGAGCGTGCCGGTCTTGTCGACCACTAGGGTGTCGATCTTTTCGAGCTGCTCGAGGGCTTCCGCGTCCTTGATCAGGATCCCTGCTTGCGCGCCGCGACCGACACCGACCATGATGGACATCGGCGTCGCAAGCCCGAGGGCGCAGGGACAGGCAATGATGAGCACGGAGACCGCGGCGATCAGTGCAAACCCCATGGCCGGGGGCGGACCAAGGGCCGACCACAGTACGAACGCGACCACCGCAACCCCGAGTACGGCCGGAACGAAGTAGCCGGCAACGACGTCGGCGAGGCGCTGGATCGGTGCCCGGGTTCGCTGGGCTTCCGCGACCATGGCGACGATCTGGGCCAGCATAGTCTCATTGCCCACGCGATCGGCCCGCATGACGAAGCCACCCGTGCCGTTCAGCGTTGCGCCGATCACCCGATCACCCGGTTCTTTTTCGACGGGGATGGGCTCTCCGGTAATCATCGATTCGTCGACGGCGCTGTGTCCGTCGAGAATCTCGCCGTCGACGGGGATCTTGCTGCCCGGCCTGACACGAAGGCGATCCCCGGCCAGCACGGCTTCGAGCGGAATTTTTTGGTCCCCAATGTCCTTGTCGATGCGAATCGCGGTCTGTGGTGCAAGTTGCAGCAAGGCCTTGAGCGCCTGTCCGGTCCCCTCGCGCGCCTTGAGTTCGAGAACCTGGCCGAGCAGGACGAGCACGATGATGACCGCGGCTGCCTCGAAATAGACGGCGACCGTGCCGTCGGGCGCGCGGAAGGTTTCAGGGAAGATGCCGGGTGCGAGTATGGCAAGCACGCTGTAGGCGTAGGCCGTGCCGGTCCCCATGGCGATCAGGGTGAACATGTTCAGGTTCCATGTCACCAGGGATGCCCAGCCGCGTTGGAAGAAGGGTAGGCCGCACCAGAGCGTGATGGGTGTCGCAAGTATGAATTGGATCCAGTTCGACACGGTTTGAGGGATGGCTTCCATAAGATCCAAGCCGGGAATGTGTCCGCCCATCTCCAGGACGAGAACGGGAAGCGCCAGAACGAGCCCGATCCGGAAATGTCGGGTCATATCGACGAATTCCGGATTTGGCCCGGAGTCGAGGGATATACCCATGGGTTCGAGTGCCATGCCGCAGACTGGGCAATCGCCGGGGCCGTCCTGAATGATCTCAGGGTGCATGGGGCAGGTGTATTCGGTGCCGGTGGCCGCCGCGGGTTGTTGCGGCGGCGTTCCCTCCAGGTAGATCTCAGGCGCTGCCGTAAATTTGTTCAGGCAGCTTGCCGAACAGAAATAATAATCCTTTCCATCCTGGGTATGACGGTGCTCGGCCGCCTCCCGGTCAACCGACATGCCGCATACCGGGTCGATGGCAGTACCGCTGTCGATCCGTTTGTCGGCGTGGGTCATGCCCGCATTCAGTCCCTAATAAAAAGTTCGCACAATTCGTCTGTGCTTCGGCGTCACCCTAGTGAATCATATAGGACGTTGCTCATCATTTGGGGAGAGGCGCATGGGTGCCATAGATTTTCGGTTCCGGCCCGTTGGGGTGCAGTCGATCACACGGGAATTGAGGTTTGAATATCTGCGCAAGATGCGTCTTGAGCCGGCGCCGTCGTTTGAGCGCCAGGACATCGATCTGATGTTCCAGGAGATGGACGAGGCGGGCATTGAAATGGGTGTCGTCGGCGTGCCGGCGCCGACCGACAAACCCGGCTTTGTCTCGACCACGAACGACGTGATTGTGGACATTGTTAAGAAGTACCCCGGCCGATTTGTCGGGCTGGGATCGATCGACACAAGCGACCCTGCGCGGGGTCTCGAGGAGATCGATCACGTTCTGGAGCTCGGCTTGACGGGCCTGACGGTTGAGCCGAGCACCGCGCGGGTCTCCATGCGGTTCGACGACAGGCCGGCTTTACCCGATCTATGAAGAGGCGCAGCGGCGCGGCTTGTTCATCGTCACGGTCATGAGCTCGTTGCTGGGGCCTTATCTGGACGACTGCAAACCGGAATGGGTCGACCACGTCGCGACGGACTTCCCGGATCTCAATGTCGTGATCCAACACGCGGCATGGCCGTACTCACGTGAAGCGGTCGGCCTCGCCTATAAGCGGCCCAACGTGTATCTGGTTCCCGGTCAGTACATTCATTACGAATTCGCCGGCTTCGAGGACTACATCAAGGCGGCCAACTGCCAATTGTCCGGCCAGATCATGTACGGCAGCGTTTATCCCAACTGCGGGCCGCTAACCGAGGTGATGGAGATCGTCGATAACCTCGGCTTTGTCAGCGACGAGATTAAGACCAAGTACCTGGAAGGAAACGCGCGCCGCCTATTGAGATTGGCGGGGTAGAGTTTGTAACCACAGACGCTTAGAGAATATTTCAGTGCCGGACCCCGAAGGGCTCCGGCACCATGGCTCGACGTCGCGACGATGCCGGAGCAGGGCTTCGCCCAGATCCGGGACCGGTTCGATCAAAAAATTCCAGATTTTCAACTAGTAGACGAGTTCGTCTTCGCTGCCGCCCTCTACGATAATGACTTCGCGTGCGTCCGCGAGGTCCTTGCACTTGGAGACGACCTCGCTCTGGGCCTCGTCGACATCTTTCAATCTCACGGGACCCATGTTGTCCATGTCCTCGCGGAGGATCTTGCCCTGACGTTCCGACATGTTGCTGAAGAACAGGTCGCGGATGGACTCGGACGCACGCTTATGGCTGACGACGAGTTGCGTCTTTTCGACGTGCCGCAACAACGTCTGAACGCCTTGTGGATCCAGCTTCGCCAGGTCATCAAAGGTGAACATTAGAGATTTCACCTTGTCGGCGGAGTCGCGATTTCGCTCCTCCAGCATGCCCATGAAGCGCTGTTCGGTTCCGCGGTCGAAGCTGTTGAAGACATCGGCCATCATCTCGTGCTGGTCGCGCTGGCGGGTATTGGAGAGGGTCGCCATGAATCCCTCGCGCAGCGTGTGCTCGATGGAGTTCAGGACATCTTTATGCACGTTGCCCATGCTGAGCATGCGCCTCATGACTTTGCCCGAGAAATCCTCCAGCAATGTCGCGAGTGCGTGCGAAGCGTGTTCTGAGCTGAGCTTGCTTATGATAACGGCGACGGTCTGGGGATATTCGTTCTTGAAGTAATTGGCGAGAACGCCTTCGCCCACGTTGTTGAGTTTGTCCCACATGGTACGGCCCGCGGGGCCGCGAATAGGACTTCGATGGTTTTGGAGTTCACCGTGCCGAGATTGGCCATTGCCTGGGAGAGCTCTTTGAGCTCTTCCTCGTCCATCAATTCGAACAACTTAGCCGCCCGGTCTTCACCGATAGCCATTAACAGAATTCCGGCCTTCTGCTGGCCAGTCAGGCCCTTAAGTTCAGGCGCCGCCATGACATTCCTCCACCACTAACACGCCTCAATTCACTCTCAAAGCAGAATTGGGCCAATCTTCACCAATACACTGGCAAACTGAGGTTAATCGACTGTTTCACATTGCTCCAATATTTAACGCTCTATTATCGACGTTACCGAATTGGCACGCCAATGCACGGATGAGTAGAATTTCAACCCGATTTATGGGGGTGCCCGTCCATACTCGGGTGTCTATTCGGCCGTGCGACGCTGTATTATGTCAAGCGTTGCCCGTAGGATAGCCCAATCAAGAGCGATCATGAACCATTGATCGGAGACCGCCAATGCTTTCGGATGCCGACATTCAGCGATATCGGGAAGAGGGCCAGATCGTCCTACCCTACCGAATTCCTGAAGAGATGATTTCCTGCATCGAGCGGCGGACAGATGAACTGCTGAACGGGCACCCCGATCTTTCAGTGGACTACGTTCCCGGGTTGCCCGAGATCGATGCACGATGGCTGGCGGTCGGCTGTATTCCGGAGATGTTGGACTGCGTCGAGCAGCTGATTGGGCCAGATTTTCTCAACTGGGGATCGGCGCTGTTCGGCAAGCCCGCGAACGACGGCATCGAGACGCCGTGGCACCAGGACGGCGAGTACTGGCCGGTCCGGCCGCTGGCAACCTGTACGGCATGGATTGCCGTCGACGATGCTACGCCCGAAAACGGCTGCCTTCGGGTTGTGCCCGGATCGCACAAGGACCAAGCGCTGTTGCAGCACGTGACGAAGGAGGGAGATTACACCTTGTTCCGCAAGCTTGAAGATGAGGCTGGCGCGGAGGCGAATGCCCATGATGTGGTTCTGGAACGCGGACAGATCTCGATCCACGACGTCTACATGGTTCACGGGTCACGGCCCAACAATTCAAATAAATCTCGGCGCGGTATCACCTTCCGCTATATGCCCACCACCTCGCACTTTGATTACGATCTCAACGACAAGCTCGTGCGCGAGCAGGGGGTGTTGAGTCTCGCTCACCGGAAACTCTTTCTCATGCGCGGTGTAGACCGTTGCGGCAAGAACCGGATCGTCGATCATCCTGCGAACCTGGAGAGCTTCTGGGATGGAGCAGATGTTTCGGTGGCGGCGGAGTAGGCGCTAAAACCATATCCACTCGCGGGCTACACAATCTCGGACGTGTTTCTCTTTGAATTCCTCGACACGCCATTCTTCATCGCGCTTGCCGCAGCGGTTGGGGCGGGCGTCATTCACGGGTTTGCCGGTTTCGGGGTTGGATTCGTCCTTGTCCCCGTCTTGGCGTTCGTCTTTGGGCCGGTGGAGGCCGTCGCGATAAGCAGCTCTGCCTCCGTCGTGGCGTCGCTACCATTGATCCCAGCTGCCGTGCGTCGAATGGAGCGCCCTGAGGTCCTTCCTGTACTCGCGCCGTTGCTCATTGCGGTGCCGCTGGGGGCGTATTTGCTGATGGACGCCGATCCGCTCGTTATGAGGAGGGTGATCGGGGGCCTCATAATCCTGTCGGGATTGCTGATGTTGCGGGGATATCGCTGGCGGGGCCGACGCACGCCCAGTTTGGGGATTGCCGTTGGTGTGATCGGCGGGGTTGTCGGCGGGAGTTCGAACACCGGCGGTGCGATCGTTACGGCTTACCTGCTTTCCGCGGAAGGTAGCTCGGCCGATAAGCGCGCTGGCATCCTGGTCATTGCGACGGCCACGTCGGCTATCGGGTTCCTTACGCTCGTCCTCGCCGGAGCGGTCGACCTGGATACGCTCATCCTGGCGCTCATTCTCATAGTGCCGAATGCCGCGGGCATATGGCTCGGGGCTTGGCTGTTTGGAAGATCACGGGAGGAAGTCTATCGACGCGCCGCATTGGTCTTGCTTCTGGTAATTGGCGCGGTCGCCCTCATGGTCTGATCTCAGCGGCCTATGCTCTGGGTCCGGTCCCGTCGACTTGAAACTGCCAGCTATCGCCGTGACTGACGATGCGGCCCGCGGTCGGCGCGGCGAAATGCGTGCCCAGCACCAGGACCTCGTCATCGGCATACCGGTTGAGAAAATCGTGCCGGGTGTCCCGAGCACGGGACACGTCATGGTCGTACTTGCTGGAGACATCCGGTAGGGCGCACTGAATTGGATGGTGCATCAGGTCGCCGGTGATGACGGCGCGGTGGCCATCGGACGCGATTGTCACGCTGACATGGCCGGGGGTGTGGCCTGGCGTCGGCTCCAGGCGAACGTCCTCGGTCACCTGATGGTTCATCTCCACCAGATCGTGCAAGCCGGCTTCGATGACCGGGTGGATGGAATCCCGGTTCACTTCCGGTGTGTCGAATACGCTCGTGGCCGCTGCGACATCGACATCACCGGCGATCGCGTCGGCGGCTTCCTGGCTCCAGTGCGCCCACTCGGTGCGGCCAAAGAGGTAGAGCGCGTTGGGGAAGGTGGGCAGCCAGTTGCCGTCGACCAGCATGGTATTCCAGCCGACGTGATCGATATGCAGATGCGTACACAACACGACGTCAGTGCTTTCGCGCGGGAAACCCGCCGCCGTGAGATCTTCGAGGAACGAGCCCTGCAACATGTCCCACGCGGGGTTGCCGCGGCGTGGCTTGTCGTTGCCGACGCAGGTGTCGACGATAATGCGCTTGTTCTGAGACTCGATGACGAAGGCCTGGATACAGCTGATCAGCCTGCCGTCCGACGTGGCAAAGTGTGGTCTCAGCCAGTCCTGCTCAAGGATCTCTTCGGTGCTGAGGTTGCGATAGCTGAGTTCAGGCTGCCGTTCCGCCGTTTGCTCGAGAATGCAGGTGATCGCGACGTCTCCGACTTGCCAGGAGTTCGTGCCCATTGATACGTCTCCGATTGATTCCGACCCGTCGAGCATAGCAGGCAGACTTGCATGGAAGCGCTGCGCCGGTTTGCGATGCATCAAGGCGTGACGCGGGTCTATACTGATTAAGAATCGATCAGACAGTCGCCCATTGGCCATGAAAAGAGAACTTCAATGTCACTCGCTGAAGTGACTGAATCCCGCCGCAAGACTTCACGGGCCAAAACAACCCCCAAAAGCAAGAACCGGAAGGCGTCCGTGCGCAAGGCCAAGCTCGACATACGTCCGGCATCGCAAGTGTTGGGTGCGGAAATCCGCGGCATCGATCAGCGCGAGAAACAGTCCGCGGTAATGATCGCGGCACTCCGCGACACGTTGTGCAAATACAGCCTGCTGCTATTTCGGGATCAAGACATCACACCGGAGCGGCACGTGGCCTTCAGCCGCCGTTTCGGCAAGCTGGAACACCACGTGCTGGCAGAATACTTGTTGCCGGGCATTCCAGAAATTTATGTACTGTCAAACATTAGGAAGCGGGGCAAGACCATCGGCCGGGCCGGTGTCGGCGAATACTGGCACTCGGACCTGCAATACCTCGCCAAGCCGTCGCTGGGCTCGATCATGCATGCGCTCGAGGTTCCCGAGGTTGGCGGGGACACGATGTTTGCCAACCAGACCGCCGCTTACGAGGCCTTATCCGACGGCATGAAGAAGCTCCTGGACGGCCTGCAGGTCGTCAACCACTTCGCCAAGGCGCGCTTTCTCTCGGCTCAGGTCGGTATGGTACGGCCGTTCAGCGACGACGAACTCAAGAAAACTCCGCCGGTGGTTCATCCGGCAGTGCGCACGCATCCAGAGACTGGTAAGAAAGCGCTCTACATCAGCCCGGGATTCGCGCTCAACTTCGTCGGCATGACGGAAGCGGAGAGCCGGCCGATTCTCGAGTTTATCTACGAGCACTCCATCAACCTGCGCTTCATCTACCGGCACAAGTGGCGGCCGCACGATGTCGTGTTCTGGGATAACCGCAGCCTCATGCACTACGCCGTGCAGGACTACGACCATGCCAAAGACCGACGCCACATGCAGCGCACCACGATTTCCGGCGGCAAGCCGATTTAGGATATTTGCGGGCGGTTCCCGGTGTCGGAGCTCTTTGGGGTCCGACACCGTTAGTTCTTGCGAATAACATTGACCAGTGCCGGACCTGGGCGTAGCCCTGCTCCGGCACCCTTCTGAATCAAACCAGACTCGTCGGCCAGGCGCGCAGGAGGTGTTCGCCGATTCCACCGGTCAGGCGCTGGCGGTGGACGACCAGCATCGTGATGAGCCAATCACGGGTCTTGCGCGGGTCGATGACGTCCTGGGTCTCATAGAGCTCGGCGAGGTCCCAGGCTGCGGAGTCACGGCTAAGTTCCGCGACCCGCTTTTCGAATTCCTCCGGATCGTCGTCACGGCTGATGCCGAACACAACATTGACGCCGAGTTCCGGGTCCATGAAGCCGAGATCGGCGGTTGGCCACACGGCAACTTCATCCGAGTTCCGGCCCCCGCCCATGTTCAAATAAGCTTGGCCGTAGCTCTTGCGTACGATGACCGTGATCTTGGGCACGGTCATCAAGGACAGCGCGTTCATCCAGTTGATGATGCGGCCCGGTGCACCCTTGCGCTCGCCGTCGATGCCGACGAGGAATCCAGGGACGTCGACCAACATGACGAGTGGGATGTTGAAGCTGTCACACAACACCATGAAGGCGGTCGCCTTGTTGCAGGCATCTGCGTCGAGGGAGCCGCCTTTGAACAACGGGTTGTTGGCGATCACGCCGACGGAATGACCGTTTAAGCGTACGAGCGCCGTCATTACGGCCTTACCGTAGCGCGGCTTGATCTCAAACACGCTGTCGGTATCGGCAAGCACACCCACGATCTTGCGCATGTCGTACACCCGGGTGCGTTCCTCGGGCATGAGCTCGAGAATGCCTTCGACTTCATTCCCTGACCCATCCGGCACTGGGTGCACGGGAGGCGGTTCCATGTGGTGCCCAGGCAAATAAGAGAGGAACGTCTTGACGGCATCAAGCGCTTCCTCGTCGGTGTCGGTTGCGAGGTCGACGAGACCGCTGGTGCCGGTGAGGAGCTTCCAACCGCCGAGTTCTTCCTTGTCGATCGGCTGATTGATGGCCAGCGAGGTGACGCGAGAGCTGGCGACGGCCATCGTCGCGCCTTTGCGCATGACGACGAAGTCGGACATGCAGGCGTACCAGGTCGACGAACCGTAGCAATCGCCGAGCTGCGCGGCAGCCCAGGGCGTCTCGCGCAGACGGCGGTATTCGTAAGGGTCCTGTCCGATAATGGCCCGGCCAGAGGCCCCCATACGGTCGGGCATCCGGGCACCTGAGGATTCGCCGATAAACACGAGCGGCATACCGCGCTTGGTCGCGACGTCCTTGATGTGGCGGAACTTCTTTTGGTTCATAACCGCACTGGAGGCCCCCAGTACGGTGAAATCGTTGGAGGCGATCGCCACTGGACGGCCGTCTATGCGGCAGAAGCCGGTTACCTTTCCGTCGGCCGGTGTTCGTGCCTTGACCTCAGGGCGGCTGGAGCGGGCGAGAAGGCCAGATTCCGAAAAGCTGCCGGGGTCAGCAATATGTTCGATGCGCTCCCGCGCGTTGAGGACTCCCCGTTCCTTACGCTTGGCGAGCTTTTCGGCACCGCCCATCTCCAGCGCCTTCTTCCGACGCTTCTTGAGTTCCTTCAGGGCATTCGCGTGGGACATGACATTTCGGCTCCAGCTGGGTCTTCCGGCTTTACTCGGAGCCAATTTTCAGCAATTTGTCAAATTTTGATGCTTCCGGGTCTATAATGCGGCGAGAAACGATGCTCCGGAAATCAAGGCGATGGCTGAGCAATCCCAAACCCAGACAATGAGTGCAGAGAGCACAGAGCCTCCTTATGAACTGCGGGAGGTCGAGTCCGGTCCGATGACCTGGACGAATGAATCTCTGCCTGCGGATGCAGGCGTCATTTCGCTGACGAATACCTGTCTTGAAGAATTGATTGAAACGGCGCAGTTGCTCGAAGCCAATCCGCTGCCGACCGTTGTGCTGCGGCCGGCGGATTTCGACATGCCGGCCTGCCGCGACGCGATGGAGTCGGTCCGTCGGTTGCTCGACGAAGGGGTTGGATTCGCCGTCATAGATCGCCTGCCCGTGGATGAGCTTGAACCCGAGACGGCAACCCGGCTCTATTGGTTGCTCGGTAACATGATCAGCAAGGCCGTTGCCCAGAAGTGGGACGGTACGATGATCTATGACGTGCGCGATACCGGCCGGGAAATGACGCCAGGTAACGGCGTGCGCTCGTCCACCACCAATGCCGGGCAAACCTTTCATACGGATAACAGCTTCAACCTGCCGCCCGAGTATGTGGCCCTGTTCTGCATCCGGCCGGCGATGGAGGGCGGACTGAGCGGCGTCGCAAGCTTTCAGCCTATCTATAACCAATTGCTGGCAGAGCGCCCCGACCTGCTCGATCGCCTATTCCAGCCATTCTGGTTTGATCGGCAGCACGAGCACGCACCGGGCGATCTCAATCCAGCGAATCGCTGGCCCGTGTTTCGGCACAACGGCGACGGCATTTCGACGCGGTTTTCCACGCGCCTCATCCTGGGCGGCTATGAGGTTGCCGGCGAGGCGATCGATGATCTCGGCCGGGAGGCGGTGGAGGTCGTGGCCGCGGCCCTCGACGCACCGGGCGCGTGCCGTGATTTCCAGTTTGAGCCGGGTCAAATCCAGATTTTGAACAACCGCCGGCTCGGCCATCGGCGGACCGCCTTCAAGGACTGGCCCGACCCCGATCGGCGGCGGCACCTCGTCCGGCTGTGGTTCCGAGATTCCGGCCGGCCGTTCTACGCCGGCTGACGCCTCGCTTTACGGTCCCACATAAAGGCCGCCATTCACCTCGAGCGCGGTACCCGTCATGAAGTCCGCATGGTCGGAAGCCAGGAAAACGAACGTCTTGGCGATGTCGTCGGGATCGGCCATGCGTCCGATCGGCATATTCTTGACGTACTGCTCGTTGAGCTGGTCCCAGTTGGGTTCGTGTGTGATCGCGGTCGGCACGCGTGACGGATTGACCGCGTTGACTGTGATGCCGTGGGGCGCGAGTTCCCGGCCCAAGGCTTTGGTCAGACCGAGGACGCCGGCCTTCGATGCCGTGTAGGGACACTGCGAAGAAAAGCTTCCCGTACGGGCTGCGATCGAGGCCGTGTTGATGATCCTCCCGTAGCCCCGGTCTGTCATGCGTGGAATGGCGAGTTGTGAGCAGTAGAAGTAGGAGGTCAAATTCGTGGCGATGATCTTGTCCCACAGCGCGAGCGAGATGGTTCCAACGCTGAGGCGGTTTCCGTCTTCGTCGAGTCTTGGCGAGATGCCGACGTTGTTGCAGAGGATCTCGGGAGCCGCCTCGGACTGGAGAAGATCGCGAAGCTTCGCCTCGATCTGAGTAGTGTCGGAGAGGTCGCACTGGATCGTCGAGATGCCAGGGTTGTCAGCTGCCAGTTCTTCGCCCGCGGTAATATCTATGTCGCAGAGGATGACCTTCTTTTCGTGCTCAAGGAACCGCTTGGCAATGGCAAGGCCGATGCCGCCGCAGCCGCCGGTGATCAGGGCTCGTTCACCCCGGATGTTCATGCTTCAGCTCCTTTTTCCACCTCGGTCACCCTAGAGCGTTTACCGATGATAGGGAATCGTTAGGGATTCCCAAGAGTTGGGATTTGTGATTCAACAAGAGTTGAGATTTGTGTTTCAAGATGCCGGCTGGAGAAGGAGGCCAGCCTGCATGACGCGAGCTCTTTCCCTCGACATTCG
>Ga0315339_1001265_pt1 | contig 23563 bp, 23 predicted proteins | sample ASW17metaG_FD_204514 | JGI IMG/M metagenome (GOLD analysis project Ga0315339, IMG submission 204514) | Ammonia-oxidizing marine archaeal communities from Pacific Ocean, United States - ASW #17 | ecosystem: Environmental > Aquatic > Marine > Oceanic | place: USA: California | collected 2016-12-05
GCCTGACTATGAAGATGGATCAGCATTGGGCGTACTCCCGAATGTCCCTCAGGACCGAACGTGCCATGAAAAATGCAGAACGACGAGGGTCTATGTGATCGTCCGGGATGGAACAGTTAGGCAATACGGTCAGATTGTCTCGACGAATGCCTTGTAGGCCTCGGCGTCCATCAGCGAGCTCATATCAGCGGCATTTGTGAGTTTGAGCTTCAAGAACCAACCATCGCCTTCCGGCGATTCATTGACGGTGCCAGGTTCGTCGTCGAGCGCGGCATTGACTTCGACGACTTCACCAGCGACCGGAGCGAATATTTCGCTCGCAGCCTTCACCGATTCAACAACCGCCATTTCAGCGCCTTGTTCGAATTGTTTGCCGATTTCGGGCAGTTCAACATAAACAACGTCGCCAAGTTGCTCTTGGGCGTAGTCGCTGATGCCGATTGTGGCGACATCGCCATCGAGCCGAATCCATTCGTGATCCTTCGTGTAGTGGCTGCTCATTTCTTTTCACCTCGTTGGGGATTGGCTTTGCGAAAGTAGCGGTGCGGAACAAATGGAAGCGACACGATGCGTGCTGCAAGATCCCTGCCCCGGACGGCAAGCGTAACGGCGGCACCGGGTTTCGATTGATCACTCTCAACGTAACCCATGGCGATCGGGCTTTCGAGGGTGGCGCCGTAACCGCCAGAGGTGACAATACCAATCTGGCGGCCGGAAACGTCGCGGATTTCAGCGCCCTGGCGCGCCGGCGCCTTGCCCTCGATCATCAACCCAACACGCCTGCGGGCCGGGCCCTGACTAAGTTCGCGCAAAATCCGATCGGCGCCCGGGAATCCTCCCTCATTCCTCCGTCTCTTCGAAACAGCGAATGCGAGATCGGCCTCGATCGGCGAAGTCATCTCGTCGAGGTCGTGGCCGTAAAGAGGAAGTCCAGCTTCGAGGCGGAGTGAATCGCGTGCACCGAGGCCAATCGGCAAGATTTCTGCTTCGGCGAGGAGTATCCGGGCAACCGCTTCGGCATCCCCGTTCCGCACGGAAATCTCGTAGCCGTCTTCACCGGTATAGCCCGAGCGGGATATCGCGCAATCCATGCCATCGAACGCAGCGGCGCGCGCGCTCATGAATCCCATTTCAATAGAATTCGGGCAATGCCGGGCAACAATATCAGCCGCCTTCGGTCCCTGAATCGCAAGCAGAGCCCGATCATCGGTGGTTTCCAGACTCACATTCGGTGGAAGATTGTCACGCAGATGTGCGTAATCGACCGCCTTGCGGGCCGCGTTGACAACAAGGACCATCATCCCGTCGAATTCCGGATCGGCAGGCCGCGCCACCAAAAGATCGTCGATGATACCGCCATCGCTATTCAGCAATAGTGTGTACCGGACTCGCCCAGGTCGGAGACCCAGAAATTCCCCGGGCGCAAGCGCTTCAAGAGCCGTGGCCGTTGTCGCGTGGTCTGGACCGACAAGCAGCGCCTGACCCATATGGGAAACATCGAATAGCCCCGCCGCATCGCGCACCTGCCGATGTTCGGCAAGAATGCCGGTAGGATACTGGACCGGCATCGAATAGCCGGCGAACGGCACCATGCGGGCACCAAGCTCGCGGTGAAGGCCGGCGAGCGGGGTTTCGTGAAGCTTCTGGCTGGCAGCGGTATTGATCATGATCGGACCCGGTCAAAAGAGACGAACGCCAATACGAACCTTTCGGTCCGCAATGCGCCCCCTCTGTCCGAGTACCTGAGAGATTTCCCACATCCCGAAAGTCGGGAGCAGTTACTCCTTCGGTGAGCCGGCACGAAATGCCAGCTGCTTTCCAGAGCGTCGCCAACCGTCCGGTCCGTCTGCCTGAGAGTTTCCGGGGCGGTTGCTCCTTCGGCGCCGGCCCGGCGCATGGCCGGTCCGGTCTCTCCCGGCGGTCGTAACAACCCGCCGATCATCCGACGGGAGGCCAGGATGCGACTCCTTCCCAGCACCCAATGAGTTAAGGCGACTATCCGGCCAAGTCAATCGGGGAAGCGGCTAACCGGCTTTACCTTCATCAAATCCGACATAGACGATGAGGTCGCGCTCTTGTGCTGCGACCGGCACTGCGAGTTCTTGGAAAACCTGTGAGAAATCGACAGAAACGTTGGGTGGCGCGATCGTCACCGGCATTTTATATAGCTCGGAATAGAGGACGCCGCCGCTCTCTTTCGAGACGACGATCCGGATCGGCATCGTCAAATTGCCAGGACCGCCTTTCGGTCCCGCCACGACACGGCCGGCGATACCGAGTTTGATCGAGAGGCCATCGGCGGTCGGTGCACACTCACGAGCGGTTTGGGTAATTGACGCTTGATGCTCGACGAAATCCGGCTCGGAATCGTGCCCACGCTCGTAAATGATAAGCGCTCCGGTTCCGCCTCTAATTTTCACCGGTGGGCAATAGCCCACGGGCCTGAAAAAATCGGCGGTTAAATTATCCGATTGGTTCTTACCGAGATTTTCGCCGGAGAGGAACTTCTTGATCGCCCCGCCGTCAGACGACGCACATGCCGCAACGAACGTTGCACCAAGAAGGACGACGGCAACTTTGGCGGTAGCCATGATCCGTCTGTCATATCCGACCGTTTCGTTCATTCGCATCTCAATCATCCATTCTCACCTGGAGAAACCTATAACAGCCACCAATCGGCTTGGCGACCGGATCGCTCGAAGCTCGAAAAGTCACACTGCCGCGGTGCCGCGCTTGCCCGCCACACGCCCGGACGTTACGTTCATGGTGAGTTACCGGCCCAACACAATGGCATCCGCGGGAGACATCGCCTCAAGTGAAGTATGTGAGTACGCGCGGCTTGGCGCCAGCGCTCGGCTTCTCTGACGTTTTGCTCGCCGGGCTCGCCCGTGACGGTGGGCTATACGTTCCCGAGACTTGGCCGCGCCTGTCCGAGGCGACCATCGCCAGCTTCGCCGACATGTCCTATGTGGATGTGGCGACCGAGATCATACAACCTTTTGTTCTTGGTGAAATTCCCCGGGATACGCTGAGACGCATGTGCCTGGAGGCCTATGCCAGCTTCCCGGACGAAGCGGTCGCGCCGCTCGCAAAATTCGGTCCAGATCAGTGGGTGCTTGAATTATATCACGGACCGACGCTCGCCTTTAAAGATATCGCGATGCAATTGCTGGCCCGTATGATGGATCATGTCCTGGCCGAGAGGGACATACGCGTGACAATCGTCGGCGCCACATCCGGCGACACCGGCGGCGCCGCGATCGAGGCTTTTCGAGGGCGGGACAACGCCGATGTTTTCATTCTTTTCCCAGAAGGGCGCGTTTCGCCAATTCAGCAAAGACAGATGACCACGGTTGTTGAGAGGAACGTTCACGCAATCGCCGTCGAGGGAAATTTCGACGACTGCCAGGCAATCGTCAAAGGTCTGTTCAACAATGAGCCATTTCGCGAAAGCGTGAATCTGACCGGCGTCAATTCGATCAACTGGGCCAGAATCCTCGCTCAAATCGTTTATTATTTCACCGCCGCCGTGGCCCTCGGGGCACCACGGGGTCCAGTTTCCTTTACAGTGCCAACTGGCAATTTCGGCGATATTTTTGCCGGCTATGCGGCCAAGCGGATGGGGCTGCCGATCGATCGGCTGGTAATCGCCGCTAACTCCAACGACATATTGGTGCGAACGCTGGAAAGCGGTCGTTATGAGCTGCGCCCGGTGAGCCCTACGATATCGCCGTCGATGGATATTCAGGTGTCGTCAAATTTCGAACGGCTCCTTTTCGAGGTCCATGGCCGGGACGGCGCTGCCGTTCGTCGGCTGATGAGCGAACTTGGTAATGGCGCATTCGCATTGGATAAAGGCCCGCTCGAGGCGATCCGCGGAGATTTTTCCGCCGGCCGGACGGATGAATCCGAAACCGCGCTTGCAATGCGGGAAGTCCAAGCCATGAGCGGGTTTCTCGCCGACCCCCATACAGCGGTCGGGCTTGCCGTCAGCCAACGCTTTGCAAAAGTGGGCGTCCCAATGATAACTCTTGCAACCGCGCATCCGGCTAAGTTTCCGGCGGCGGTATTGGCCGCGACCGGCCAAAATCCGGCGCTGCCAGATAGTCTCGGCGATCTCATGGAGCGTCCTGAGCGTTTCACCACGATCGCCAATGACAGAGGCGCGATTGAACGGTTTATTGCTGAACACTCAAGCGCAATGCTGAAGAAGGTCTAGTCGATGACAGTGCAGGTATCGAGTCTCGCATCTGGCCTAAGAGTGGTGACCCATGCGATGGACCATCTTGAGAGTACCGCTCTCGGCGTGTGGGTGGGAGCCGGGTCGCGCTCCGAGCGCGACAACGAGCACGGACTATCGCACCTGCTTGAGCATATGGCCTTCAAAGGAACCGAAAAGCGATCGGCGATCGACATCGTTGAGGAGATTGAGGCGGTGGGTGGCGAAGTCAATGCCGCGACTTCAATCGAGACGACTTCGTATTTCGCCCGCGTACTCAAGAACGACGTTCCTCTCGCGGTTGATATCCTCAGCGATATTCTCAGTAACTCGGTCTTCGATCGAGAAGAACTCGAGCGCGAGCAGCACGTAATTTTGCAAGAAATTGGCTCCGCCCTCGATACGCCCGAGGACCGCATATACGATCTTTTTACCGAAGCGGCCTTCCCCGGACAGCCGATCGGGCGGACGATTCTCGGCACCTCCGAGACGGTCAGCGCAGCCGGCACGCCTATGCTCGACGCATATCTCGATCGCCACTACAAAGGGCCATCCATGATTGTTAGCGCCGCCGGCGCGGTCGACCATGACGACTTGGTCGCGATGGCCAGCGAGCGTTTGGGCGGTCTCGGGTCCGATCGCGGGCCGAGCCCGGTTCACGCCAAGTATCGCGGCGGCGAGGGATACGAGGCGCGCGATCTCATGGAGACCCAGATCATGCTCGGCTTCGAGGGTGTCCCATACTCCTCACCCGACTTCCATACAGCCCAAATCCTCGCCGCGACGCTCGGCGGTGGTATGTCCTCGCGGCTCTTCCAGGAGGTTCGGGAAAAACGCGGTCTTTGCTACTCGATTTACGCATTTCATTGGAGTTTCTCGGATACTGGTGTCTTCGGGGTCTATGCGGCAACCGGGCCAAGCGACGTCAACGAGCTTATGCCGGTTGTCATTGGCGAACTCGAGCGAGCCTCGCATGACATCGATGAGAAGGAACTGCGGCGCGCGCGCGCGCAACTCCGTGCTGGACTGCTCATGACGCTCGAAAGCCCGGCGGCGCGCGCGGGACAGATTGCAAGGCAACTCTTACTCTTCGGCCGGACGATCCCGACCGAGGAGTTGGTCGAGAAAGTCGAATCGATCACCGTCGAAAATATTCGCGATCTTGCGGCGCGGATTTTCACCGGGAGCAGACCAACACTCGCCGCTGTCGGCGCCACCGAGCTAATTATGGAACATTCCGAAGTGGCGAAGCGTTTCGGCTCCAATCTCAACGCCTGAACACAGGACGAGGCCGTGGCATTCCTGCGCTCCATCACAGCAACCACCCCCTGCCCGACAATCCGGACGCCGCGCGTGTTGCTGCGCGTGCCGGTTATCGGCGACTTCGCGCAGTGGGCGCGCCTTAGAGAAGCAAGCCGCGCCTTCCTTTCGCCATGGGAGCCGACCTGGCCGCCCGACGATCTCACGAAAATTGCGTTCCGCCGCCGAATACGCCGCTGTCAAAGGGATATCCGCGACGGTGTCGGCTTCCCCTTCCTGGTCTTTTCGCCCGATGGCGAGACACTCCTTGGTGGACTGACCGTCGCCCATATCCGGCGCGGGGTCACTCAGTCGGGCGTTCTCGGATACTGGATGGGAAGTCCGCATGCCGGTAAGGGATATATGAGCGCCTCGGTTCGGGCGGTCATTGAATACGCGTTCGATACCGCCAATTTGAACCGCCTGGAGGCAGCCTGTTTGCCGCACAATGCCACATCGGTGGGGCTTCTCGAAAAAGTCGGATTTACGCGTGAAGGCTATGCACGGAGGTATTTGCGTATCGACGGTCGCTGGCAGGATCATATTTTGTTCGGGCTTGCACGCACCGATCCGCGGTTGTGAAACACGCACCTGAAAAGGGCTCTTGGTATCGTGCTAGGTTTCGATAATACCTTGTTCCATTTTTGTATTATCAATAGAAGTTCACCGAATCACTTCGGTAAATTGGAGACCCCGGTTGCCACTCGCCCGCCTGATAGCGCTGCTCGTTCCTTGCGTCGTCACTCTTTTGTGTTGCGTCCCCAAGGAAGCCGTTGCGCTCGATGCTGTCAGTGTGCCGCTCGACGGGCGCACACTCGACCTGACTTCGATCGTCCAGATCTTCAGTCAGGCTGACGACCGGCTGCAGATTTCAACCGCCCCAGGCGCCGATGGAATCGTGCGGCGCTTCGAAGTGCGATCCCAGGAAAGCAGCGTCGGCTCGAATTGGGCGGTTTTCGCTCTCACTAATAACGGAGATCGGCAGATTGACCGTCTGCTTGTGACGCCACATTTCCGCTTAGCCGGATCAGGCCTGCTCTGGCCTGACCTGGGCGCCTCGCGTATTGCCAATATCTCGCCAAGCCAGGGATTCGCGCCGGACCGGCGAGCGAGTCAGGAGGCGGACGTCTTCCGTATCACGCTCGATCCCGGTGCTATCGTTACTTTTGTGGCCGAACTGCGGACTATGGATCTGCCGCAGATTTATCTATGGGATGGCGACAAATATAAGGACGCGATCAACTCTTACACGCTCTACCGTGGCATTGTTCTTGGGATCTCGGGACTGCTAGCGCTTTTCCTGACGATCATCTTCGTGGTCAAGGGAACAGCCATGTTCCCGGCGACCGCGGCCCTTGCCTGGTCGGTGTTGATATATCTGTGCATCGACTTCGGATTTTGGAACAAGGTAATCGCCATTGAACCCGGCGAGGACCAGATCTGGCGGGCCGGCGCCGAGGTCTTTCTAGCGGCCTCGCTGGTCATCTTCACCTATACCTATTTGCACCTCAGTCGCTGGCACGTGCGGTACAGTCATCTGGCGGTAGGTTGGCTGGCCGGTCTCGCGCTGCTCCTCGGCGTCGCGGTAATCGAGCCGACGGTCGCTTCGGGAATCGCTCGATTCTCGTTCGGCCTTACCGGTGCCCTCGGATTCACCCTGATCGTTTATCTTGCTACCCACGGATACGACCGCGCGATCATGCTGATCCCGACATGGGTGCTGCTACTCGTTTGGACTTTCGCCGCATGGCTAACGACGACCGGCTTTCTGGTAAACGATGTCGTTCAACCGGCACTCAATGGCGGCCTGGTCCTGATCGTCCTCCTGATCGGGTTCACGGTCATGCAGCACGCTTTCGCTGGCGGATTCTCCATGCAAGGTGGTCTCGAGGATGCCGAACGGCGGGCGCTGGCGCTGGTTGGATCCGGCGACATCGTTTGGGATTGGGACGTCGGCCGCGACCGGATTTTCACTGGTTCCGAGGCTGAGGTCATTCTCGGGCTCAGTCACGGCGCGCTCGAAGGACACGCGCGCGACTGGCTTGAGATCCTCCACCCCGGGGACCGTGACCGGTTTAAAATGACGCTCGACACAGTTGTCGAACTTCGCCGCGGACGAATCTCGCAAGATTTCCGGCTTCGCTCGGAAGAGGGGCATTATCTCTGGTTTCACCTTCGCGCTCGTCCGGTGCTTGGATCCGACGGCGAGGTGCTGCGATGCGTCGGTACGCTTATCAACGTCACTGATGACCGCAACGCCGAGGAGCGGCTTCTCCATGATGCTGTCCACGACAACCTTACCGGCCTGCCCAACCGCGAATTATTTCTCGATCGACTGCGCTCGGCGATTACGCGAACCAATGCCGAGAATGCTTCACCGCCATCGGTCTTCATCCTCAATATCGACCGTTTTTCACAGGTCAATGAAGAGTTCGGCATATCGGTTGGCGATTCGATTCTGCTCACCACCGCCCGTCGCTTCACCCGGCTCCTCAAGCCTCAAGATACCCTAGCGCGACTTTCCGGCGACCATTTCGCCTTCATGCTTGTCTCGGAGCACCAAGCGGAGCGGATTGCCGCCTTCGCCGAGTCGGTTCGTCGGACTTTGAGGGCACCGATCGCGATCGGGGAAAAGGAGATTCTTCTTACGACCTCGCTCGGCATCGCCATGCATGACGGCAAGCTGAGTAAAGCCGAGGAGATGATCAAAGACGCCGAGATCGGTATGTATCACGCCAAACGGCTTGGCGGCGACCGTATTGAGGCATTCCGGCCGGCGCTGCGCCAACACGGAAGCGACCTTGCCTCGCTCGAAGCCGATCTTCGCCGCGCGATCGGTCGTGAGGAGATCAAAGTCCTCTTTCAGCCGATCGTTCGGCTCGACGACAAATCGATCGCCGGATTTGAGGCCCTGGTGCGTTGGGACCATCCCGAACTTGGCCGGATTCCGCCGACGGACTTTATCCCGATAGCCGAAAGGACTGGCTTGATCATACCGCTCGGGCTCTTCGTCCTCGACCGTACCGCTCGTCAGCTCGCCGATTGGCAGGAGGGCCTTGGGCGTTCGACGTCGCTTTTCGCCAGTGTCAACGTCTCGAGCCGACAATTGCTGCGCCACGATCTCATAAATGACGTGAGATCGGTGCTTGTGCGATCGAGCCTGAAGCGCGGGTCGCTTAAGCTTGAGATCACTGAAAGTCTGGTGATGGAGAATCCGAATTATGCAGTTCAGGTGCTCGCCCGCGTGCGCGAACTGGGTGCCGGGCTTTCACTCGACGATTTTGGAACCGGCTATTCGTCGCTTTCCTATCTGCAACGGTTCCCGTTTGACACGATTAAAATCGACCGGACTTTCGTTCGCGGCGATGGCACCGGCGACCGGCGCGTCATTCTCAGATCGATTATCGCGCTTGCTCACGATCTCGGTATGGACGTTGTCGCGGAGGGCGCGGAATCGGAGGCCGACGAAGTCGACCTCTACGATCTTGGCTGCGAATTTGTACAGGGCTTCCTCTATGGCCAGCCAATGACCGCTCAAGAAGCAACCAAGCTCATCTTCCGTAATGTCGAGGAGGTAGAGGCGTATGATGCTTGAACTCCTGATGGGTGAGCAAATTGTCAGCCTATTCCAGCCATGACCCTTTCCCCGGCAATGCCCCCCCTCGACATTCTGCTATGCTCACCGCGTGGCTTCTGCGCCGGCGTTGACAGAGCAATACAGATCGTCGAGTTGGCGCTCGAAAAGTACGGCCCGCCGATTTATGTCCGCCATGAAATCGTGCACAATCGCTTCGTCGTCGACGACCTAAAGTCGAAGGGCGCAATCTTTGTCGAGAATCTCGACGAAATCCCCGATACCAAGCAGCCCGTCATCTTCTCTGCTCATGGCGTCGCCAAATCCGTCCCTGAAGCAGCCGCGGCACGGGATCTTTTCCAACTCGATGCGACCTGCCCGCTGGTCACCAAGGTCCATCGCGAGGCCGAGATTCATTTCCGCAAGGGGCGCCATATTGTCCTTATCGGACATGCCGGCCATCCCGAAGTCGTCGGCACGATGGGACAGCTACCCGATGGCGCTGTCAGTCTTGTCGAGACCGTGGCCGATGCCCGTCATCTCAAGCCACACGCCGCCGACGGGCTCGCCTGGATCACCCAGACGACCCTGTCGGTCGATGACACGGCAGTGATCGTCAAGATACTAACGGAGCGCTTCCCGCGGATTGTCGGGCCGCACAAGGACGATATCTGCTACGCCACCACTAATCGTCAGGAAGCCGTGAAACGGGTAGCGGGCAAAGTCGACGCAATGATCATCGTCGGCGCGCCAAACTCCTCCAATTCGCAGCGACTTCGCGAAGTGGCGGCGCGAGCCGGCTGCAAGATCGCCACGCTTGTACAAAGGGCCAGCGATATCGACTGGCCGGCGCATGAGGGAATCCGCCGGCTCGGTGTATCAGCCGGCGCATCGGCGCCAGAGGTCCTGGTTGAAGAAGTCATCGATGCCTTCGCAAGGCACTTTTCGATCAACGTCGAGATCGTGACCACGGCCGAAGAGTCGGTCGCCTTCAATCTACCGCGGCAACTACGAGAAGCGGCGGAGTAACAGGCGTGGCTGTCTATACCGACTTTTCCGACGAAGAATTTTCGGAATTTATCGCCCGCTATGACCTCGGTGCGGTGCTCTCGGTGAAGGGGATTGCCGAAGGCGTCGAGAACTCGAACTATCTCCTGGCGACCGAAGCCGGGCAATTTATTCTCACACTTTACGAGAGGCGGGTCGATCCGAACGACCTTCCATACTTTCTCGGCCTCATGGAACATCTGTATGAACGCGGCATAAATTGCCCTCTGCCGGTCCACAACCGCGCGGGTAACGCGCTTGGTTCACTCGCCAACCGGCCGGCGGCAATCTTTACTTTCCTTCAAGGTATGTGGGTCCGTCGTCCTCGCCCCGACCATTGCGCCATGGTCGGCACAGCAATGGCGCGCCTTCATCTGGCCGGAGAGGGTTTTGGTCTATCCCGGCGCAATGCGCTTTCGGTCGAAGGCTGGCGGCCGCTGTTCGAAACTTGCGTTGATCGGGCCGACGAAGTTTTTGACGGCCTCGGCGACGAGATATCACGCGAGCTGGATTTTCTCGAATCCAACTGGCCAACCGACTTGCCGACCGGCATCATTCATGCCGACCTTTTTCCCGACAATGTGTTCTTCCTGCGCAACGAACTGTCCGGTCTTATCGACTTTTATTTTGCTTGCAACGATATGCGTGCGTTCGACCTTGCGATCGCACTAAACGCCTGGTGTTTCGAGGCCGACATATCGTTGAATATAACCAAGGCGCGGGCGCTGCTGACTGGCTATGGCGCTGTTCGAGCATTTTCATCCGTCGAGATTGACGCATTGCCATTGCTGGCACGCGGCGCGGCGCTGCGCTTCCTGTTAACGCGGCTTTGTGACTGGTTGAGCGTACCGGAAGGCGCCTTGGTCGTCCCCAAAAACCCACTCGAATACTACAAGAAGCTCCGCTTCCACCGAAGCGTCGAAGGGGCTGGAAGTTACGGGCTTGATTCGTGAGCCAGGCCAAGCGCATTTCGCTGTGGACCGATGGCGCCTGCTCGGGCAATCCGGGACCGGGAGGCTGGGGGGCATTGCTCATCTGGGACGGCCACACCAAGGAAATGAAGGGTGGGGCGCCGGAGACCACAAACAATCGCATGGAAATGACTGCCGCGATCGAGGCACTTGACGCCCTGAAGCGGTCGGCTGAAATCGACCTTTACACCGATTCTCAATATCTGCGCGGCGGCATCACCAACTGGATCGCAAGCTGGAAGAAAAACGGCTGGAAAACCAGCGACCGCAAACCGGTCAAGAATATCGATCTATGGCAGCGTCTCGACGAGCTGCGAGAGACGCACGATATCACTTGGCACTGGGTACGCGGCCACGCCGACAGCCAGGGCAACGAACGCGCCGACGAACTGGCGCGAGAGGGCATGGCGCCGTTTAAGCCGAAAGAGAAAAAGACATACGCCGGCAGCGGTCGACCTTCTTCCCGAAAACCAAAAAAAACATAAGAAAAGAAACCACCGATTCCCAATAGAGTTACGGGTTTTCCTTGTCTTTCGTCAGTTGTTCTAAAGCTGATCGAGCATGGTCGACGCGCCGGTGACCGTAATGCCCTTTCCACCCTCGGGCTCAAGATTGATCACCTTGACGACACCATCTTCGACGATCATTGAGAAGCGGCGAGCACGAATACCCATCCCACTATCAGCCCTTTCGACGTTCATGCCGATCGCCATGGTCATGGTGGCAGACCCGTCGGAAAGGAAATCGAGCCTGCCGGCACCGTCGAGTGCCTCATCCCAAAGCTTCATGACGTGGTGATCGTTGACCGACATGATCGCGATACGATCGACGCCCTTGGCCTTGATCTTTTCGGCGTTCTCGACAAAACGCGGGATGTGGGCATTGTGACAGGTCGACGTGAAGGCGCCCGGAACGCCAACCAGAACGACTTTCTTGCCAGCAAATATTTCCTCTACCGGGACCTTGTTGGCATTGCCGTCTTCATCCTTGACCCGAAAAAAACCATCGGGAAACCTGTCGTCCACGTTTATCATGATCTATCCGCATATGTTTCCGGCACGCTCTTCGACGCGCCACCGAACAGCCAAATAGATCAATAACATGATCTAGTCGAGACTGATAAAGTCTTCGATCGCGCCCCGGGCCGATATGATCGTCACCCTGAAACCGTTTCCGCCGATGGGCGTTTTCGAGCCTAGCCGACTAAATGCGACGCTATAGGTGGCGCGCACGCCATCCTCAGACAATAGTTTCGGCGGCGACGGATACCAGTCAATCGGCCCCTCAACGAAAACCTCGGCGCCGGTTGTCTCGGGCGCAACTATCCCGATCTCGAATATCGGTCTCTTTTCGGTGCCGCCGGCCCGAGCTATATGACCGACGCCGAAGACACCGGGCTCGGCCTTTCCAGGCAGAGTCTTACGGGCCTCGGCAAGTATCGCCCCGGCCCGGGGGTCGGACTCACCGGGGGCGAGGTCGAGCCCCATCTCGTAATGCTCGGGAATACAAACTTCCGCGCAAACACCAATATCCATGGCAAGGGCGAGTGTCGTCTTTGCCGCGGCGTCAATGGTCGGCGCGTTGACCAGCAAGACGACACGGTCTTCGTAGACATTGGTAATCGAATAGCCGTCGTCGAAGCGGTGCGGCACGGGAAATTCAATCTTGACCGGGCCGCCTATATTACTCGAGGCAGAAAAATCGGTTCGCGGCGCTATGCCAGCATCGCCGGGGCTGCGCCAGTAGGTTTTCCAGCCAGGCTTTAGCCGAATTTCGATGCCAGCGACGACGCGACCGTCGTGAGCAACGCCAGCGGCTAGAAAACGAACCCGCGCGTTTCCCTCTCCAAGCCATTCGCCGATTGCCGCGCCGGCCGGGACCGTTGCCGAAGCAAGGAGCAAAAATGCCGCCACCGATTTCAAGCAAGAGACCGCGAAACGGCTGGTTCCAATAAAAGTCATACGAAAGATCATACCGGTCAAATTCGGCAAATGCGATAAGTCAGATATCGTCGACGCCGTCATTTGTTCGTGATGATCCTGTTATCGGCCGAGATTTGGGGATCAGCGGCACCACTGCTTTCAATTTCCGGAGGTCATGATAGGTTTTGGAATTATGGCAAGCCGTGTCTCCAAAAACAAGCCAGATCGAGGCCATCTCGAAGGCCACTTCCTTATTGCCATGCCGGGAATGCAGGACGATCGCTTTGCCCGTACCGTCGTCTTTGTCTGCGCCCACTCATCTGAGGGTGCGATGGGAATCACAATCAACAAAGCGGCCTCACAAATCACTTTTCGTGACCTTCTTACCCAACTCGACATCATTCCCCAGGGACAGGAAATCCGGTTGCCGGAGCTCGCCGATCGCATGCCGGTTCATCACGGCGGGCCGGTAGAGACGTCGCGCGGATTCGTCCTTCACAGCGCCGACTATTTCATCGAAAATTCGACACTGCTGATCGACGAACATGTCTGCCTGACGGCAACGCTTGAAATCTTGAAGGCGATTGCCGCCGGAGACGGACCCAAAAATTCCATGCTGGCGCTGGGCTATGCCGGCTGGGCGCCGGGACAGATCGAGAGCGAGATCCAGGCAAATGGCTGGCTTTTCTGCCGCGCCCCGCCCGATTTGATCTTCGATCCCAATCTTGACGGCATTTATGATCGCGCGCTCGGCCTGCTCGGCGTCGATCCCGCCCGGCTGGCCAGCGAGGCCGGCCACGCCTGACCGTAGTGCTAGCGCCGATTGCGAAGACGCGCTCGCGCAAAAACCGAAAAGACACCCACCAATCCAGCCGCAAGCCCGAACCAGGTCACCGCGTAGCCAAGGTGGCTGTTCGGGAAATCCAAAAACGTCTCGCCGCCTTGAGGCAGGCCGCCTTCCAGCTCCGGATCGAACCGGGCATCGATGATATAAGGTGCAACCCGCGCGGGCGGCGGGCCATTCCACTCGGCGAACAGGCTGGGATCGCGGGAAAACCAGATATTGTCGGAAATGCTGTCTTCGGCCGCGAACCGCGGGCCGGGTCGTGGCGCCCGCAGGAGACCGGTGATCGTTAGGTTTGTGTCTATCTGCCCGGCCGATCGCGTTATACTGTTCTTGTTGCCCTCCGGCACAAACCCCCGATTGACATAGACGAACCACCCGCCCTCGGTCTCAAGCGGAGACATCACGAGATACCCCATGCCGCCATATCGGCCGCGTGGCGCCGTCAGCGTCGTAAAGCCGTGCGCTTCGTATCGATGTAAAAAGCGACCGGTGAGCGAAACCGGCTGGTATTCGAGATCCCCCTGCACAAGGTCGGGCCACGCCTTTGGACCAGGGGCTGGAATCGGTGCGGAATCGGTTCGCGCTATGACTTGCGCGATCAGCGCCTCCTTCCATCGAAGCCGCTCGACCTGCCACAGGCCAAGCCAGACAAGAACGGCAAGGGCAAGTGTCGTTGCAAGGCCGGGTAGGATGAGTCCACGCCAGGGATTGGTCATGGTCGGAACTCCGGCGCCGATGCCGGCCAAGCTGGAAAGCAGAGGCCTCTCTCCGCGACGCGGACATCAACCATGCAATCCCGTCGCGGCTGGCAGCGGCAATGGATAGAATGCCGTATTGCTGGCGGTCGTCAAAACTGACGAGACTGCTTCCGCCTCACTAGTGAATCGTCGCGCCCCAACCGCCCCAGATATAGACACTGAAGAACAAGAACAACCACACCGCGTCGACGAAGTGCCAGTACCAGGCCGCCGCTTCGAAGCCGAAATGTTGCTCCGGTCTGAACTGGCCGTGATACGCGCGGACCAGACAGACTGTTAGGAATATCGTGCCGACGATGACATGGAAGCCGTGAAAGCCGGTCGCCATGAAAAAGGTTGATCCATAGACCGAACCGCCGAACGAGAACGGCGCAAAGGCATATTCGTATGCCTGCACACCAGTGAAAACCAGGCCGAGAATTACAGTCAGCGTCAGCCCCCACAGCAGCCCCTGGCGGTCGTCATTCAGCAGAGCGTGGTGCGCCCAAGTCACCGTCGTCCCCGATGTAAGCAGAATCAAAGTGTTGAGCAGAGGCAGGTGCCAGGGATCGAAGACCTCGATTCCCTCGGGCGGCCAATGCCCCCCGGTAAAGGCGAAGCGCGTCACCTCAATCGGGTCGCTGGTAAAAAGACTTGCGTCGAAGAAAGCCCAGAACCAAGCGACGAAAAACATCACCTCGGAGGCAATAAAAAGGATCATGCCATAGCGAAGATGCAGTTGAACGACCGGGGTGTGGTGTCCGGTAGCCGACTCCCTCACCACGTCAGTCCACCACGCCAACATTGTGTAGGCGATGCCGAGCAGCCCCGGGACCACCCAAAGGAAACTCATTCCGTGCATAAAACCGATGCTGCCAAGCGCGAAAAAGAATGATGAGATCGCGCCAATCACCGGCCACGGGCTCGGTTCGACCAAATGATAGTCGTGCTGCTTGGCGTGGGCCTCAGCCATTTCTATGCTCCCAGATAACTAGCGGCGCGCACGCGTGAGGTCCGGTCCGCGATCACAACGAATTTCCTCGCCGGTCGGTCGCTGCCGCGGCGATCGGCTTTGCTGTACTAACGGTGGGGAAGAACGTGTAGGACAGTGTAATCGTGTCGACGTGGTCGAGCTCCTTGTCATCGGCAATCGCCGGATCGACGAAGAACTGAACCGGCATATCGATCGACTCGCCAGCGGCAAGCGTCTGCTCGGAAAAACAGAAACAAGCGATCTTGTTGAAATAGGCGCCAATCGAATTGGGCGTGACGTTGAAGGTCGCGGTGCCGGCCGAAGCGGAAGCACCATGATTCTCAGCCAGGAATGCAATATTGGCGACATCGCCAACCCGCAGAGTCACCTGGCGCTCGCGCGGCCGAAAACTCCAGCCAAGGCCATTGGCGACATTGCCGTCGAAGCGGATCGTGATCTCACGGTCGAGCGAGCGTCGCGGCGCCGCATCGGCCTGCTGCGTCGTACCGCCATATCCCGTCACCTGACAAAAAGCGCGGTAGAGCGGGACGGCTGCGAACGACATCCCAACCATCCCGGCAACGAATACGAAACAAATCGCCGCCGTCAGGCCGGTACGACCGTTGGCAAGTTTGACACTCGAAAATCGGCTCATCGGATCATCTCACAGCGGCCGATCAATAATGCCTGGGCCGAGCTTGACGATAGTCACAAAGTAAAACAGCGCGACCAGCCCGGCCAGCACAAGGGCAATCGCGATCGAGCGAGAGCGCTGGTGGCGGCGATATTCCTCACTTGGGCGCAAACCATCATTGGTCATGGCGAATACTTCCCTGCTCATTGAGTACCCCGGTCGACCAGGAGAACGAGGAAAAGAAGGAGAAGATAGAGAAGCGAATAGGCAAAAAGCTGACGCGCCGGCCGCATGAATTTATCGGCCTCATCCATGCGGTACACTCGCCAGGCGAGGGCGACGAATATTGCGCCGAGCAGCGCCGCGGCGATCCCGTATATTGGCGTCGCCATCCCGATCAGCGCCGGCAACACGCTAGCCACGGCAAGAACCAGCGCGTAGATCAGAATCTGGCGCCGGGTCGCCGCGAGTCCGGCGACGACCGGCAGCATCGGCACGCCGGCCTTGGCGTAATCACCGGCTTTGTATAGCGACAGCGCCCAAAAATGCGGCGGCGTCCAAAGGAAAATTATTAAGAAGAGGATCAGGCTTTCGAACGAAACAGTCCCGGTCGCCGACGCCCAGCCGATGACCGGCGGTAGTGAACCGGCTGCCCCACCAATCACGATGTTCTGAGGCGTCAGACGCTTCAGCCACATTGTGTAGACGACGACGTAAAAAAAGATCGTAAAAGCGAGAAGCGCCCCGGCAACCCAGTTGACCAGGAGCCCGAGAATGGCGACCGAGCCAACCGACAGGATCGCGCCGAAGGCGAGCGCTTCGCCAGCCGCGATCCGCCCAGCCGGCACCGGCCGCATCCGTGTGCGCTGCATGATGCGGTCGATATCGGCATCGTACCACATGTTAAGAGCACCGGCCGCTCCCGCACCTACAGAGATGCAAAGAAGTGCCGTCAAGCCGATCACCGGATGGATGCCAACCGGCGCGACGACCATGCCGACAAAGGCGGTAAAGACGACCAGCGACATGACCCGAGGTTTGAGGAGCGCGAAATAATCCCCTACCGCGCCAGCACGCACCGGTTCACCATGGTGACCTGTCTCAATCTGTCTGCGCTCAATGTAAGCCATCGAAATTCCGTTATGTAGCGGAGCCGACCGGCGCGAATATCGTGCCGGTTAAAATCACCTGATCCGCGGGAGCGTCTCCCATTGGTGGAAAGGTGGCGGCGACGGCAGCATCCATTCGAGCGTCGTCGCGCCGTCACCCCATGGACTGTCGCCGGCCGGCCGCTTTTTGGAAAACGCATCCCAAAGAAGGTAGAGGAACACCAGTACGCCGACGGCGGAAATATATGAGCCATAGGAGGATACCATATTCCAGCCGGCATAAGCGTCCGGGTAGTCGACGTATCGGCGCGGCATACCGGCGAGCCCGAGGAAATGCTGGGGGAAAAACACAAGGTTGACGCCAACGAAGGTAATCCAGAAATGCAGGCGACCGAGTGCTTCACTGTATTTGTAGCCGCTCATCTTCGGGAACCAGTAATACCAGGCGGCGAATATCCCGAACGTGGCACCGAGCGACATGGTGTAGTGAAAATGGGCGACGACAAAATAGGTGTCGTGGAGGGCATAATCGAGGCCGGCATTGGCAACCTGAATGCCGGTGACCCCACCGAGTGTGAATAGGAAAATGAAACCGATCGCCCACAGCATTGGGGTCTTGAATTCGATAGAGCCGCCCCACATCGTCGCGATCCACGAAAAAATCTTCACGCCGGTTGGCACCGCGATGACCATAGTCGCGGCGACGAAATAGGCCTGAACGCTGAGCGACATGCCCACGGTGTACATATGGTGAGCCCACACGATAAATCCGATGGCGCCGATCGCCACCATGGCGTAGGCCATGCCGATATAGCCGAAGACCGGTTTTTTCGAGAAGGTCGAGACAATTTGGCTGACAACGCCAAAGGCTGGCAGAATGAGAATATAAACCTCGGGGTGCCCAAAAAACCAGAACAAGTGCTGGAACAGGATCGGGTCGCCGCCACCTTCAGGCAGGAAGAAGGTCGTGCCAAAATTGCGATCGGTAAGAAGCATGGTAATGGCCCCCGCCAAAACCGGCAGGGAGAGGAGAAGTAGGAACGTCGTCACCAGGATCGACCACACGAACAACGGCATCTTATGCATCGTCATGCCAGGCGCACGCATATTGAAAATTGTCGTGATGAAATTTATGGCGCCGAGAATCGAGGAGGCGCCCGCCAGATGCAGTGCGAGAATGGCAAAATCCATCGCCGGCCCAGGCTGGCCGGTGGTCGATAGTGGAGGATAAACCGTCCAGCCGACACCGACGCCGGTTGCACCGGGGCTGCCGGGCATGAATAGCGAAATCACCAACAATGTGATCGCCGGAGGAAGAAGCCAGAACGATATATTGTTCATGCGCGGAAAGGCCATGTCCGGCGCACCGATCATGATCGGTACGAACCAGTTGCCGAAGCCGCCAATCAGTGCCGGCATGACCATGAAGAAGACCATGATCAGGCCATGCGCGGTCGTAAACACGTTGAACAGTTCGGGATCGCCAAAAATCTGCAGGCCTGGTGCCTGCAGCTCGATGCGCATAGTTATCGAAAGCGCGCCGCCGATAATGCCACTGACGATCGCAAAAATAAGGTACATCGTTCCGATGTCCTTATGGTTGGTCGAATAGACCCAACGGCGCCATCCGGTCGGATGAGCGTGCGCTTCATGCCGCGCTTCAAATCCCGCGCCCGTCGCCATATTGCAGTTCTCCATCGGTATTCGTTCATCGCGCCGCCATTTGTCGGCGCACCGCATTTTGAATTCCGAGCCATCCGGCAGAAAGATCTAGTGGCCGGCGCTGGCTACTTGCCCACGCGTTGGGGCCTTGAGCGCGCCAAGCAAATCGTACGAAGTGGCAAGATCATCCTTGGCGGCCTCGGCCCAACTGGTGAAAATTTCCGGGCTTACCGCCCGCACCGCGATCGGCATGAATGCATGATCGCGACCACAAAGCTCGGAACACTGCCCGTAATACACACCTTCACGGTCGGCCCGGAACCACGTCTCGTTAAGCCGGCCGGGAACCGCATCGATTTTCACCCCGAAGGCCGGCACGGCGAAGGCGTGGATCACATCGTTAGCGATCACCTGCAGACGGATAACGGTACCGGTTGGCACGACCATTTCGTTGTCGACGGCTAGAAGCCGCGGTCCGGCGTTTGGATCGGCGGCGCGTTCCTCCTCGCTCAGCATGAAAGAGTCGAACGACAGATCGCCGCTGTCAGGGTAATCATAGGTCCAGTACCACTGGCTGCCGGTAGCCTTGATCGTGATCTGCTTATCAATCGCGGGATCGAACCCCTGTATCGCGCGGGCTGGGTCATGCTCAGCGAAAAGAAGTGAAAACGAGGGGATGGCAATCCCGACGAGAATCAGGATGGGTACGATCGTCCAGACTATCTCGATTAGCGTGTTATGGCTGGTGCGCGTCGGCACTGGATGGGAACGTGCGTTGAAACGGATCATGCAAAAAAGGAGCAAACCCATCACAAACAGCACAATCAATGTGATGAGCAGAAGAAGACCGTCGTTGAAGCGGTGGATCATTTCCATGATCGGCGACGCCGCTGGCTGCAATCCCATCTGCCAGGGCACGGGCTGCGCGGCAAATGCCGCGCCGGCAAGAGTTCCAAAACCCGCGCCGGCAACCACGGTGCTCAAAATATAGCGTACCGCCGCCGTCAATACCTCGATCCCTTCTTTCATTCCCTTTACCCGGATATGCACGTGACGAACCATAGTGTTGTTCGGCGAGCAAATCCTGATCCACCGCAAATTGTGCGGTATATTTTGATGTTAAGCTCAACGGCTGACACAAACCATAAGCATATATTCGTAGCAACGAATGAATGCGGCGCAACATGCGGCAAATCGCACCGCAGCAAGACGCCGAGGATCTAATCCAGGCGCCAATTTCAATCATTTTCCGATCCTCATTTTTCGTGCAAAATAAGCTATCTGAATTGGTCGATTCGCACTCCGCCAGATATTTTCGTCCGCGGCATGGGAACATTGCCTATCGTGGCTGAATCGGGTGGGCAGTTGGGCCATTAATGTTTAGGGTATTGCTAGGGATGCCTTGCGAGCGATATATCCTCCGACCCTCTAGATCAGACAGGCAATCGCCTTGATGTACAATGAAGAAGACCAGCAAGACGAATTCCGCCAACAGCCAGAGCGGCGCAGTCCGTTAGTCCCGATTTTAGCGATTGTGACGTCGGTCCTGGTGATTGGTTTTGGTGTCGTCGCCGTTCTCTATGCAATGGGCATCTTCGGTTCGCGCGATGGCCAACTTGCGCAAGCCGTGTCGGAACCGGCCGTCCTAGACGAAGCAGCAGCTATACCGCCAGTGTCGCCGCCTTCGCTCGTGTTCTCCGAGGATACGCCACCGATCCCCGATGCGGTCGTTACCGTGACTCCGCCAGTCGCCGGGGAGCCGCCGGTCAAGTCGACTCATGCCGACTGGCAGATTCGCTGCGACACGCCGGCCGGTGCGCAAAGCGAGCAATGTGTCCTGATGCAATTCGTCACGGCCGAGGATCGCGACAATGTCGGGCTGACTGTCATCGTACTAAAAACCGCCGATAAACAAGCTCGCATAATGCGTGTCCTGGCGCCGCTCGGTGTCCTTTTGCCGTCCGGCCTCGGTCTCCAGATCGACTCTAGCGATATGGGCAGAGCCGCCTTTGTGCGCTGTCTGCCGAACGGATGCGTTGCGGAAGTGATCCTCGAAGACGAGCTGCTGGCCAGCCTGAGATCTGGCTCCACGGCGACTTTCATCATCTTTCAGACTCCCGAGGAAGGGATCGGGATCCCGATCTCGCTTGGTGGATTCGGAACCGGCTACGATACTTTGCCGTAATTACCGCTAGCCCTCCCGGATCGCGATACTATCTATTGCCGGACCTACCGACGCGCGGTGGCGTCAAATTGGTCTCATTGTCGAACTGGCTAGCAACAATGACGAAGTCTCACGAATCGATCCTCGAACGGTCTGGTCTCGACCGCGAACGAGCCCGCGGCATCGTCGCCGAAGCGCTTGGCGGCGCCGACGATGGCGAACTCTTTGTCGAATACTCCCAGGCCGAGGGCCTGGTTTTCGACAATGGGAGGCTGAAATCGGCGAGTTTTGACACCAATCAGGGCTTTGGCCTGCGCGCCGTCGCTGGCGAGGCGGCCGGATACGCCCATTCAAGTGATATTTCCGAGGCGTCGATCCGACGGGCGGCGGACGCCATCCAGGCGGTCAAGCATGGACACACTGGCGTCCACGCCGATGCGCCGCGCGGCACAAATGTCGCGCTTTATAGCGATGAAAACCCGATTGGCGCGCCGAACTTCGCCGAAAAGGTGAAGCTCCTGGAAAAGATCGATGCTTATACGCGCAGCAAGGACAGTCGCGTTCGCCAGGTGACGGCATCGCTTGCCGGCTCATGGCAAATCGTCGAGATCCTACGCGCCGACGGCACGCTGGTCCGTGATGTCCGCCCACTTGTGCGGATCAATGTATCGGTGGTTGTCGGCGATGGCGACAAACAGGAATCCGGCTCTCATGGCACCGGCGGACGGGAAGGATTTGAGCGTTTCGTTACGGAAGACGTCTGGCAAGGCGCCGTCGATGAGGCGCTGCGACAGGCTTTGGTGAACCTATCGGCCGTCCCCGCACCGGCAGGCACGTTCGATGTCGTGCTTGGCTCCGGCTGGCCCGGAATTCTTCTTCACGAAGCCGTCGGTCATGGTCTCGAGGGCGATTTCAACCGTAAAAAGGAAAGCGCATTCGCCGGACTGATGGGCGAACGCGTCGCCTCGCCGGGTGTCACGGTGATCGATGACGGCACGCTGCCGCTAAGGCGGGGATCTCTGTCTGTCGACGACGAGGGAACGCCAACGCGTTCAACCACGCTGATCGAGGACGGCATACTTGTCGGCTACATGCAGGATCGCCAGAACGCCCGGCTGATGGGGATGGAGCCTACCGGCAACGGACGCCGCCAGTCATATGCGCATATCCCAATGCCACGAATGACCAATACAATCATGCTTTCCGGTTCAAGCGACCCCGCGGAGATTCTGACTTCGGTCAAGAACGGAATCTACGCGGTATCCTTCGGCGGTGGACAGGTCGACATCACGTCGGGCAAATTCGTCTTCTCCTGCACAGAGGCCTACAAGATTGACAACGGCAAGATTGGCCCCGCGATCAAGGGGGCCATGCTGATCGGCAACGGCCCGGACGCGTTGACGAGAGTCAAAATGGTCGGCAGCGACATGAAGCTCGATCCGGGTGTCGGTACCTGCGGCAAGAACGGCCAGGGCGTGCCGGTTGGCGTCGGCCAGCCGACGCTGAGGATCGACCAGATTACGGTCGGCGGCACGGCAACAAACTGACACTGCACCTCGCGCCAGCCAATAAAGGCGCCCGAGCCAGACGGTTCACGCCCAATTGAACCGGCTTGATTGGCCGTTTTGCCGTCAAACGCGTCATTCTCCCGAAAACATTGGAGGAATTCATGCGCCGCTTTGCTATCGCCTCGTTCGTGTCATTTTTGGCGGTCTCGCCGGCATTTGCCGGGCTGGCAACCTGGGTACACGAAGGCTGGACGACGGATTTCGAGAAGATTAATGTCGAGCCGCTTGAAATAATGACCCTCCTACCGCGTGACCGAATTCCCTCGATCGACGATCCAAAATTCATCCCGGTCAGTGAAGAAACCGAAATTCCGGATCGCGAACCGGTCATCAGCCTTGTTGTCAACGGCGACGCCCGCGCCTATCCGCTTCGCATCATGATGTGGCACGAAATCGCCAATGATACCGTCGGTGGCGTACCGGTTGCCGTCACTTACTGCCCATTGTGCAACTCCTCAATTGTCTTTGACGCCACGGTCGACGGCAAAGCGACCGAATTCGGTACTACCGGCAAGCTCCGCAATTCCGATCTCGTCATGTACGACCGAAACAGCCAGTCCTGGTGGCAGCAATTTTCCGGCGAGGGGCTGGTCGGCGAACATGCCGGTGAGAAACTGACGATGATCCCTTCGCGCCTCGATAGTTGGGGCCGCTTCAAGAAAGAACATCCCGACGGACAGGTTCTGGTGCCCAGCGACGATCGCATGCGTGCCTATCAGCCCGGTGATGAAGTCTGAGTTTACTCAATTTGCCTGCGGGGCGACGATGATAACGAGCATCGCCGTTTCGCCGTGTATCTCGGCGATGATGGCGATGGCCAGGTCAACATCGGACTGA
>Ga0315339_1001266_pt1 | contig 23531 bp, 23 predicted proteins | sample ASW17metaG_FD_204514 | JGI IMG/M metagenome (GOLD analysis project Ga0315339, IMG submission 204514) | Ammonia-oxidizing marine archaeal communities from Pacific Ocean, United States - ASW #17 | ecosystem: Environmental > Aquatic > Marine > Oceanic | place: USA: California | collected 2016-12-05
TGCCGCGTTGTGGTGAGGGCCGCTTCGACGGTAGTCGCTGCCCGCTGCGCCTCGTTGCGCTCGACATTGGTAGACTCTTCCTCTTCGCGCATACTGGCGGTGCGTTCATCGAGAGCTTCGCGTTCGGCTTGTTGGCGTTCGAGCATCCGGCTTATCTCGCCTTGTTGGCGCAAGTGTTCCATGCGCACGCGCTGCCGTTGATCGAGTTCACTGCGGTGTCCGGCGTATTCTTCTTCGGCTTGCGCGGAGAGGCGCTCGCGCGTTTGCAGATTATCTTCGGTGGTCGCCAGTTCGACGCGGATGGCTTCGACGCGGTGGACGTTTTCACGGCGCTGTTGCTGGGAGGTTTCGCGTTGGGCGATATAATCGGCGCGTTCGCGGGTGGCGCGCTCGAGAATCTGCTCGGCGGCCTCGCGTCTTTCGCGGATGGCGATCAGGGTTCTCTCTTTCTCGTGAATCGTCTCGATCTGTCGATTGAGCTGGGTGCCGGCTTCTTGCATCGCCCTTTCGGCGTCGGTCAATACCAGGCGTGCCTTTTCGAGTTCGGCTTCACGGCTGGTAAAGCGGGTATATCCCTCTTCGGCGACTTTGCCCAGTTCTTCGAATTCGCTCTGCAGCGGATTGAGTTGGGCATTGAATGTGAAGAAGCGATGTCGGCCCAACAGCACGTCGAGCTGGTCTAACTCCTGTTTCAGCTCCTGGTAGCGGCGGGCGCGACCGACCTGGCGTCCTAGATAGTCGACTTGGCGTTTGACCTCGGCGATAATGTCTTCGATCCGCGTCAGGTCGGCTTGTGTCGCTTCGAGGCGATTCCAAGTCGAGCGGCGCCGGGTCTTGTATTTGGTGATGCCGGCGGCTTCTTCGAGGATACGGCGGCGGTTTTCGGTTTTTTCGCTGATAATCTCATCGACCATGCCCTGCTCCATCACCGAATAAGCACCCTGGCCGAGACCAGTGTCCATAAGCAGGTTGGAGATATCGAGCAGGCGACAAGGGATCTTATTGAGTAGATAATCGCTTTCGCCGGAGCGGAAGAGGCGCCTCGTCAGCATCACCTCGTTAAACTCGACGGGCAGGACATTTTCTTGGTTTTCGATAATGAGCGAGACTTCGGACATTCCCAAGGCTTTGCGTTGGCGGGTACCGGCGAAAATTACGTCTTCCATGCGGTTACTGCGGAAGGTGCCGGCGCGTTGTTCGCCGAGGACCCAGCGGATCGCCTCGACTACATTGGATTTGCCGCAACCATTGGGGCCAACGATCGACGTAATGCCTGGATCGAAGGGAATGACGATTTTTTGCGCAAAGGACTTGAAGCCAAAAATTTCGAGTTGAGTGAGACGCACAATCCGGCTCCTGCCGGGCACTCTACAAGAGTGCACCGATGGGGATGTGAATGGCTAATAAATCTGGTAGGGTTCTGGTATAATGTCCTGGTATAATGGAAATATCTGCGATTTGTCTCGGGGAAAGGGTATTCAATGGAGCGCACTGTGGGGAAACAGCGATTCTTGCAAATATCACAAAAGACACGACTGATAGGGTAAGAGCAGCAGGGATTTTAATATATATTAGAGGTCTGGTCAAGGTCTTTTTAGTTGGACTTGACGTAATAAGCTGGGGCGGCCACATTAGCCGAATCATCGAGGAGGAAGGTAGATTGAATTTAGTCAGCCTGATTGAGCCGATCGTCGAACGCCTGCCCGAAGACCGCCGCAAAATAATGGAGGCGATTATAGCAGAGTACGAGCTTGGCGACACGCAGCGCTTGCTTTTGGCTCTTGTTGCTGCAGCGAGCAAAAGGGAGCGCCAACTTATGCGTGTCTTATTGAGAGATATGGAAGTTAAAGAAGAAAAAGATCGAGTCGCAAACGAAAATCAGTAGAGACCGAATCACAACAGTCGATATACTGGAATAGATAGTTTTAGTGTCAAATGGTATCATAGGAGATTCCAGTGGCTGATTACGGACTGATTTTGTGTTTGATACTTATCCCGCTCGCATTGCGGTGGATCATTGTTTGGAAAATGCGGCGGTTTTACGGCGTCGCGCTGAACGGGAATCAAGAGTGCAAGAAAATGGCCGGAGAGTTGAGCGATATTCGGGAGGCTATTTACCAAGTGGAGCGCCAGGAGTCCCACTATGCGGCACTGCGTAGCAATTTATATAGCCAAATCGAAGAGTCGCGGGCCGAATTAGCCGAGTTGCGCCGTCCGGCGAAAGGCCGGATAGCCGCCTAAAGCGCGCCTATGGGCAGATGGCAGTTCCACTATCGGATCGCCGATTCCGCGATAGTCCTTGCAAGGGACCGATAGCCGGCTTGAAGGCCCCTGGCGGCCAGTTTTTATGAGGGAGCCCTCTGTGAGCAAGCCGGGCTTCAGATATACGCTTGCTTCGATCTTGATGTGCACGCCGGTAGTTTCATGCTCAAGTGCGCCGGAGGTGAAATCGTGGCCGCGGATTCACTAAAGAAATTTTTCCAACGGGTCGAGTGGCAACTGACCGAGACTTTTATGCGCGGTCTCAACTCCTTTTATAAACTGCATGCCGCCGTAGCCGTATGCAAGGGGCGTGCGCTGATCTGATGTGGGCCATCTGAGGCGGGTAAGACTTCGTTGCTTATCGGTTTGGCTGCATCGGGGGCACTGGCCTATACCGACGAAATCGCCCTCATTGCCGAAGGCGATCTGCGGGTACTTCCCTTTCCTCGCGATGTAATCGTTCATCAGGGCACAAAGCGGCTTTTTCCAGAATCGGTGGCAGACCTACCCACCTAGAAAGACTTTGACGCCCATCGTTTTGTATCGCCCATTGTTTTTGGCGGTCATAGTTCGCAGGCACCGGTGCCTTGTCGTGCATTGCTCTTCCCCGTGCGGAAATCCGGTGCGGGGGCAGTATTGCATCCACTCGGTCAGGCCGAGGCGGCCAGTCGACTGCTGCAACAGTCTTTGAGTTTGTGGGATTGGGGTGAAGTGGCGGTTGAGATGGTGGGGCGCTTAGTTGAGTCTTGCCCGGCGAACGAAATCGTCTTTGCCGACACTCGTGAGGCTGCGGCTCTCCTGCTCGATTCAGAAGCTTAAATCCGAGCCGTCGACCGTATCCGGGTCGTCTTCTTTGCCCATCGTGATTATTTGCTCGGCGGTGATTTCACGACGCCCCGCGTAACCGCTGTTGGGTTCGTGCCAATATCCTACTCGCGGTTCACCGCGCTGCCAGCACAACAGAACCCAACGCCCCTTATAGGTCGTGGGGAAATCCAATAACCCGTGTTCTATGCCGCCTTGGGGAAAACGGATCCCCGCGGCGATGATCTCCTCCTCGACGATGGTTTTAATGTCTAGGACCAAGCCATCTACTCGGCTGCTATGTCCATCGAAGGCCACGTGGTCAGGGTTAGTAGTGCGGGCGACAGACTCGCCCCACAGGGCATCGAGGACCTGTAATTTCTGGTTGTGATGGCGGACGGCGGCCTTTTTGGCCGCTATGCGTTGGAGGATTTCTTCCAATCGTGGCAGTTCGGCGTTGGCCTCTTCTATAGTAAATGTTTTGCGTGTCATAATTTTGTCTTCAAAGGTGTTGAGTTAGTCTTCAATTCGCAAGTATAGGGATTAGAGCACTTCACTACAAGTAGAATGCACAAAGGCCTTGCGCTCCTGTAGGGTGTACTTGATATTAAGCTCGCTTTTCAAAATGTGGAGACGGTTGAGGCGGGCGGCCCCATCTTTTTTCATAACTAAAATATAAAACATGGCAGTCACCGTAGAAGAAGTGCGCGGGGTTGCCGCGCTGGCCCGGCTGAGTTTCTCGTCTGCAGATGAAGAGAGACTAACGGGGGAACTCAACCGCATCCTGCAGTATATGGACAGGCTTAATAAACTCGATACCGAGGGTGTAGAGCCAACGTCCCACGTGCTGCCTTTGGCGAGTGCTTTTCGCCCGGATGAGGTGGATTTCTCTCCCGCAGTCGCAGATATTTTGGCCGCGGCCCCGCAACGACAAGAAAGTTATTTTAAGGTTCCCAGAATCATCGACTGAAGGGAAGCGGCGACAGATCACTGTCGCCGCTTCTTCGTTTAATAGGGCTTAAATTTGTCCGCAGAACCGAGGAGCGTTTACCGTGGCTGAAGAGTACAAGGGCCCCAAATACGTGGTTGTTACCGGTGGGGTGATGAGTGGCGTGGGCAAGGGCTTGACCACCGCCTCTATAGGCTGGATCCTGCAGCAGTATGGCTATACCACGACGGCGGTCAAGATCGACCCTTATATCAACTACGACGCCGGCACGATGCGCCCGACCGAGCACGGCGAGGTTTGGGTCACGGACGACGGCGGTGAAATTGACCAGGACCTAGGCAATTACGAACGCTTCCTTGGTTTGGATCTGCCGCGTACCAACAATTTGACAACCGGACAGATTTACCTCACGGTTATCGAGCGCGAGCGCCGCGGTGAGTATTTGGGCGAAACCGTGCAACCGATCCCCCATATTACCGACGAGATCACCCGTCGGTTGCAGCAGGCCGGTGAGGGCTATGAAATCGTGCTCGTCGAGATAGGCGGCACGGTGGGCGACTATGAGAACGAGCCTTTTCTCTTTGCGGTGAAGACCCTCGAACGCGATCTGGGCGAGGAGCATTTTGTGCACACGTTGATAACTTATATGCCGATACCGCGGCACGTGGGCGAGATGAAAACCAAGCCCACTCAGCAAGCCATCCGTATGCTGAGTGAGCACGGCATATTTCCCGACTTCATCGTCTGTCGTGCCGAGACCGCTACGGACGAGGTGCGCAAGAAGAAAATTCAGATCGGGGCCAATGTGCCCAATGACCATATTATTTCGGCCCCGGATTCGAAAACGATTTACAATATTCCGTTGGTGTTGGAAGAAGAGGGTTTGGGCGAGAAGATCCTGCGTAAGCTGGGTTGCAAGCCGAAGAAGACACCCGATTGGTCGCATTGGCAGGAGTTGGTCAAGCACAGCAGCGAACCGAGTAAAGACGTCAAGGTGGCTATGGTCGGAAAATACGCTACCTCAGGTGACTTCCAGTTCACCGATTCCTATATCTCGGTCAATCAGTCGCTGGCGCACGCCGGTGTGGCCTGGGATACTCGGGTTGATATCACCTGGATCGACGGCCACGAGTTTGAGAGCGGCGAAAAGAAGTTGGAGGAGTTGGACGAATATGATGGGATTATCGTTCCCGGGGCCTTTGGAGGAGGAGGTGGCGAAGGGGTGGTCAAGGCCATTCGCTATGCTCGAGAACACGATATTCCCTATCTGGGTCTGTGTTATGGCCTGCAATTAGCAGTAGTCGAATACGCCCGCAATGTAGCGGGGATCGAAAAGGCGACTTCGGAGGAGTTTGACGAGGATTCCGAGTGGAAGGTGATATGCGTCCAGGCGACCCAAAAGAACGTATTGGAGGAAAAACGCTATGGTGGAAGTATGCGGTTAGGGGCCTATGCCGCCGTGCTCAAAAAGGACAGTCGGGTACTCGAACTCTACGAAGAGTCGGGACGCCTTAATGAAGACGCTCGGCGCATTGAACAGCTGATGGCTAATCCCAAGCACGCCTTCCGAGTCGGAATGGTTATGCTCGAACGTGATAAGGTCGTATTGGAACGCCATCGCCATCGTTATGAAGTCTCGGCGCGCTTCCTCGAAGTGCTTGAGGACGAGGGGTTGGTCTTTTCAGGCTATCATCGTCGGGTCGATGGGACTCGATTAATGGAATTTGTCGAATTGCCGGATCACCGCTTCTTCGTTGCGACACAGGCACATCCCGAATTCAAGTCGCGGATGGATAATCCCTCGCCCCTGTTCGCAGGCTTTGTCGGCGCCTCGCTGGCCTATCAGCAGGAGAAAGCCGGTGGCGAAGAGGGGGGGCAAGTGGCTGTCTCCTGACCTGTGGACGCTAAGTTGATTATCGGTGGCCGCGCTTTTCGTTGGGGAGCGCGGCTTTTTTGCGCTGGCTGCTGCGGAGTGGTGTTCTGGGCTTGTGGGATGGCGGCAGACCCGGAACAGATGCCCGAGGTACCAGCGGCGGATGCGGAAGCTTGGGACGCGCGTATCGAGATAGGCCGGCCCGGCCACCGCATTGAAATTCGCGCAGCCTATTCACGCGAATATTCCGAAGCGCAGCAGGTGTACGCTGAGGGTGGAGTCGAGGTTGTATTCCGCGAGGATGAAGTCACATCGACATTGACGGCGGAGCGCTTGGTTCTCGAGCACAAGCGGGATCGTTTTGGGATGGGGGGGGGAGTCGTCTTGCGGACGGGAGACAGCCTTGAAGTGCAAGCCGATACTCTGGTTTGGGAAGGCGAGGAGGAGCGGTTGCGCATTCCGGGCACATTGAGGGTCGAACTTGGCGAAGGGTGGGAACGGGGCCGAAACCTCATCAGCAACTTCGCGGTCGACGAATGGACGATGGAAAGGGTTGAAGGGCATTGGCGTGGGCACGGCGGCAAGCGGGTAGTGGTGCGGGCGCAGCGTGAGACAAGTCGTCGGGTCGCGGGGGAACGGCAGGTGGTATATGACAGCGTCACAGTGGAATACGATGGGATGCGATTGCTCGGGCCGCGGGCGATGTTCAGGCCCGAGACCAATCATTTTAGTTTTGTTGCAGGCATAAACGGGTCGGATTCGCTATTTCAGTTTTCGGCCGCGCGAGCTGATGTAGATATGGAGGCCGAGCGAATGGTGGCTCTGGGAGCGGTACGTTATAGTGAAAAATATGCTGCGTTAAGCGCCGAAGTGGTAGAGGAAGATCGGCGTCTATCAATACTGCAAGCGAAGGGGGTTCCGGCCACTTATATCCAAGGCGCGCGCTATATTGAAGCGCGCGAGTTGGATTATCGGCGCGACAAGAGGTTGTTGGCGGCGAGGGGGGCGGTGGTTTTTCGCGAGCAGGACAGGCAATTGACAGCCGCCGAACTGCGCTATGAACGGGATGCCGGAAAAGTAGGTGCGTGGCATGGCGTCGTATTGGAAGCACCCGAATTGCAGGGAAGGTTAACAGGTGATTCTCTGTTTTTTGCTCTGGAGTCGGAGGTGGGGTGGATGAGCGGAGCGCCTTTGTTGCGGTGGATCGGCGAGGATGGGGACACGTTGACCATTACGGCTACTGTCCTGCATTTCGACTTGGCCCGCAGCGAGTTGTCGGGCAACGGCAATTTTACCCTGGAAACGACGGATGTCAAACTCAATGCTGAGCGCGGCGCCTATAATACCGATGCGGCGCAGGTGATAGTGGCCGGGGGGGTAGTACTCGGCCAGCAAGGCGGTGAGCGCGATTACTCCACTCGATTGCAGGCGGACTCGATGCTCGTTGAACTTGTGGATCGGCAAGTCGAGCGGATCGCGGTGCCCGGCCGGATCTTCGCCCGGATCGAGGCTAATGGTCGCCATAATTGGATCGAGGGGCAAGGCGGGCTGGTCTTTATGGCAGCTGGGAATTTAGAGCGCGTCGAAGTCGATGCGGACGCCGATGTGACGCACCGTCATCCGCAAAAAGACGAGGTCAGCCGTTTCCACGGTAGAAAGATGACGCTTTATTTTGATACGGAGGGATTGCGTCGGGCATTGGTCAGCGGGGCGGCCAAGTTAGTTACGAGACTGCAGGAAGAAGACGGTGAAGTGGCTGTTAATGAGGTAGGCGGTGAGAAGTTGGAAATCCACTTTACCGATGGGTCGATATCCGAAGTGCGGATCGGGCCGGATATCGAGGGCAGTTATTATCCACCGGAGGAGCCATAAAGTGGCGCTAGAAATACGCGATCTAAGCAAACGGTATGGTGGCCGTATCGTCGTCGATGGGGTTAGTGTGTATGTCGATCCGGGGGAAGTGGTCGGTCTATTGGGCCCCAATGGCGCGGGAAAGAGCACGATCTTTCACAGTATGGTCGGCTTCGCGGTGCCTGAAGGAGGTCATATTCTGCTCAACGGAGTCGAGATCACCGGCTTGCCGATGTTTCGCCGTGCGCGGATGGGCATTGGCTATTTACCGCAGGAAACATCGATTTTTCGCAAGTTGAGCGTTACGCAGAATATCCGGGCAGTCTTGGAAGCGCGGGGGATGGTCAAATCGGAGATTGAGGCGCGGGCACGCGAGTTGCTCGGCGAGCTGGATCTGCTCGATCGTGCCAACCAGCGCGCCGATACCCTCTCGGGCGGCGAGACGCGGCGGGTCGAGATCGCGCGGGCGTTGGCCTGTGAGCCGAGCTATATGCTGCTTGACGAGCCTTTTGCAGGTATTGATCCGCGTACGGTCGAGGATATACAGAATATTGTCGCCGAGTTAAAATCCAAGGGTTTAGGGGTTTTGATTACCGATCACAATGTGCGCGAAACGCTTGAGATCACCGATCGCGCCTATATCATTGTTGAGGGCAAGATCCTCACGGATGGCACGGCAGACGAGTTGATCGCCGATGAGCAGGTGCGGCGGATATATCTGGGTGAGCGTTTTTCGCGTTGAAAGTGATATTTAACCGTACCTTGACTTTTTATCCCCTGCCGGCTTATTATATACGACACAAAGCAATTATCGGACCAATCTAAATAGAGTAATTAAATAATTATTTTATAAGAGCTTACTTCATGCTTCGCATCGCACAAAGCCTCAGCTTGCAGCAAAAGATGGCGCCTCAGCTCATCCAGTCGCTACAGCTATTGCAGATGTCGACGTTGCAACTGGAGCTGGAGATCAAGCAGCAACTTGAGCTCAATCCGCTGCTCGAAGAGTCGATGGAGCAGCTCGAAGAGCAGGAAGACGAGAAACCCGATAAGGAAGAAGAGGGGATCAAGGAAGAGCAAGAGCTGCCACAGGATGTTGAAGAGATCGATTGGGACAAGGTGCTCGATGACCAATTCGACACTGGTTCTTATAATAGCGAGCGCACTGAATACGATCCCAACTGGGAAGTCGATCGCGAGCCGCAAGAAAACCGCATAACCACCATTCCCCCCTTAGTCGACCAACTTTATGAGCAGCTCGCACTCAGCGATTTATCGCTCGAGGACTGGGAGGTCGCCGAATATATCATCGGCAATCTTGACGAACGGGGTTATATGGGGTTTTCGCTCGAAGAGCTGGCCGGTGATCTCGAGATTGAGCCCGAAGAGGTCGAAAGAGTCCTGCGGGTGATCCAGACTTTTGATCCGCCCGGCGTCGGCGCACGCGATTTGCGCGAGTGTCTGATGATTCAGCTGGCCCTGCACGAGGATCCGCTCAGCGTAATTGCCCTGCAGGTGGTGCGCAACCACATGGAGGATCTGACCCGGCGTCGCCTCACGCGCATTACCCGGGCTTTGGGGATCTCCAACGAGGTGCTGAAAGAAGTGCTGGGGGTGATCGAGTTGTTGCAGCCGAATCCGGGTACGCCTTCGAGTAGCGATTATAACGGTTTGTTGACCATGGATACCGAGGTTTCTTATATCACGCCGGATCTGATCGTCGAACAGGGTGGCGATGATTGGATCGTGTCGTTGGCTGATGGTTCGATGCCTTCTTTGAAGATTAATTCGACTTATACCGAGTTGTTGAAAACTCCGCGTAGCAATGGCAAGTCAGAGGTCAAGGAATACGTGTCGAGCAAGCTCAACGACGCGCGCTGGCTGATCAACGCGATACAGCAGCGCCGCACCACGATGCTCAAAGTGGCCAATTATCTCGTCACGGCCCAGATGCCCTTTTTCGAAGAAGGGCCGACGCACCTGAAGCCGATGGTCTTACAAGACGTGGCCGACGCGGTCGAGATGCACGTTTCGACGATCAGTCGAGTCAGTAATGGCAAATACATGCAGACGCCGCACGGCGTTTTTGAGCTGAAGTATTTCTTTGACGGCAAGGTCTCCACCGACGAGGGCGAGGCTGTGTCGGCGCGCTCGGTGAAGGAGAAGATCATGCGCATGGTCTCCAACGAGAACAAAGCCAAGCCGCTGTCGGATCAGGAGATCGCCGATGATTTGGGTGAGGATGGGCTAAAGGTCGCGCGGCGGACGGTGGCCAAATATCGCGACCAGTTGCAAATCCCTTCGCAGCGGTATCGCAAAGAGTTGTAAGCTGCAGAAGACTGTATTAATTGATGGCCGCCGGCGACTTCTTGAGTTTTGCGGTATTTTTGTGCGCTCTAAGGAAGAGTTTTGAGAAAATAAGCAAAGTGCCTGCTTTGTGCTGTATGAAGTGGATTTTATACTTACTGAGGTTAACGGCTTTCTGAACAAAAACCTTTAGCGCAATCGCCCCTCGTCATCAAATTCCATCGCCACCGCTTCACCCACCGGCTCGATATCCGGATGGTCTGCAAATTCCGCTAAAAGTGTCTCCGAGATCTGGATTTCGCCGATGTCGAGCGTGTTCTTGATACGCACGGCGCGCGCCTTTTCGGTTTTTTCTAAAGGCAGTACGCTGAGCGCGGCTTCAATAGCCTCGCGGTCGGATTCCATCACCACCGGCACATAGGCGCGGTTTAAGAAGGTCGTGGTGAAGACATTGGCATAGGTCGCCTGGAAGTCGATGCCCTCTTGTAGGCGGCGGGTGATGATATCTGCTAAGCCGACGCCATTGGCGTTGCCGTGCGTCTCTTCGGTTAGGCCGAGTATCGCGATACGCGCGACGCCGGGGCTGGTCGGCTCTTTGACGCCGGGCAACCACATGCGGCCGACGACATTGGTGTCCATGCCGGTGCCTGAGATATTCTTGCCGATCTCTTCAATGATTAACAGGTCGATACCCTGGACCAAAATGCGCGGCATAGCGGTGCGGGCCTCTTCTAGAAGTTGAGGCTCACGGCTTTGGAATTGTCCGGGTTTGAGCGCTTCGACGCGCATGGTTTTTTCGTAGGCGTTTTCGACGATCGCCACGCCCATTAGGATCGGGGCCTTATCGAGGATGCATTTGCCCCAGGCGGGAATGAGGCGGGCGAGGCTTTCGGCGCCGCCGGCGTGCGCAATGGTCGCGCCCTTGTGGCTGCCCAGGCCAATGGTCATCATCTTCATCAGCCCGCTCTCGAAGACGCCTCGAAAGGAAGTGTGCGGTTTGATGCGGTTGATCAGCACTACGCCGTCGGCCTCGGTGGCGAGGCGGTTAAGCAGTACGGGAGTGCCGTCATTGAGCTGGCCGACTTCGACGACATCCATTGTGGCTTCGACTGGGCAGCCCATGTTCTCTTCATCGATATCATAGCCGACGAGCACCTGCTTTTGTCCCTCGGCGGTCGCGCCGCCGTGGCTGCCCATCGCCGGCAACAGGAAGGGCTCGCCGCCAGCTTCTTTGATGCAGTCGACGACGGTGCGGGTGATCAGTGGGATATTGGCGATGCCGCGGCTGCCGGAGGAGACGGCGATGCGCGCGCCGGGGCGAATCGACTCGACTAGGCCGGCGGTGGCTAATTGACGACGGACTTCACCAGCGACATCGTCGAGAGCGGTGTTGGCAAAGCGCTGTTTGACGGTGGCCATTTTGGGCAGTTGCATGCGTGTGTATCCCGCTATTGGGTTGGCGCGGTGGGGTGATATTCAGGTGACATTAAACGTCAGCAACCATTAAGACTGCTTCTGATTGCGCTTGATTGGGTTATTGCGCTGTATCGTTGTTGTTTCAGGCCCCGCCGGTCAGGGCTTCGCGCAGACGGTAGGCGCGTTCGCGGATAGGTTTTGAGGGTTTGGGCACTGGTTCAGTTGCTTTGGCGATTTTCCAGATGAAGACAACGGGGCCTTCTTCGGAAAAGTGCTGGTCGAGCTTGGCGTCAAAGTCGGCGTCGTTATCGATGGTGTAGACGCGTTCGAGCCCGGCGCCGCGGCAGAGTTGCTCATGGTCGATCAGGCCGGCGCCGGGTACCGGCTGGCTACCGGTGACTTCGTAGGTACCGTTTTCGGTGATGACCAGGGTGAAGTTAGCCGCCGGGCGCTGGGCCATGGTGACGAGCACGCCCAAGGACATCAGGGTGCTGCCGTCGCCGTTGATGCAGAGGACCCTTCGTTCGGGTTGTGCGATCGCCAGGCCGAGCGCGAAATCGGCGGCGTGGCCCATAGCGCTTTCGACGTGCGCGAAATCTAAGGGGCCGTCAGAATGTGTGGCCCAGGGCATTGCGACGCTCATGGTGGTGACTACGAGCTCGTCGGTGCGTTTGTCGGCCAGTTTTTCGAGACAGCTGTATTTATCGAGCATCTTAGGTGGTCTCCGGGACAATCAGCACGGCGGTGGGCAGCGAGATCTCGGCGGCTTTTTTGAAGGCCTGGTCGATCTGGCCGATATCGTCGTCGCTATGCATGGCGGTGTAGGGGATATTCCAAGCCTTGAGGGTCGGCTCGAAGAAGGTAGCGGCGGTGTCGACGCGCGTTGCGCCGGGTCCCATGGTTTTGTAGCCGCGGTAGCCGATTAGCGACACCAAAGGGATCCCCATATTGTAGGCCGTGCCACGGAAGGCGTCGCCTGCTTCGAAGAAGCCGGTGTTTTGGATCAGCACCAGTGGGTTGGCGCCGCCTAAGTATAACCCCGAAGCTATACCGTAGGCTTCACCCTCTCTGCTGGTGGGCACGACCTCAATTTTGTCATGGGCCCACAGTTGCTCGTAGAGGGTGCGCGAACCATTGTCGGGCACCCCTACGACATGCGTGATCCCTTGGATTTCAAGTGCGGCGATGATTTTGTTGGCCTGTAGCATGATCTAATCGGCGAAGATCGCGCGGGTGGAGATGCCGCTCGCGTGACCTTCCTGTTGAATGCCGCCGATAAACTGTGCGGTGCGACCCGCGGGTTTAGTGTCGGAGTAGTAGGCGCTGAAGGACTTGTTGAAGGAGCCGATCGAAGCGCGGTTGGCGGCCGAGTCGTCACCGGCGGTGATATAGGCGTTGTTGAAGACGCCGTTTTCAATGAGGCCGGTGCCGCCGGCTTCCTTGATGCGGGCATCGAGCAGGCCAAGCTGCGTGCTCGCGTCAGTGCCGCTGACGGCCGAGACCTGCACTTCGCGCACGCCGTGGTGGCTAAAACCTGTCCAGGTCGAGAAGCCGTTTTCGAGCTGGCCTGAGCGGTGGATTTCGACGTTGCCGGAAACGACTCGCGGCTGCGGCTCAATGATACTGTCGAGGTTTGGAATGCGCGAAACGGGATAGATCAGCCCGGCGGGCCGGTCGTCGCCGTAGTAGGCTTCAAAGGCCTGGCGGGTAGCTTCGATGCGTTGCCAGGTTTTGGCCGGATCGTCATCGACGGCGACGAGTATTTCCATAAAGACCGTCTGCTTCTTGAAATCTACGCCTTCCTCGGCGAAGGGTTTGGCGTATTGTTTTTCGAGGATGAAGTCCATTTCCTCGATCAGATCGTCACCCAAGGTCGTGACCATCTCACCGTCGGCGCCCTTGTGCATCACGGAGGCACCGGAGGGCTGGTGGTCGACCCAGGTGCCGTAGTTTATTTTGCCGCCGCCTATTTCGACGTTTTCACCGGCGGCGGCTTTGATCTGGATTTCGAAGAGGGCGGCCGGATCGGGGAAACCCTCTTGGTGGGTGAAGCGGGCCATGCGGTTGGAGCGGATCGGACCGCCGGTGACGGCATTGATCATGGCCCCATAGCAGGCGTTAAAGTCGTTTTTGAACTGGTCGCATTCGTCGCGGTCGGCGGAGGGAGTGGTCCACAGCACGTCGGTTTTGAAGACATCCGACCAATGGACGCCGCAGATCTTCAGGCCCTTGTTGAGATTTTCGATGGTGCCGAACCACTCGGAGCCGATGTCGTTGGCGTATTGCGTGCCGACATTGCCGGACGGCTCGACTAAGCGCACGACATCGCCGTTGTCGTCGTTGATGATCACTTCGGTCGGGTTGGAGAAGATGGCGATGGGATTGTGCCGGACGATATTGACTTGGGCCATGGGATCCTCTTGCATCGGTGTTTTGTGGATGGCGGCAACGCCTTATATTCGGAATTCTGATAAAATACGCAGTCCGCTTATTACAGACAATAGGGGGGAGGATGTCGACTTGTGCCGTGTTATTTGTTAAGGATCCGCAACCTGGCAAGGTTAAAACGAGATTGCAAAGCCATTTGAGCCCCGAGCAAGCCGCCGGTCTTTACCGCGCTTTTGTGCTAGACAGCGCTGCGGTATTGCATGCGTCTGGAGCTGATGTCAAAGCCGTGGCCTATGCGCCGGCTGACGCTGAATTCGCGTTGCGCGACCTATTGGCTTCGGTTGGAGATTTTGAGTTTGTGCCGCAGCCTGATACTGACCTCGGCCGGCGGATGGAGCAATTAATGCAATGGGCTTTTGCTCGAGGCGCCGAAAGAGTAGTGCTCATTGGATCGGATAGTCCGAGCCTGCCGCCGGAATATATCGACGAGGGTTTGGCGTTATTGCGTGAAAAAGAGGTGGTATTGGGGCCGAGCACCGACGGTGGCTACTGTCTAGTCGGTCGGCGCCCGGGGAATAGCCGGATCTTTGCCGATGTGGAATGGAGCAGCGGTGCGGTGTTGCAGCAGACCATCGAGCGGCTGGGCGAGCAGACCTTGGGTTTGTTACCGCCTTGGTATGATGTGGATACGCCTTGTGAAGCTGGATGGCTCAAAGTGCACCTTGAGGCTCTGGCGCGTGCCGGTAGTTCGCAAGGATACCATAGCATGGCGATACTGCGCGAATTGTCGTTGCCGTCGCCTTCCTAACGATCCGGTCTCAGCCGCGAGTACGGCGGCCAGGTTTTGCCGGGCGACGGCGGAGTTGGGGGCGATGGCCAGGGCTTGGCGGAATTGCTCTATGGCCCGGGCGTTATCGCCAAAAGCTAGACGGGCCAGGCCGAGATTGTAATGTGCGTGAAAGTCGTCGGACGCGATGGCGATGGTCCGGCGATAGTGTTCGATCGCCTTATGCCGAGATTGTTATGGGCCTCAAAAAAGTCCTGGCTTGGATTCAATCGCGAGCAGGTAATGGTCGATGGCTTTGTCGAAATCTTTGCGCCGGGTTAAGACGATCGCCAGGTTGTTGTGGGCATCGGTGTGGTTGGGGCGACGAGCAGGCGCATGGGTTATACATCTCCGATTGAGGGGGAAGAGCGTCTTATATGGCCTCCCTCTTTCCGGTTATCGACAAGGGGTGGGGCGCTGCTTGCGTTTGGCGCAGTGAGATCACCTTGCGGCAATATGGTCATTGTTCCGAATCGCCTCTTTTGAACAATCGTTCCCATTCGTCTAGTTCGTCGGTGGTCAAGGGTTTAGCGGAGCCCTGATTGCTCGCTTGCCCGTGGTTGGGGGGCGGGGATGGGCGCATCGAGCTCGTGGAGGAAATCTTCCGAACGGGTTGAGCGAATCTTGTGGCGTTCGGCATAGCGGCGGATTTCGCGATCCGAACTGATGACCCTGAGCCATTTGGCCCCGTGTTTGTCTTGGGCCGCGCGCATGATCAGGTCGTCGGCCGTTTCGGGCGCGTGTGAAAATGATGATTCGTATCGGCTTCGTCGCGGCAACTCGTTGGTCCCGTCGCCGTCGTAGTAGAGCGTTATGGTGTTTTGTGTATGATGTTGGTAGGCGTCGATTGCCCTGTGCAGACCTACACGGGCCTGTTCGAGGCGATGGAAGAATTGGCTCGATTTGATCAGGTTATAGCCGTCGATGAGTAGATGTTCTCGCTGGGAGCTCATCGGGTGCAGACCACTTAGTCGCGGAGCTGGATGCCCCGGGCATTGAGCTGGTAGGAAACGACGCTGCTCTTGGCGAAGGCCGCGTCCTTGCGCAGCTTGTTGAGCCTTTCGCACAACGCGGCGCGTTGGCCTTCAACGGTGATCAGCAGGGCGAAGCCGCCTCCGCCGGCGCCAGTGATCAGTCCGCCCTCGGTCAGATCGCTTATCTGGGGGTTTTGAAAGAGATATTGCAGCGCTTCGTTAGTGGCATCGGGGTCCAGGACGCAGCGCAACTGCCAGTAGAAATCGGCTAGTTTCCCGAGTTCGGAATAGTCACCCGCGCACAAGGCTGCGACCATTTGGTCGTGGATCGCAAGGGACTCGCGGATGGCCGTGTAACGCTTGCGGTCTCTGGACAGGTAGGCATCGAGTACGATATTGAGCCCTCGAGTAGCCGCGCGCGACATGCCGGTGTCGAAAAGCACCACCCGCTCGGTAAACTGGGTCTCGTCGACTTCGGTGAGAAATTTTCGTTCGGGCGAAGGCAGGCCGTTGGTTGGCGGGGCGTAGAAGTTCTTGATCGCCGAAGGGCCTCCGCTGGCCCCGCGCGCGTCCTGCCAACCGCTATTGAGCCCGAGACTCTGCTCGAGCAGTAGGCTGTGGTCGTAGAGACCCGGATATTCAGTCTCGGTTGCGGCGTAGGGATGGCCGGAGAGGCGGTAGAGCATTTTGAGGATTGCCGCAGAAAGGATGCTGCTGGTTCCGAGCCCGGACCCCTGTAAGACGTTGCTGCTTGTCGTGAGTTCAAGACCGCCACCGCTGGTAAAGGCAGCGATGTCCTTGATGATGTCCTGTGAGCCTGGGCGAATGACGCCGCTGTGCACTAGGCATTGTTTGACCAGCCGCAGCGCTTCGTCGCCGCTGCGGCGGTAGGCGAAAAATAACCCGCTCATCGTCGCCGCGTCGCCGCGTTTGCTGGCCTCGAAGTCGGCTTTGAAATCCATCGAGAGAGAGCGCAGAATCAGCTTGGGTTCAGCGAGCCGCCGGGCCGTGATCTTGAGTGGCGGGTTGGCTTCTTTTTCCCCTTCTCGCTGCAGGTCGATCGCGACATTTAGCGTCTTGCCGCCTTGTTCCTTGCTGCGCAGGTGGTTATCCGAGGCGTTGGCGCTGGAGATACCGAGACGCAAGGGCGCTTCGATGCACAATACGTTCTCGTAGTTGGATTCGAGCATCTGCGGTGCTTCTTCGCGTGTTTCGCTAATGGGGGTCAGGCTACGGCGCAGGTCGATGCTCTGCAATTGGTTGATCCGGATCTCGTATGCCTCGGCTAGTTCGTCGACTTTATTGTCTTCTTTGAGCTTGCCGATTTTGTCGCCGTCGATACAGCAGGGCGGAGGCGAGCGCCGCCGCCAGGCTTTGGGGTCAGAGGCGAGGGCCTGGTATATGTCGACCATGAAGCGGGCAACGCGCATGCCCCGCAGACAGCGGACCGAATCCACACATTTTTCCAGATAGCTATTGAGCCTTTTGAGCATCTGGAAAAGCACTTTGGGAGATTCGGGGGGCAGAAGCCGTAAAAGCTCGCGGTGATCGAGATCCGTGAGGTCCTCGACCAGTTCGACGGCCAGTCGCGGGAACTCCTTCTCGACCGCGTCGCCGAATAGTTTGGCCCATTCTTGAGGTGTCGTTGAGGAGAGCAGGTGGTCTACGGCAATAGGGGTTTCGAGCCGTAATAAAAGCGCTTGGTTAAATAGCAGGTGGCGCAAGAAGAGGCGTTTTTCCTCGTTATTGCCCTTGCCTGATCGGGCGGCACTGAGGATGCCGTCGATAAGCGACTGTACCTCGTGCAAATCGGCTGCCAGTTCTAGGCGTTTGAGGAATTTTTTCATAATACACAAGGTTGTTGGGCGAGAGTCGGTATTCAGGCGGTTTGTTGGAGAAAGGCAATTGAGGTGCTTTTGATCTTGGGGGACGTCAGATAGCAGAGTTTGAAGAAGGTTTTGAAATCGACGAGTTGCCAGAGGTATTCGGGCAGGGAGGGGAACTTGTTGAGCGAGTCGAGGCGTTGGTCAACAAGTTGTGACCGTTCTTCGGGGGACATCGATTCGAAGTCTCCGCTAGCAGCGACGCCGGACAGCACATAATCCTGGACGATGGGTTCGAAGAATTCGCCGGTGGCTTTATTGGCCATGGCCATCGGATTGCCTGCCAAATCCGGCCCGATTAGGATCATTTTGACCGAATAGAGGTGTTTGCGCAAAGCCAGCGCGATCTCCGAGCTTTCGTTACAGACCGCGTTTTGGATGCGGTCCTCCGGATTTAGCATGTTGTTCTCGGTGCGGAGTTGTTGTAACAGGGCGACTAGATGGGGTGGGGGTTGGATCTTATCGCCGATGACAATCAGCGGATTGCCGCCGTCCTGTCCAGTGTCGTCGGCCAACTATCATCCTCCAGAATGGGGCATCTCCGGGTATGGACACCGAGAAAACATGTTGAGAACTAACAAAGTAGGTGCCGGTTACGAATAAATCAAATACGCCAGCATATAACAACGAATAAAAAGCCGGAGCCTGTAAAACAGGCCCCGGCCGGGTTTGACAATGGGGGTAAAAGTGGATCTGGGGGGTTAAGCCATGGCGGCCACCAAGACTTTTTCCTCTTGGTGGTCGAGGCTCTCGTCAGATTCTTTGAAAGCTTTCATTGCGCCGTATTCGTGCAGTTTATTGCGCAGCGTGCGGGTGCTGATGCCCAGCATGCTCGCCGCTTCAGTGCGGTTGCCCTTGCAAGATTCGAGGGTTTTCATGATCAGACGGCGTTCCATCTCGTGTACGGTCATGCCGACGTGGATCCCGCCGTCGTCGCGACCCTGGGGCCCCGAGGTAAGCCGTTGCGGATAGTCGTTCGGCGTCAGGGCGTCGCCCTGGGCGACGACGACGGCGCGCTCGGTGTAATTCTCCAGTTCGCGGATATTGCCGGGCCAGTCGTACTGCATCAGCGTGTCGAGGGTGTCGTCCGCGACGCCGGTGATAGACTTGCCGTTTTCGTCATTGTATTTGGCGACAAAGTTCTGCACTAGGGCGGGTATGTCCTCCTTGCGTTCGCGCAGGGGGGGCAGGCCCATCTCGATAACGTTGAGGCGGTAGTATAGATCCTCGCGAAAATTGCCGGCCTCGACCTCTTTCTGCAGTTCGCGGTTGGTCGTGGCGACGATGCGCACGTCGACCTTGATCGTCTGGGTCGAGCCGATGCGCTCAAATTCTCGCTCTTGCAGGACGCGTAGCAGTTTGGCCTGCAGGCCGGGATCAATTTCGCTGATCTCGTCGAGCAGCAAGGTGCCGCCGTCGGCCATTTCGAAACGGCCGCGGGTCTGCTTGATGGCACCGGTGAAGGCGCCTTTCTCATGACCGAAGAGCTCGCTCTCCATTAGGTCTTTGGGCAGTGCGGCGCAGTTGAGGCGGATAAATGGGGCGGTGCGCCGGGCGCTATTGTAGTGCAAGGCGCGGGCGACCAACTCTTTGCCGGTGCCGCTCTCGCCCGTGACCAGCACGGTGGCGCGGCTGTCGGCGACGGTGTCGATCAGGTCAAAGACCTGTTCCATGTTGTGCGCCTTACCGATCATATTGTTGAAGCTGTATTTGTCCTGTAACTCGGAGTGCAGTCGTTTGATCTCGCGTTTGTGGCCCTGGGATTCGAGTGCCCGCTCGACGATTAGTTCGATCTCGGAGGGGTTGGCCGAACCCTTCTGTATATAGTCGTAAGCGCCTTTTTGCATTGCCTCGACGGCGTTATCGACCGAACCAAAGGCGGTCATCATGATGATGTGTACGTCTGGGTATTTGCCGTGTGCGGTCTCCAAAAGTTCGATGCCGTCCATGCCGGGCATTTTGATATCGGAGAGGATGAGATCGTAATCGGATTCGCCCAGTTTGACTAGTGCGCCCTTGCCGTCGGAGGCGGTGTCGACGTCGTAGCCCTTGCGGCGGAGGATTTCTTCGGTGGATTCGCGTACGTAGGAATCGTCATCCACTACTAGTATGTGTTTGCTGGTTGCCATGTGGTTTTCCTCTTGGTTATTGGGGCAGTGAGATTGAGAATTGTGTGCCGCGCCCGGGCTCGCTGTCCACTAGGATCTGGCCGTTATGGGCGTCGATAATTTTTTTGGAGGTCACCAAGCCCAGCCCGGTGCCGTCCTCCTTGGTCGTGAAAAAGGGAGTGAAGAGTTTTTCGCGCACCTCGTCGTTCATGCCGACGCCGGTATCGCTGATGGTCAATACGCCGAGTTCTCCTTCGGTGCGAAGGCCGACTTCGATTGCTCCGCCTTCCGGCATTGCCTGCATCGCGTTCTGTAAAAGGTTGAGAATAACCTGTTGCAACTGTTCGGGGTCGATGCGGCAGATCAGGTCGCCGTCAGGGAAGCGGCGTTCGATGTGGATATCCTCGCGCGAACGCTCGATATCGATGGCGAAGAAAGCTGTCGTTTCCTCTACTAGCTCGACGAAGTTGACCGGGTGAACATTTAGGCGCAGGGGCCGGGTGTAGTTGAGTAAGCTGACAACGATGCGATTGAGCCGGCCGACGCCTTCGGTGATTTTTTGCACTAGGCGGCGGTTGGGATCATCGGAGTCGAGGTCGCGTTCTAGCATGCCGGCGTATCCGGCGATCCCGCCCAGGGGATTGCGGATCTCGTGGGCGACGGTGGCGGCCATCTCGCCTAGGGCCGCCAAGGTTCGCACGCGTTGTACTTCGGCTTCGAGGCGTTTGACTTCGGTCAGATCGTTGAAGACTTCGAGGGCGCCTAAAACCGTGCCGGCCTCATCGCGGACCAGCGAGGTGCTGAAGCCCAGGGGGATGGTGCACCCGTTCCCCTGTCGCAACTCCTTCTCGCGGCTGGATAGGCGTTCGCCCGTGTCCAGCGTGTGCAGCACGCTCAGTTCGCGGCCGGCGTTTAGGCCGATGATTTCCGCATAGGGCTGGCCGAGGACTTTTTGCTGCTCAAAGCCCGTGATGTCTTCGGCTTCCTGGTTGAAAAAGGTGATTGCGCCGTTGAGATCGACGACCAGGACGCCGCCGCTGAGGCTCTCTAATATATTGTTTAGGTAATTGGAGACCCGGTCCTTTTCCTCAAGGCTTTGTTGCAGGTGGACATTGGTCTCTTCGAGCTTGAGCGTAAGGGACTCGAATTTGGCGGCCAGCTCTTCGTAGGCCTCGCGATAGCGTCGGGTAGTTTCCTGAAAGAGGATATAGGAGTCGGTAAAATCTTCGAGTTGGGCATCGGATTTGCCCAGCTGGAGGGGGGATGTCTGGTTCGACGAATTCATAGCGATGGCCTCAGATCCGGTTGCTTTCGGTGGGAGCCGGGCGGTTTTGATGCGCGCGGCTTCCCGCATTGTAACGATAGGATCGGGGCGTATTGAGGCGAACACCCTTGGAGCCGAGCTGTGCGTGGTTTTGCTCTTCTAATTGAAGCAGCACGCGCATCCGTGCAAGCAGTTGTTCGCGCTCGGCAGAATCGACTTTTTCGCCGCGGCTCGCCAAATTGCGGATGCCCCCGCGAAGGTGGCCGACCAGTTCGGCTGATTCTTCAAGCAGGGGCTGTAACTGTGGGCCCGAGACGCCGCGTCGCAAGTGGTGTCCTAGGTCTTGGGCCAGTTCGATGCTCTGCTCGCAGACTTGGCGCAATTCCTGCCAAGGGATGTCTGCTTCGCTTATCTCCCCCATTTTTTCCATTGCTTTTGCCATTTGCTTTGAGTGTCTGAGTAAAGAGTAGCAAAATGGGTGCCTCACATTCAAAAAGCGGGAATATTACTCCTCTGCGAGAGCGAAAAAAGGAAAAAACAACCTGATTAATGGGGGAACAGCTTTTATTTCAGGACGAACTAGTCGAGCACAATCGGGCGTCCGTTGGTGCCTTGATCCATAAAAGGCGGAAATCATTTCCAAGCCAAAAGGGAAATAATTTCTCAAATATAGCCCAGTGGGCTGGGCTATAGCAAGCGGTTATGGAGCATAGCGGCTGGCTACTGGAGGTCGTTTAGCCAATGTTCGAGAATGAGAAGAAGATCGTTTGCGGTTGGAGGACCAGCTAATTTTTGCTGGCGCTTTTGCAGTGGGTCGGGGCGCTTCGGCAATATAATCGGGTTGTGCTGTGAGCAGGCTACTGTCAGTTTCAGCGGATTTTTGGCATTGTCGTGCCGAGCGCAAACCCTGAATGCCCCCAATCGCACCAATTACCCCGAGAATGCCGACGCCGGCGCTGAGTCCGGCCATATAGAGGAAAAAGCTGCTTTCGCTGAGTAAAATGCTGATGCTAAGTAGGCCAGCGAGAAAAAAGGCTAGCGACAGTCCGATGCTGCAATAGGCTTGCCAGAAATGCCGGTTTTGCGATTGTAGCTGATCGTCTGAGCGCACCACGAGTGGTAGTGCTTCACCGTGGGTCTTGCTTTGTAGCAGGGAGCCGAGTTGACTTGCGGTACGCTGGTAGCCTTCGGCCAAACCCATAAGCCCAGTGGCGGCCATGGCGGTGCCCACGATCAAACCCGCGCCGCTTTGCATGATATAGCGCAGCGAGGCCAAATGCTCTGGGTGGATACCTAAAGTGAGAGCAACTTGAGAGCCGGCGACGACAAGGGCACCGAAAGCAAAGAGAAAAACAAAACGCGGCAAGGGGGACTCCGAAAAAATAAACGAGAAATACGGGCTAGTTCACTCGCTTATTTTGCAAGATTCATGCCATACTTTAATTCGCCGGCTTTAATCGCAAAAGAAAGGTGGTTGCTCGCCGGTGGTAGCGGGCAGATATAAGCCGTATTATAATCACAGTATGGATTGTAAGAATTATTAAAATCAATAAGATACAGTCCATTTGCTTCTTTGATCAGACGCGCGTAGCGACCGCCGCCATAGGTCGTATCGCCATTGGTTAAATCCTTAAAGAAAACCTCGGTTTCGCCGGTTTCGAGGCTGCGATAGACCTCCAGCCAGAAGTCTTTTCCATCCAAGGCGGAAACAAAGCGTCCATAGCGTTCTAAAGGGGTTGTCGTAGTGCCATCGGTATTGGGCACATCGACCTGGCGCTGTCGTCCATAGATATGTAACTCGCCTTGCAGGCGATGGCTGAGATCGACGGGATAATAATCGAGCCCTGGGAATTGCTCGCGGTGTTCAGGCAAGAGCGGCGATTCCGGATTGGTTTTGAGCAGGCTGTCTTTAGCTGCGCGCAATTCTTCAATCTGGATGCGCAGGGCGTCGTTGGTAGTGGCGGATAATACGGTGGCGAATAAGCAGCAGGCAATGGCGTAGAGCATGGTCGTTCCATTGGGGTGATGGGCGTTTAAGTCGATTTTTTAAAAAGTACTGTGTTCCGAGTTTAAGGTCCAATATTTAAATATTAAATATAAGGAGAGACGAGATGGAGCGGAAACTTAGTCTTGAGGAATGCGGCAGTGCGGCGGGCATTCAGGTGATAATTGATGAGGTGGGAAAAGCTGTGGGGGGAGTCGTGTTGCCCGCGATGGAATTGGTGTTGGATCGCGGGTCGAGTTGTGCGGGCAGGGGGAGCAGGCGGTGTTGGTGAAGGGGTCGGGCAAGGTTTATCCACTTTCGGGCTATCACAACTACGGGATGTGCGATGTGCCGCTTGTTGCTGCGGAGGGGTTGGAAGTCGGTATGACGGTGTCGGTGCACGATGGTCGATCGCATAGCGGGTTTATGGAGACCTTTGCGACGATCACCTGGATCGACGGGGATTGGGTAGGGTTGGATCACGGGATCGAGATGGATTACTGCGCCGATAAGGAGCCTTGTCTGACCACGGTCTATCCGCTGGTGTTTGCGCATTATATCCAGGATGCGGCGGTGCGGAATATGCGATTAGAGGGGAATCGAGCCGCCAACGAGAAGGCGATGGGCGGGTGTCGGGGCGGC
>Ga0315339_1001267_pt1 | contig 23505 bp, 20 predicted proteins | sample ASW17metaG_FD_204514 | JGI IMG/M metagenome (GOLD analysis project Ga0315339, IMG submission 204514) | Ammonia-oxidizing marine archaeal communities from Pacific Ocean, United States - ASW #17 | ecosystem: Environmental > Aquatic > Marine > Oceanic | place: USA: California | collected 2016-12-05
TCTTTCTTGGAGCCAACCGGATAGGTCGCTGGATCATTCACGACCAGGATGCCCACGGCACCTTCTCTGAAAGCCGCGTTGATCTTCGAAGTGAAGTTGATCTTCCGGCGCGCGGCACCGTTCGCGTCCAGGTAGCGCGCCCCGGGACGCGCCCCGTCATCGGAGGCTCTCTCCGCACCCACTCTCAATGACGAGCCCGGCCCCCCACGCAAGACGACCACGATCTTCCCCTCCACATCGAGGCCCGCGTAGTCGTCGTAACCCCCGTCAGGGTCGCGGATTCCGTAGCCCGCGAAGACGAGTCCAGCCGTAGCCTGACTCGTCGCAGTGGACGCAAAGGGCATCCACTCCGACTTCAGTTCGAGTTCGGTGGTCCCCAGCACGAGCGCGTTGTCTGCCCCCAACGCACGAGCGCCCGTCGCCTCGAAGTGCTGGAGGTAGCCGTCGTCTCCCAGGGGCTGAAGGCCCGCGGCCTCGAAATGTTCCGCGATGTAATCAGCTGCCGCTTCAAGCCCTTCGCTCCCGGTTCCCCGACCACCTCGTGCGTCATCTGCGAGCCAGACCACGTGCTCTTCGAACCGCTGGTCCGAGGCACTCAGCGCCGGTCGCGCTGAGACGCACGCAAGGCTCGTGGCACCCAGCAAGGCGATCGAGAGGAACGAAGAGACGCTCATGAAAAGTGTCCGTCCAGAGGGCTCGGAATGAGAGGCCCCTCGGCGAGGAGCCGAGGCATACTTATCCCTACGAAGGCCGAACCCCCTAGGTTAGAGATTTGGCGCGGGATCGCGACAGGCCGCCACTGCCTCCGGAAGCGCCTCGAGCAGGCGCTCCACATCGTGCCCCGAGGAGTAGAGGGCCACACTGGCCCGCAACGTGGGCCCCTGGCCCATGCGACGCAGGAGCGGCTCGGCGCAGTGCCAACCGGCTCGGACCGCCACCCCGGAGAGGTCGAGAAGGGTTGCTGCCACATGGGGGTCCCCTCCGGGAATCGCCAGGGACACCGCGCCCGACCGGTCCTCGGCTTCGGGCGGACCCACCAGTAGGAGTCCCTCGATCCCTTTCAGCCCTTCGAGCAGCAGACCCAGCAAATCCAGTTCATGGGCCCGAACCGACGCCAGACCGACCGAGTCCAGGAGATCCAGCGCGGGAGGAAAGGCCACGACAGGTGCGACGGCGGGAGTGCCGGCTTCGAATCGCCACGGCGGCGCACGCCAGTTGGCGCTTTGCTGGCTCACGCCATCCACCATCTCGCCCCCATAAGACACCGGGTCCATCTCGGCCAATCGCTGCGCTCGACCGCGCAGCACACCGACTCCCATGGGCCCGTACATCTTGTGCGCCGAGAGCGCCAAGAAATCGGCGGCACGACTCCCCGCATCCAGCGGCAGGTGGCCCGCAGACTGGGTCACATCGACCAGGACCGCCATGCCCCGAGACTGTGCCTGCTCCACAAGGGCTGCTGTGTCGACGATCGTTCCAAGGGCATTGGAGACCCGGGTGGTGGCAAGAAAACAAGCGCGCTCAGGAAACTCGAAAGGCTCCTGAAGTCGTCCACTCTCATCGACCGGCAAGACGCAAAGCCGGGCGCCTGTGCGCCGGCAAACCTGCTGCCAGGGAACCAGGTTGCTGTGATGCTCAAGAGCCGTGACAACCACGACGTCCTCTGCATTCAGCCGCGGCTCCAACCACCCTCGCGCCACGAGATTGATCGCGTCGGTGGCATTGCGCGTGAAGACGACCTCCTCGGCCTCTGAGTCCAAGAACCGGGCCACACGTTGCCGAGCGGCCTCGTAGGCCCCCGTGGCTGCCATGCCCAGGCGGTGATTCGCCCGGTGCACATTGGCGTTGGACTCCTTGTAGAAACGGCTGGCTGCATCCAGCACCGCTTGTGGGCGATGCGTCGTCGCCGCGTTGTCGAGGGGGGCGAGATCCCCCTCGGCCAGCGCCGGAAACAGGGCCCGCAGTCTGGCAACCTCCTCAGCGCGCACATTCATCGGCAAGCGTTATGACAACCGAGTGCCGACAATGGCCGACACCTTGCGACCGTCACACCGCCCGGAGGTCCGGGCCATGACTTCTTTGATGACGCCACCCATCTCTTTCTTGCTGGTGGCCCCTGTCTCAACAATGACCGTGTCCACGATCACTTCGAGCTCGGCCTCCGACATCTCAGCAGGCATGTACTTTCGTAGCACCTCGATCTGGAAACGTTCTTTCTGCTCCAGGTCTTCTCGGGCTGCCTCTCGATACATGTCAGCCGACTCTGTCCGAGTCTTGACGCCCTTCCGAAGCACCTTGATGAAGGTGTCATCTTCGACGCCCGTGCGAGCGAGGCCATCATTGATGGCCACATTCTTTGCATCGGACATCAGCATCCGAAGCACTTCGAGTTCCTCTTTGCGGCCGGCTTTCATGGCCGCCTTGATGTCGTCTTTGATTTGCGACTCGATCGTGCTCATGGCGTGTGGCTGTTCCGTGGGTTGCTCGTGATTAGTCCATCCCCAAGCGGTCCGAGTATACTCCCGCGCTCCATTCTGAAGTCGGGAGCTCGCAGCATGGGAAGCCAAGCCTCCATCAGCCAGGTGTTTGCCTGCACCGCGCTGCTGCTCTCGCTCGCCAGCTGCAGCACCTCGAGCTCCTGGCGACCAGAGGCCGCACCCCGGGACCTGCTGACGGACCTCTCGGATGATGGATCCCTGTCACGCGGGCTCTCTCACCCCGATCCGGCCGTGCGACGCCTCTCGGCGCGAGCTCTGGGCCGCCTTCCCGCGGGTGACAACGCGGGCCACCTGCTTTCGGCAGCCGAGACCGAAATCGACGAGGCCGCCCTGGTTGAGATCTGCTTCACGCTCGGGCAGTGGCAGGCGACTGAAGCCGAATCCTTTCTCCGTCGCATGCTCGCAGACGGCCAACCGCAAGTCCGTGCCGCCGCCTTGCTCGCCCTGGGGGCGATGCATGACGACTCATTCACCAGATTGGCCCTCGACGCGCTGCGAGACCCCGCTCCCGAGGTGAGGCAAGCAGCTGCCCTGGCTCTTTTTCGCATGGATGGTCGCCGGTATGACCACCTGCGACTTGCCGAGGAGGCCCTGCTCGATGCTCGCGACGTCGCCCTGGCCGAGGCCGCTCTCAAGGACCCCGACCCGGGAGTCCGATGGCGCGCGACCTATGCACTGGCCAACGTCCGGAGTCGGCCTGGCCTGGCCACCATCCTGACACTCTGTGTTCGTGACCAGAGCTCGGCTTTGAGCCGAGTCTTCGCCATGCGAGGTCTCGGCGCTCTCGAATCCGACGACCCTGTGGGTGCTCTCGCGGAGGCGCGGCGTTGCTTAAAGGACGAGGATCCCCGGGTCGTCCTCGAGGCCGCGCACATCATCACGGAGTACGGCACCTGGAACGAGGTCCTCGAACTCACGAAGACTCCCTCCACAAATGTGTGCCTGCTTGCCTTCGATCAGCTTCGGCTGCGAACCCTGGGGGGTCAGGCCCCCGAGGGCTGGATCGAGCCTCTTCTCAACGCCTGCGATGAATGGCTCCAAAAGAACCCGTCCGAAGCCCTTCAAAGGGAGATTCGGGCACTTCTCGTGGCCGTCGCCGCGGACGAAGCGCTCCGACTTGAAGCCCCCCTCGACATCAACTGGACCGGCGCCATCTCTTCCAAGGAGCCCGCGGGCCGCCTGCAAGCAGCTGGTCGTGTCGCCCGTCTTGCCCTGATTCACTCGGGAGAGCCGCGCGACCGGGAGCGACTCGCACGCCTTCTGTCGGACGACGAGTTGCAGGACCGCGCCCTGCTGGATCAGCTACTCGATGACCCGGTGCCTTCAGTGGTCGCGGCTGCACTCGGTGCGCTCGAAAGTAGAAACGTCGCCGCTCTCTACCACGATCGCAAGCGTCTCGAAGCCGCGATCGACCATGCCGACCCCGCCATCCGGGGAACAGTTGCTCAACTGATGGGACCTCTCATCAAGGACGGCGAGGCGCCACCCTGGTTGGTGAATGCCGTGGCCGACTCACTCGATCAGATCGCTGCGATGAACGCCCCCGAATCACTGGAGATGGAGGAGGCCCGAGAAGCACTCTCTCAGGCACTCGATCTCCCGAGCTCCGGACCGAGACCACCTCTCGAGTTACCCGAAGGCTCTCTGCTTGAGCGCTTGCTCATCGAACAAGAGCGAGCGCAATGGGATCCGGCGCCAGAGATTTTGCTCGAGACCGAGCGCGGTGAAATTCGACTCGTCCTCGACCGCCTGGCCGCGCCTCGACATGTGGAGAGCTTCCTGGAACTCGCGCAAGACGGCTTCTACGACGGCCTCGACATTCATCGGGTCGTTCCGAACTTTGTGGTCCAAGGCCTCGATCCACGCCGTGACGGATGGGGCGTGGGCGGTCGGCGTGTCCCTGACGAGTTTGGCCCCGAGGCCTACCTGACAGGTTCGCTGGGCATGCCGCATGCCGGGAGTCCGCAATCTGGCGGGTGCCAGATCTTCATCACCCACTTGCCAACCCCTCATCTCGATGGGGCATACACCCATTTTGGCCGCGTCGCCGAGGGCATGGACGTCGTCACCGCACTAGAAATCGGCGATGAGATCAAGCGTGTCCGGCGCGTACCTGGGCTCGCCCCCAACAGATCGCACAAAGCCCAATGAGCCCCTCGGGGACTTGGAGACAGGAGACTCGATGACCGACCGGTTTCGTCTGGACAACAAGGTCGCCGTGGTGACCGGTGGCGGTCGCGGCCTCGGCCGCGCCATGGCCATCGGGCTCGCCGAAGCCGGGGCTGACAGCGTCATCGTGGCTCGCCGTTCCGACGACCTCGCCGAGACCGTCGCTGCCGTGGAAAAGGTCGGGCGACGTTGCCTTGCGGTCCCCGGTGATGTGGTCGACCCGTCCACCTCTCAGGCCGCCGTGGCAGCGGCCGTGGACACCTTGGGTCGTGTGGACATCCTCGTGAACAACGCCGGGTTCATGGACATGGGTCCCCTCGAAGAGACACCCACCGACGCCTGGCGACGCGTTCTGGACGTCAACCTCGTCGGGAGTTTCGAGTTCGCCAAAGCCGTCGGGCCTCACTTCAAATCACAGGGTCATGGCAAAGTCGTCAACGTGGCCTCGGTGGTGGGAACCTTCGGTGTCGGTATGGCCACGGCCTACTGCACGGCGAAAGCCGGGATCATGGGCTTCACTCGCTCGCTCGCCGTGGAATGGGGACCGGCTGGCATCCACGTGAACTGTGTGGCTCCGGGCCTCTTCAACACCGATATGTCAGCCCCCATCTTCGACGACCCCGAGCTCTACGGGGGGATCCTCGCCGGTATCCCCCGCGGCATGCACGGCGAGCCCGAGGACATCGCCGGCACGGTGATCTACCTGTGCACCCCTGCCAGCGACCACGTCCTCGGCCAGGTGATCCACGTCGACGGCGGCTCCACGATCGCTCCCTAGCGGCACCTGCTTGCCGCCACATGCGCCTCGGAGGCCATTTGGGCCCCGGAGCGGCGGCGGGTAACCTCGCCCGCCGCGCGCTTTGCCGTGCCTCGTGCGCCCGTAGCTCAGTTGGATAGAGCGCCGGTTTCCTAAACCGGAGGTCGTGGGTTCAAATCCCGCCGGGCGTACCAGCCCCGTCTCCCCGGCGATTAGGCCCCGACGGCTCTCATCCACGCCTGCGCCATGAGGGCCGCGCCCGCCGAGGTGGGATGCACGCCATCGCCTGCCCAGAACTCCGGAGGCGCGAATTCGGACGCCTCGTCGAACATGGACTGGAAAGGGACCCAGGTCGCGCCATAGGTGTCCGCAACTTGCCGGGCAGCTGCCCGATAGGTGTCGAACTCCGGAAACCACGTGTCATCCACGGCGCCACAGCGCAGCAGAAACGGCTCGCAGATCACCAGCTTCACCTCGGGCAGAGCCTTCCGGGTTCGTTTCAGGAGCGCATCGTAGTCTCGCTCATAGGTCTCGACCGTCCCGTCGTAATCACCCCCTCGTGCGTGCCAGATATCATTCACACCGATCAGGATGCTGAGCACATCTGGCTTGAGGGACAGGCAATCAACATCCCAGCGCTCGGCCAGCTGGAACACCTTGTTGCCACTGATACCCCGGTTGAAGAAGGCCAGCTTTTCGCCGGGGCGGGCAACGAGCAGTCCGCAAGCGGCCAGCCAGGCGTAACCCGAACCGAAAGCCCGCTGGGAGTTGGCCGGCGTCACGAGCGCCTTGTCCCGACCGGCGTCCGTGATCGAGTCACCCTGAAAGAGCACCACGTCTCCCGGCGCAATGAGCGAACCTGGAGGGCTCGGCGAGACCCGGCTTCCCGCGCTCAGCGGGGTGCTCGAGCAAGCCGAAAGGCTGGCTCCGGCCAACGCCCCCAGGCTGCTGCCCAGAAACGTGCGACGAGCTGGGTGAGGGCCTGACATGCGGTCTCCTCGATCTCTGTGAGTGATCATTCCCATCATACGGCGAGAAACCGGGCACAGAGACCGGTTTCGCGCGGAGGCAAGCCCTGAGCTTCGAGCATCTTTCTCATTCATGTGTAAAACTTAAGCTGACTGCCTCACAGGCTCGATGGCTCACGAGTACCACTGTCTCCTGCCTTTCCTTTTCTTTTTCGAGATTCTCGCCATGAAAAAACCCTTTCACGCCTTTGCGCTCTTCCTCTGTGTCGGCGCCCTGACAGCCTGTTCCTCGTCCCTGAGCCCCGCCCGCGGCGAGTCCGCCGGCACAACTGACCTGAGCGCCGCGGCCAGCAAAGCCGAATGCGCCGAAGCTGAAAAGACCGACTGCTCCGAAGCCAAAAAGGCCGACTGCGCCGACAAAGACCCCAGCAGCTGCGCTGTTGAGAGCAAGCCCAAGACAGCCTGCTGCAGTGAAGAAAGCTCGAGCGACTCCTGAAAGCTCTCCAAGCCCTTTGAAGGGCGCGCATCCTGAAAAGGCGCCCCTTCTCGTCGGCCGGGCCCCCCCCCGGCCGACGATCGTCATGGTAAGTTGAGGTCCTCCTCGCCGACGGCCCCTGCTCTCTCCGCATCAACTGGAGCCGCCGGATTCCCTGGCTTCCGGCGTCCCGAAAACGCCAAGCCCTGAACCACTCCGACCCGGGGGCTTCATGCTGCGCTCCATCTGCGCCGTCTCTGCTTTCATTCTCGGCACGCTTGTCCCCGTCGCCCTCGCTCACGACGACGACCCGAAGATCCTCGACAAGCAACCGCCCTACGTCGGCCGCGGCTACCGCCAAGCTCTGGTCGCGTACCCCGGACATCTCCCCGGGGGCCCCCTCGGCTTCGGCGACAGCACGCGCACTCACTCTCGCCTTCAGCGGGATGAAAACGGTTCGCAGCTCGCCGTCCTGGGCCCTGAGACCTCGTTCAGCCCGGGCATTGAGTTCGCGAGCGACTCCGTCCAACTGCTCTCCTGGCTCACGCTAGATGAACTCGGTGTCGGCACCACCAGCGGCAATGACTGCTGGGGCTACGTCTCCCCGAGTGGCCGTGAGTACGCACTCATCGGCACGTCCCACGCCACGGTTTTCGTAGACGTCAGCCAACCCGATGACGCCCAGGTGGTCGCCATCGAACCCGGACCCGTGAGCCTCTGGCGCGACATCAAGACCTACCAGACCTATGCCTATTCCGTGAGCGAAGGTGGCGGCGGCATTCAGGTCTTCGACCTTTCCCAGATTGATACGGGCACGGTGACTCACCTCGGCGACTTCACCTCCGATGGCACAACCACCGCCACGCACAACGTGGTCATCAACGAAGACTCTGGCTTTCTCTACCGCTCCGGAGGAAGTGGACACGGTCTGCGCATTTACAGCCTCGCGAACCCGGCATCGCCTTCCTTCGTGAACAGCTGGGACAATCGCTACGTCCATGACGCCCAGGTCGTCACCTACACCAGCGGCCCTTTCGCAGGCCGCGAGATCGCATTTTGTGCCTCGGGCGACTTTGCTCAGCCAGGGCTCGACATCCTCGATGTGACCAACAAGAACAACATCGTGGTCCTGGATCAGTTCTTCTACCCCAACCCCGTCTACAGCCATCAAGTCTGGCTGAATGAGGCCAAGACCCGCCTCTACCTGAACGATGAGCTGGACGAAGGCCCGGGCACACCGACGACGACGCACGTCATCAATGTCAGCAATCTCAACAACCCCAGCATGGCGGGGACTTTTGACAACGGCCTCGCGGCGGTAGGGCACAACGTCTACATCAAAGACGGCTTGCTCTTCGAGGCCAACTACCGCAGCGGACTGCGCGTTTTCGACATCGACGCCAATCCGACAAACCCTCCGGAAATCGCCTGGTTCGACGTGTACCCCCAGGACGATCTCAGTGAGTTCAACGGCCTGTGGAGCATTTTCCCTTTCTTCCCCAGTGGAACGGTCATCGGCAGCGATCTGGAAAAGGGTCTCTTCGTATGGCGTCTGGGTGAGGCTCCCGTCACGATCACTCCTCTGGCAGCGCTGCCCGACATGCTCAGCCCAGATGGATTCAGCTTTGATGTGACCATCGGCGAGAGTCAGCCCGGCGACTTCGTGATAGGCAGTGCGCAACTGCACTACGACGTCGGCAAAGGCTGGGCGAGCGCCCCGCTGACCAATCTTGGGGGTGGAAACTACCGCGCCGATTTGCCCGCCATGCCCTGCGGTCTCGAGGTGCCCTACTACATTTCTGCGCTGTCTTCTGACGGCATCACATGGACCTCTCCTTCGGTCGCAGCAGGCTTGACGTATCTGGGCTTATCCGCGACAGACAGCGCCCTCGCTCTGTTTCAGAACATGCAGAGCAATCAGGGCTGGACCTCCGGAGCTCCGGGCGACAACGCCACCACCGGGATCTGGGAACGCGGCAATCCGATCGGGTCTGGCCCCCAGGCAGAGGATGACCACTCGCCAGGTGGAACCGACTGCTGGTTCACCGGCCAGGGCTCTCCCGGCGGTTCCATCGGAGAGAATGACGTGGACGGCGGCTCGACCACGCTGCTCTCTCCTGTCATGGACCTGTCGGATCTCACCGAACCAAACATCTCGTACTGGCGTTGGTACGTGAATACCTTCCCTGGCTCCCCGGATGCCGACGATGTCTTCTTTGCAGATATCTCGAATGACGGCGGTTCCACATGGACGAATGTCGAGACGCTGGACCCGACGATGCACGAGCAAGCCGGCGCTTGGATTCGATCTTCGTTCCGCGTTGCGGACTATGTGAAGCCAACGTCTTCGGTGCGCATGCGCTTCGTGGCAAGCGATTTGAACAACGGATCGATCGTGGAAGCCGCGCTCGACGACTTCTCCGTCACAGAGGTGCTTTGCCCGGACTGCAATGGCAACGGCACCAGCAACGGCATGGAGATCTTGGGCGGGCGAGCCGACCGCGACAACAACGGCATCCCGGACCTCTGCGAGATGCCCACCGTGGACAGCAGTCGGCCGAAGGGCAAGGCACCGCCGCCCGGCGGCGTAGGCAGTGGACTGCCAAACACGCCGGGGAGCCTGCTGGGCGATCCGCCAACGCCTCCTCTCCTCAGCAGCATCCTGCCGACTCTCTCGGTGAGTGGCGGCGGTGAGCACGTCCTTCGCCTCGAAGCCGGCCTCGAGCATGCAGGGCAGCCTTATCTCCTGCTGGGCTCCTTCTCCGGGACGAGCCCTGGCTTCGCACTGCCACAGGTCCACGTGCCCTTGCAGTTCGATGCCTACACGCGCTTTGGCATCCACGCTCCGAACACCGCTCCGCTGCGCGCCTCGCGCGGCACACTCGACTCGAGCGGACGCGCCCTCTCTTTCTTCACTTTGCCCGCCGACTCAAACCCCGCCCTCGTCGGACTGACGATTCACCACGCCTTCCTCGTCTTCGACGATGTCGTCGAGCCAGGCAAGGTGATCTTGGCGAGCAATCCCACGCCGCTTCAACTCATCGACTGATCGAACCGCAAGTCAGTGGCTCGCTGGCGGCCCCAGCAAATCAGCCGGTGGATCCGCGGTTGTCAGAGACTCCAGGAACGCGACGAGATCGTCAATTTGACGGTCTGTAAGGTCGGCGGCCTGGAGAGTTTGCTCCGCATGGTGCCCTCCGGTCATGGCTCCCTCGAGGGTTGAGTAGTAGCTCAAGACCTCGTGCAAGGTCGCAAACTGTCCCGCATGCATGTAAGGCCCCGTCCGCGCGACATTGCGCAGTGACGGAGTTTTGAATGCCCCCCAGTCCTCTCCCGACACGCGGAGCGTTCGAGTCGCCAGACTCCGATCCCCTTCCGGGTCGTCGCTGTGGATTCCGGCAGAGCCAAAGGGGTCGACCCGAACTCTCCGCGCGCCTTCAAAGCGGGCCGGGTCCCATGGTGAACCACCACCTCTCGGCGGAACGCCAAGATTGTGAAATTCCCCGTCGGTGAAGCGCGGGCCCGAATGGCAGCGAAGGCAGCCCGCAGAGTCCACGAAAAGCTCGAAGCCGCGCTGCGCGCTGACCGAAATCGCATTCTTCTCGCCCGCCGCCCAGAGATCGAATGGCGAAAGGCCGCTCACAAGCTTTCGTTCATAAGCCGCCAGGGCCTTGCCCAGATTGGCAAAAACCCGGTCGATGTTTGCGCGCACCGCGGGGTCCAGAGCGTCCCAGGCGAGGGCGTGTGGATGGCCGGCCTCACCGAACACCGGACGCGCATGCTCGGGGAGCTGAACGGCATCAAAGCTCTCGAGCGTGTTATCGAACACCTCTGAATAGGCCTTCCGCAAGTCGGGCCGGGCGAGCAGAAAGCGCACCGTGCCTGTGCGACTACCCGCCATCTCCAGCGAACTTTCGAGCGGTTGAAGTCCCTGGCCCCACAAGGTGTCAGCCCGACCATCACGGAAAAACCAACGCTCATAGGCGCTGTCTAAGACAGTCGGTGCATTGCGTTGACCAGCCTCCTTTCCGAGCGACACCGCAGCGTTGTCTGTAAACCCCGCCTCGGGTTGATGGCAACTTGCACAACTCAACTCGCCCTCGCCGGAGAGGCCCGGCGCAAAGAAAAGAGCCTGCCCGAAGCGTGCGGCAGAGAGATTCTCCGACACACGATTCGTGGGATCAGGTTCCAGGTTCGGAACCGGGGAAAGGGCAGACGCCCGGGCCCGGAGCGTTTCCCCCGCCGGGGCGCTGCAACTCCATGCCAAGAGCAGTCCGAGGAACCACACCCTTGAGATCCCAAAGCTCCGGAACCTCCAGGCCGATCTGCTCACGGCACCTCGATCATGACTTCAGCGCGCTCCGTGATGGCCCCCTCCGTCACATCGAAACTCAACGTCCAGACGCCAGGCATGTGGAACAAGAGGCCGTCCGCTCTCAGGAGATCTGGCGAAACCCGTACCTGCTCAGGGATGCGGTTCATCCCGTGTTGGTGATGGGGCATGGCCGCATCGACCCAGATGGGAATGTCCGGCAAGAAATCTGCCGTGCCGGCGCGCGCCACACGCACGAAAACAGAAAACGGTTCGTTCAAAGGGATGGGACTCGGCTCTGTTCGCCAGACGACCCTCCAGGAACCCGCCGTAGAAATCAGCTCGTAGAAACCAGACGTATCCGGCGCCTGCACATGCGCCTCAGAGCCACGCCCTGGCTCTCGGAGATCGCGCCCACTCTGACCGAATTCAGAAGTGCCGCACGAAACGGAACACATGCTGACCAGTAACAAAGCCAGCGAACGCTGCGCCCACCTCGAACTCATGAATCTTCCTTCTCTGTGACTTCTTCAGCGCCTGGGGCGGCTCTTGTCTCGTTCACGTAGAGACGTCGCCCGAAGGCCGAGACAAACTCTCCACTTTCCGTGAAAACCTGTCCCCGGTGATTTCCGTGATCTAGCACAAGGATCTTTCCGTTGGGCAGCATCGCGATGCCGCGAGGCTTGAAGAACTCTCCCGCCCCCAGGCCTTCCTTGCCCCAGCTCGTGAGCTCCGCCCCCCTCGTATCAAACACGTGCACTCGGTGCGTCGCACGATCCGTCACCAAAACGCGGCCCTCTGGATCCGTGGTAACTCCTGCAGGTTCGACCAACAAACCTGCACCCAGAATCGCCTCCGGCTCGTCCCGCGTGCCGAACAGCAACACCTGGCCCAGGTCTCCATCCGCGACAGCGACATGTTCCCCGCTCGGAAGAGATGTCCCAGAAGCAGAGTCTTCGCCAAAGGTTTCCAGCAAGGCCAGGTCGAGAGGGCGCTTCAGCCGCCCGGCTCCAATGCGTCGCTGCAAACGCCAGCGTGCGTCAAAGACCAGCACCGAAGCCGACACTTCGTCGATCACATAAATCAGCCCATCCTTGTCCACGACGAGAGCGCCAGGTCGAACATGAGGCGAAGTGCCGAGCGGCAACTCCTCGGATTCCATCAACACAGAGAGATCCACCGCCTGGACCAGATGGCTGGCGCCTGGAAAGAAAGCGGCCTCTCCGGTGGGTTCATAATCCAGTCGCCAGCTCTGGATCCGCGCCGTGTCTCCATCGCTACCGTAAAGCCGACCCGTCGGGCTGAACGCCACCCCTGCGAGGTCTCGAAACTTTCCGGCCGCGGCCCCCCATCCACCGAAACGCGTGATCACCAGCGGAGCCATGCCGCGCACATCCATGACCTGGAGCGTCTGGCTCTCCGGCTCCATCAGCAGCAACAGCGGGCCGAGCGCCGAGATTGCCGGGCCGTAATGGGACGAAATCCCGGTACGCACGGTGGGGTCAGCTGCGTACACCTCCACCGATTCAACGGCCGGGCCGAACACCTGGGTGCGGTCGACGAACGACTCGCAGATCACAATCTGCCCCCCCCCAGGGGACACAGCGACAGCGTCGGGGTAGTGCAGCCGGCCCTCTCCTTCGCGAGGCCGCAAAGCGTGCTTTCCCCACTCGTAGAGGGGTTCTGTTTCTCCTCTCAAGACGGACTGAATGTCAAAAACCTGGATCCGGTGGTTGTCGGTGTCTGCCACATAGAGACGCCCTCTGCTCACAGCCACTCCTTGGGGCCCAGAGAACAAGCCGGGAAACGGGCCGCGCTCACCCAGAGCAACCAGCACCGCTCCATCGGGGTTAAGCACGACGATGCGCTGATTCCCGGTGTCGGCAACAAACAAGCGACCTTCTTCGTCACGCGCGATTCCAGATGGTCGCATCAGCCCATCGGCTGACCAGCGCGTCACTGGTTGGCCCAGTCGGTCGAACACCTGAATTCGGTTGTTTCCCGAATCGGCAACGAAGAGGCGCTCATCAGAAACCGCCAGCCCTGCCGGCTCCAGCAACTGACCCTCACCAGATCCACGTGATGCGAACCTTCCTCCCCATCGGCCATCAGGCTGAAAGATCTGGATGCGGTGATTGCCGGAGTCTGAAACGTACACGGCCCCGTTGGCGGCGACCGCGAGGCCACCGGGGCGCCTCAGCTGACCGGAGCCATCACCTCGTTTTCCCCAGCTCGCCGTCCGCTGCAGTTCCTGGTCAAACACATCGACACGATTCTCGCCCGCCAAGAAAAGGCGCCCCTCGGAATCGAAAGCCGCCGCTCGAGGGGAGGGCAATCCGGCCAACGTCTCCTCGAAAAGCCCGAAACGATCCCCGACCTCGACAGGAAAGAGAGAGTCGGCCTGGATGGCCGTCGGAGCCAGAGAGCAGAGCAGGACAACAGTTGCCAGCATCATCAGGGGGCCCGTACACCGGGAAGGGCTCCGCACTCTAGCAAGCGGGGGGTGCGCCATGAGCAGGTCGAAGCGCCCTTCTGCGCGCAGGCGAAGCCCCTTCCGACCTCAAGCCGGCCGGTCTGGGCTCGACTGCCCATCGTCACTGACAGACCTGAAAGGTACATTGAGGCTCCAATTGCCTCTCGAGGTGGGAGGTATCAAGATCCGATCTCAAGAAGACTGTGGAGAGTGTGTGATGCGAGTCCTCATCAGCAAGTTTGCGTGTGCGTCGGTCCTGATGGGCCTGCTCGGCGGGTGCGCCGCACCTGATTGGTCCGGCATGTCGCAAGCGGACATCGCAGGTTGGAAGACCATGGACATCGGCCCCGGAGACGCACAGCACTTCAATCGCGAGGGCCTCCATCCCACCGAAGTCGAAGCCTGGCACAAAGCAGGCTTCAAGGATGCCAAGGACATCAGCGCCTGGCACGTTGCGGGCTTCGATGCCGACAAGGCCGCCAGCTGGAAAGCCCATGGCTTCAGCACCGAGGACGCCAAGCGCTGGAGCGCGAAGGAGTTCACCGCAGAAAACGCCCAGGCCTGGACCAAGGCCGGCATGAGCCTCAGCGAGGCCATCAAGGATCGCGCCAAGGGCCTGCAGCCCGTAAAGGCCGTGACCGAGCCCACAGCCGACGAGTCGAAAAAGGACTCCGGCAAGGCCCCCGAAGGCGGCAAGTAACCGAGGCACGGGCCCGCAACGGCACGACGGTTCAGGCTGGCGCACGCCCTGAATTCGCGCTCTGAGTGGCTCCTAGGGAGAGGTCTGTGCTCAGACAGACACATGCGATTTAACACATGCATCGCATCTGCCGATCTTGAGGAACGGGCGGTCTCCCTGTCTCGAAAGTTGTCCGATGAAGATTCTCATTCTTGGTGGCACCCAATTTTTGGGCCAGCACGTGGTCCAGGCTGCGCTCGATCGCGGACACAGCGTCACCCTCTTCAATCGCGGTCAAACCGATGCCGACCGCTTCCCGGATGCCAGCACGCTCATCGGCGACCGAACCTGCGACATCGATAAGCTGGCGGGTGGCCGTTGGGATGCCGTCCTGGACACCAGCGGGCACACTCCGCTCGAGGTCGGTGCCACCGCGCACGGTCTTTCAGGTGAAGTCGGCCATTACACATTCGTCTCCTCCGCCTCCGTGCTCGCTCAGCCCGTTCCCTCCAGGCCGGACGAAAGCGCTCCAGTCGAAGAGTTGCCGCCCTGCGAAACCTGTGTCCTGGACATCAACGCTCACAATTACGCCGGCATGACGGCCGAATGCGAGCGGATCGTGCGCGACAGCTTTGACGGACCGTCCTTCATCGTCCGCCCTGGCCTAGTGGTCGGCCCAGAGGATGTCTCCGATCACTTCGCCTATTGGTTGCGTCGCATCAAGTTTGGTGGCGACGTGCTGGTGAGCCGACCCGAGCAACCGCTTCAGTACATCGATGTGCGAGACCTCTCAGAGTGGATCGTTCGCTCGGTCGAGTCTGGGCACGAGGGCACCTTTCTTGCCACCGGGCCACCCGAACTGCTGACGATGGGTGAGTTTCTGTCGGAATGCCGAAGAGCACTTGAAGCCGAAGCTTTCTTTACCTGCGTGGATGATGAGTTCCTCCTCGAAGCACAGGTGGAGCCACTTCGAGACCTCCCGCTTTGGATTCCGTTCGACCAGGAGAATTTCATGACGCTTAACTGCACGGCAGCAGAAGAAAAGGGTCTCCGCTGCCGACCACTCCCAGACACGCTCCACGACACCGACTCCTGGGACATGGCGCGCCCGTGGAACTTGCCCACCACGGGCGGGCTCTCCCTCGAACGCGAGGCAGAGCTGCTGGACCGGTGGATGTCTCGACTTCCCCTCTAAGGCCGGCAGTTCGTCAGCTCAGCCACCACCAGATCAGCCATCCCACCCCGAGAATCAGCCCCCAGAGAAGCACCCGCACGCCGGTCAGCAGCGAGAAGCGCCGGTTCGCCGAATAGGGGTCCAAGAAGCTCATGGGCGACGGCGCGGTCGAGGAGCAGGCTGACAACGATGGCACACGTGAGTCCCTCGCTGAGCAACGACGAGTTTGGTGATGAGCGTTCCACAAGATCGGCAGGGTTTGCCATCCCGCCCGTAAACCTGGAAATCCTCCTGGTACGCGCCAGGCTGACCTTCAGGGGTCCGGTAAAAGGTGTCAAAGCTCGAACCCTCTGCTTTCACCGCTTTGCTCAAGACATCACGTATGCAAAGCGCAAGTTCTTCTGCGCGAGCACCCGGGACCCGGTCGGATCGTCTCAAGGGGTGTAGCCCCGCCTGATGCAGTGTCTCGTCGACGTAAATGTTTCCGAGCCCCGCCAAGAACGATTGATCCAACAACAACGGCTTGAGTTGTCTGCGACGCGCCCGCAGCTCCCGCCGCATCCACTCGGGTGTCAGGTCTGGCCCAAGTGGCTCTGGCCCGATGTGTGGAAGAAAGGCTTCAACGTCATCAACAAGCGCCAGGCGACCAAACTTCCGTACGTCGACAAAAGATAGCTGGCGGCCATCGTCTAACTGGAAGCTGACCCGCAAGTAGTCCGGATCTGGCCCATCGCCTACGTAGAGTCGTCCAGACATGCGCAGATGGCCAACCACATGCCCTCCCGACTCGATTGAGAACACAAAATACTTGGCGCGTCGCCAAACCTTTTCGATGCGAGCGCCCACGAGATCCGCGCAGAAGGACCGTGCCGACGGGCGCGCGATCGACCTTGGCCAGTGCACCCGCACCGATTCGATGCGCCGGCCGACAAGCTCTGGCCGGAGCTGTCTCACGATCGTCTCGACCTCTGGAAGTTCGGGCACGGCCCAGGATCTCCGGGGCGGGGGCTGGTTGGGCAAACCCATGATAGAGTTCCCGGCGTGATGACAGTTGGCGACATCGACTTCATCTGCGGGGAAATCCACGAGAACGCCTCGCCTTCGTACGTCATGCCTGAAACTGTACGCCGGACAGCGCCTTGAAGATCTGTATCACGAGCCCGATCTTTCCGCCTGACCTTGGGGGGCCCGCGACCTATGTCCCGAGCCTCGCCAGCTTTCTCGCCAAACGCGGGCATGACGTCACAGTTGTGGCTTTCTGCAGCGATCCCGAGCCTCAAGGGTGGCCGTTCCGGGTGGTTTCCATCCCGCGTTGCTGGATGCCTCTGCGCTATCTCAAAGACTTCTTCGCCGTCTGGCGAGAGACACGCGACGCCGACCTGCTCTACATCAACGAACATCTTGCGTTTCATGTCGCGCTGGCTGGTCGCTTGCGCGGGATCCCCATGGTGATTCGCGTTTGCGTTGACGGAACCTGGGAGATCAGCCACCGCCTGGGCTGGCATGACGACACAATTACCGACTACCAGCACCACACATACGGCTGGAGGGTCGCTGCGGCTCGCAAGTTGCAACGCCTGTGGTGGGGTTGGATGCGTCGCATCATCGCCCCGAGCCAGTTCTTGAAAAGCATTGTCGAGGGCTATGGGGTTCCTCCCCAACGCACGGAGTTGATCTACAACGCCTATCACGGCCCCGAGGAGTTCACGCTTGGCAAGACCGAATGCCGCGAGGCTCTGGGCATCCCCGAGGAACGCGTGCTGTTGCTGAGTGTCTGCAGGCTGATGATCTGGAAAGGAGTGGACGGCCTCACCCGAGCGCTCGAAGCGCTTCCAGAGTCACATCACCTCTATGTCGCAGGTGACGGCGAAGAACTCGATCGGTGGACGCGGCTGGCGGAGGACCTCGGCCTCGCAGACCGCGTGCATTTCCTTGGCAACGTGCCTCATGCAGACGTGATGCGCTGGATTCGAGCAGCGGACGTCTTCTTGCTCAACAGCTCCTATGAAGGCCTCTCGCACACTTTGCTCGAGGTGATGTGGCTCGGAACCCCCGCAGCGGTCTCCTCCGTCTGCGGCAACCCTGAGTTGGTTGAGGACAGGGTGAACGGGCGTGGTTTTGATTTTCAGGATGTCGGTGGAATCGTGAGTGCCGTCACCGACTTGCTTGAAGACCCCGAAACAACGCAGCTCTACGTCACGCGCAGTCGCGAAAAAGTCGCCTCTTTTGCGCGCGAACCGCTGTTTGAGCGCAAGGAACAACTGTTCCTGGATTTGGCTGGGCTCTCCAGCTAGGTCGAACCGGCGATGCGGGCTTGATTGCATCCCTCTCAGCGTCGCACACTGCCAACTGACCGGCCCCGACACCCGATTCATGTCCAACCAGCCTTCTGCTCCCTCCCTGGGTAAACCCACAACTTTTGTCGGCCTACCGACACTGGAATCGATCCGCATTCGCGAATCGATGGAGCGCGAAATCGAGATGTGTGCCAAGGAACTCATGGCACTCGTTCCTCGCATGCGGATCTGCCGAACGGTGTATGCCGGCGAATGGGTGCTGGGGGTGCATGTCGGAGGTCTCAAAGATTCAGACCTGAGTTTTTCGAGGCTGGACATTCGGATGCACATCGACCTGGCCCAACAGCGCGCACGCCTGACTCGCTGCATCACCATCCGCAATCACGATGAGGAAAGTGCCCTTTTCCGCGCCTCGCTGGACAAGGTCGGACGCAGGCGACTGGGGGGCTTTATCGAGTCAGCCTTTCTCGAGTTCACGCGCCTCTATTTCGAAGATCGCTGACCCGAAGAACGCCGCCGGGCCTGAGTTCTGAAGAGCTGTTCACGGAACAGCTCTGGCAGTTGGCAGGTTTTTGGGCCTTTGATGCCATTCATCTTGGATTTCGAGAGTCCGGCATCTCTCCGGCCGAAAGCCCGGAAGCCGCGGAAAAGCACCCACACGCTCTTTCCTTCCCGCTTTGTCAGAAAAGCCTCGAAAACAACGACGTGATATGGTGATGAGTTGGCGATTTCGCCGATAGAGCCGAAAGAAACCACAGGGCCTTTCCTGACATCGGCCCACACCACTGATTGTCCACAGCACCCCCTGCTTCCTTTGAGTTGGCGAACGCGCGATGAGAGTCCTTTTTCTGTCCCCGTTCATTGCCCAAGAGCCTCTTGGCGTGATGTATCTCTCGGGAGCTCTCAAAGAGGCTGGGCACGAGACGAAGATGATCTTCGCCCCGGATTCCAAGCTCGACGAAAAGATCTTGGAGTACGACCCGCAGGTCGTGTGCTTCTCTTTCACCACGGGAATGCACAACGCCATTCTCGGGCTCAATGCCAGGGTGAAGGAGCTTCTGCCGAACACCGTGTCGCTTTGCGGCGGCGCCCACGTCACCGTCGTTCCTGAGTTCATTGAAGAACCCGGCATCGATGCGATTTGTCGGGGAGACGGCGAATACGCGGTGGTCAACTTCGTTGACGCCGTAGAAAAGGGCTCTGACCTCACCAAACTCCCAAGCATCTGGTTCAAAGACGCGAAAGGTGTCGTTCACAAGAACGAGCCAGGGCCGCTTGAATCGGATCTTGAGAAGTTCGGCTTCTGCGACCGCTCAATCATCTACGACGCAGCCGATTTCTACCGGAGCAGTGAGCGCAAGGTCATCAAGACCGACCGCGGCTGCCCGATGAACTGCTCCTTCTGTTTCCATCACGCATGGAAGAAGAAGGTCTACAAGGTGACGAACAACGAGTATGTGCGTCGGCGCAGTGTGAGTCATGTCATTGCAGAGGCCCAGAAGCTCAAGGCCGAATATCCGCTGACATTCGTCCACTTCCTCGACGACATCTTCAACATCAACAACAAATGGCTTGAGGAGTTTGCGGAGCGCTGGCCCAAAGAAGTGGGCGTGCCCTTCGATGCAATTCTCATGGCCAACATGGTCACTGAAAAGCACATCAAACTGCTGAAGAAGGCCGGCTGCATCTACGCGCGCATCGCCTTTGAAGCCGCCAACGACCACATGCGCAACGCGGTCATGAAGAAGAACACCACACGCAAGCAGCTGGTGCGCGCGGCGGGCTTCATCCGGCAATACGGCATCCGCCTGGGCAGCCTGAACATGATGGGCGGCCCGGGAACCTCGATCGATGACGACATCGAGACGATCCTGCTCAACATCGAGTGCAAAGTGGATCACCCACTGGCCTCCTTGCTGCAGCCCTACCCGATGACCGACATCAACGAGATGACCGAAGAAATGGGGCTGGCGACGGACACGTGGGATGAGTTCCCCACTCTGTTCAACCGCACAACTTCCATTTCGCTACCAAACCGGCATTACTTCGAAAACCTTCACAAGTGGTTTCCGATTGTTGTGCGCTTCCCGAAACTGCTGCCCTTCGCACGGCGAGCGATCCGTTGGAAGAGCATGAGTCGGCCCTTCACCTGGATGTACATGCTGTACAGCGAATGGCTCGTGACCGAGCAAAATCAGCTGTACTACGCGGCCCAGGGCAAGTCGGGATTCAAGACACTGCCCCCTGTTGATTACACCCAGCGCGTCTTCACCAAAGGCTTCATCCGCATCTTCACATCGATCTTCGGCCGCAATGCCACCAAGGTCGGCTTGAAGATGTCGCTCAATGACGAGCGCGTGATGAACCATATGGACGATTAGTCGGGACTTCCGACGGTCGCACTGAACCGGGCTCGCTCACGCCCTTAAAACCGTTCAAGCGCGGCTTTCAGCTGAGCGTCGCCGCCAGCGCTCAAGAAGTCCTCGGGGGCTGGGAGGACCTCGATGTCGACCTCGATACCGCGTCCGTCGTAGAGCCTGCCATCCGGGCGGAAGGACGCCATGGAGGCGCAACGCACCTCCATCCCCGTCTTGGGCAATCCGAAGGACTGCGAGCGCGCACTGCCTCCTGAGCTCGCAGTGCCGAGCAACGTCACCTGAGGCAAAAGCTCGAGCGCGCCCAGAAAAATATCTGTCGCGCTGAAGCAGCCCGAGTCTGAGAGCACCACGACCGGCAAATCGTAGAAGTACTCGGCCGAGTGCCCGGTGCGGTCGAGAACGAGGTAGTGCCAGGCGCTGAACTCGCCCTTCGGTTGCCACTCCGGCTTGAAGGCAGCGGCCGCCACTCGGATCGCCTCGCGCTGCCGGTCGTTCCAACCTTCCCAGTCGGCCCGGTGCATGTAGCGAGCCTCCAGGTGATCCTCATCGAAGCGGGGCGACTGGCGGTACTGCGCAATATTGCCCACGACCGCGGGCTCTTTGGGGTCGATCAAATACCCTCCCAGCGCGAGCAAAAGCTCGCGCGTCCCGCCGCCGTTGCCGCGCACATCAACGATGAGCCCCTTGGTGTCAACGAACTCCTCCATCGCCTCGTGCAAGGCATCGACCTCGTCGTTCATCTGAACGATGCGCAGATAACCGATGTCCCCTTCGAGGATCGCGCTCTGGGAGCGCGGCCAGGAGCCGTATGTGGGTCGACGCGACGAAAGCTCCAGCTCTCGATCGATCGTCTCGCTCCCGTCTGCTGTCGAGAAGGTCACCATAAGCGGCTCCCCTGTCGCTTCTCCGAGGGCGCGACGCACCTCATCGATCTCGCGCATGTCGCCGAGGGCGCGACGGCGGACGAGTTGCGGACTGCCGTTCGCAATGTCGGGTCGCGCCAGCTCGATCCACTCGTCCATCGCCTTGCCGTCGATCGCTCGAACGACCGGCGCAACCGGCTCGACCAAGGCGGAGCGGTCCGGGAGCACTGCGACAACACCTGCAGAGGACTCGACAAGCAAGAAGGGTAGATACTTGTCGCCTACCTGGCCGAGGGGGAGGTTCGAGCGGACCTGAGCGTGCCCATCCCCAAAGCGCATGAGAAGTCGATGCAGTGCGAGACGCAGCTCCAAGATGTCGACCTGCTCGCCCGTCAGTCCCTCGCGTATCTGGGCCAACTCACGATCCAGATCGACCTCACCGAGCCCCAGGTAAGCGAACTGGTCCTTCAACCCTGCGCCAAAGGCTTCGACGTCTCTGTGAGCGTCTTCCACCGAGATGTGCGTGCTCTCCGCCGAGATGCGCGAAGCACTTCTCCGAGACAACAGCAAAGCCTGGCGCTTGGCCAACGTCATCTCCACACCCTCTATCCGAACCGCCGAGCCATCCTCGAGCGATTGGAGGTCGAGATCGACCATTCGGTCGCCCTTCCATTTGAGCGCCATGAGGATCGGGACGAGGTCTTCAGCGAAGCGTTTCTCGCGCCCAGGAGGCCACTGGTCGGCGAAGGCGAGGATCTCCTTGACGTCTATCCCGTCAATCGTGACGGGCTCGTACCAGGTCTCATCCACCTGGACCTCTGGCTGGTCCTCTGACCAACGCAGCCCGTCGAAGGGGCTGGACTTCTCTTCAACATCTTGGGGGGCGAGAGAAACAGGGCCCCCGGCCATCGCCGGCGAACTCAGGTAAAGCGGGAGAGAAAAAAACAGCACAACAGACAGGATGGCTGACTGGAGCATCACGAGCCTTTCGGCTAGACAGTGCCTTCGGGCGGTGACACTCATGGTCCCGCGGCTCCGAATCAACACATCAGCCTAGACCGAAAGGACTCGAACCCGCAACCTCCGGTAAACTCCGTCTCCCTTCTCAGGAGATACGGATGATGTCTCGATCGGCCGTTTGTCTTGCCCTCGCTCTGAGCTTTCTCGGCTTGGCTTGCGGGAAACAAGCCGACGTGGTGCTCTACTGCGCCGTTGACCGAGCACATTCCGAACCTGTTGTCCGCGCTTTCGAAAAAGCGACCGGACTCGTGGTCGACTTTCAGCCAGACATTGAGCTCAGCAAGTCGGTCGGCCATCGACGCCGATTGCAAGAAGAGGCGCACAACCCTCGCTGCGATGTCTTCTGGAACAATGAAGTTGTCCAGACCGTCATGCTTTCAGAGAGCGGGTTGCTTCAGCCCTATGAGTCTCCGAATGCGCAGGACATTCCGTCTAACCTGAAGGACCCCCAAGGCCTCTGGACCGGGTTCGGCGCTCGAGCTCGCGTTTTGATCGCAAACACCACATCACTCCCTGACCCCTCTTCGCGCCCGAACAGCACCAGAAGCTTTCTCGACCCCAGATGGAAAAGTCGCGCAGGGATGGCGAAGCCTCTCACGGGGACAACGGCCGCACAGGGCAGCATCTGGATCCAAAAATGGGGCCTGCCTGAGACACTCGAATTGCTCGCAGAGATGAGCGCCAACGAAGTGGCTTTCGGCCCTGGCAATGCACACCTCATGAAGTTGGTGCGAGAGGGCAAGCTCGCCTTCGGGTGGACAGACACCGACGACGCCAAGGTCGCGATCGATGGCGGCTACCCCGTTGTCCAGATCGTGCCCGACCAGGGCCCCGAAGAGCTCGGCTTGATCGTTATCCCGAACACCGTCGCCATGATTGCAGGCGCGCCCCACCCTGATGCGGCCAAGCTTCTCATCGACTTTCTTCTCTCCCCGCAAGTCGAGGAGATGCTGGCGTACGGCCCCTCGGCCCAGATCCCCGTTCGGCCCCAAATCCCCCGCCCCCCGACCGTTCTGGATCTCTCGGACTACAAGGTCGCTGAAATCGACTGGCAGGCCGTCGGGTCCGCCTATGGAGAATCGGTGGATGCTCTTGAGAACTACTTCAACCAGTAGACTGAGCGGCCTGGAGCCAAGCGTGGAAAGCAGCCGCGAACTCATCACCCTCCGCGAAAAGACAGAGCGCATGCTTGAGCATGCCGTTCGAGAGTTTGTCTCCGTAGACGATCGGTACGAGGTTCCCTACCAATCGACGTGTGTCATCGTTCACCCGATCGCATGGACGAAAAGTCGTACTCTTCTGCGCGTCATTGCCCCCATCCTCATCGATGTCGACGACAGCTCAGAGCTTTTCAAGAAACTGAGCGAACTAAACAACACGACTATTTTTGGAAAATTCTACGCGCGCGAACGCACCATCTACATCGAGCACAACCTGCTCGG
>Ga0315339_1001268_pt1 | contig 23477 bp, 19 predicted proteins | sample ASW17metaG_FD_204514 | JGI IMG/M metagenome (GOLD analysis project Ga0315339, IMG submission 204514) | Ammonia-oxidizing marine archaeal communities from Pacific Ocean, United States - ASW #17 | ecosystem: Environmental > Aquatic > Marine > Oceanic | place: USA: California | collected 2016-12-05
ATGGCTGGAACGGTGTATACTTCTCCGAACTGGTGAAGTTTGCACCGGCGGGAACCGTCGGCGACGTGGCCAGCGGGTGTCAATTTGCGTTATTGGCCGGCGTCGCCGTGGTCCCAGCGATCTTCGGTCTCATCGTCACTTTTAGTGATAGTTACTTCGCTGCATTTGTTACGATCGCAGGCGCCATGTTCGTGGCAACAACCTATATGCACCTGATATTACGCAAAGGTGATCGACTCTAGTGTTAGGCTTGATAGTACTCCCAAAGGAAAGTTCTTTCTAACTCCTGACAATGTGGATAAGGAGATTCTGATGCCCCTAAAAGAGTCTAAGTGACGTTTAAATTGACTCACAGAGTATTTGTAGTGGTGGTTTCACTTGAGCAGATGTGCCGGGGACCCGTCAGCTTAGATATGATTCTTTTTATTTAGGGTCGTTTGTATATGCGAGAAGGTTTTTGAGTATGATCAAGATGAAAATTTGGATTTCAATTTTTTCCCCTAAGGCGCAGCATTTGTGAGTAGTGAGGAAGTATGCCGAAATGTCAGGGTAAAATTATGTGACTGTTTTGCAGAATGTTGCTTGAAGACTAGGGATACAATAAGACTAAATCACTTTCTTGAGGTGGCGGGGACAAGCATGACAAATTTAGCACGCAAAGCACTTAAGATAAGTGATCTCCGCGAGATGGCGCGTCGTCGATTGACCAGTGGTCTATTTGATTTCTGTGATAAGGGTAGTGAAGACCAAGTCGTCATGCGTGATAACCGCGTTGCGCTCGACCGTATCAAACTGATGCCAAGAATATTGCGCGACGTTTCGCTTCGGGACCCGGGTATCACCTTATTTGGCAAACGTCATGACCTGCCTCTATTGATTGGGCCAACCGGGCCCGCGGGATTTGTCTGGTACCGGGGGAAAACAGCACTGGCCCGGGCGGCTGCGGCCGCAAATATTCCGTTCACGTTGGCCAGCAACTCCAATAGAGACATGGAAGAAGTTATCACCGACGGCGGAGGCACGCAGTGGTATCAGCTTTACGTATGGCTAGATGCCGAAGCCGCATTGGTAACCGTGAAACGGGCACGCGACGCAGGGTTTGAGGCTTTGGTCCTAACGGTCGATTCGCCAGTCTACAACAATCGCGAGATCGATATTCGCAATGGTCTGGAGTTCCCACCACGCGTTACGATGCGCACCGCAATCGATGCCACCTTACATCCGCAATGGCTATTGGGCGTTTGGGGAAGGTACGTACTCTCCCATGGCGGTCTCCCCGCATTTTCAAATATTCACATTCCCGACGAACAGAAAGCAAATGCAACAAACTATGTTTCCGCCGATTGCAATATGAGGTCCAAATCAAGGGCTCGCAACTGTCTTAATTTTCTCCTTTCCGCTGAAGTGGCATTACCATGTTTTAACGCTTGTGTTGCATCAACCGGTTGAGGCTGAAGTCCGACGCCGTTACAGGATCGAGCGGTCCGCGCCTCCATCGAGGGTGATTACCGTCCCGGTCATGTAGGCGGCCTGCCGGCTAACGATGAAGGTGAGGAGCGCCGCTAGTTCTTCGGCCGAGCCAATACGTTCCATCGGAACCTCGCCAGCGAACTCGGCTATCACCTCCTCCCGTGAAAGCCCTCTCTCAATCACGAGGTCGTCAATCCGTTGGGCTACCCGGCCAGTATCGAACAGCCCCGGCAAGACGACGTTCACCCGAATGTTCTCGCCAGCAAGGGAGCGTGCCATTGTCTTTGCCAGCCCAGTGATGCCGACGCGCATGACCGTCGAAAGCAAGAGATGCGGCGGCGGATTGCGCACCGTCGAAGAACCGATGAAGACGATGTCACCACCGCCGCGCCGCCGCATCGCCGGGATGGCGAGACGGGAAAGGCGCACTGCGCTCATCAACAGAAGATCGAAGGCCTGGTACCACTGCTCGTCCTCGAAATCCTCAAGACCGCCATAGGGTATGTGGCCGGAGTTGACGACAAGGATGTCAAGGGCCCCGAGCCGCTCTTGTACCGTCGAGACGAGCCTTTCGAGGTCCGCTGCTCGGGTCAGGTCGGCGATCTCTCCAACGACCGGCTGTCCACTGCTCGCTTCCAGATCAAGCCGAGCGCTTTCAACAATTTCCTGCCGTCGGCCGCAGATAGCAACCGAACAGCCCGCCTCAGCAAGGCTTTTGGCGCAGGCGAGGCCGAGTCCCTGGGTGGCGGCCGTTACCAGCGCTATCTTGCCTTTGAGCGCCACTCCCATTACCCGACGTCAGATTCCTGAGAGGCGCCCGCCGCGAGCGACCCCAAAAAGCCTGCAAGCACCTCGCATTTGGCGGTGATGCTCGGTATCTCGATGAATTCCTCCGCACTGTGCGCCCGCCCGCCATGAAGGCCGAGGCCATCGATCGTAGGCGTTCCGGCCGCCGCCGTCAGATTGGCGTCAGAAGCGCCACCGGTCGATGCCGCGCCGAGGGGAAACCCGACCTCCCGACTCACCTGCTGCAGTAGATCAATGTATTCGAGAGATTTTGCGCTCGCCTCCATCGGGGGGCGATGGAAGAAGCCCTTCAGGTGGCTCTTGGTTCCTGGCACCCAAGTCTTCTCAGTGATGGCTTCAAGGCCGCGGATGATGCGCTCCTGCTCCGCGATCGTGGGCACGCGACTGTCAATGGAGAGCCGGCAGACCCCGGGAACGACATAGGGTTTGGTCCCACCTTCGATGACCCCGGAGGTGACAATCGTGCCTACTTCGGCATCATTCAGCGCGCTAATCTCGACGATCTTGTGAGCCATCTCCAAGATGCTGTTTGCGCCCTTTTCCGGCTCGATGCCCGCGTGCGCCTCAACGCCCTCCACGTCCAGATAGAAGATGCCCACACCCTTGCGGGTGCGTGTCACACAAGGTCCAGGTCGACCCGGCTCGAACACCAGCACGAGGTCGTGGCGCTCCGCCTCCTCGATGACCAGTTGGCGTGAGCACGGCGACCCGATCTCCTCGTCGCCGTTGAAGATGAAGGTGGTTGCGAGAGGAATCTCGCCATAGACCTCTCGCAATGATTGCAGCGCGAAGAGCGCGACGGTCAGGCCGCCCTTCATGTCCAACGCACCTGGACCGTAGCCGATGTCACCATCGATGCGGAAGGGTCGCTCGCTGGTGGTGCCTGCGGCGTAGACCGTGTCGAAGTGCCCGATCATCAAAATCCGCGGCACGGTGTCTGCCCGGGGCTCTGGTACGAACCTGCAGACGCGATTGTCCGCAAACTCTGTCTGAGGATCGCGTACGCAGGTCATGCCCAGGGTCTCAGCTTTCTCCTGCAGGATGTCGCCGACGCGGTCGCTCAGCGTCTTGTCCTCCGTCGGTGAGTCAATGTTCACGATCCTCTCAAGGAATGTGAGCATCTCCTTGCGGCGTTCGACGATTGCCCGTGAAAGCGCTTCGAGCGTATCCTTGGAAAGACTGTTCTTCAATAGCTGTTCCTCCTCTGTACAGGCCCCATCCACGGAACCGGTGACGCCCGTATTCGGGCTACCCCGCTCATCGGCGGGCGAGCTTTCGGGGCGTGGCTCCGAGAATTTCGGCCCCGGTCTCGGTGACATGGACCGTTTCTGAAAAACCAAGTCCGGCTTCACCGTAGAGGCGAATCGCCACCGGGATGTGGAAGCACATGCCAGGTTTGAGAACGGTGGGATCATCTGCCTTGAGGCTGGCCACGCCACCCTCGACCCAAGACGAGAAACCGATTCCCACCGAGTAGCCCGTCCGCTTGCGATAATTCTCCCACAGCCCTTCGCGTTTAATCACGGCGAGGCATGCAGCGTCGACCTCGCCCGCCGTCGCGCCAGGCCGGATCGCCTCAATGGCCGCGTTGAGCCCCTCGATGCAAACGGCGGCAATCTTTTCAATTTTCGGGTTGGGACCCCCTATCAAGAAACCGCGCATCATCGGCGAGTAATACCGGTTGTAGACGCCGCTCTGTTCGATGAGCACCGTATCCCCGTCTTGGAGTTGACGCCGGTAATAGCAGGTATGAGGGATTCCTGAGCGGTCGCCCGAAGTGACTATCGGGTCGCGTGTAAGGTACTCGGAGCCAGCGCGCGTCATGGCGTCGAAGGCCCCAGCGGCCACGTCGTTCTCGCTCTTCCCGGCCTGGATTTCCTCCACCGCTGCCTTCATTCCAAAGTCGGTCAGTCGCGCCGCCTCACGCATGTAGGCGACCTCTTGAACCGATTTGGCGGCCCTACACTGCTCGACCACACCTGAGCCGTCGACGAGGGTGTCGATTTTCTCCTTGAGCGCGCGCCAGTGATGGACCGGTAAGAAATAGGCCTGTTCTTCGATACCGACCTTTTTGCCAAGAAGTTTGCGCTCCTGCAGCGCCTCAACCGTGACCGTATTCGGATCGTTGGTGTCGTCCCAGACGACGACGTCGTCGATCCAGGCGTAGCGCTGGGCCAGGTAGCTCTCCAAATTACGCAGGATCAAAAATGGCTCGCCCTCGAGCGGCACGCCGAGGAGCTGGTAGTTGTGAAAGCCAAAAGTCTGATAGCCGGAGACGTAATAGAGGTTCTCCGGAGAGGCCAGTAGGAGGACATCAAGTTCCCTGGCGGCCATCTTTTGACGGAGCGATTTCAGCCTTTGCTCGTACTCGTCGAGCGTAAAAAAGAGTTCCTTCTGAATTTTCATCGCGTCGTTCCTTAGATTGATACTTAAATTCCTTAGATTGATACTTAAACTTGTCCCTATTCGGCCCTTTTTTGATTATCCGACAGCCGGTTTACGCTTCCAGATGTTCGACGAGGTCGAGTCCGCTTTCGTCCACCTCGATACCGAGACCCGGCCGGTCGGCAATGTGGATGGCTCCGTCTCGTACTTCAATACCGCGATAGGGCTGCGTCGCGATGCGCTGAAAGCCCCAGAGCTCAAAGGATTTTGCCCGGCACACGAGCCCACAGTGGACGGCACTAGCCGTGGCCAGCATTCCTTCGTCCATTTGGCCGATAACGTAGGGCTTACCGGCCGACTCCGCGATAGCGACCATCTTCATCAACCGACCGATCCCTCCCGCCTTACAGAGCTTGAAATGGAACGCGTCGGCCGCTTCCTCGCGAATCAGGCGCAGGAGGTCCTCGGGCGTGCCACAGGACTCATCGGCCATCACTTCGGTATCCACGTTAAGGCGCACCTCTCGAAGCCCTGCATAGTCGCCCATCGGTACCGGCTGTTCGACAAAGGACAGGCCGAACTCAGACAACCGGCGAATGTTGCGGATCGCCTCTTTCGTTCGCCAGCCTTGGTTGGCGTCAATCGCTAGGACCGTCTCAGGTCCGCCGGGATGGCCGTCAATCGCCTCGCGAACCACCTCCATGCGTTCCACATCGCGCTCGAAGGGCTTAAGGCCTACACGCAACTTGAGTGTCCGGAAGCCTGCGTCGAGGTATTCGGTGGCCGATCGCCTGGTCTCTTCCGGCGCGGCGAACGGCAGAGTTGCGTGGGTAGGCAATGCTTCCTGCAACCGACCGCCGAGCAGAACATGAACCGGTAATTCGAGGGCCTTGCCGAAGAGGTCGTGCAAAGCAGAGTCGATGACCGTCTTCGCCGAGGAGTTGCCGACTACCATACCCGCGATTCGCTCCATCGCGGCGTGCGGCGAAGTGGCGTCCATTCCGAGAAGCGCCGGCGCCAGAAGCTCGCGGAGCACCGCCAGCACCCGGCCCGGGGTGTCGCCGGTCACGTAATGGACGTTGCCGCGGACCTCTCCGTAACCGACATGACCGTCCTCGTTCTCGAGGCGCAGCACGATATCGTTTAGTGCCTCAATCCGCCCCGAAGAGGCGTGCTCAAATGGGTCGGCCAAGGCCAGATCGGCGGTGAACATGGTAACGGATCGAATACGCATGCGCCTTCTCCCTCAGATCAATTATGGCCGCTCAGGTATTTGAGCACGCCGATGGTCCGGTCGAGTACGATAAAGGTCACCGCCCCCACCACCGCGAGTACGAAAGCGATCGCCAAAAGGACGGGCGTCATGCCGCCAACATACATGCGGTTGAACATTTCCACGGGTAGGGTTCTCTCGCCGACCGCCGACAGAAACAGCGCCATAGTGACGTTGTTAAACGAGATGATGAAGGCGAAGGTAAAGGCAGCGATCAAGAACGTCTTGAGGTGAGGAACAATAATTTTGTGGAAGGTCCGTGCCCTGCTCGCCCCGAGGATCGCGCTACTCCACTCGAGCCTGCGGTCGAGCGAGGAAATCCCGACGTGCAGCGTGCGGAACGACAACGGCACCGTGATAAGAAGGTGGGCAATGACGAGCCCTGCGAAAGTCTCGGCGAGGCCTATGAACTCGTAGAAGATCAGCAGGGCGAGGACCAAAACGATCTGTGGAATCATCCGTGGCGAGGTGATTAGCGTCTCGATCGCCGTCCTCCCGGCAAGGCGCCCGCGCTCGATGGCGAAAGCGCTGGGTACACTCAGGATCACGCCGAGCAGGGCCGCGAACAGAGCGAGCACGAAGCTTCGGCCGATCGTCTCCATGAGAATCAGGTCCTGGCTCATTCGGATAAACCACTTCAGGCTCAAGCCATCGGGTGGGAAGGTCACGTAAGAGCCGGCGGTGAGCGCCATCGGGAGGCTCATCATGATGGGCAGCAACATGATGATCACGATCAGGTAAATGAAGAGACGAAGCGCCAGCAGCATCAGACAATCTCCCACTCACCGCGTCGCGTGAGGCGATTCGCCAGGATCGTCAAGCCGAAGGTGATTCCTGCGACGATGACCAGCAGGATCAGCGAGATCGCCGCAGCCAGGGTCCAGTTGAGGAGATAACTGGTGTAACTGAAGATCGCGATCGGCAGCACCATTACCTGCTGACCAGTGATCAGGGCCGGCACGAGATAGGACGAGATCGAGAGCGCGAACACCAGGATCACCGTCGCAACGACGCCGGGCATTGTCAGCGGCAACACGATTGTGAGGAAGGTTCGGTACACCCCGGAACCAAGGACGCGCGCCATGTTGATCTTATCCGGCGAAATGTTTTGCAGACTGGCGGCCAGGATCAAAACCGCGAACGGTATGTGTTCGTAGGTGAGCACCGTGATCAGAGCCCAGAAGCTCTTGAGCGCGCCGAGCGGTCCGTCAATCAGGCCCAGCGCGCTCAACATATTCTGAATGACGCCGAACGGCAGCAATAGGATATACCAGCCGAGAACGGCAACAATGATGTTGACGAACAACGGCAGTAGACACGCGACAAGAATGAGAGTGCGCTCCCAGCCGCGGGTTAGCGTCAAATAATAGGCGATCGGATAGCTGATCAGGAGTGTCGCCACCACTGTTCCTGTCCCTACGATGAGCGAATTAACGATCATATCGAGGAAAAAGATATCGCCGAAGATTTCGGCGAAGTTCTCCAGCGAGTACACGCCGAAGATGGGTACGACGGATTTCGCGAACGCCTGCTCAGCGAAGCTCATGCGGAGCAGGTAGAGGATCGGGATGACAAAAAAGATGAAAACGAGCACCAACATGGGCGCGACGAGCGCCCCCCACTGGGTAGGCCGCGCCCGCAACTCCTGGATCGGGGTTGCGGCTTGGTCGATTGCGGGCGAGAGATCAGACATCCTCGCCCTCATCGCTTTCCTCGTCGTCCTCCAAGATCAGGGGGCTTGACTTGGGAAAAAGAAGCCGCACTTGCTGGCCCTCACTGTGCGGGCTTTCGCTCATGCTAGGCAGGGTCAAGACGAGGATTACCTGCTCGCCCGCGCGCAGGTAATAGGTAATGTTGCTGCCCTTGAAGATGACATCGGTGATGACGGCAGGGATCGCGTTGTCCGCGGTGCGCGCGTCAGTCGTGTCGATCTCTATATTTTCCGGGCGAAGTCCCAGAATGGCGCGCCCGCCCGTCTGCAGCCGGTCGTTATCGTCCGCGACCATGACCGAAAAATTGTTGGTTCGGACGACGGTCACGCCCTTGTCTTTGCTCTCGACGACCCCTTCGAAGATGTTGGCATCGCCGAGGAATGTACAGACGAACCGCGTTTTCGGTTGGTTGTAGATTTCCAACGGCGTAGCCACTTGGGTGATGCGGCCGTTTTGCATCACCGCAACCCGGTTGGACATCACAAGGGCCTCCTCCTGGCTATGGGTGACCAGCAAGGTTGTGATCTTCAGTTGATTGTGGATGCGCTTGAGCTCCACCTCCATCTCCTTGCGAAGTGCGGCGTCAAGATTGCTGAGGGGCTCATCCAGCAGGAGAAGTTCGGGCTCGGTCACCAGCGCGCGCGCGAGCGCCACGCGCTGCTGCATGCCGCCCGAGAGCTGAGAGGGGAATTTCTCGCCGGTCCCTGGGAGGCGGACGAGCCGGAGCATTTCTTCGATCCGCCCCGCGATCTCGTAATTCGACAGTTTCCGATTATGCAGGCCGTAGGCTATATTTTCGAAGACCGTCATGTGGGGGAACAGCGCCCACGACTGAAACACCATTCCCAATCGCCGTTTCTGGGGAGGCAGCTGGTTGGCAAGCTTGCCGTGCAGAATGATCCGTCCAGCGTCCGGTTGAATGAACCCGGCGATCAGGTTGAGAGTCGTCGACTTTCCGCAACCCGACGGGCCAAGCAGCGTGAGAAGCTCGCCTCGCGCCATCTCGATGTTGAGGTTATCGAGGACGACCTGTTCTTTGAACAATTTTTTGAGACCGTGGAGGTGCAGGCCCGACCGTCTGCTCGTTGTCTCCGCCGTCTCTAAACCGGCCTGCGAATCAAGAGCCTCATGCGCTAACATTTTTTTCCGGAACTCCCGTCAACTCCTAAATCGGAACAGACCAAAAACCAACAAAGGGGGTCAGACCCCTCATGCTGGAGGATGCTGCCGTCGGCAGAGAGCAAGCTCCCGTCACCCCATTGTGCGCCCGAAGGAGCTGCTCACCGATGGTATTAGATTAGCGAACCTCGCGCTGCCAGCGCTTGATCCAGTCCGGCCTATCCTTATTGACCGTATCCCAATCCAGTTGGAGAAGACTGTCGAACGATTCGGGACTGATGGGAAGGTTATTAGTGAGTTCACTGGGCGTACTCTTCCATACCGTCTTCGTGGGGGAGGTGACACCTCCGTCCTTCATCCGCATCAACTGGAACTCGTCATCGTAGTATAACTGGAGGTAGTCATGGGCCACATCCTGGCAAGGCGCACCTTTCACCAGGGAAAGACCGCCGCCCACGGAAGGCGCCCCTTCCTTGGGAACGATCCACTTGGCCGCAATCCCTTTCTTCCGCAACGACGGTCCAAGGTTCGATCCGGTGGTGGCGAGCCACACCTCGCCCAGTTGGACCAGATTGGCCATCTCCGACGACCATAGGTGGACCTTGTTCACATAGGGCAGAATCTCCATCGTGGTCTTGAAGCCGGGGTCGATGTTTTTCTCGCTTCCGCCGTTGAGCCGCGCGTGCATAACCAACGCCGCCGTGCCCCAAGTGCTGGTCGGGTGGGTGATGCTGACCCGGCCCTTAAGGTCGTTGCGTTTCAGGTCCGACCAGGAAGTCGGCGGGGTCAGGCCTTTATCCTTGAAGATGTCGGTCCGGTAGATCAGGCCGACAGCAACCGTATTCGTCGCAATCACGACGTGCTTGCCCGCGGCGTCCTTCACCACTCCCCAATCATATAGATTTCCGACGTTCGGCGCCTTGGACACGTCGATGGGGCTGCACATACCCTGCTTGCACGCCTTCATCCCGATCGGCACGTCCCAGTGAGCGAGGGTCACACGAGGTTTGTCGCCCTGCACGCTTAGACGCTCGACCATCACGGCCGAACCGATCGCCTCTGCGATCAAGGTCGTGCCATGCTTTTTCTCGAGCTTCGGCGCGATGTAGGACATCACGTTTTCGCGGTGCAAAGGCGAGATACTCAGGTAGACCTGCATCTCCTTGCAGCTCTGAGCTTGGGCCGGTGCCCCCGCTATCATCGCGGCAGAGAAAGCCGCCATGACTGTTGAGCAGGTCACTACTGATTTAATTGAAAACTTCATCGCAACTTTCCTCCCTATTCCATGATCGGATTGGGCAATTCGAATGGCTGTTGAGACCACCCGCCTGAATGTCCAATCCCTTCAGTCGAAGCTACCTTACACAAACTTTTAAGCTATCCGAGATTTCCCAGATGCCTTTATCCAATTGTCGTTTATGTAGCATAAAGGACTTTCCTGCGCAAGAGCGGCGCCTGTTCACGATCCGCTTCTTCTCGAGCTAAACCGGCATCAAGTTGAATAAGCGATGGGTAAAGTCGTGCAAAATAGTCATTTCACGTTCCAGGGCCGGCCCTGGCAGTAAGAAGGGTTGATGCATCCCGTTGAGGGATGGTAGGAGACGGCCAAAACACAGGTTGTTCACTACCATGGTTTTTTGACAGTTTAAATTCCATCGATATAGTACTAACACGCTATGGGTTGTCGGGCCCAGCACCGGGCCAAGGGATTATTTCACTGCGTACGCGATGGGGATTTATGACCATGAAAGTACTCCTTAACTGGTTTGCGACGGCAGACGAAACAGCGCGGATTATAGATCATCTACCGCCACACTGCGAGGTGGTAAGTCCTAAAATGCCTACAGCACCGCGACCGGGACTTTCGCGCTTCACGATTCAGCACACCGACATCGAAGATCTTTGTGATGACGTGGAAGCAATCATGGGCTGGGTCGTCGAGAGCGAAACGATCCGTGCATCAAAGGCCCTTAAAATTCTCCTGTGGATGCATTCGGGCTGTAATGATCTCGATCTCGATTTGCTGAGCGTACGGGGCGTGCATCTTTGTAACGCCAGCGGCGCCAATTCAATTGCCGTCGCCGAACATGCGATGGCGCTCATGCTGGGTCTAGCCAAACGAATTGTACAGCGTGACAAATGGGTAAAGGACACCCATTGGCAGCCTTTGTGGCACCCTGATTACATTGGCACCACGCTTGCCGATCGCACTCTTTTGGTGGTTGGTCTTGGCCAAATCGGGTCGGCCGTGGCACGCCGCGCGAAGGCGTTTGATATGAAGGTTATAGGTGTGCGTCGCAATCCTTCGCGCGACTGCGAGTTCGTTGACTGCATTTACGGTCCGGAAGAATTCCATGCAGCGCTGGGAGAGGCGGATTTCGTGATTTTGGCCTTACCACTAACGCATGAAACCGCCAATATCATGGATCGACAGGCCTTTGACAGCTTGAAATCCGGCGCCCGCCTCGTCAACGTTGCCCGTGGCGCTCTCATTGATTTGGAGGCCCTTTATGACGCTCTTGAAGACGGACGTCTAGCCAATTTCGGGACCGACTGTTGGTGGCATTACCAAGAAAAGATCCCGAAATACCACTATCCCATTCCCGAAGCTGATCTTGTGAAACTCCCCAACGTGATAGCCACGGCGGGTCAGGCTTCGAGTTCGGACGGTGTCAAAGAGCGGCTCATCGACTTTGGTATCGAAAGTCTGGCTGCATTTGTTTTAGGAAAGCCCGTCCCCCGTACGGTCGACCTCGACCTTGGGTATTGAGTTTTAGGGTATTGAGTTTTAAATTTTTCTGACCGTCGTTCCAGAGCGATTTCCACTTGCGTCGAAAGGGCCTATATATTGACGGACGGACGTAATATTGTTAGATTGGATGCAATCAATACAATTCGATAAAAATTTTCTTAGTATTTTTTTCTGGAGTTCCGGGAAAATGTATGACAATCCCGCCGATGCTCAGCAAAGCTTGCAAGGGCTATTCAACATAACGGTGACACCCTTCGAGGTTAATGGAAGCATCAATTACGACGCCTTGGCGGCAAATATTGAACGCGTTATCGACCTGGACTACGACGGTGTCTTGGTCGGTGGCCAGTACGGTGAATTCGCGTCGATGACCCCCGACGAGCGCGCGGAACTCTTCCAACGAACCATGGATATTGTCGGGGATCGCGTCCCAATTCTGTTCGGAGCACCGAGTTCAAATCCGCGCGTTGTTGCTGAGCTTTCAGAGCTCGCCGGCAACCTGGGGGGCATACCAATGATTACCGCGCCTTACGTTTCGGAAGTCACCGATGGCCACATCATCGAGTATTTCAAGGACATCGCGGCGGTCTCCCGCACGGGTGTCGTCATCTACAACATGCCTGAAATCGGTCTCACCATCTCTCCGGAACTACTGGAACAACTTGCGGATATTCCCAATATCATCGGCGTCAAACAGGGCGATTTGACACCTTCCGTCATTGACCGCATCGCCGGACGGATGCTTGACAAAATCCGCGTCCTATGCGCTTCGGACCTGCATTTACTGGGTCCGCTCATGCGCGGCTTTCATGGCATCTCGTCGACCAATTCCAGCGCCTTTCCGGAAATCATTCTGGAGACTTTCCGTTCGCTCCAAACAGGCGATGCAAACCGGGCCAGGAATTTGCACGCCAAATGGTATCCGATACGCGAGTTAATACGGGAATTTGGCCAACCTCAGACGACCAAGGCAGTGATGACGTGTCGCGGTTGGTTCGGTGGCAGTGTCCGTACGCCGCTTCGCGATCTGACGCCGGAACAGCTCGCGCGCCTCCGCGAGTCACTGGCGCAAATTGCCAGTGACCCCGACATCGGGTTCAGTTGCCTGGCCGCCTGAACATGCCCTGCCAAACAGACAATACAACAGCGGGTAACTTTGATGCGAACGATGCCAAAGTCACGACCATTAACGGCGACTTGATTTTGCCCCTGTCGATCAATGTTTTTTCACTAAACACCCTGGTTTCGTCATGTCCCTCATCGCCTCGCGTCTCAGCCTAGTCAAACCATCGGCTACCCTCGCCGTGAGCCAGAAGGCCTGGGATCTCAAGGCCAAGGGCCTTGACGTCATCGGCCTCGCCTCCGGCGAGCCCGACTTCGAGACCCCTCCCCACATCATCGAAGCCGCCAAAGCCGCTATGGATGGGGGCAAGACCCGCTATACCCCCGTCAACGGAACCATGGAACTGCGCGAGGCCGTTTGCGACAAGTTCAAGCGCGACAACGGGCTTGAATATTCCCCGGACCAGGTCGCGGTGGGGTGTGGCGGCAAGCAGATCATCTTTAACGCCATGATGGCTACACTTGAACCGGGCGACGAGGTCATCATTCCGGCCCCCTACTGGGTGTCCTATCCGGACGTCGTGTGCATGTTCGAAGGCAAGCCGGTTTTCATCGACTGTCCGGTGGATAACGGCTTCAAACTCCGGGCGGACGACCTGGAAGCGGCGATCACCGACAAGACCAAGTGGGTCATCATGAACTCACCGTCTAATCCCACCGGTGCCGGCTACAGCCGGGATGACATGAAAGCTCTCACCGACGTACTTTTGAGGCATGCTCACGTGCACGTGCTCTCCGACGACATATACGAACACTTGGTCTACGGCGACTTCGCCTTCTGCACCCCGGCTCACGTGGAGCCCGGCCTCTACGACCGCACCCTGACCCTGAACGGTATGTCCAAGGCCTACTGCATGACCGGCTGGCGCGTCGGTTTCGCCGGTGGGCCGTTCGATCTGATCAAGGCCATGACCAAAATCCAGAGCCAGTCCACCACCCACACATCGTCGATCAGTCAGGCCGCCGCCGTGACCGCGCTCAATGGCCCCCACGATTTTATTGCCTCAAACAACGAGGTTTACCGGCAACGCCGGGATCTGGTCGTCTCGATGCTCAACCAAGCCGACGGCCTGTCGTGTCCCAGCCCAGAAGGGGCCTTTTACGTTTATCCATCGTGCGCCAGCGCCATCGGCAGTAAAACCCCCGGTGGCAAAACCTTGCGCACGGACGAGGATTTTGTCACTTATCTGTTGGAATCAGAGGGCGTGGCGACGGTGCAGGGGGCGGCCTTCGGCCTATCGCCAAATTTCCGCATCTCGTACGCCACTTCGACGGACCTGCTGGAGGAGGCGTGCATACGCATCCAGCGGGCCTGCACGGCACTGAGTTGACGCGCGGCGTTACAAACAAACGCTGTTGCCGCCGGCACAGAGAATGGCTGCCATAAGGGAGGCAAGGTCATGGACGAATGCAAATCGCGGATAAGCTCCGAAATTGACTTCAAAAAGGCCGGCAAGCAGGCCGGTTTCCTGAGGCTTCCCCATTCGGTCCACCGTTCGGCCTATGGTTGGCTCCCTATCCCCATCATCTGCATAAGCAACGGCGACGGACCGAATGTCCTCCTCGTCTCCGGCAACCACGGCGACGAGTACGAAGGTCAGGTGATCCTGATGAATCTTATCCGCGAACTAGAGCCCAAGCATATCCGCGGCCGCGTCATCATCCTTCCCGGCGCCAATGCACCGGCTGTGCGGGCCGGCCGGCGGACCTCCCCGGTCGACTTCGACGGTGAGGGAAATCTTAACCGCGCCTTCCCGGGCGACGCCAACGGTTCGCCCACGCTGATGATCGCCCACTACATCGTGAGTGAACTGTTGCCGCACGCAGACTACGTGCTCGACCTGCACTCGGGCGGCAGTTCACTGATGTATATCCCCAGCGCCGAGGCGAAACTAGGGGACGACGTCAAAATGAACGCGGAGGCGATAGCCCTCGTCAAGGCATTCGGTCTGCCCATCGGCAACATCGGCGAGGTGCTCGACGACCGCACCTTCGCCGGAACCGCGAAACGCCTGGGCATCAAATTCATCGGCACCGAGCTCGGCGGAGGCGGCACGGTCTCAACGGAGATCCTGGCCATGGGTGAGAAAGGCGTGCGCCGCTGCCTGAAGCTGATCGGAACGCTGCCGGAGGATTATGCCGTCGAGGACGCACCTGAAACCCGACTGGTTTATGTCGGCGGCGAAGACTACTTCGTATACGCGCCCGAGGACGGCGTGTTTGAACCCTACGTCGAACTCGGCGCCGAGGTTGAAAAGGACCAGCCAGCGGGCGCCGTCCACTTTCCGGAAACCCCGTGGCGGGAACCCAGTGTCACCCATTTCAAGCGCACAGGGTTGGTGTTGTGCGAGCGTACCGGGGGGCGGGTCGAGCGTGGCGACTGCGTATTCCACCTGGCAACTGACTCCGAAGGCTGAGGGCGTTTCAGGATCGGGCGGCGGCGACGACCCCTTGTCCCGGCCGTCCGGCGTAAAGTTTATGATATCGAGGGCCAGCGGCTTGACTCAGGTCTGGGAGAGCATGTTGTTCACCTGACCCCGGTGGTGGGTCTGGTGATTGAAAAGTGTTATCAGGATGACCCCGTGGAGTTTCTTGCCCGGCTGACCACCCACTAAGCACTAGGAGACGGGCTCGTTGAGCCCTATTTTGTCAAAGCCTTCCACGAGGGCTATGTTTGCCTGGTCCTCGGCGCGGCGTGCGGAGCCTTTTTAAATCGTCATAGAGCATATAATCCAGGCCCTTGTTGATACCCGCATCCATGTTCTCAATGCGACTAAGCCAAAGGCGATCGACCACCAGCAAGTGGTTCAGGATTTGTGGATGGAACCGAAGAACGCCCGGCGGTCCTTCTTCTAGTCCTCGTCGGACAGCTTCGCGCCCGCGCCATAGATGCGTTCGTTGGTCCATTCATTGAAGAGGGCTACCATTGGAAATTATATCCATGGCCCAGTTCCTGTTCCAAGAGCCAAGGGCGCCCGCGCCTTTGGAGTTCTCGCCGTTTCAGCGCCGATGCCGTATCGGCCCCGGCGGAGATTCCTTGTGGCCGGCGTGTAAGAAATGCAACCTCGCTAACTTGCATGGTATGCTGCAAATTGTATAATCAAGATGAAATCCGAATCCGCTTCGAAGCGTTGTGGCGGTCAATGTTGGAGCGCCAAGGCGGAAGGACTGCCGGTAGACAGGTTTTTACCCCGCAAGGTTCCGCCAGCCGGCACCATGACGCGTGGAAGGCACCCATGATTACCCGTTACGGGACAAAAAACATGCGCCGCATACCCGTATCCGTATTGCAGGATTTGCTTGAGCGAATGTTCCTGGCCGCCGGTTGCAGTCCGCACAACGCAAAGATCATGGCCGAAGGCGCCATCGAGGCCGACTTGCGGGGGCACGCCATCCAGGGCACCGATCATATCTTTTCAACGCTCAGGGACGTGCAGAAGGGAATTCTGAAAGGCAAAGCCGAGCCCGTGATAGCGTGCCAAACGGCCGCAACCGGTCTTGTCGATGGACATGGTGCGCCCGGCCACGTGGGTGGTCGGTTCGCGACTGATCTGGCGATACGCAAGGCGCGGGAAGCTGGCACGGCATCGATCGGCTTGCTTGATTCCGGCGACATCTTCATGCTCGGCTACTATGCCTCCGTGATCGCCGAAGCCGGACTGGTCGGTTTCGTGTTCACTAGTTCCTGGCCACCCCGCGTCCATCCATACGGCGGCATCGACAAGGTTCTCGGCACCAATCCGCTAGCCATCGGCGTGCCGACAAGCGGGGACGATCCGGTGGTTCTGGACTTAGCAACCAGCGCCTCTCCCATCGGTCATGTACGGATCGCCAGCTACTACGGCGATCCTATTTCGCAAGGCGTCGCGATCGACAGGGTCGGCAATCCGACCACCGATGCCAGGGCAGCGCTCGAGGGGGCATTGAGCCCCCTTGGCGGGCATAAGGGTTACGGCTTGGGATTGTGTGTCGGGCTGCTGTCCGGTCCACTGGTTGGCGGCGTACTGGGTGAGGCACTGGAACGGGCCGCCAGCACCGGCGACGAAGCGGCCGGCGGCCGGGGGCATCTTTTCATGGCGATCGATCCGGCAGCGTTCGGCGATCCAGAAAAGGCCCTTGCCGGGGTCAACTCCTATCTGGATGAGATCCGGGCTAGCCGCAAGGCACCTAATATAGATAAGATTCTCATTCCCGGCGAACGGAGTTTCGATGACCGGCGGCGCAACTTGAAAGAAGGCGTTCCGATCCTCGATGAAGTATGGAACCGCACAGCGGAACTAGCTGCTGGACTTGGTGTCGAAATGCCGAATATCGATTGACGCCATGTCACCCCCAACACTGGATTAAAGCGGATGAACGATACAAAAATAAAGGAGAACGGCCCTCAAATGCTGGACAAACTGGATAAAGCCGCCAGCATCGACGGCAAGCGTTTGTGGGACAAACTCATGCGGCTAGCGGAGATTGGTGCCACTGGCCGCGGCGGGCTCAATCGTCAGGCTCTGACCCCGGATGACAATGAAGCCCACCGCGTTTTAGTGACCTGGGCTCGCGCGCTCGGCCTTTCCTGCTTCATTGACGACATCGGCAATTTATTTGTCCGCCGAAAGGGCGTCCGGGACGATGCGCCGCCGGTCATGTTTGGTTCCCACCTCGACACGCAGCCGACTGGTGGGAAATTCGATGGTATCTATGGTGTTCTCGCTGGTTTCGAAACACTCCAGACTTTCGAAGAGGCGGGACTGGAGACGGAACGTCCGATCGAACTCGCGGTCTGGGCGAATGAAGAAGGAAGCCGCTTTCTGCCGGGGTGCATGGGGTCGGCCTGCTATGCCGCGCCGGACAAGCTGGACGAGTGGCTGGCGATCACGGATATTGAGGGAACCACGGTGAAAGAAGCGGTGGCGCGATATCAAGCTGACCTGTCGGATGTCGAACGCCGCCCGCTTGGAGGACCCGTCGCCGCCTTCATTGAAGCGCATATTGAACAGGGTCCGATTCTAGAGACGACCGGCAACACCGTGGGTGTTGTAACAGGCATCCAGGGCGCTCGTGATTTCCGTGTCCGGGTACTGGGTGAGGAGGCCCACGCTGGTACCACGCCACGCCGGCGGCGCAAGGACGCACTCAGGGCGGCCGGCGCCATCGCTCAGGCGCTCTATGCGTCAATGGATGATGCAGACGATCAGGTGCGCTTCACCATCGGCGAGTTCATTGTCAGCCCTAATAGCGCATCGGTGGTGCCCGGGCAGGTCGATTTCACCATCGATTTTCGTAATTCGGATCAGGAAATTCTGCGCCAGCTGGGCGATCAAATTGAAAGCATCTGCACGGACCATGCTGACCCTTGCCGGGTCGAGATCAAACAGATCCGCTGGCGCGAACCGGCAACTTTTGCGCCGCAGGTGCCGGATCTCATCGGCCAGGCCGCCGAACGGCTTGGTCTGGCCCATATGTTAATCCCGTCGGGCGCCAGTCACGATGCGGTCAATCTTCAAAAAATCTGCCCCACGGGGATGATCTTTGTGCCCTGCGAGGGAGGACTGAGTCACAACGAAGCAGAAAACGCTAAACCAGAGGATCTGGCGGCCGGCGCCCGGGTCATGGCTCAAGTCGTGTATCAGCTCGCGATCGCGTGACGGCGGCGGCGAACCGGTTAAACAGCAGGATAGAAGCCAAAACAAATTGTACATATTGTATCACTTGTTATAATCCCCTTAGCTGGAGCCTGACGTGGGCGACAATTCCGGTAGGGAGACGAAGGTAATCCGTGACCAGGGTTGCTCTTGTTTGAAACATAAAGCTAGGTAGAGTAATCACTATGAACGAGACAGAACTGTTGAATCGCGTGCCGTTGGGGGCCGATGCGGTATTTCCGAAATCGGAGATCGATGCCCGCCAGGAAAACCTTCGCAAAATGCTGAAGGAAAAGGATATCGACCTTTACTTGACGAGCGGTGCGGAGAATATCTTCTATCTTAGCGGTCAACAGACCCCGGGCTATTATGTGTTCCAGTGCCTGGCCATTCCGGCAGACGGTGAACCGTTCCTGGTGACCCGAAAACTGGAAGTCTACAATGCTCGATACAATTCTTATCTTGAGCGCATATATGGTTACGACGATAGCCAGTCTTCCGCAGAGGCATTAAGCGGGGCCATTGACGCGGAAGGCTGGATGGGTAACCGCATCGCCATTGACCGCAATGCATGGTTCCTGACCGTCAATATTTTCGACAGTGTGCGTGAAGCCCTGGGCGAGCTCCTGGACGGGAGCGGGCTTGTGGAGGGTCTCCGTCGGGTGAAAAGCCCGAGCGAACTGGCGGCAATAGAACGTGCCGCACAGGAAAACGATGCCGGCATGGCGGCCGGGCTGCGCATGACGCGGGCCGGCGTGACCGAAAACGATATTGCCGCGGCCATCTTGGCCGCGGCTGTCTCCGCCGGCTCGGAATATCTCGGTATGGAGCCCTTTGTCACGTCCGGGCCGCGTTCCGGCGTCCCCCATACAACCTGGCGCCGCCGACGCATCCTACCAGGCGATGTCGTCGTTCTTGAAACCGCGGCCTGCCACAATCGCTATCATGCCGCGCTGTTCCGCACGATCATGGTCGGCAATGTTCCGCAGAAGGCACGTGACTGGTACGCCATCTGCATGGACGCACTGAACGCGGCGCTGGACACCATGAAACCGGGCAATCTGTGCTCCAACCCCCATGATGCGGCGCAGGCGGTTATCGACAAAGCCGGCGCTACTGAAGGTTACCGTAAGCGCACCGGCTACAGCATGGGCATCTCCTTTGCCCCTGACTGGGGCGAAGGCAATATTCTCCACCTCAACAAGGGCTATGATGTGGAACTGGCGCCGGGCATGGTTTTCCACATCCCAATCACCTTGCGTGACTATGCCAAGTTCACGGTTGCGGTCAGCGAGATGGTGATCGTCACCGAGACCGGGTGGCGGTCGTTGAGCAACATTCCACGCGATCTGGTGGAGGCTTAAGCGACACGCTGCGTGTGCGCCGTGTCGGCGCCCACTGGTTGACGCGACGTAGACACACCGGCAACGAAGGACAAGGCAGCCACGCAGAGAGCTGTGTCTCATACAGCCCGTGAAGGAGTGGGATAACGTTTCCTAGGCAAGTCGGGGGGCGGGTTTATTCGCGTTGTGGGTTGCGCTGCAGAACAAAAATGCCACTGCCAAAGATGAGCGCCACCCCCAGCAGTTCCACCGCACCGGGCACATCCCCCCAAATTACAATGCCCAGCAGGAAAGCCCATAGGATGCCGGAATATCTGAACCCGCTCACCAGGCTGGCATATGCAAAACGGTAGGCATCGATCATGAAAAATATTCCAACGCCGAAAATAAGTCCGGCGGTGACAAGCAACCAGAGGTGTTCACCGTTCATCGGCGACCATATATAGATGGCGAATGGAAGCGTACAGACCAAGGCCATGGCGTTGGAAAACATGAGAATTGAGACGGACGTCTCGCTGGCCACCAACCGGCGCAGCATGATGTCCCGGGTTGCCGAGAACAGGGCTGAGGCCAGGGGTAACAGGAGATACCAGCTTATTTGTTCGCCCGTGGGCTGGGCAATCAAGACCACTCCCAAAAATCCGACCACCACGGCGGACCGTCTGCGCCACCCTACCTGTTCGCGCAAAAGGAAATGCGCCAAGACGACGACAAACAGCGGACTTGCATGCACGAGGATAATGGCCTCTGCGAACGGCAGGTGGCGTAGACCAATGATGAGGCATACTAATGCCCCAACCGCGAAGCCCCCGGTCATGAATTGTCCGCTGAAACTGCGCCACCGAAGCGCCTGCATGCCACCGTAACGCCCGGCCAGAAGAAGAATTGGGAGCATGGCGACCGCCGAACGAACAAATATCGCCTGAGCGACCGGGATTTCGACGATGACGAGTTTCATCAGCGCATCGTTCAAGACGATAAAGCTGCAACCAATCACCATTAAGGCAGAGCCCCTCAAGGGCGATGCCTTATCGGCCCGTCGTTGTACACATTTACTCAATTCGTAAAATACGCCTCTTTCCAGCATGGTGCTGAGATTTTTTTTGGCAGCGCGTCCGCGCATCGTACGGTCCCGGCGCGGCGTCAACAGGCCATGATGCCAGTGCCCGGAGCGACAACCAATTCCATATAGTACTATTCCATACCAATTAGACAAACAGTGTATGGGTAGAATGTTCTGCGCCTGGTCGATGCCCTTGGCGCCAGCGCCCCGACAGGGCCCAGCGCCAAGTGGGAGGCCTGCCAGACCTGTATCACCACGCTTTTCCGACCGATCTCGTGATGTTCTGACGACAGGCCTACGCAGGACGGGCTGGATTTGTGTGCGGGAAGAACGATTGTGTCGATTATATGCAAGGGGCTTGCCAACGGGATAATTTTGATTGCATTGAAGCACAAAAGCTTACATCATCATCTATGGTCCGGGATAATCGCACCGTGCGCCAGACACAGTTGGCGCATCAGGTAATCCTATATTCGTATTCCGCGAGTTGGAAGAAACACCATCATCTTACCGAACTCGGCCTTTGCGATGCGCTAAAAGTATCGCGTTCGCCCATGCGTGCGGCCTTGCAACTGCTGCAGGAGTGGGGAGCGGTCGAACAACGTCCCAACCGGGGCTTCTTTTTGGTAAAGAATGCAGCCGACCTGCTGTCGATCGGAAACGATGCGCCACCGACCATAGAAGAAGAGCTGTATGTGGCCATCCTGGATACCCGGCTGGCCAACTGTCTTCCCGAGACCGTGACCCAGGTGGAGGTTATGTCGAAATTCGGTAGTTCGCGCAACCTTGTGAAAAAGGTCTTGTTGCGAATGCTCGATGACGGTTTGATACAGCGTGAGAAAGGCCGCGGCTGGAGATTCCTCCCCACGTTTGACGAGGCACGGTCTTGGAGGAACGGGTATCAGTTGCGCTTGCTGCTTGAGCCCGCCGGTATTCTTCTGGAGCAGTTTCGGGTCGATCATGAAAAGCTCACGGCTTGCCGGATCGCGCATCAGGACTTGCTCTTTTCGACCGAAACTGGAACCGAACCGGCAATCTGGATTTATCGCGTTGACAGCGAATTCCATGAATTGATTGCATCTTTTACCAATAACGCCTTTTTCTTGCAGGCGATTCAGCATCAGAACAAGCTGCGCCGCCTTCTCGAGTATCGTGGGTATAAGAACCAGCGCCGGATCGCAGATTGGTGTCGTGAGCACCTTAAAATCATTGATGCCCTGGAACGCGGGCATGTCGAAATCGCGGCCGAATTAATGCGTAACCATTTGGAAAAGGCGGCGGAAAGCACATCCAAGCTGTCGCCGATGGCAAAGCCATCGTCTCCGCGTCAAGAATAAAAGTGTTCGATCGCGCCTGTGAAATACCTTAGCCTTTGCAAAAGGTCGTTTAGCGGAGCCTCCGGATTTTCCGCGGGAACAGCACGCGACACGCCCTGGCAAGACATCACCGTCAAAGCTCGATACGCCGAGCAAAAAATAAGGATTTGGCCTGTCATGGAGCCTCGAATTTACCTGGTTGTGAACGTGGATGCCGACCCCGACCCTGTCGATACGCCGGTGGACAATGATGCTGTTTTGGAAAAATACAAAATTGTCCAACAACTGATCAACGAGCACTGCGACGGCAAGGCTGTGATTAGTGTACACAGCAGCCCGCTCTACCGAGAGCGGTTCATCCAGTCACCCTTTGTGGATTTTTGGAAGGAATGGACATCGGGTGGCGGCGATCTTGTCTTGCACATGGAGGAGGATTTTTATGCGCTTCCTGAAAATCGGAGGGCGTCATCTACCGGGTTTGAAAATCTGGAGATCGTCGAACAGGCGATGAAGGAGACGGTGAGTGCCTTGTCTAGCGAAGGGCTCACCTGTCGGGCCTATCGCGGCGGCTCTAACAGCATGACACCCGAGATCGCAGAGGTGCTGACGGAGCTCGGAATCTCGGTCGATCTGAGCTGCGCACCCGGATTGATCTGGAAGGAGCGGGCTGTGAATTGGGCCCGTGCGCCGTTGAGCGGCTATTTCATGTCGCCGCAAGCACCGGCGCGCGCCGTCGATCCGGGTGGACAAGGCCCCCTGCTTGAAATTCCGCTCGGCTGGGACGGGATCAATGATGGCTATAATGCGCCGCGAAAGCCCAACCACCATTATCTTGCCAATGAATCCTCGACCTATGAAGATTTGTGCCGTGTCTGGAATGTCATCCTTGAACGTGCCGACAATAGCGGTAATCATCAGGCTGTATCCTTGCTGAGCCACTCCCACACGGCGAAGACGGCACGATTCCACTCCCAGCTCGACGCCTTCTTGCGGTTCGTAACAACCAACCGCGGTATCCCGGCAACCCTGACGGAGATTAGGACGCTCATTTCCGGCGCAACCAAATCAGCATGATTGGTTGGGATGGCCTTAATTATGTATTGATCGTGCGACACGATATAGATCATCATTTTTGATCATCGTGGATTTCGCCACCCGGTTCATCTGATGTATCAAAAAGTCTGAAATTTCTGCTACGCACCGTGGCTGCAAAAACCTTCTGAGTATAGGAAATATGGCCATCAAGAAGTTTTACAGCCTTTTCCACATCGCCTTCACGGCACGCTTTAAGTATTCCCGGTGCTCGGCTTGTGGACGCACTTTTCCGATCGCTTTCGATACTTGGATACGCATGAACCGTGCAGTCTTTCGAAAAGTCTGTTTGATCATCTCGAACAATAGTGGGCGGGCGCCTGGGACATAGAGCGTGGCGTGGAATTGCCAATTCAAGTCCGGCCATTTCGCCGGATCTGTCGACTT
>Ga0315339_1001269_pt1 | contig 23476 bp, 20 predicted proteins | sample ASW17metaG_FD_204514 | JGI IMG/M metagenome (GOLD analysis project Ga0315339, IMG submission 204514) | Ammonia-oxidizing marine archaeal communities from Pacific Ocean, United States - ASW #17 | ecosystem: Environmental > Aquatic > Marine > Oceanic | place: USA: California | collected 2016-12-05
TATCGTTCTTGGGGCCGCCTGCGCGCAAAGGCCTCCGAAGGCTCCCTGATCGCACTTCTCACCTTGGGTGGCCTCGGCCAGCTTGGCAATCGTGCGATTCAGATTTAGACTCCGGGAGTGGAATCTCATACGCGTAGCTGGCATACACAAACACTCAGCCCCACCGTGATTGGCGCCGTGTCGGTCTGCCTGTTCCTGATGGCGGGGACGTCCACGGCTCAGGTATCAGACTACGAGGCGCCGCGGCTGCCTGGCACGGACAACCCTGACCTTAACGGCGTCTGGCAGGTACTCAACACAGCCAACTGGGACATCCGGCCACACGCGGCCGGGCCGTCGGCTTTGCCCGATCTTCTCGGAGCCATCGGCGCAATGCCGGGCGGTCTCGGAGTAGTCGAGGGTAACGAAATACCTTATCAACCCTGGGCCTCGGACAAGCAGAAGGAAAACTTCGAAGGAAGACTCACCCGCCCCTTAACCCGGGAAATGAATGAGGCGACCGGTGACCCAGAAGCAAAGTGCTACATGCCGGGCGTACCGCGTGCCACTTACCTGCCCCACCCGTTTCAGATCGTTCAAACTCAGAGTCAGGTCTTTGTTGCCTACGAGTTCGCCAGCGCAGCCCGAATCATTCACATGGACAGTCAGCCGCCGTCCCCGGCTCCATCATGGATGGGCTGGTCCATTGGACACTGGGAGGGGGACACATTGGTGGTCGAGGTAACAGATCAGACAGAACTGACCTGGTTCGACCGAGCGGGGAACTTTCACAGCGACGCACTGCGAGTGACAGAGCGTTATACGCCGATCACGCCAAATCATCTGCAATATGAAGCGCTGATTGAGGATCCGAATGTATTTACCCGTCCGTGGACTATCAGCATGCCGCTGTACCGTCGGATGGAACCGAACGCTCAGCTACTGGAATTCAAATGTGTCGAGTTCACCGAACTGTTTATGTATGAGCATCTCCTCGAATCTTCAAGCGACTGAGGAGATCGGTGAACAGGAGGTTTCAGATGAACGCTAGAACCATCACATCACGATTTGCGCTTACGAGCGGGTTACTGCTGGGAATGCTGGCCCAGCTCCCAGCCACCGCGCAGGAAACGAACCACTGGACACCGGATCGCACAGCCTGGGGTGATCCCAACCTGCAGGGTGTCTACACGTTCTCTACTCTGACGCCTCTGGAACGACCCGAGGCGCTCGGAGATAAAGCAACCTACACCGCGGAGGAGCTGGCTGAGGCAGAACTCCAAAACATCGTCCAACCCACATCGGCGGAAACGCCTATAGGGGACGGGACCAACGACGAGAACCTGCGGGGGAACGAGTACAACGCCTTCTGGGCATCTAATGAGAAGGGCCGGCTGGTCGGACGCACCTCGCTAATCGTTGACCCTCCCAACGGGCGCCTACCCCCGCTAACGGAACGCGGACAACAGATTTATGACGAAAGGGTTGCCGAACTCGCTACGCGACAGGTGGGTGAGGAGCCTCTGGTCTACACACTCTACGACACCTGGGAGGACCATCCGGTGTACACCCGGTGCGTGGCACGCTCAATGCCACGTGTCCAACAAGGTTATAACCACGGGCTTCAGGTCCTGCAAACACCCGGATACGTGGTCATCTACTACGAGAGCCAGCACGATACGCGAGTCATACCCCTTGACGGGCGTCCGCATATCGACTCGAGCATTCGCCAATGGAACGGGGACGCCCGTGGACATTGGGAAGGAGATACGCTCGTCGTGGACTGGCAAAACTTCACAGACAAGCAGTTTTTTATGTCGATCCCCCCGGCTATCGGGCTTCGGAACATAAGCCTACCCCAGGGCAACATACGCCTCGTGGAGCGACTCACGAAGGTCGACGAGAACACTATCGATTACGAAGTGACCGTGCACGATCCAACGACATGGACCCAACCGTGGACACTCATCCTTCCGTGGCGGGCTGACGACCCTAGTTATCAGTCCCCGGTGGATCTCTACGAATTCGGCTGCCACGAAGGCAACTACCGAATGATGGAGAACTCGCTCAGGGGTTCTCGGGTTCTGAGAGAGACCCACACCGAGGCCGAATAGGCAAGGGAGTACTCAGATGCGAAAAGAATTGAAACTTCTCTGTGCGAGCGCCGGCGGTCTCCTGCTGGGCACCACGATAGCTCAGGCACATCATGCGTTCGCAGCAGAATTCGACGCAGCGAGGCCTGTTGAGCTTCGCGGGATCGTCACGAGGATGGAGTGGATCAACCCCCATAGCTGGATCACGATCGATATCACCACAGACGAAGGTGCGGTCGAGACCTGGGAGATCGAAGCCGGCGCTCCAAACGCCATGTTCCGCCGCGGCTTCACCAGAGACTCCCTTCCCGTGGGGACGGAAGTGGTGGTCCGGGGCTATCAGGCACGAGACGGTAGCCAGCGGGCCAACGGCCGGGACGTGACGTTACCCGACGGGGAGCGGTTGTTCCTTGGATCCTCCCGTCCGGGTGACGCAGCCGATTAGACGACCTAGTTATTATCGGGTACAAAGCGTCGCGTCGACTCCAGATCGCAGTCGAAAGGCGACATATCCATGTCCGGCGAGTAGATTAGCTCGCGCCTGTGGGTCATTGAACCCACGATGTACTCGGGGTCTTCAAGGGTGAACTCCACCGCCATATGAGTAGCGCCCTCAGACAGCCGGTATCTTTCGATGACGTGCTTCTGAGCACCCGACGGAATTCCGTTCTGGTACGGGGAGCGATGATTCTCAAAATTGCGGGTGTCGACCACCAGCACATCCCCTTCCCAACGCCCGATCGAATGACCATCAAAAAAACGCTCGCTCGGATCGGGATGGTCGCTCCCATCCATGTAGACGACCCGTTCGCTGTCGAAATACTGCACCTTGAGTAGGACGGTCTGCTCAGACTCATTGAACTGAATCTGCATCGGGTAGAGATCCGTGTAGATGATCGGCCCAGGTGTCGGTCGTCCGACGCAACTAAGCTCCGGGTTCTCCGCGGTGGTCTCGTCATAGGCCGCCATGGCGGCGGCGGCCCTCGGTGTCAACGAGAGATCACGGCGCGTGAGCTGGTCGAGACCACCGGGGTAATCGACGAAGCGCGACCGGTCGGCGGTCCAGATCCCCTCGAGAGACGCCGTGGTGGTAGCGGCGAGGGTTACCCCTTCGTCGGCGATCGGCAGCTCGACTCCGTCTGCATTGCGGATCCACTCAAACAATCCATAGGGCCTGCCATCTCGGGCAGGGTGAGCTGAGAAAGTAACGCGGTCCCCCAACTGCAGCGTGTCAGGGGTCCAACCCCGGCGCCGGGCATTGGCCGCCGAGCCCATTTGAATCGTCCACTCGACAGCTTCGCCGCCTTCGTTCGTTGTCTCAACACTGAAATAGGTGTGCGGATTCCGCAGACTAAACTCCGTAAGGGTGCCCTCATGGATTACGAACGACTCCATGTCCAGCGCGGCATCGCTATGGTGGCCCGAGACCGGCGAAACAAGCGCTAGCGCCACAATCAGAATCGGTATGAATCTCACTCTCGCCCCCCGGAACATCTTGCTTTGATTGATTCTACCGGCAAGTGGGCGCATACAGAAACAGCCACACGCGCTCGCCCAAAGTCGGTAGAATTCCCATGAGAGGCCTCCCGGAGCGGGAGGGTTTTAGCCATCCTTACTGTTCTTCAGCGTCCAAGTGGACAGGATAAGCTGTAAAGCGGTGGCAAACGGTTGCAAAATAAGGCCCTGGGGCAATCCTTAACAGAAGGACCCGTAGGATAGGAAAAATGGGGAGAGCAATGTCATTCTTCGAAAAACCTAAGCGAGTGAAGATCTCAACAAAAAGCGCCACTCTGGCGGTCACTCTTTTCCTCACGGCCGCGCTGTCGCAAGTCAGCCTGGCACAAGACTTCGATGAAGAACCTACATGGTCCTACGGGGTCGGAGCGCCTGCCATCGACCCCAGCACGGTGTTCGAGCTACCGGGCTCAGGCCGGTCATTCACACATGGGGAGATTCGAGACCCCTTTGGACCGGCCGACTGGTACCCGGGCGATCACCCAACGATGCCGGATATCGTCGCCAACGGCCAATACCCTGACGTCTGGGCATGCGCGCTCTGCCACTACCCCAACGGAAAGGGCCGCCCAGAGAACGCTGGCGTCGCAGGGCTGCCGAAGGAGTACTTCATCCAGCAACTCCAGGCATTTCGCAACGGACAACGGAAGAGCGCCCAACCAAGAAAGTTCAACACCCACCTCATGACCACGATCGCGCAAGGCATGACCGATGAGCAGATCGAGCAGGCAGCGGACTACTACAGCTCCATGCCTTGGACACCCTGGATCCGAGTGGTCGAGACCGAGGAGGTCCCGAAGGCCCGCTTTTCACTGGGCATGTACATACCGCTGGAAGGCGAGAATGAGGGCATGGAGCCGCTCGGGATACGGATCATGGAGACGCCGGAGAACGTCGAACATGCGGAGGTGCTGCGTGACCCCTACTCGGGTTTCATCGCCTATGTCCCGGTCGGCTCGGTTGCAAGAGGCGAGGAGCTGGTGACGACGGGCGGCGGCGGAAAGACCCTGCAATGCTACATCTGCCACGGCCCCGACCTGAACGGGCTTGGCTTAGTCCCCGGTATTGCGGGTCGCTCGCCCACTTATGCGGTACGACAAATGTACGACATGCGGGAAGGCACAAGGCGTGGGGCTTCGACAGCTCTCATGCAACCGGTCGTCGCCAACCTCACGACGGAGGACATGATCAGCATCGCTGCATATGTCGCCTCGCTGCCACCAGGCGAGCCGGAATAAAGAATGGCTTGAATCTACGAGCCGCTCCACCCGCCCTGGTAGCGGCACGTTTTTTCGGGGAACTTCAGCCCTACAGCTGCGCCGTCTATTAGACGGCGATTTGCTCATTTTGGTTAGAACCCCCGGTCGAGAACGTGTAACCATCCCCACCAGTGGGCGCTTTTTCTAGAACGCTAGGCTAGCGCGTCATACTCGCGTAGGCACGATCCAACAGCCGCACCGGATCACCCTTTACTGCATCCCACTCAGCGGTGGGGCTTGCAGCAATTACCTCTTCCAGTGTGGCCCCACCAGCGATCAGCATTGCAACCCGCTCCCTGATGGTCCGCAGCATCGAGACATACTCAACTAGGTCCGCATACGTGCCGATTGGACCGTGTCCGGGAACGACGATGGTGTTCTCATCGATCTGCTGCAGGACCCCCTCACAGAAGAGAATAACGCCGTCTAAGTCACCACCGTTGTCGGCATCGATGAACGGATACCCACCAGTATTGAAAACATCGCCCATGTGAACGACGTTACTCTCGCGGAGGATCACGGCAGTATCACCGGTGGTGTGCGCCGAACCGAAGTACATGAGATCGATCAACTCACCATTGAAATAGAACTGCATCCGATCGTCATAGGTGATCGCCGGCAGTGCTTCCAATGATGATGGGGCCTGCTCCACAAGCAGGCCGCCGGTCAGGTTGACAACCTGGCGTTCGGTCATCATCTGCCGCGAGTTGACGTGAGAAACAAACCAACTTCCGACCGAGGCCAGTAGAGAATTACCGCCTGTGTGATCGAAGTGCCAGTGCGTATTAATTACAAAGTCAGGTTCACCGCCACCGAGCTCACGGATGGTCGATCTGATCTTCGGCACCATACCGGAAAACTGATCGTCCACGACGAACACGCCCTGACTACCGATTGACGCAAGAACGTTTCCACCGACGCCGAACAGTACGTGCAGACCCGAGGCGATCGTTTCGGTTCTTATCTCAGCCGTCGCGAAATCCACACCCCGGCTCGCGTTGAGCTCGTCCGGCGTCATGGTATCTTGCGCATTAGTCCCGACGCAGATGAGTGCGACTGTCAATCCAGTGATGATCTTTCTCATGGTTATGCCTCTTTAGTTAGCGTCGCAGAACGAATCCTAAGGCAAAGCGAACACGTAGAGCGCGTTGCCGGTTGCCGGATGATGAATATCCGGAGCAATTAAGCTCGGCACATTGCGTGGACTGCCCCCACCCAGTCCCGTCGGTACTGCAACGTACTGCCGACCGTCTACTCGGAAGGTAATGGGGAATCCCTGAACCGAGGTGGCAAGACGTGTCTCCCAGACAGTCTCACCCGTATCGATATCGATCGCTCTGAAGTTTCGGTCTAAGTCGCCCACGAACGCGAGTCCGCCTCCTGTCGAAAGCACAGCAGTCAGGAAAGGTGCGCGCTGCTCGATCGACCAGAGCTCTTCCATGGTCTCGACGTCGTAAGCGGCGAGCTTGCCGATGTTGCCATCGGTACCCGGCATCTCATACCAACGCCGGTCAGCCGCAGTGCCGCCCGCACCGGGGACGAACTCAACCACTCGGCCGCGAATCTCCATGCAGCTCTGGCTCAACGGAATAATTAGGCGCTCCGTCGGCTGGTGGTAGCTCATGGCTTGCCAGTTGTGCCCGCCCTGGGTGCTCGGGCAAGCCGAAGCCCACTCTCCCCGAGAGTTGTCGATGATGTCCTGACGGTAGGATGGACGACCCGTCTCCGGATCAATTTGATCGTAGATGTTTTGATAAACGGTTTCGTGGTAATCGACGAAGCGGCCGGTCTCTCGGTCGAGCTTCCAAAGGATGCCGGGCTTACCAATGGTGAAGACAGCGCGCTCGTTACCGATATCGACCAGCACGCGTTCGTATACCTCATCGAGATCCAGAGCCTCGCCCGGTGCATGCTGAAAATACCAACGCAAACTTCCGTCGTCGGGATCGAGGGCCAGCGTTGCGCTCGTGTAAAGCGCATCATCCAGAGCGCTATTACCTCGGGTTACAGGCATCCATGGCTTGGCCTGCGCCACGCCCCAGTACGTAAGATCAAGCTCGGGGTCGTAACTCCCGGTGATCCAAGTCTCTCCACCCGCGCGATAGAAATTTGGTATCTCGCCCCACGTGTCACCGCCAGGCTCGAGATCCTGAGGGATGGTATTGAACCGCCAGAGCTCTGTGCCGTCTTCCGCATCGTAAGCGCTGATAAAGCATTTCTCTTCCCGGTAACGCGCGCATCCCGCGAGCCCCGAAACGATCTTGCCTTTAATTACGAGCGGGCCGCTCGAGTTGGTGTAACCACCTTCGCCCATGGTCGTTTCCCACACGAGCCGACCCGTGCGAGCGTCAAGCGCTACGAGACGCGCATCGTTCGTCGAGAAGAAAATCTTGTCGTCGTAGATGGCGAGCCCACGCATCGGATTAGCCGCAACGTTGGGTCCGACGTGATGCTCCCAAAGGAGTTCACCGGTCACCGCATCGAGCGCCTGCACGAGATTAGCCATGTTGCCGAGATACAGGATGCCATCGTGGACGATGGGCGCCGGCTGGCTCCTACCGCCCTCGGTCATGGCCCACGCCCACTGCAAACTCAGTTCTCCAACATTGTCGCGATTGATGTCGGTCAGCGGGCTGTAGTTCCACGCCTGGTAGTTGCCACGAATCATTAACCAGTCATCCGGATCGGGATCGCGCAGCATCGCGTCTGTGACCGGCTCCAATTCCTCAATGGCCCCTTCTAGGGTCAAGCCCGTAAGACCGGACATGACGGGAACCTGCCCTGCGGGGAGTGCCGACGCCGCTGCTTGACGCACGGCATCCGGCATCACACCGTCTGCGATCTCGCCGATCACGGCTGTCGTGGTTGCGGTGAGTGTCTCGTCACTCGGCTGAGCACCGTTCGCCTGCAACAGGAACGCGACAACTTCGACGTACGTCTGCTGACCTAGGCTCCCCGGTATTCCCGGGGATGTAGGCATCGTCAGTTGTGTGTACTCGATAAGCTGCTGAGCGGTGCGCTCCACCCAGACATTCATGAAGTCAGGGCCAGCGAGAGGGCGCGCCTCATTCAGCCCGCCCAAGTCAGCCTGATGGCAGCTCGAGCAATAGGTTCGGTAAGCGACGAGACCTGCCGCCGCCTGTTCTTCCGTGAAAGGCCCCGGCGCGTCTGCCTCGGGAGTCTGAGCACTCGCGCTACCGGCGGCCAGAGCCAGCGCCAGAAACAGGACTGTATCCTTGGTCTTGTTTTGTCTCGTCATGTCACCAACCTAGTTCAGCAGCCAACCCCAGAGGTTCCCCTCCGGAGCAGCCTCACTATGAATCTGAATATAGAGCTTTCCCGCACGCAGGCTCTCGACCTGCTCGCCGGTCAGCTCTCCCTCGCCGGAAAACGTACCCTCAACACTAGCAATCACGGAAAGCTCAAACAGTGCCGCGCCCCGTACTCCCATCGCGAGCCCCTCATGGACACGCGCTACGGTGGCGGGTCCGTGCATGGCCGAAAACGATCCATTGACGAACAACCGCTCACCGTCCAATCGAGCCGCGCCGGAACCCGACCCCGTCACGTTCGGTTGCATCACACGATCGATTGGCATCATCGTCAAACGAGCGGTGAAAGTCTCGGACGTCTGTGCGACCGCAAAAAGCGTGAAACAAACCAATACCGCCGCCACCCCAGTCATTCCGGCCCGACGTTTCAATACGGCGTAGCCCTTTTGGCCCTTCATAAGCATTCAGCCCTCAATCGGATTGTTACGACGAAATTGAGCCCTGCACACCAGTCCGCCGGCAGGCGCTCTTATTTGTTCCTCAGTTGGGGATTTTACTCTCCTCGCGACCCTGTCGGACAACGATTTAGAAGGATTTTTAGGGAGATCTGGAGCCGATCTCGGTAGAATCGAAGCCAAAAGCACTTGTTGGAGGGAGTTATGTCATTCGATCACCCCCGCCGCCGTTTCATCGGACGGATCGGTCAGCTTTTCACGGCAATTGCCGCCTCCAAATGGGCGCCGCAGATCGCTCTCGCGCAATCACAACAGGACTCTATGTTCGCCTACGTAGGCTCCTTCACGTCCGAGGATAGAGGGGCTCAGGGCAACGGCATCAATGTCTATCGCATCGATCCGGGATCCGGGGACTGGGAACACATCCAGAACGTGAGCGATCTAGTCAACCCCTCATTTCTAGCCCGAGACCAGAGCGGTCGGTTCCTTTACTCCGTGCACGCTGACATGGATTACGCTACGGCGTTCGCCATCGAGCCAACGAGTGGGCACCTGACTTTATTGAACCGCCAAAATACCGGTGGTACGAACGGCGTACATCTGGCAGTCGACCAAAGTAACAGTTTCCTCGTGGTGTCCAACTACGCTTCAGGGTCGATGGCGGTACTGCCGCTCAACGAGGACGGCTCACTCGCACCCCTCAGCGATCTCGTCACACTCTCAGGCTCGCCGGGACCGCATCCCACTGAACAGCAGAGCTCACATCCACACCACAACCCCTTCGATCCCCAAGGAGGGTTTTTCATCGTGCCGGACAAAGGGTTAGATGCGGTATTCGTGTTCCGGCTTGACGCCGAGAATGGCACCTTGATCCCGGCCGACGTTCCTTCTGTCGCAACGCAGGCGGGCGCTGGACCGCGCCATGCCGACTTCCATCCAACGCTGCCGCACGCCTATGTACTCAACGAGTTGGACTCCACTATGGCAGTCTATGAGTACGACACGACAACCGGCGCGTTGGAGCAAATACAGCTGCTTTCCACCCTGCCAGATGGATTCACCGGAAGGAATACCACGGCCGAGGTCTGGGTGCATCCGTCCGGGCGTTTTCTCTACGGTTCGAACCGCGGTCACAGCAGCATCGTCGGCTACGCAATCGATCAGTCAAGCGGACTCCTGTCGCTCATCGGCTGGACGCCTACCGGGGGTCAAACGCCGCGCTACTTCGGCCTAGACCCTTCGGGATCACGTCTCTATGCCTGTAACCAGAACGATCACAACATCGTGGCATTTATGGTGGATCAGGCAACCGGCACACTCACCCCGACCGGACAGAGCATTGAGACAGGAAGCCCCGTCACCATCGTATTCAGCTAGTGCTCAAGATTCCGAGTTAGCGAACATTGTCGTGGCGCAAAGCACGAGCCACCATATTGTCGAGCGAGCTTTCTCGGCGGTATTAGAACCCGTCTACCTGTCTCGGGAAGCGCGGTAGGTTGAACTTCCCCGTTTACCTACGAATGTGAACATTTGTTTTGATTTTAGTCATAACCGCTTGAACTAGACCATTTTGCCCTAATATAAGCGACATGACTGATGAATCGCGGAAACACTACGAGATCAAATCAGTGAAAAAGACAGATCCTCCGACTGGTTCTGAGGGGTCCGTCTGGTATCAGTATGTGATCACACAGGGTACCAACACTATTCAAGGCTACCGGCAGGGAAATCTCAAAGATGTCACGGAAGCAGTGAATGAGCTCGTAGAAAAACTGAATGAGCGGCGAATGGGCAAACGCGCGCCAGCGTCCAAGCCAGCGACGACGTCTAAGGCAAAGGCAAAAAACTGACGTGGCAAAGTTGCGCTGGCCTCCAGGGCCAACGCAACGTCATCGCATCACTCAGATTACCTAAAGGAATTAGATCGGGCAGCTGGCGCCCGTCAGTTCTCCGTTGACCCAGTCAGCAAGCATCTGCCATTCAGGATCGTCCTGGGTCCGCCACCGACGAACCCCGTTATGCACGTAGTCACCACCGCCATCAGGGTGCAGCGGATGCATCAACAGACGGCTTTGAGTCGGCTGCCCAGGTTCGATCAAGCGGCTGACATTACCCCAAGATTCTTCCGGATCCGTCTGAGCAAATTCAGCGTTATGACAATTGGCACAAGCAAGACCACCCTCGGTCACACGGAAGAAGATCGGCTGCACGCACGAACGGAAGAACTCGAAGTCGACCTCCGGACCTGCCTGGGCAGTCGTGGGTGAACCGGTTAGCACCCACTCCGCCAGTGTCTGCCACTCGGAATCATCCTGTGAGTCCCAGAATTTTCCGCCAGTATGCATAGCACTGCCACCCGCCTGCGGGCTGAGCGGCGTCTGCAGCAAGCGGCTATTCTCGGGGTCACCGGGCGTCACCAAGCTCGAGACGATCTCGAAATTCGCGCGCGACTGAGCTTCCGTCCAGTAGACGCTGCCATCGTCGTTCTCCTCGAGTGACTCGAGCATGAGCGGTGTGTTGGCCTGCCAGGTGTGACACATGACACAGGCAGGTTCTCCGGGTTCGGGTGGTAGGAAGTCGCCCCGCGAGGCATAGAATATGGGCTCCACGTTCTCGCGATAAAACGCGAAGTCGAGCCCCTCCGGATCTGCGCCACCGCTGCATGCGACAACCGCCAAAGCGGCCAACCCATGCAACGCCGCGCGGCTCACGCCACGCGTCGTCAAGACGAACCTACTCATCGTACTGCCGCAACCGGGAGGACGTGGGTAGAGTTCCGCTTGGGTCCGAAACCTACTGGGATCCGCGCGATAATTTCATGCGTCCTAGTGTTAACGGCGACCGTTTCCATCGAACCCACCATGCTGACGTAAAGCGTCTGGCTATCGGGCGTCGCAGTGAGCCACTGCGGAGATGGTCCGACCTCGATTCCACCCATGAACTCGAGACTGGGCAGCGCCCAGGCGTACACACGGCTGTCGAGCCGGCTGGCATACCAGAGCGCGGATCCATCCGGAAGCACCTGAAGCCCATGCCCCACACCTTCCTGAATACCGTCAAAGTTCTGTTGGGAGATAGGCAACGTGGGGGGGCTCACAAAATCGACAGCCTTACGCTGATCCCAGTCCACAACGTAAAAACCATTCAGTCGCGTGGCCTGCGCGAATATCCGTTTTGGCGAACCGTCGGCGTTGGACTCGATCGCCATGGGACGCACCCGGTGACCGTCCAACGGAACTCCGAAAACGATCTCATCGGTACTGGTGTCAATCACCTGGATGGTCGGCTCATCCACCGTATCAGGGTTTTTGGCGAGTCCGGCTACGACGTACTCATCGTCCTTGGTCACATAGACATTGTGTATGCCGAAGTGCACCGGAAGGGTCTTTATGATCTCGTGGGTGTCCACATCGATGACCTGAAGGTAAGCCGAGTCTCGGATAGCAACATAGAGCTTTCTATAAGTCTCGTTGATCACTAGCTTGTTGGGTCGATCTATGAGGGGAATGCGATCAACGACCTGAAGCGTTGTGGTATCCACAACGTCGATTTGATTTACAAACTCGTTAGCAAAATAGAAGTACGTTCCATCCGGATGGTTGACCGCGGCATGAGCCTTCGGAACACCCTCAATGACGTCCACGACCGTATTGGTATTCGGGTCGATGATGTGCGCATTGGTGCCAGCGTAATTGGTCTGGATGATCTGAACGACAGAATCCTGAGCAAGCAGTGACGACGCCCAAACCAGGCATGTCCCCAGGAACGCTGAGAGTAAGCATCGCATTTTAACGTTGTCCATTGGATAACCTCCGGCACACTAAAGGCCATGTGCTGCATTGAAGATGTAACCGCTAACGCGGCAGCGAGTCCCTAACAGACTCCCGCACAATCTTTGTTAGGAACCTTTATACGAGACTTTCGTTGCCGATACAAACGCCGGCAGACTCCAAATGGCACCGCCCAGAGCCCCTGGTCTGAGCGCCGAATCCTGGCGCAACAGGGACATATTCCCATCGCTTATCGCACACTCGATGCGCTGCCATTCACTAGCCAATACGGCCGCCGTGCTGGAAGATCCCGATGCAGGTAGAATCAGTTCCCAGAAGAACAAGCGCTGACACTCGAGCACGCCGGCTCACCGGCTAAGGGTATGCGGAGGCGGCGTGAGAACCCACATATTCAATGAGTACTGAGAGCCTGAATCTGTCCTCACCGTCCACTGCATCGATCCCGGCGATCAATGTGCGCACAATCGCCGTCGGCGTCGTACTGAGCGGTATCGGTATGACCTATCTGTCGCAGGCGTTCGGCTGGCGCCAAAGCGCACTGTTCGGGGTGGGGCTAGGCGCCGGACTGGTCCTGTACCACGCTGCCTTCGGTTTCACCTCCGCATGGCGTGAAATTTTGAGGACCGGACGGAGCGCCGGACTACGTGCCCAGCTACTGATGCTCGCCGTGACGACTCTGGTGTTCTTGCCTCTGCTCGCCGATGGGCAGCTCTGGGGAATGGAGCTTCGCGGTGCCGTCAGACCGCTGGGGGTATCTGTCCTGGCCGGCGCATTTCTGTTCGGTATAGGGATGCAGATCGGAGGGGGCTGCGCCTCCGGCACGCTCTTCACCGTGGGCGGAGGCAGCGTCCGAATGATCGTAACGCTGCTAGCATTCATCGTGGGCTCCGCCGTAGGTGCCTTTCATCTGCCCGCCTGGGACACCACCCCAGGGGTGGACCCCGTCTCGTTGCAGCTCGAGCTTGGGACAGCCGGAGCCATGACGGTGACGTTGGCTGTGTTGGCCGTGGCTTGGGTCGGGTCCTCCTTCATCGAGCGCCGGCGTCACGGAGAGTTATCGGCACTGGGCGCCCGCCCCTCACGCAAGACCTGGTTGCGTGGACCCTGGCCCCTACTGGCCGGCGCCCTCGGATTGGCGGCGGTTAATATCGCAACACTCGCACTGGCCGGTCGCCCGTGGGGCGTCACCTCCGGATTCGCTCTGTGGGGCTCAAAAACTGCCGCCGCAGCCGGTCTCGACGTAGCCTCATGGCCTTACTGGCAGTCGCCCGCAGCTGCCGCCACCTTGGAAGCCAGCGTCTTCAGTGACATCACCTCGGTGATGAACTTCGGAATCATTCTCGGCGCATTGATTGCGGCGGGACTGGCGGGCCGTTTCTCCCCGGTGTGGCGCGTGCCTGCACGGTCGCTTCTCGCCGCAATAGTCGGTGGACTATTGCTCGGGTACGGCGCACGCATCGCATACGGCTGCAATATCGGCGCGTTCTTTTCAGGCGTCTCCTCCTCCAGTTTGCACGGTTGGGTGTGGCTAATTGCGGCATTCGCTGGAAGCGCACTAGGCACGCGACTCCGACCCTGGTTCGGACTCGACCGATAGCCGGCAGTCCAAAAGAATGCCCGGCGAGGATGATCCGCTAGAGGAAGGCCCAGGCGAGCCGTACCCGCGATTTCGTTCTCACTTCCTACCACGTACGCGCGATGGCTGGATCGCGGTGACAACTTTTTGCGGCCTATTTGCATTGACGCAGCCGCCGTTCCTCTACGCTGCGAACCGAATAACGCCCTGGGTGCTGGGGTTACCGTTTCTCTACGCGTATCTGCTCCTGATCTACTGCGCTTTGATCGCCGTTCTCATTTGGGCGAAACGAAGAGGCGTCTGAGGTGCAGGTCTGGGTCATCGCAACGGGCTGCATCTTTGCCTATCTCGGCCTGACGATTCTCCTTGGCGCCATCGCAAATCGGAAGCTCCAGCCGAACCTTGAGGACTTCCTGCTCTGCGGACGAAAAGCCGGCTTTGTGATCCTGTACCTCACGGTCGTCGCGACCTATCACTCCGCCTTCGCCTTTCTCGGCTCAAGCGGGTTCTTCTTCACCCACGGCATCGGCTTCTGGGTGGCCGGCGCATGGACCTGCCTGGTCGGTGGCATCACCTATGTTCTGGGCAGTCGAATATGGGCCCTGGGGAAAAAATTCGGCTACTTCACGCCCGCCGACATGCTCGCGGACTTCTACGAGAGCGAATCGGTCCGAGTCGCGGTCGCGCTGGTCTCCGTTTTCTTCACTATCTTTTATATACAGGTCCAGTCTCAGGGTCTGGGCTACATCCTTTCGGTCGCCTCGGGCAATCGCATCTCATTCGAACTGGGTTCTCTGATCCTGTTAGTCGTAGCAGCAGGTTACTTAATCGTAGGCGGTCTCAGAGCTGTCTATTGGACGGATATGTTGCAAGGCGCCTGGATGTATGTAGCTATCTGGGTCGGAGCGCTTGTCCTCACGTACGAACTATTCGGCAGTCCAGCCGAACTATGGAGACGAGTCGCTCTAGAACATGCGGAGCTACTGACCCTGCCTGGCCCACAGGGATTCTTCACGCCAGGGATGTGGTCCGGCTTCATGGTCGTGTTCTCGTTCGGCGTTGTCTTCCAGCCCCATATCATGATCAGGTTCAACACTGCCGTGTCGGGAGAAACGATCAAATGGCTGGGTGCTACCACACCGATATTTCTGATGACGCTCTATATCCCGGCGGCGCTCGTCGGGTTAGGTGGTGCACTAACGATGCCAGAGCTCGAGGTCGCCGATCGGGTATTCCCTGAGATGCTATTCGAGTACGCACCAGCTTGGCTGACTGGCATCATACTTGCGGGCGCGACGGCGGCCGCCATGTCCACGTTAGATTCCATCCTACACTCGAACATGACCGTCCTTACGCGGGACGTGTACCAACGATACGTGACGACGGACAAAGACCCGACTCACTACATATTCGCCGGCCGCGTAATCGTCGTCGCGCTGCTGGCGATCGGTTATCTACTCTCCGTCACTAGTTCGCAGTTCCTGGTCGTGCTAGTCGCACTCTCCGGGGCCGGGGCGTTGCAGCTCATGCCCGCAGTGCTCGGCGTCTGTTTCCCCACTCAACGGTTACTCACTCGGGCCGGGGTGCTATCGGGGATCGCAATTGGGTTGTTAACTCTCTATATCACCCTGGTCGTTGTGCCGAATCCGTTCGGCTGGCATGGAGGAGTCTGGTCGCTGCTCACGAATTTCACCACAGCAATCGTCGTATCAAGGTTCACGCAACCACCCTCGCCCAAGACCGTGAAGCGCATCCACGGGGAGATCGAACGATTCGTATACGGTCAGCCACCGAACGCTGCCTGATAACCGTCGCGAACGGACGCCCGAGGTTATTCGCGCTCCCTTACGCTAAGAGTGGGCGCCGGTCGTGCCAATCGGTTGCTTGCTCATAGGCGTGGGCTAGCGCGAACACTCGGGACTCCCCTAGGCGAGGTCCGCTGATCTGAATCCCGATGGGCAGCCCGTCGGCGCTGAACCCGCACGGCACTGATATCGACGGAATCCCATAAGCATCGAAAGGCGCGGTGTTGCGTAGAGAGAAGGCGAGGGAATCGGGTGGATTCTGGCCCTCTTCGAACGACAGCGGCATGGTCGGCGTCGTCGGCGTGATCAGCAAATCCACGTCCGAGAAGACGTCTTCTATTTCTCGCCTCAATCGTATCAGCTCGTTACGGGCTTCCACGTAGGTCGTCGCTGGGACGTCCTGCCCCGTCAAAAGCCTGCTCAAGACTGACGGTTGGTACAACTCGCGGGAGCCTGGGTCCGACAGAAACTCAGCGTGATAGGCGTAGGGCTCGACCGGGAGTACCCGAAGGGGTGACATGGGCAACTCCACGTCGCGAACCTCCGCCGTCAGCTCGGTCAATACCTCCAAGGCGTTTTCCGTCGCCCCCACAATCTCCTGATCAAGCTCATCGAAGTAGAACGAACGGGTTACCCCGATGCGAAGTTCGGACGTACTCCGGTAAAGCGCGCTAACGTACGCCGGCACATCCGCCCTGATGCTCGTCAGGTCCTCGGAGTCATACCCCGCCATGGCCTGGAGCATCAGCGCCGCATCGGTGACGGTACGACACATCGGGCCGACATGATCCTGGGAGATCGCCAGCGGGATGATGCCGCGTATGCTAACGAGCCCATATGTGGGCTTCAGACCAACGATCCCGCAATAGGCGGCCGGCTGACGAATAGACCCACCCGTGTCAGTGCCCAACGCGCCCGCACACAGGCGTGCAGCAACAGCAGCGGCCGAACCCCCGGATGAGCCCCCCGGCACTCGATCCAAGTCCCAGGGATTACGCACGGGGCCGTAATTCGAAATGCCTGAGGTAGCACCGTAGGCAAACTCGTGCATGTTTAGCTTGCCAAGCAGTACGGCGCCGGCCCCCATCAAGCGACGAGTCACCTCAGCATTCTCACCGGGCACACGATCGGCGAACAATCCACTTCCCGCCGTCGTCCGGATCCCAGCCGTATCGATGTTGTCCTTCAGCGCCACCGGAATCCCATGGAGTGGGCCGCGCCAGAACCCCCGGTCAAGTTCGGCTTCCCTTTCTTGAGCCTGCTCGTATGCCAGCTCCTCGGTAACCGTGATGAAGGCATTCAACTCCGGATTCAGCCGATTGATGCGCTCCAGGTAAGCGCGCACCAACTCGACCGGGGAGATAGATCGCTCCCGAATGAGCCTGGACGCCTCTTCGATCGTCAGGTCAGCCGGGTCCGAAGGCTGACTCAGAGCACAGCCGAAGGAAAGGCTGGCCCCGGCAGCCGTACCGCCCGCAATGAAGTCTCGTCGCGTATAGGATCTGGCAAACATATCTTCCTCCAACCGACTCAATACTGTTAGATACTAAGTGTGACCAAGGATCATACATCCTCTTTACCGGTCCAGACTTGGTTCCGCAGGCCCCCTCACGATAAGATTGGCATCATCAAACACACGCTGGCCCAGGTTGGGCCGCAAGCTGGGAGGACATTATGTTCTATTCGTTTCGAAATCTTTTGATTGCCGTCTCATTGAGCCTCGGCCTCCTAGGCCTGGCCCAGGCTCAGGAGATGGAGTTGCCCGATGGACAGGGCAAAGAACTGGTACAAGCGAGCTGTGTTGCTTGCCACGAGACCAACATGATCACCGGTTCGACGGGATACACCCACGAGCAGTGGACACACCTCATCAGCAAGATGATCGACCTGCCCGATCCGTTGAAATCAGGGGTTACGAGTTATCTGGCAGCGAACTTCCCGCCAAAAGCCGATCGACTTCCGACGCTGGTTCCAGGAGACACGAAGGTTACATTCCTGGAGTGGACCGTGCCCACTCTCGGGCAACGCGCCCGTGACCCAATAATGACACCGGACGGAATGATCTGGTGGGCAGGAATGTGGGGCAGCATTGTCGGCCGGCTTGATCCCGAGACGAGCGAAATGACCGAGTGGAAACTCGATCCGGCAGCACAACCCCACAGCATTATCAACGACGTGGAAGGCAACATCTGGTACACGGGCAACCACAACGGCACCGTAGGCAAGCTCGACCCGGATACGGGGGAGATCACCGTCTACCCGATGCCCGATCCGGAAGCACGTGACCCGCACACACCGGTCTTCACCCGCAGCGGAGACCTCTGGTTCACGCTCCAAAACAGCCACATGATCGGGCGCCTCGTGCCAGATACCGGCGACATTCGTCTCATGAAGACGCCGACCGAAGGTGCACGACCCTACGGCCTCAGAGAAGACTCCCGAGGCATGCTCTGGGTCGCCTACCGGGGTGCGCCGGCGGTTGCTCGGATCGATCCCGACTCCTGGGAGGTCGAGGAGTTTGAGACACCCAACCCGAATCCAGAATCACACCACGGCAACTACTACATCCGCCGCCTTGCGATCGACAGCAGCGACACCATCTGGTACGTGGACTCAGGTCGCGGCTATCTGGGTCGCCTCACTCCGGAGACGGGTGAAGTCGAAGAGTGGATGACACCGAGCGGACCGGGCTCTCACCCTTACGCCATCGAGGTGGTCAACGACATCGTGTGGCTCAACGAATCAAGGCAGCGACCGGACACGCTCGTCCGATTCGACCCGGCAACCGAACGATTCCAGAGCTGGGCCGTCCCCTCGGGCGTGGGCATCATCCGCAACATGCAGGCGACCCATGATGGCAACCTGGTGATCCACCAAAGCAGCGCCAATACAGTTGGCCTCGTCCTCATCGAGAAAGAAACCTAACCAATCCTAGAACCACCCCGCTGGCATCGACATGAGTCGATGCCAGCGGTTCTGTTATCCAACCTCCGGCTACTCCTCAGCGAGTAAGCACCTCTAGAAACGAAAGGTGTGCGTGTACTTCAACGACACCTGGGAACCGGCCGAACGCAGTCCGCGGAACGCCCCTATCGCATCAAAGTCATGATTCAGTACAAAGTAGAGGTCCTGACCCGCCCGCGGATTCCAGCGCAACCGGCTATTGATGCCGACTGAACCTGACTCGTTGTCGTACTGAATAAGGTTCACCCAAGACCACCGGACATTGAACGCAAGGTTCAAGTCAACCTGAATCAACTGGGTAATGAGATCACCGCCAGGCAGCTCTATGTCGTTGTACTGATACTCCACGCCGAAAAACAGGTGGCGGTTTGGCCGCCACTCGATCCCTGCCTCGGCTGATAAGATCTCGCCGCCGAAGAACTCTCCCTTCTCTAGCTCGAGGCTCGGCGCGAAAGCGCGTTCCTCGGCACCGCCGACTTCAGCCCGCATCCGATCGAACACGTAGTCTCCGGTGGGTATGACTACACCGCCTGCAATCTCGAAAGCCTCGTACAAGACCTCGCGGTCCTGTCGCCACACCAGGCCTAACTCGTCTCCTGCATGGTTCTCGACCTCGAGCATGCTGAAAAAGATCCCGCGACTCTCCAGGCCGCCGGAGATTAGAGCGACTTCTTCCACGCCGAGGTCGGTACCCAGATTTCGGAGCCAGGGATGGTTGAGCGGTCGGTGGTTATAACCACCGCGGACATCATACCGCTCGATGCCAACGCGGTTGACAAAACCCAGCGCCGGATTGAAGTTGGATCCAAACGTGTCGTACGAACCCAAAGCAAAGACTCCTTCTTGGTTCGGGGAGGCGATCCGAAGACCCCATGCGTCCTGATCCGTATCCACGCCTTCGGTATCGCTCTGCTGGTACCAGAGCTCCCCTTCGAGTGCCTTGCCACCGGGCAGGCTCGTATTTCGATAACGGAAGTCGAACCCGGCTAGAGAGTTGCCCAAGTTACTTTGAGGATCTCCGTCGGTGAAGATCATGCCAACGCTCGATTCTTCGAGTATGTTGGCCGCTATACGACCGACGAAGGCATTGCTACTGCTAACGTATCCATCTTCCCCCTGGAACCCATCTTGCTGGATATCCAGCACACCGACGTTCCAGCGCCCGACTCGACCCGTGAGCTTCGCCCCGACCTCAAGATCCACTGGCTGGCCACTGTCTCCCAAACCGATGCGGCGAGAGTGGAACGGAATCCCATTCCGGTCCAATCCACCGAATGAGAAGATGTCCACGTCCTGCAGGAAAAAATCTCTCTTCTCCGGAAAAAACAGGGAGAACCGACTGAGGTTGATCTGTCGATCATCCACCTCAGTAGCCGAAAAATCCGTGTTTAGGGTCAAAACGCCGGTCAAGGATGGCGTGAAGTTATAGAACACGTCTAGCGACGGGGCTATATCCGAATCGGCAAGCCCGGTCTCGAAATCCTTTTCCTGACTGGTGACGATCGTAGACACGATGTCCAGTCCCGCCCCCTGCTGCAAGCCCGTAAGTCCGGTGATCACGCCGGTCGAGCCGGGATCCACGCGCCGGTTGAAGGAAGTCCAGGCGATGCTCTCCTGCCTACGAGCGATGGACCGCCAGGCGCTGAAGCCCCAGTCAGGGTTACTTGGGTCGAAGTTCAGCGTCTTGAACGGTATCTCAAGTTCGACCGCCCAGCCTTCGTCATTGATGCGTGCCTCGGCGTGCCAGATGCCCTCCCAATCATCATTATCCTGGGTCGGAGTCTCAAATACGCTGTCTGTGCGGGTACCGTTAGGGTTGACCTGAAACCTGTAACCGGTGCGTTTGTTGTTGAAGGGATCCAGAAGAATGTTGAACGAATCGTCGAACCACATGTCCTGCCCCTGCACCATCTGCCGCGCCCGAATCTCGGTTGGCTCTCTGTCCCACATGCGCGCTGCGACGTATAGGTACTCATCATCGTAAACGACGTAGACAACAGTGCGCTCACTGGGCTCTCCATGGTCAACGGGTTCATATTGATGTAGGTCCTCTATGGTCGCGGCCTGGGCCCAGGCCGCATCGTCTAGGACCCCGTCGAGTGTCGGGCGAGTGTCGGTTCGCGGGATATGAACTCGTTTCTCCAAATCGGAGGTCAGAGAAAAAGACGCGGCCTCATCCTGGGCGAATCCCGGCGAAGCCCCGACCAACAGTGCTGAAGTGACGATGAAGTTTGTTAGACCTGTTCTCACGAGGGTCACCGGCTTACGCTCTCCAAAGGACTCCCCAGGCCTAAGGGTCATCATTCTGCCAGACGACGGTCCTGGAGAAATTAAAAAACGTTAATCAAGACGAGAACTTACGAGGCAATCCTATTAAATATTATCTAAAAAACCGACGCTAGCGAGAGGTGAGCGTCTCAGTATGAGATCGTCTGCTGCTTCGCTGTAGCGGCGAATGTCGCGGCTCGCCCCGAGAGGGCAAGCCTGATCACGAACGGCTACAGCTCATTCAGAATGCGTCTGATCTCGTCGATGTCCTGCTCACCATCTCGACCGCCAAGGCTGACGCAGTTCCAGGGGATGAGTTGATCGTCGGGCGACCAGACCCATTCCCGACCAAGCTTGAACGGCTCCGTATAATTCACCAGGTCTTCGATGGTCAGCTCCATGTGCAGATCCTTCTCGGCGTCACGCGTATAGCGTTCCGTGATGTGGGTCTGCGCACTCAATGGATAGCCGCGGTTCGTGAACACGACTCCGCCGTTTAGATTGGTGGTCTCGATGACCAGCGCATCACCTTCCCAGCGTCCGACGGAATAGCCGAGATTCGTGTGCGGCTCGCCCGCTGCCGGCGCCGTGCCACCCATGTGGATCGTACGCTCCGCACCACCGTGCTCGTAATGAAGCTCGATCACATCGCCAACTTCTTGGATAACCTGCATGTTGGACACCGTGCCGGCCCATAGGACCGCGGGGATGCTCTCCCCCGCACAGTCATCGTATTGCCTGGGATCGCCGGTTAGCGGGTCGTAGTCACTGTGTGCCCGCTCCCCTTCCGGGGTGAACGGATAGACCTCAGGCTCGACGAAAGGCTGGCGCGCGCCTATGTAAAACCCGGCAAGGTCGCCTATTGCTCCGGGAGCTTGTGTGCCCTGCGCCTGTGCGCGCACTACGAAATGACTAACAATGCCGACCGCCGCCGCGAGAAAGACTAGCGCTCTCATTCTATGTCTCCACTCTCTATCTTGACCGTTACGACTCCAGTGCCGGTCTCACGGCATCACGTATCCCATCTTGCCGGGAAACTCATCCTGCAGCGCAGCCAACGCCGGCGCGTCCACGAGAAAGCACTGGCTCCTACCCAAACTGCCGTCGATAGTCCCACAGTATGGAAGCCGATCCGCCAATCGGCGCATAACCGGCGTATCGCCGCGAATGCCGTAAGCGACGAGCAACTGTCCCGGCTCCTCGTCACTCGGGTGCACGAGCACGGCTCGCAGTCGCCCCCGCTGGGGTGCACGCGCCCGGAGAATCGCGATGGTCACATCGTCGCCAGCGCTTAGCGAGTCATCCGTCCAGCCTTCGCGAACGAGGGCGGCCAGTGAGCTCATCTCGACCAGCCAATCCTCGATAACACCCTCGTTGTCCAAGTTTAGGATTAACGCGGTGTGGGGGTTGAGCAGCCTGTAAATCTCGATGGTGCCATCGTAGGTCTCGATGACGTCCCCCCCGTCCTCTGTCAAGAGTGCCGCGAAGGAATGGTGCGCCAGCGCTGACGGCAGCCATATCATCATCGCACCGGCGAGAATCAAGGAAAGGAAGCGGTCTAGGGATCGCCCTTCATCACAGTGTTGGAGTGCGCGCATATTTTTCCTCACAGTTCGCGCCAGAACGAGCGTCAGCCCCGCTATGGCCCAATTCCCCTGCGCTGGAAGAATGCCGATGCGCCCCCCAGCCATTCTTGACTGTATATTCTACAGATCTCCGAGGGCCCGCAGGGGGAAAACTGGCTTCGAAGGCCTCCCCAAGCGCGGTATCCAGAGAGATCTACAGGCGCGCTGTACCACTTTCAAAGCCGTCTAGCTTGACCTGTTTTGTCGTCGGCCGAATAATCAGTGAATGTAAGAAAAAACCCGGGGGGAGGTGCCCCATGAAATCCCTGATCACCCTGTTCCCAGCTGTTTTGCTTTTCACGACCATGCCAAGCGGCGCTCAGCAGGAAGCGACCTACGATTACTGGCAGACAAACCGAACCATGGTTCGCTATGGCCAACAGGCGATATTCATGTGCAATGGGCTCTTCACGTCCAACCGGACACTGGATCGGATCTTTGCGCAAGAGCTCGCCTTCCTACCGAACCCCATCGGGACCCCCAGAAGCGGCGACTATGTCGTCGACCGGGAGCGCCAAACCGTGGCGATCGGGAACGGCGAGAGCTCGCCCATCATGCGTGCCGCATTCCGCGAGGGACTCGGCTGCGTCATCATGGCACCAGACCAGACCTTCGAGGACATCGACAGTCTGCCGGAACTCACCATGGCCCCACCGCCGGGAAACCCGGCAACCATCCCATGGCCGGACGGCGACCGCATAAACGACACGCAGCTGCCGCCGGAGGTGAATTCGACCGCACTCGACGCGGCGTCCGATTGGGCGTTCGAACGCGAGTCACCCGAGCAAGTCACCTTAAGTCTTTTGGTCGTACACGACGGCAACATCATCCATGAGCGCTACGCGCCCGGCGTGGACGTAACGACGCGAACGCG
>Ga0315339_1001270_pt1 | contig 23455 bp, 20 predicted proteins | sample ASW17metaG_FD_204514 | JGI IMG/M metagenome (GOLD analysis project Ga0315339, IMG submission 204514) | Ammonia-oxidizing marine archaeal communities from Pacific Ocean, United States - ASW #17 | ecosystem: Environmental > Aquatic > Marine > Oceanic | place: USA: California | collected 2016-12-05
TTTAGCCAGAGTTGGCGTCGAATCATCAGTCATAGTAGATGGAATTCTCGGCAACTCGTCAACAAGCACAATTAGCAAACTAGGTTCTAGCCCAATTTACATTATCCACGCAATCGTGGCGTACCTACTAGGCATCAATCCTCTTGAGCTGGTAGCGCCCGTCACTCTGGTGACGAGCTGCCTTTTCCTGGGCTCCATCTATTGGTTTACCCTGGGGCTTCTCGGCCGGTTTGGACTCGGAAATGGTGCCCAAGTTGCTGGGGGGCTGCTCGCCGCTGTCCTTACGTTCGCAACCCTTGGAACCGCTTCTTTCTCTTATGTTCGTTATTATGCCTACTTCCCGACTATTTTTGCTTTTCCACTAATCTACGCCACGGTAGTTATTTTACTGGATTTTCTTGGAAGACCCAGAAACAATGGTTGGCAATTACTCCTGATTCCAGTTTTTCTGGCGACAATGTGGCTGATCCATCGTCAGGAAGTGCTGCTGACACTTATTCTCATGGGGAGTATTGTCTTTGTCCGGGGAATCCGCAGTTATGTACTTGCGGTGGGAATGTCGACAACACTCAAACGCCGCGCCCGGTCCAGTTTGCAGTTCTGTCTTGCTCTGCTGACTTTTGTCACCATCTACGCTTTCACCACTCGATCCATGGCGCCGTGGGGCCCACCCCATGTGGTTGATTTGGGACAGTTTTTGCCCGTCCTTACTGGACTGCCAATCGATAACCCTTTTTTTCGTTTCTGGGATACTCTGGGCTACTTCGGTTTAGGGGTGTACGCCTGGTCCCTTCTGAGATGGAAAATTGTAGTCAGGTCCGATTTTCTCACCGCGGGTATGTTGGTGCCGCTGCTGACCAATCTCAATCCGTTGTATGCAGTACTATTTCTGCACTTTGGCCCCGCGACGGGCCTATGGCGCACCGCCTACTTGATGCCTTTAGGTATAACAGCAGCAATATTGCTCACCGTAACTTTTCTCTCCAAGTCCGCGAGACAAACTAGCGGTCAAAAGATCAAAGCCTATATTATTGTCTTTTTCCTCGTCATGTCCCTGATACCCTGGCATTACCAGGGACGCTTCAACCGTACTTCACGAGTACCCAGCATGTTGTCGGTTCATGAAACCAGCGGCGCGGGCCTTTGGCAAGATCTGATCATGGCCGTAGATCATATCCAAGCAAAAAGAGAAGTCCGGCGCATCATCACGGATAATGTCACACGATTTGTTCTTTATTCGGCCACACGAAGTCAAGTCTGGTGGTGGCCGGAAAGGGAGTACTTCCCCAAACACCGTGATGACTATCAGGAGGACTTCCTGACGTCAGATTTTACTCATTCCTTACTGGTGATCAATAAACGTAATGGCGTTTTGACCAATAGCGCTCAACACGCCGGACACTGGCCACCCGACATCCTCAGAGTTTCTCAGCATTATCCCCAAGACCTGGATGAGTTCATCGCCACGCATCCCAATCTTTTTGAATTGTTGTGGAGTGCTGTAGATGTCAATATTTTTTTGATGCACCCTTCCAAGAATTGACTGTGGGCATGCCCAGAACATGAGAAAAATTAGGCTGGTCTACGTTGTCTCTACATTGGGTCGTACCGGGCCGACCCGGCAACTGTACAATCTAATCAAGCACCTGGACTACGCTCACTTCGAAGCTCAGGTAATTACTTTATCTCCTAATCCTCCCAATAATCTTGAGAAGGATCTCAAAGATTTTGGTATTACCGTTCGTTCACTGAACCTCTCTCGCCTGGCTGGAATTATCTTTGGGCAGGGCCGTCTGGTAACGATTCTGGATGAATTGCAGCCGGACGTACTGCATTCACAAGGTCTACGGGCAGACTTGTTTTGCTCAAGACTCGCGGGCTCTTATAAAAAGGTTACGACTCAGCGCAATAACCCACTGCAGGATTATCCATCTCTGATGGGTCAACTGAAGGGTACGGTCGCTGCCCAACTGCATTACCGTGCGCTGTCTCGTTTGCCAGTTGTTGTCTCCTGCTCGCAAGGAATCGCTGACACAAACGCCCGTCGAGGGCTTTCGACCAGAGTGATTCATAATGGCGTGGACCTTGCCCTAGCCAAAGCGCCAATGGATCACGAGGGACAGACCATCAAGCGACATGCACTTGGCCTTCCCAAGGCTGGTCGACTATTTCTCTACGCGGGCCCACTGATACCGCGAAAAAATCCAGAACTTCTGATACGGGTTATGATGGATCGCGCGAGACAGCAGGATTCCCTGCTCGTTTTAGGTGACGGCCCGCTGCTGTCCCGCTGCCGTCGACTGGCTAACGATGCCACAAATATCTTCCTGCCGGGATCCGTCGAGTCCATTACCGATTACCTCGAGGTGGCTGATATCTGTGTCTCTGCTTCCAGTGCTGAAGGCATGCCTAATACCGTACTTGAAGCACTGTCCACCGGCTTACCTGTCCTTTTGTCGGACATACAGCCACACCGGGATATCCTAGCGCTCTCACCCATGGCCGGGTGGCTGTTCCAGACCAACAATCTGAATGGATTGCTTGGGGAAATCGAAAATATCACGGTAAGTCCCGAAAACCGACATGCTGCCCGGCAACTCGCAGTGGAACATTTCAGCGCAAACGGCATGTCACAGGCTTATCAGAATCTGTACCAGGATTTAGTTTCTATGGATGAATCTCGAGATTAAGTATGCGCAAGATTACACCTTTGCGGCTGTTTCATTGTGATGTACTGGTGTTCGATACCATCGGTGCTGGATGGCTTCATCACTGCCTCCCTGATAACTGCGACGTTGCCACCATTGACCTACGTGGCCGGATGCCACTTCTCCTGGATTTTGGATTCGTGTACCTGGTGTTTAGGTACCTCTTGCTGGGAGAGAAGATAACGCCCGGCCGCTTGTCCTACGCCTGGTTGAGCGCTCTGCTCGACCGAATTGCACCTCGCCTGATACTTACCTGCGCCGACAACAATCCTCTACTCGCCCGGTACGCACAGACACACATTGATATACCGGTGATATTTCTTCAGAACGCCCTGCGGGATACGGTCGGATCAATGGCTCCTGGCATGCGTCTTCCTCTATACCTGTCCCTGGGCAGGATTGAGGCAGATCTCTTTGAACCCATAGGGGTACAGTGTCGGGAATACACGCCAATTGGCTCAGTAAAATTAGGGCTTTCTATTGCCCAGGCTCAGAAATGTAGCGGCCCATCATTCGATCTGTGTTTTATTTCGCACTACCGCCCAGAGCTGTTCGCCACCGATGCGCCCGAATTATTCACGCTGATCGAGAAAATCCAGCGCATTTTGTTCAAACATATCTCTGGCTATGCTCTAACTCATGGGCTGTCACTTGCCGTAATTTCTAAAACCCGGGAAACTGAGTTGCAGATCGGTGAAAAGGAATACTTCAGTACCATCGCAGGGTCCGTACCATTTAGGTTTATCCACGCAGATAAAGGTACCCGCGAGTTGGATTCTTATATTGCCGGACTTGCCAGCGGTCTGGTGGTCCACCCAGCATCAACACTGGGATTTGAATTGTTCGCGGCTGGTAAGAAGGTTCTTTTTGGCGCGAGCGCTGACTCCGCCTTGATTAAGCAATGGGGCATCCAGCACTATTTCGATGCTCTGCCAGATCTTGTTAAACTGGAAACCCATACGAGTGACGCATTTATCAAACGCTGCGATCAAATCCGGGCAATGCCGGATACCCAATATCGGGAAATAACCCGAACAGCCGCTACAACTGTCGTATCAATGCCCGACAGTGGACACCCACACGAAACTGTAAAACAACTGATCTACAGCCTTCTTGCGTGATGACACGCCATTTTGCTCAGACCGTCTTATTGCACGCATCCACGAGATTCGACTCGGATATCTCTCGGTCTTTGTAAACTATTAGCCCGACATAAGCAGCTCCTTCTCCCAGATGTCCACAACACGATTAATGTCGTAATCCTCAGAGCGTTCCCTGCAGGCCCTGCTACACCTTTTATACAACATGTCATCTTTCAACAGGCGCTTTATAGCCAACGACCAGACGTCAATTGTTGTCTGATCTTGAGACACTCCATTAATCAGCGCTCCGAAAGAGGTCCAGCGGCATAGTTCAGGCTTCGCCGCTCCCACGTTTTCGTCAAGAACCTGCCACGCTTCTCTGATGCCCTCGGAGCAATTAGAGATAACATGCAAAGAGTATCAGCCGATTGGCTCAATCAAACTCGGGCTAGCGCTATGCAATGAAAATGATGGGGGAGATCTTAAGTTTAATGTGGTCTTCATTTCTCATTATCGACCCGAGATGTTCGGCCCAGAAGCGTCCTCACTCCAACAACATATTGAATCTTGCCAGAAACATCTTTTTAGGTTTTGTTGTTCGTATGTGCGTGATCACGCCCTTAGTTTTGCGGTTATCACCAAGACCCGTGAGCCTGAATTACAAGTCGCCGAAAAAACGTACTACACAGATTTGGCTAATAACATATCGCTGCATTTTGTTTATGCAGATAAAGTAGAAAAAGAGCTGGATTCCTATTCTGCCGGCCTATCAAGTGATCTTGTGATTCATCCTGGATCAACCCTGGGTTTTGAACTCTTTGCTGTGGGAAAAAAGGTCATATTCGGTGCCACACTCGATCCCACCCTTGTAAACGCATGGGGTGTAGCACACTACGTTGACAGCCTGCCAGACGATGTAAAAACTGAAGGAGAATTGTACCCAGGCAGATTTTCGCAAACAATGCGATAGGCTTAGGTCTATGCCAAACGACCAGTATATTCACCTTACCCAGAGTATTTCCCATTCTCTGGTATTCATACCCGATAATTCTACCCCTCAAGAGAGGGCAAAAAAATTAGTCCAACACTTCCTAGATTGTTAGTATCTGGGTGACTGCAGAATAGAGTTGTTCCACATTTGTACAACGCAATCTATTCCATACAACCCTGCACGATCTTGTGAGGCCTGAGCGATTCTTTTTTGTTTCTCCGAATCATCCATTATTTTCTCAATCTCTTTCGCCCATAAAGCAACGTCGGCACCATCAGTTTCCCCTAGGGGAATTAGCACACCGTAGGGTGTTGGCATCACTCCTGGACTGGTGGAATGCTCAACTGAACTGGTAGGCAATTGCCATAGATCACGAATCCCTTCTGAGCAATCCGATGCCACAGCTGGGATGCCCAGAGCCATCGCTTCGAGTAACGAAATAGGCATGCCCTCCCAATGCGACGTCATTAACAATATCTCCGCCTGAGCTATCAATGGATACGGATTTTCTTGAAACCCCAGAAAATACACTTGTGTTTCTGGATCAAACGAACAGTTATCTTGTGCATCGAAGAAACTAAGATTAAGTTCACGACAAAGACTCTGTAATTCGTAACGCAGCGGACCATCGCCTAGCAGCACTAGTTTGACTGATCCCGAATGTTTGGAACAAAAATCAAATTGCGCATAGATTCGCAGCATATGGCTGTGATTTTTTTGATGCGTTAGGCTTGCAACGCTGATTATGTAGCGTTTTCGAGAAAGTGCGTCACGGTAATCTTCGTAACGACTATTCGCTGCGCTTTTTACCGCCTTGATATCGACCGGATTAGGCAAGACAATAACTTTCGATGAATCTGCCCTGAGTGATTCAATTAGTTCCTGCTTAATTCCCGAAGATACAGCTACAATGCAGTCCGCTCGTAGATACAACTTGCGGCAGAGATAGCGCATTATTTTGTCCCGAATTCCGTTCCCAGGATAACTCTGAGTTAACCGATTATGCACAAACACCACTTTGCGGCCACCTCGGACGGTGAGCAGATTGGCGAAATTCGGCCCTTCAAGGTGACTAATCGTGACCTCTGGTTGAAGCCGAATCTTCTCCCATTGAATAATTGCTAAACGCCACAGGTTCACCAGTACGGTAAAGAACGCCCCCGCGCAATACTGCCTATAGGCAGCCTTTATCTTCTTTCCGGGAACTGTGACACCCGCATTATTTTCAAATAGGACGCAAGCACCGTTATTGATTTGAGCCACCATCAAATGCGCGACAGCCTCAGCACCACCCCCGGATAGCGCGTTGGCGATGATAAGGACTGGCCTATTGACCACCCTAACTCGATCCATATTTACAATCAATTATAAGTAGGTAGTATCTGAGTTCGTACAAAAATCGGATCACCCTCTTTCGACCTGGGCCCGTTCGTACTCCTCTATTCGGCCAATATCAAGCCAGTATTCATGAATTGGAAACATATTCACTTTGTGGCCATCGCTGATGACTTGATGCAGTAGAGATGGCATATCGAAGGCTTCCTCTGGTCGGCACCGGTCCAACACTTCTGGCTCTAAAACATAAATACCCCCATTAACAATAAACTTGTGCACTGGCTTTTCAATGATCTCGGTCACCTGGGTACCGCTACCGTGTACTACTCCATAAGGAATCTGAAAGTCGTATTCTCGAACGCACATAGTGGCGAGCCCGCTATTTTCATCATGATAATCCACCAGTTGCCCGAAATCGAGTCGTGTCAGCAAATCACCATTCATCATCAACAAAGGCGCTTCAATGACGGTTCGATCTAAAAAGCCCAGAGCGCCTGCAGTGCCGAGTGGCTGGCGCTCCTCCAGATATTCAATGCGCACCCCCCATTTGGAGCCATCACCAAAATGGGCCCGCACCTGCTCAGAGCGATAATGCACTGCCAGAAAAAACTGTGAGAACCCACCTTCAGCCAGTTGTTCGAGGATGGTCTGCAGAATGGGTTTCTCTCCGACTGGGAGCAGAGGTTTTGGAACCTCGCGAGTCAGCGGATACAGCCGTTTGCCAAACCCCCCCGCCATCAGCAACACCGGGTTAGGCCGCTGCTCTTTGAACAGTAGATCGCGCGCTGTCTCAAGACCGACCACGACGCCCTTAGCATCTAGTACTGGCAGGTGTAGTAGGTCCTTCTCACGCATTATCTGCAACACCTTACGCCGTGACTCGCCCTGAGTCATGGTGATAGGGCTATTCTGCATCACGGTTGTCACCAAGGAAGCCATCGCACTCCCGGCCATAAGGGCCCGGCGAATGTCACCATCCGTAACGGTCCCCAGCAATCGATGTTCCCTATCGACCACCAACACTATGCGTAATGAATTTGCTGTCAACAATTCAGCTGCGTCCTGGACAGTTCGATCGCTTCCGAGTAAAGCCAAGGAGTGCGTTACTCTCATAAGAAACTGCTCTTCACTATGCCTGCGATGTAGGGGCTGCCATTCGCCGCTGAACTACGTGAGACCTTGGGGGAACATCTGTATACACTATAGACCCCGCTGCAATCAGCGAGCCCTCGCCAATTGTTAGCCCGGGAATCACAGTCGTTCCCGCTCCGATCATCGATCCCCTTTCAACTTTAATACTGCCAGTAAGTGTTACTCCGGGGCAAATGTGGCACCCCTCTCCAATCTCACAGTCGTGATCAATCCGTGCTCCAGTGCTGATGATGCTGTCCCTTCCAATCCTCGCGCGAGGCTGAACAACTGCACCGGCCAGAATTTGTACACCTTCGGCCAATTTCACCTGTGGCGCTACAATCGCTGTTGGATCAACAACGGTACGAAAGTGAAAACCCAAATTCCGCATCCTCTTGGCACACACATGGCGCGCTAATTGCCCCGCAGCATGCATACCAATTCCATTAACCAGCGTGATATCTGTTGTAGCCCAGTCGCTAATCTCCTCGTCCTTGCCAATTGCTGGCACACCAAGAATCTCCACCTCTTTGGGATTATCCAGGCTAGTCGTGCCTAACACCTTTACTCCTAAGCGAAGTAAACTTGAAATGATAACCACTGCATGGCCGCCTGCTCCCAACACGATCACTGGCCGGGAATCGGTAGGCTCGAAATCACAAGAATTCATCGAACTCACGGAGCTGTTTGGATTTATGCCCAAGAATATCCCAGTAATCCATCGGGGAACGGCCAGTACCTGGGCGCTTGATAGCCACATTCTCAGCCGAAAATAACTCTCCCTCTTGGATGGCACGTGCCGCCACTAGGCTTTTACGCGCAATCAGCCGGTTTTCAAGTTCCGCATCGTGGGGCACCTTGTCACCGTCACCCAACGACTTCTCAACCGTTCGGATGCTCTCGATCATTTGGCGAAATTCCACAGGCTCAAGTGACGCCGCGTGATCAGGCCCTGGAAGAGCCCTATTCAACGTAAAGTGTTTTTCGATCACTTCCGCGCCCAAAGCCACTGCAGCACATGTCACCGCTGAGCCCGGAGTATGATCTGAATAGCCTATTCTAAGGCCAAAGGCTGCCTGCATGCTGACCAATACCTTGAGATTGACACTGTCAAAAGGGGCGGGGTACTGGGTCGTACAGTGCAAGAGCGTCACGTGCGCCCGCAACGCCTCCTGGCCTGCGTTGCTAGCAAAGGCTTCATTAAAAGCATGGATACTTGGAGAATTTCCTCCTGTTAGACCAAACGCCAGCACTGACAAAGCAGTCTTGACCTCGCTTAGTGTGGACATACCGGTCGATAGCACAAGATCACGATTGGTCTGGGCGTGCTCCAGCAAAAACGGGCCGTTGGTAATCTCACCAGACGGAATCTTGAGCAATGACAAGCCCAAATCGTTTGCTAGAAAAGAAAGGCTTTGCGAATCAAATGCGCTCGACATGAATAAAAGGCCATGCTCTTCCGCACGACGTTTGACTCGAAAATGTGTTTCCCTGTCGAGCTGAAGTTTTGCCAACATCTGCTGCTGCGACTCGGCGTTGTCTGTCGCGGCCTGCTGGTAACGCGCCTTTGGCGCACTCGACGTGACCAATGATTTGGCATCGAATGTCTGAAACTTAATCGCGTCGGCTCCAGCCTCACTGGCGACATCTACCATCTGCATGGCGAGATCTGAATCTCCGTTGTGGTTAACCCCCGCCTCGGCAATGACAAAAACTGATCGATCAGGATAAAACATTACCGATTCAATGATTAATGAAGCGCTTAAGAATCTTAAGTCCATGAGGACCGCTGCGCTCAGGATGGAATTGCAACCCAGTAATGTTGTCCCGGCCGATAGCCGCAGTCACGGCTAATCCTTCATAGTTACACTGCGCCAGGATGTGGTTGGGGTTTTCAGGCACCGCCATATAGGAATGCACAAAATAACAGAACTCTCCATGCTGGGTGCCGGCGAGACAACTATCCTGCCAGTGACTACGGTTTGGGGGATATTGCAGCGCATTCCAGCCAATGTGGGGCACCTTACGTCGTTTTGCCCCGTCGACGCCTGTTCTGGGAATCACCTTGACGTTACCAGCAAGTATGCCCAGGCCGCGATGACTACCGTTTTCCTCGCTGTGGTCCAGCAGCATCTGCATTCCCAAACAGATCCCCAATAATGGCGTACCGGCCTGTGCGGCTTCGATCACTGCATGATCAAGACTCCTTGATGATAACTCAGCCATTCCAGCTGCAAAAGCACCTACACCGGGCAGTACCAGGCGATCAGCCTGGCGTACTGCATCAGGATCCATACTGGCGCGCACACACGCACCCATGCGTTCAAGGCCGCGCACGATATTGCCAAGGTTAACGATACCATAGTCAATTACCGTGACAGATTTCATGCGGCACGCTCACTGTCCACATGCGTACTGTGGCGCACAGGAATCTCCTCCAGCCGGCACGCCTCACGCAGTTCTGGCAACGAACAAATGCCGTAATGCAGCACATGCGCCATGGCGACAGCATCTGCTCCGCCTACCTTCACCGCGTTGGCAAGGTCCTGCGAACAGCCCATGCCACCACTGGCGATCACCGGAATATCCACTCGGTCACTGACCGCTTTCAACAGCGAAAGATCAAAGCCCTTGCCAGTTCCTTCCTGGTCCACCGAGGTCAATAGAATCTCGCCCGCCCCCAGAGACTGCCCCTGTTCGGCCCATTGCACGGCATCAACTCCACTGTGTTCGCGGCCATTGTCAAAATACGCTTCCCACGAATCACCCTGGCTCTTAGCCTGAATTGATAGCACCATACACTGACTGCCAAACCGGCGTGCAATATCACTGATAATTCCCGGGTTCTTAATCGCCGCTGTATTGATTGCTACCTTATCGGCTCCTGCACGCAGTGCTGCGGCCACATCATCCACGCTGCGCAAGCCGCCGCCAATAGTAACCGGCACAAAGATATCACGGGTCGTTTTCTCAATAATATCGAGCAGACTGTTACGCTCATAAAGGCTGGCGACGATATCCTCATAATAGATCTCGTCTACACCTTCTCGATAGTAACACAGGGCAAAATCATTAGGGTCGCCCAGTTTACGCAGACCTTCAAACTGTATGCCTTTAACAAGATTTGGCGCTTTAACATCCAGTCGTGCGATGAGTCGAACGTTACGCATCATCCGCCCCCTGCCAGATGGTTCGCCGCAAACGCCAAATCTCACCCTTGCGACACCAAAGATGGGGTGACCTGAAGGCGTCCGTCAAATTGTCGAAATAGTCGCGGTCAATAATCGCCTGCTCAAATCGTTCGCTCGCAACCGGGTATTCAGAATCCGGGATGCTGAGGTATCGGAAAATCTCCTCAGCAAATCGCTCTGGAAACTCGCCATCGTATTTTCTGACGAGAGCTACGCCCTCCTCACGCGTGATTTCCTCATTGCGAACTTCCTGCGCCGCATCGTAGGTCGCACGGCCAATGCCGAATTTGACATAAGTTGTGTAGTAGTGGAAATCATCAATTTTGTCGTCGATACTGTTGTACTTGCTATAAGTACCTGGTGTTCGCTCAGGCGATGCCTTGAACCCGCCATTTTCGACGGCGTAATAGTAGGCGCCCTGCGGATGCCAAGGCAGGTAGTAACCCAGGTAGTGCACTTGGATCCCTTTTTGTGAAACCGTCTCAGGGTCAATCGGAAGATAAGGCGCGAGATCCACTTTTTGGATACCAAACTCTGCCTGCAGTTGCTCCACGGAAACACCACCGAGAAAAATTTTCGACTCATCCTTTCGGGTGAAGTAGGACCAATCACGCTCGGCCGATTGGGTGTGCTGGGTAGGGCCGCCATACTCTGCCTCATTCTCCCCATAAAACACCAATGGAATATCGAACAACGCAGCCATTTTCGGTGCCAATGCTTTTTGCCCAAGCATAAAGGGCTGGAAAGGGTGGAAAAGATTCTCCACTGCAAGACGGGTAATTAACCGATGAACTCGAGCATTAGGTGTCATGAGGTAATTGTCAAAACCCGCATTGATCCAGGCCTGAAAGTTGTCCCATCCCCATGGGGTATACAGATGTGGTGCCCAGGTCACAGTCAGCGGGCTCATGCCGTATTTATATTTCAGCACATGAGCGGCATAGAAACTGTCCTTACCTCCAGAGCCCGGCACCAGGCAATCGTACCCTAAGCCATCTTTTCGATAACGGTCACATAACTCCCACAGTTGCGCTTCCCTTTGGTGCCAGTCGATTTCTGACCCCTTGGCCTCCGCAGTCCGGCAGGCATCACAGACACCCTTGTCATCAAGGAAGATGGTGGTCTTATTGCTATTGCGGGTATGATCAAACTCAACAATCGTATTGGGGCGCTGGTTCGAGATCACACACCGCGTACAAAATGCCACATTTTTTGGCAACCCATACATTGCCTCGCGCTTGTCTGACTCAGTGTCAAATAGGGAAACATAATCAGCCCGCTTGACGAGCTCGTCAGGCTTTTTATAGAAAATCATTCCGGACTCCCAGATAGGTTCTGATCATGGAAGTGTTTTTTTGTGAGATCGGCAAGTGACACCCCTTGCAATAAGCGAACTATCTGACCCGACACATCGCCGCTGCCATGGGGATTTACGACATTCGACAATCGTTGTTGGAACTCAAGGCTAAACAAAGTCTCGAGCGCACTGCGGATCTCCCCGGCAGTCGATCCGCAATCGATCACGCTTGCTGCGCGCGCACGACCCTTCTGACGCTCACCAATATTAATGGTTCCGATTTGAAGGCTAGGCGCTTCAATAATGCCACTGGAGGAATTGCCAACCACACCCGAGACATGCTTCAAGGTCGAAAGATATCTCAATTGCCCTAGGGACGTATGCACCACTGCTGACGGGCGGGCGGCAACATAATCATCAATCATTGCGTTGATCGTGCGCCCCTCAGTATCGGCATTGGCCCTCGTAAATACCAGGCTGACACCTGCCAGTTCATCCAGAGCGCTCAAAAGTGCCTGAAAGTCTGTTACTGCTCTACCCGGCTCCAACGTGACTGGATGAAACGTTACCAACAGGCTACGTGAGCCCAACTCGAAACCTAGCACTACCTCAAGATCAGCTTTTTCCATTAGTTTAATGCGGTGAATACTGTCGATTCCCAGAGCGCCCACATTAAATACCCTATCTGGATCTTCCCCGAGCTGAATAACGCGATTGCGGTAAATCTCTGTCGATGTGAAATGCAGATGCGACATCTTGGTGATGCTATGACGAATCGCGTCGTCGAAAGCGCCTGCGGTAACTTCCCCGCCATGGATATGTGCAATCGGAATCACGGCAAAAAGCGCGGCGCTCGCCGCTGCAAGCAATTCAAAGCGGTCGCCCAACAACAATACAATATCTGGCTTTAACCAACTAAACGCATCGGCGAACCCAATCATTCCGAGTCCAGTAGATTTAGTTATTCCTACCGCAGAGTCACTGGAAAGAAGCATCTCGACCCGATGATTGATTTCAAACCCGTCGTCTTCGATTTGCTGGACAGTCGACCCGAACTCACTCGACAGGTGCATCCCGGTGACCACCAATTGCAGTTCCAGGTCGGACGCACTTTCGATCTCACGCAACGCCCAGTAAAGCAGGCCATATTCCGCACGCGATCCCGTTACCACACACACTTTACGCCTCTTCACAAGCTCACCGCGCTGCTGGGAATATTCACAAGAGTGTTCTCAATCAATTCTGCGTTATCCAGATTGGAGCGCTGGCAACTCTGATACATGGGCAGAGTATGCATGGGTGTCCACATAGGCCGAGTCATGATTCCACAATCGTTTGTACGCCCCAGAAACTCATCCCGAGCAGCCCGATCAGGTAACAAAATAGCATTAAGCCAGTAGTTAGAACGAGCATCTGCTGGCTCAGTGAAAAATCTGACCTGTAACCACTCATCTAACCATTCGGAATAATATTTTGCCAGATTGCGCTTTTTGACCACAAACGTGGCTAATTGCGCCATCTGAGCAAGCCCCAGTGCAGCGTTCAAGTTGGGCAACCGGTAATTAAAGCCTACCTCATCGTGCTGAAACAGCCAGGGGTGGGGTGTCTTGGCAGTTGTCGTCAGGTGTTTTAGCCGCTTAGCAAGAACGGCATTATCGGTTATGAGCGCCCCACCGCCCCCTGTGGTGATAATCTTGTTTCCATTGAAACTGAGCACACCCATCAGGCCAACTCGGCCAGTATGTTGTTGATCCGCCAAGCTGCCCAGAGATTCAGCGGCATCTTCAATCACGGCGATATTGTAACGCTCGCATACTTTCACAATTTTTCCGGCCCGGGCCGGATGACCCAGGTTATGCACTGGCACACAGGCGCGAATAATCTTTCCCGACGAACGATTCCAACAATGGCCATCGGCGCGAATTTCCCCATATTGCTCTAGAAATTCAGCAAGGCACTCTGGACTCAACCCTAAAGTATCACGATCAACATCGACAAATACGGGCCACGCACCACAGTAAGAAATCGCATTGCAGGTTGCAACAAAAGTCAGAGGGGTGGTAATCACTTCATCGTGTTGCACTACGCCTACTGCGTGAAGAGCCGTATGCAGTGCCGCAGTGCCGCTGCTCACTGCAACCGCGAATTGCGCCCCCGTATATCGCACGATATCTTCCTCGAATTGCTCCACGCACATACCCACTGAAGAGACAAACGTGGATTCCAGCGTTTCGAGAATCAATTCTTTCTCTTGGCCCTCAAAACGCGGTGCATGGAGTGGAATGAATTCACTTGTGCCGAAGACTTCACGCACCATGGCCATAAATGCATCGGTGAAATCGCGATTATTCATTGGGCGCTGACACCACCAGGCTGAAATACCTTCTCCCGATACCAGTGCCACGTCTTTTCGATACCTGAGCGCAAACTAATTTGGGATTCAAAATTGAGCAACTGAGTAGTTTTATGCATATCTGGTGCTCGGCGTAGCGGCGAACCAGGCGTTGGTGGCAATTCCTCCAGTGTCAAAGCCTTACCGACAACATCGACGCAGGTTTGAACGACCTCACGAATAGTCACCTCTGGGGCCTGGGTACCAAGATTCAGCGTCTCGCCTTCACAGGATTCGCAAGTGAGCATGCGCTGTAACATCTCAATCGCATCGTCAACATGACAAAAAGCTCGCTTATGATCTGGCGAATAAACCGATATTGAGCCCCCTGAGGCAACATCAAAGGCCTTTTTCAACTGTTCTGGAATCACGTGAACCATTCCCATGCGCAGTCCATAAATATTGTGCGGCCGGAAAATCGTGAACGGCAGTCCAGAATGTTGCACCATGGCTTCCCCCATGATCTTGGAGAGCATATAACTGGTACGTGGTGACTCCAAAGCGGTAAGCGCCAATGGCGTATGCTCTGGGGTCGGCACAGTTAAATCAAAATGCGCAAGCGTCCCAGCGTAGATCTCACTGGTCGACGCAAATAGCAATCGGGTGCAAGCGGTCTGACGCTGCGCAAGAGCAATCACGTTATCGAGCATACGAGTGTTCTGTACCAATACATCGTAGGGGCGTTTGAGCACATGCCGCACACCAATAATTGCAGCCAGGTGAAAGATCGCCTCAAAATCGATTCCCAACCCAGCCGTGGCATCATGATCCAGTAGGTTCGCCTCGACAAAAGATACCTTTGTATCCAACAACAGTTCTGCAAGATCTGCATCCTGTATACCCCGGGCAAGGTTATCCACCAGACATATATCGTAACCTGCACAAGCGAGTTGCTTTGCCAAATGAAATCCGATGAACCCTGCCCCACCGGTAATTAGAATGCGTCCGCTCACAAGCCGTCTCCCCGCCCTATGCTCTCGATCCGGATTCCCGATAGCCGACAACGATCTCGTTTCGATTTAGCAACCGCATTAATAGCGTCGAGCACTATAGGCCGCGAATCACCAAGCCACGAAACCAAGTCCAACTCCAGGAAATCCCGATGAGATGTTGCAAACACGACGGCATCAAAAGACATCGGCGAAGGCAGCCGCGAAGGCAAATGCCAATCCATTTCCGGCCATTCGGTCACAAAAGGGTCGAAGGCCTGTACTTCTGCTCCGGCCTGCAACAAAGCGTGGGCCAATGTCTCGACTGGTGAGTGCCGGGTATCTCCTACATCCTGGCGGTAACTGACACCTAACAACAAAATTTTCTTCTCCAGACAACTACCGCCCAACAGACCTGTCAACCTGGCCATGGTATGCAGCGGCATGGCTTGGTTGATCTGTAAAGCCAGACGCGAGAACGGAAAATCCAGATCTTGATGATCCAGCAATTGCTGTACCGAAGCCGGGGCAAAAGCCGGATCTTTGGTCAGGCAGTAACCTCCCACACCAATCCCTGGAAAGCGCATATTGGAATGTGTAGGCCTCACCCGGATAGCATCGATGACCTCAAAAATATCGATACCTACTGCCTCGGCGTATTTTGTCCATTCATCGATAAACGCGATATTAACGGCGCGGTAGGTATTTTCCATAAGTTTAGCGGTCTCGGATGCGGTTGTTGAAGAAAGCCGTGTCATCGGATAGCGCTCTACATCAATTATGGATGACAAAAAGGCTTCGCAGGCATCAGCGGCCCGTGAATCAACCCCCGCATACACACGCCAGAAATGAGTTATCGATTGCAGATAGTTCTCTCCTGGCATCACCCGCTCATACGAGTGCGCCAAGTGTACCGCGCTATCTTCCAGCCCACGCGCATGAAGCTCCTCGATAAGTACAGGTTGCAGAACTCGCTCGCAGGTACCCGGCGGGACCGTGGTCTCGACCAATATCAGCGCACCCGGCGACACCTTTTGCGCGACCACACGGAAGGCCTCCTCAAACTCAGCCATGTCCAGTTGTGGCTTATCGTCCTGGAAGGGAATATCCAGAGGAATATCGATCACGACCACATCGGCACTGGCGTAGATGCTTTCGTCTGTGGTGGTTACAAGATTGCCCTGCCGATGGCATTGCACTAGAGACTCGCCCAAGAATTGGTCCGTTGTCTTGAAGGGAAATTTACCTTGCGCAATCGCCGCAACCCGCTCACGCCCCTGCGATGTGTCCTGATCTACCCCCGTTACGTGGTAGAGAACTTTCCCCTCTTGCGAACAAGCACTGGCGACCGCGACCGCCATGGCCGCGCCGACGAATCCCAGGCCTTGTATGCAGACCTGCTTGGGTGTTGTGTTCAAGATAATTTACGAGCGTGGGCCTGGCCAGATAATCTGGCTGACTGGCCGGCTTCTATTTTAAACAATTCGAGAGACTGGCGCAGGACTTACCAGCACCTTTTCACCCAGCATGATCCAGCAAAGGGGAAGCATTAACCCGACCCGGCACATTGATAACCATAACTTTCAGTCCCAGTTGCCGTGCTTCGAGCCCAACCGAGCTGTAGGTTACAAAAACCTCAGACACTATCGCCAAAAGGTCTGCCACTGACTGTTCTGACACCTGCACTTCGCTTCCGGTTGACCATTGCTGGAGGTACTGATTATCCGCCCGGGGGTGAGGCTTGACCACCCAGGTATTTTCCGGCTGCTGCCTGATCTTATCTCTTAGCTGCTCAAGCATCATGGCGCCGTCGTGTAATCCAGGGGCAATAAGACACCAGCCCGGTCGGCGCTGCGGCTCAATCTTCTCAAGATACTCGTAGCGGTAAACCTTGTTCATTAATGCTACTCCTTGATACCCAGCGCTGCGGTATATTGAGGCCGCCATAGTATCCTCGGCTTTTACCCGATCCGGTATCGGGGCATGATGTATATAAGGCGGCTTGTTTGATGCTTCCCCTGGCGCCATAAACTGTTCTAACCGGCGCTGGGACACGATACTCATCTGAAAACCCGTACGCTCAATATTTGATCCGACCAACTCGGTAACCCACGAGATCAGTCGGCCTAAGGGATACTCCACGGGATAATAATAGACCTCGTCTGGCTGGCACTGCCGTAAGAATCGTGCGATTGCACCTTTCAGAATACACAACCGCATTATTCGGCTGATCGAGAAACGTAACTCTCCTCTAACAAAGCCAGACACGTCGATCCCTTCAAAGTGGCGACCGTTACCACGCTGACTCGCGTACCACCACCAGAGCCGAACCGCCCAGACCAAACCCAGATAAACATCTCTAAAACGCAGATACCGATCTATAACCTGCATGCCTTTGCGCTCAGCCTCACGCGAGTACGTGAAATATTCACCCAGCGAGACTTCCTGATGCATGCCATCTGCCAACACCATGACGACGAATTCTGACACATCATTTACCAACGTACCATACTTGGTTTCTCTTGTTCTGCCCTCGAACATTTGCGGGTAGAAGGAAAAAAATATCCGCCTGCTGCCAGGCGCCTTCTTCAATCGCCTTGTTGTAAGGCGGTTCATGACTAATACGCCAATTGTTCGACCCAAGAACAGAGTATCCGCGACTACCCGCCTACCTACACCGGCGATCTCCTTCTTATGTCGGCCGATCGTAATTGGCACATTTGGGAATGTCGATTCGAATGCAGATATAAATGCATCATCAACACCAATCAGGCGAGCCGCACCTAATTGAACACCGCTTAAGCGCTCTCGCAAAAGAATAAGATTGCAAATAAGATCAAAAGTATCGAAAAATTCGGAGCGCTTGCACGACAGATCTGTCAGAAAAAATAGCGACAGGTCATCAAGAATAAGTCTCGAATCAACAAATATTTTATTGAGTGAATAGATCCACGCGCTATAGGAATCGCGTATTGTTTCGGCAATAGTATTGAGGCGAGTTGCATCGTTGAGATCAATAAACTCACCACCATCAACCCGCCCGGCGCCTACACGGTACAGATAGCATTGCTCTGCTGACGGCTTGACCGTGATAGGGTCGTTGCCATGGTACAAGATCAGCTCGCTCATGATTCTCCTGAACCTAATGAAGACGCACTACTGGCGAGTTTGAATTGAAGGCGCCAAGCGTATCCTTGGCAGGAAATAGAAATCAATTAAAGCCTATCTGTGGGGGAAGGCGCCCATTGAATGCCCGGGGATAACCATCTAATCAGTCGTTATCACTGGTCTGCGCAATCTCTTCACATACTTCAAGAATTCCCTGGCCAAGATCGATGAATTCTGACGGGACGAGTTTCTTTGCTTGACGGGGGGTATAACGATACGGCGTGATCACGTAGTGTTCTTTTCTGCGCTCATCCCGCAAGAAGACCACTTCGGGTGTTCTACCCGCAATCTCGAATATCATCTCGGCGAGCTCACTTGAGTTTAATACCTGCGATCCCGTCACAGTTATTGCCTGATTGCGGTGTTTAGCGTCGAGCACATCTACACTGAGTCGTGCGGCATCACGCACGTGAATATATTCCCGACGTTCATCACCCGAGCCTGGGTAGTCGAGCCTACCCTCTTGCATAACTTGCCGAACATAACCGCGCAATCCATTCCAGTCTTGTGCACGCGGCCCATACAGTGAACCATAACGCAATAGCGTGTAATCCAACTCGAACGACTCGCTATAGGTCTCAATGATGGTTTCTGCAGCTTGCTTACTCGCCCGATAAAACGAACCCGCAACGCTATACACATACATCGTAGAGGCATACACAAACCTCTCTACCTGGTTGTGGTGTGCAGCTTCTAGTGCGGCTGTGGTGCCGAGCACATTGACCTTTATAGTCTGGTATGGATTAGCTTTGGCCTCACCAATGTCGGCAACGCCGGCAAAATGATAGACATACCTCGCCCCTTTACAAACATCAACCAAGGCCGAGCGGTCTAACAAATCGCCCACTACCATACGCTGATCATCTCTAACCCAGGGCGAGGATGTCCGATCAAAGACCGTAACTGAATAGCCCCGTATACTGAGCTCGTCCGCAACATGGCTTCCGAGAAAGCCGGAACCCCCAATGACGGTTACTTTATCCATTTCATATTCTGAATGGTTTTACCGGGGATGCAAGTAGAGTATGAGATGCACACTGCCACGAAATTATGACATAGCGGTCTGCCGATTATCGTATTCGGCCTCTGGTACCAACGATTGCAGTGTCTCGTTTCGAATAAAACGCGTGGCCTCTGCGCTGGCCTCGATTTCCATCTGAGTTCGGCAATCGACCGACATAGAACCCATGTGTGCGGTCAGGAGGCATGCATCCAGACCTACCAACGGACCATCGTAGGGCTCTTGCTGAAACACATCGATAGCCGCGCCGCCCAAGTGCCCGGACTTCAGGGCCTGACAAAGATCAGGTTCGTTAATAATACCTCCGCGCGCGGTATTGATCAGCAATGTACCCGGCTTCATGCATGCCATGTCTTTGCGGGTAATGAGGTCTCGGGTCTTCGGCGTCAAGGGAACATGCAAAGAAATGATATCGGCCTCGCGGTAAATACTCTCTTTATCGGTGCGCTCAACCTGGCATGTCGGGTGATGTGGCGTAGATACATCAGGGTCGAGATCGTTTACCATGATTCGGCTGCATTTAAATCCGGAAAGGTGTGAAATAACCCGGGTTCCGATTCGACCAAGACCAATTATACCGATAGTGACTCGAGACAAACGCCGACCGAAGTATCGATACCACTTTCCTTGATGCATTCGTAAATTAGAGATATGCGCCGAGCGAAGGAGATCAATCATTAGGCCAATTGTCAGTTCTGCTACAGCTGGCGAAGGCGCATCAGGTGTGTAACTAACCGCGATATTGCGCCGGCGGGCTGCCAGTAGATCAACGCTATCGAGGCCAATTCCTACCCGAGCGATCAACTTGAGCTGCGAGGCCCTCTCTATCACATTCTCTGTAATTGGCTCAGTCCCAGCAATCAGAACCTCAAAATCCGCGATCATACCAGCGAGATCAGCTTCGGTTAGTTTGCGGCCCAGCGGATTGATAACGACCTCGGCGCCAGCCTGCTCCAGAGATTGTAATGGTCGGGAGTCCTTATCGGCAAAAGGAATAGTAGTTACCAGCGTTCTCAACGAAGGTATCCCTTCATCAGTGGATCATCGGCCATCAATTGTGAGACCTGTTCAAGGTGTTCCGGAGTATCGACGCCGATCGACCGATACCGGGTTGGGACCATCTGCACCCTTCCACCACTCTCAAGCACTCTCAACATATCGACAGATTCGATCTGTTCCAGTGGCGTCTCTAGAGTGTTATTGAATTCCAGCAAATAATCACGACGAAATGGGATCACGCAAACCTGTTTTTGCATTGGAACATCACCCGACCATTTCTTTCGTGAGGGGACGGGCTCACGGGAAAAATACAGCGCATTACCGGCGGGGTCTGTAACAACCTTAACCGTATTAGGGTCCTCGAACTCTTCGGCGTTCGATATTGGCGCTACCAGGTTAACCACATTGATGCTTTCGTCAGCCAGCATGGGAGCAAGGGCTTCGCTCACCATCTGCGGGGTATCCATTGGCTCATCACCCTGCACCATAACCAGGATATCGGTTTTCTCACCCGTTTGTTTCTCAATCTTGAGCATTGCCTCGGCCGCACGGTCGCTTGCCCGCTCATGGGTGTCTGCAGTCATAACGACTTTGCCACCGATCGATTCTATGTAATCGAAAATTTCCGTATCGCAGGTTGCAACGTAAGTATCACTTAACTCTTCACACAGCCGCACCCGGCAGTAACAGTGCCCAATCATTGGCATACCATGAATCAGCGCCATCGGCTTACCGGGAAAACGCGACGAAGCCATTCTTGCGGGTATTACGGCTACGACCCTCATGTTTTCATATTCTTGATACTCTCAAGACCCGCCCTACAGACCGTATCCAGCATACGGGTATCCACACCGTAGGCAATGAATTTATGACCCTCCTCGATTCGAGCCTTCAGTTGCTTAGGATCCGGCTCGACGACATGTACCCCGCCAGGCATACCCATTTCTTGGCTCACCTTCAGTATTCTTTGCAGTGCTTGCAAATACTTAGGTGCTTCAAATTCCCCGGGAATACCTAGAGACCCTGACAAATCGTACGGACCTACGATATAACCATCCACCCCAGCTACCGATAGGATCGACTCCAGATTATCAACAGCATCAATGTGCTCTATCTGGACGATCACCAGAGAATTCTCTCGCTGCCATTCGAAATACTGTTGAAAGTTTGGACCATACCCTTGTGCCCTCGCTAATCCAATACTCCGACGCCCTTCTGGAGGATATTTAACCGCTGCTACCGCAGCTTCTGCTTCGTCACAAGCATTCACCATCGGCACGATGATTCCGTGCGCACCTGCATCCATTACCCGCTTGATCTGTTCAGGATTATTGGATGCCAACCGTACGAGGGGCACCACACGTTTTAAGTCAATAACGCGGATGAGTTCCTCAGTTTCCCGAAGATCGATCATACTGTGTTCAAGATCAATAGCCAGCCAGTCAAATCCGGCAGAAGCCATAATTTCCGCAACTGCTGGATGTCCTAATTGAATCCAAGATCCGACCGAAAGTTCCCGAAGAAGACGATGCATATTTTCCCAGCCTGCCAAATATTTTTATGGATTTTACATGGCACGGCGAAAAATATCTTTCCAGCGGAAAGTTCTTTGGCTAGAAAGACAGTATTTTTCGAGTCCCAGATTAGACCAGCTAGAGTGTGCTGCCGAATACGACGACATCGCTTCAGCAAGCTGGTCATCAAGATCACCATTAATATCGATTGATACATAGTGGCATCGTTCTTTGAGCGTGCTCAAGAACTCAGCAGCTAAACGCCTCAAACCAATATCCAGAAATATCACTGGCTTATCCATCAACATCGCCAGCACCGTTGATGTCGCAAAATAGTCAAGAATTAAGACGTCATATTCCTCAATACAGTCATCCAACCACCTATCCTCCACCAAGCCTGGACCTTTAACATGCCCCTTTGACTTTGGATGCGACTTAAAGATTACATCCGGCACTACACGATGAATCGCAGAATGCCATTCTCGGTAGACACAATCTGGATACGCATGGTATGGACCATATATCTCGTTACCGACGTAGGTCGTTGGAATATAGAGCAACTTGGAATCTTCGAAATTCTTAGAGGTGATTTTGTCTGACTTTCTGAATTTTGATAGAGCAACATCTGAATCTCGATAGAGAACATTCACGGGAGGAATTAATATCTCTTTTTGATCAGCCGACGCAGCTTTCGTACCGTATTCAACCAGCGTGGTGCATAACCCTCGCTCTGAGTAACGATACAAAGGTTCGTCAAAAATTGTACTTGCAATTTCACCGTGTGTGAACGCAATCACTTCTTTATCCTGCTCCAGATAGTTATAGGCTAACTTTCTATTTTGAAGATCGGTGCGGTTACCTACTACGAGAAATTTACATTTCGTCTCTGACAACGCACGGGTGCTATGGTTAAGGACATATTGTTGCCAAATCGCTCTCACCACATCTGAGTTTTCTATTTGGTGACTTTGGCAGATAGTATTTATACACTCATTGAGAGCATCGAGCTGGGGCTCTAAATTCTTCAGATAGACCTTTATTGGCTTTTGGTATTCCCCCAAAATATTTAAAATCTTTGACTGCCAATACAACTGCTTATAACCAAAAGGTATCGCATTCCCGACAGCAAACGGTAAGAATGCCGTTTGTCGAATTCTTGTTCTTATTGAATTTTCAAAAATTCTCGGTGCTGGTTTCTGGATCAGATTAAGTGACGGTTGCCGAGCGAAGTCTGGGCTAACGTAAGGAAAACGTGGAATTGGAGCACTTAAGTCTACCGTTTCTCTTTGTATCAGAATGCAGGAGAAATGAATCACGAGATCGTGAAAAAAAACGCCAAATATGTTCCCCTTAGTACTAACGATATTTTTTATTTCCCTCTCATAGGCATGAATTGTCTCTATAACCGACAATACGGCATCGTTGGTATCTACCACACGTAAATCGCCTGTTTTAGCTATCAAATTGCTAACTCATTCTAACCTGTACTCTTTCCATCGCCTTTGAACATGTTGGTTCAATTTACTAAGATTTTGCGCATCGACAAAGTCGATGATATCAATCAGAGAAAATGAACTTATTGCGTTTAGATGACCAACAATTCTGCCACAAACCTTTAGGTCTTCCCAAGTATCAACCTCTAATGACAAGTCAGGCCGTCGCAAGTTACCAGACGCCTCGAAATTGCTTACACGAAA
>Ga0315339_1001271_pt1 | contig 23447 bp, 19 predicted proteins | sample ASW17metaG_FD_204514 | JGI IMG/M metagenome (GOLD analysis project Ga0315339, IMG submission 204514) | Ammonia-oxidizing marine archaeal communities from Pacific Ocean, United States - ASW #17 | ecosystem: Environmental > Aquatic > Marine > Oceanic | place: USA: California | collected 2016-12-05
CTTGGCCTTCCTGCACGATACTGGCACCGAGAGATGGTCCGCGCGCTGTTTGTTCCGCCACTAAAAGACGGTTGGTGCGCTTGACGCTCTCACTGATCATTTCCCAATCAAGGCTGTCCGAATCCAATGTGCGCGGATCAATCACTTCAGCGTCGATGCCGCATTTCTCCACCGCTTCAACGGCAATCGGCACCATATTGCCGCAACCAATTACGGTGCAGGCCGAGCCGGGGCGAACAATACGCCCCTTGCCGAACGGGATGCAATAATCAAGATCACCCGCTGGCACCGGTCCCTCGTGTTGGAATAGCGTTTGCGTCTCTATTATCACCACCGGATCGTCGCAGTTCACGGCAGAGTTGAAGAGGCCGATATAATCAAATGGCGTAGTCGGCACGATGACCCGCCAGCCCGGCCAGAGAGCAAACAGCCCGCTCGGGTCCATGGAATGCTGCGAGCCATAGCCATGTCCGCCAGCGGCGCGGATGCGCACGATCAACGGCACAGTCGAAGTGCCACCAAACATGTGCCGTACCTTAGCGATTTGATTAAATAATTGATCCGCTGCTACTAGGCAAAAGTCCGCATACATGATCTCAATTATCGGGCGCAGGCCATTGATGGCGGCACCCAGTCCCATGCCGGTGAAGCCGTTCTCGGCAATCGGCGTACCAAGCAAACGATCCGGAAAGCGCTCGACGATGCCCTTGGTGCCGCTTACGGTGCCGCCATTCAGATGATGCACGTCTTCACCAAGAATTATCACCCGCTCGTCACGCTCCATGGCACGGAGCTGAACCGCAGCCATGGCCTCGATATACTTCATGGTTTTAGTTTGCGTTGGATCCATATCCTCGACGTCTATCATACGCTGGCCAGCCAGTTCACTAAGGTCGCCGCGAATGCCAACATCAACCCTGCCGGGATCCGGCCACATCCCTGGGATAATGCGTAGCTGGTTGGATTTGGGCTCAGTTTCAGTCAGGGCCGCCGAAGCAGCCTTAACACTGTCGGCCGCCTTTTTGCTTATTTTTTCGATCATTTTTTTGTCGACCACGCCGAGCTTCATTAGCTTCTCGGGCAGGGTGACGAAGGGGTCACGTTTCCGCCAAGCGGCCTCTTCCGATTTTTCGCGGTAACCGAAGGCGCTGCCGCGAATTGGACCGTTCTGATGGAAGTAGCGATAGCTTAGGCATTCGATCAGCACGGGGCCTTTTTTCTCGTGAATTTGCTTGAGCGCCCATTCCATTGCCTTGCGCATGGCCATGACATTCATGCCATCCACCTCGAGTGACGGTATGGCCAGGCCCTGGCCGCGCGCTGAGAGGCGGGATTCGCGTGTCGCCTCGCTCACGTGGGTGGAGACGCCGTAAAGATTATTCTCGACGAGAAAGACCATGGGCAGGTCATAGATCGCGGCCAAATTCATGGATTCATAGGCTGCACCGTTCTGCATGGCACCATCACCGAAGAAGGTCACGGTGATATTGTTAGTGCCGAGCATTTTATCGGCCAGGGCATATCCCGCTGCCTGCGGTGGATTACCGCCGACAATGGCATTGGTACCGAGTACGCCGGCTTCGTCGCGGCGCATATGCATAGAGCCGCCGCGCCCGCCGCAATAGCCGGGTGAGAGGCCCATAATCTCGGCCATGGAGCGATAGACAGTGTCCTGCATGGCGGCGGTTAAATCTTCTCCGCGCGGGTCATACCCTTTTGGCATTTCATGATAGAGAAAGCGCGAGAGGAATTGATGATGGGCGCGGTGGGTGCCATTGATCTTGTCGCCGGCACCGAGCACCGAAATGGCGGCGATGGAACCGCCTTCTTGGCCAATACTGGCATGGGCCGGGCCATGCACGCAGCCTGCCTGCCACAATTCGAGAATACGCTCCTCAAACTTTCGCACCAATATGAGTTGTTCGAGAATTTGCGCCAGCACCACCGGGTCTTCTTTTTTCCAGTCGGCATCGGTGGCTTCAATACGAAACCAGGGGGTGTTTGTCTTCAGCGGCAGGAGTTTAGGCACTTCAAATGCTCCAGAATTAGTGTTTTTATCGGCGTATCCTTGGCGGCGCGCCAATTAATGCTGTCTGGCGTGGGATCCCATCTCGGGGTACAAGGTATATCAGAATATCGGGCCTGTCTGTAGGGCAGAGAATAGCCATAATCAAGGCCCGGCAAGCGAGGGGGTTTTGAGTTGATTTATGACGAGCCAAAATTCTTACCCGGTGGTGACCGTTTCGTCGAGATGGAGCTGGGCAATGAGCTGAATTTTGACCTTAATTTTCTTGTTCATTCGCTTTCCTCCAAGATCCGAGAAGCGGAAATTACCGGATTGATTGAGCTCCTGCCCAACATGTCCTCAATCGTCATCAGCTATGACCCTGACTTGATCTCTTTCAGCGACCTAAAACGCGAAGTTCTTGGACATTATCACAATATGGGTTCGCTGGAAGGTATGGAGCTTCTGAGCCCAATCTATTACATCCCGGTGCTCTATTGCGATTCGGTGACGCGGGGCTGTTGGGAGGATTACTGCGCCAAGATAGGCGAAAAAGAATATGATTCCGACATACTGGTGCGGCTCAATAATCTTGATAGCTATGAGCAGCTCGCGCGCATTCATTCCGGCACCGAATATTGGGTGGCGGCGCTTGGCTTCTATCCCGGCCTTGCCTCGCTCATCGCACTTGATCCGCGCTGCCGCATGACGGCGCCAAAATATAATCCGCCGCGCACCTGGACGGCCAAGGGCACGATCGGTTACGGCGGCTCGGTTACTTGCGTTTATCCGGCCAATACGCCGGGTGGTTATCAAATGATCGGCCATACCCCGGTGCCGGTCTGCGATATTGAACAACGCTTGCCGGCCTTCAAACAGGACTTAGCGCTGCTTCGCCCGGGCGACCGGGTACGCTTTTTTCCAGTTGGTCAGGAGGAATATGATTATGTCGAGCGCCGGGTGGTGGCAGGAAACTACGTGCATAATATGGCCCACTACGCCAAATTCTCTATCCGCGCCTATCATAATTGGCTGAAAACGCTCGATATGGATGAGCGCTTTTAATCATGGCACTATCTGTTGAAGTGATCAAAGCTGGCCTAGAAACCTCGGTGCAGGATTTCCCCGGGCGCTATGGCTTCTGGGAGCAGGGCTTTCCACCGTCTGGGCCGTTCGATATGTGGTCATTCCGTCTGGCCAATGTGCTGGTTGCTAATGGTCGGGAGGCAGCTGGGTTGGAATGCCAGTTTATGGGGCCGACGCTGCGCTTTTTGGAAGACTGTGTGATTGCATTCACCGGCGCTGAGATGAACCCAACGCTGGATGGCGAAGTTTTTCCTATGTGGGAGAGCGTGGCCGTGACGGCCGGTCAAATTTTGGCGTGCGGTTTTGCCAGCATCGGTGCGCGGTCCTATCTGGCCATGTCCGGCGGCATCGATGTCCCGACCGTGCTCGGCGCGCGCGCGACCTTTCATATGGCCGGTGTCGGCGGTATGGAAGGCCATGCTCTGAAAGGTGGGCAATCTTTAAGTGTTGGCGCGGGCACTGGCGTGCCGGGCCGGCGGGTCAAGCAAGACTGCCGTCCAGCCATTACTGATAACAAAGAATGGCAGATCGAGGTGGTGCAGGGGCCGAACGATGATTGGATCTCAGATGATGGCATTGAGCGCTTTCTAACCAGCGAGTGGAAATTGCAGGCGCGCAGTAACCGCACCGGCTATCGTCTCGAAGGACCGGATTGGATTTTCGCCGATAAGGCCAGCGCCAAAGGGCCGGAGCATGGCGAGCATCCTTCCAATATTCTTGACCATGGTTACCCGGTGGGCTCGATTAACCTTTGCGGTCAGACGCCAATTATCCTGGTCAATGATGCGCCGAGCGCTGGCGGCTTTATTAATCCCTTCACCGTGCCGTCGGCGGCATTCTGGAAATTGGCGCAATCCAAGCCCAATGATATCTACCGCTTTCGTCGTGTCTCGGTTGACGAGGCGCAGGAATTGCGCCGCAGCATTGATCGCCTATGCGTCGAGGAGAGTATCGCATGAAGTTTGATACGCCTAAATTTATGCCGGGTGGTGATCATTTTATTCTGGTGCAATTTGGCGATGATGCCAGAATCGATCTCAACTTTATGGCGCTCGGTCTGACAGCGGCAATCAAGTCGGCGGAAGTGACGGGCGTGGTCGATACTAACCCGTCTTATAATTCGTTGGTGGTCGAATATGAATCCGACGATATCTCCTATGCCGATTTGCAAACTGAGCTTACGCATCTGATCGATGGCTTGGGCTCGGTCGATAATTTGGAGCTGGAGAGCCGCTTGGCTTATCTGCCGGTGGTCTATCTCGATCCGTGGACGCGCGAGTGTGTGGCCGATTACAGCGAGAAGATCGCCCAGCGCAAATATGATCCTGATTTTGTTGCCGATGTGAATGGCTTTGACGATGCCAAGCAATTGGTGCGCGTTCATTCGGGCACCGAGCATTGGGTGGTGGCGGTCTGTTCAACGCCCGGCCTGCCGTTGATGCGCGCTCTTGATCCACGCTGCGCCATCACCTCGCCGAAATATAATCCGCCGCGCACCTGGACAACGCTAGGCGCCATTGGCGTGGGTGGGCTATCGACCTCAATTTATACCACGCCCGGTCCAGGTGGCTATAATTTGATCGGTCGTACCCCGGTACCGCTCTGGGACCCCAGGCAACGCCATCCTATTTTCAAGGATCGCGTGGTGCTGCTTGATGCTGCGGATCGGGTGAAGTTCGTACCCATCAGCGAAGAAGAATTCGATTATACTGAAGCGCGCGTAGCTGATGGTAGCTATGAGTTCAACATCACAGGCTATCAGCGCTTTTCAGTCGGCGCCTACAAGAAGTGGGTGGCCTCGCTTAACCAGGGCGGACGGTTCTAAATAAATAAGGATAAAAAGATAATGACGGAGCGTATCTGTTTTATTGGCCTCGGTGCCATGGGCAAAGGCATGGCACTTAAGTTGCAAACCAAAGGCTTCCAGCTCAACGTCTTTGATATTGTGCCCGAATCTGCCGGAGTGAAAGCGCCAAGGTTTTGAGCTTGCCGATGATCGAGGTTCTAAAGCCGGGCCTTGAAACCTGCGTTCAGGACTATCCCGGACGCAAAGGTGCCTTCGGCATGGGTTTCCCGCCGTCCGGGCCTTTGGACCACTGGTCTTTTCGCCTGGCTAATATCCTGGTTGGCAACGCGCCTGGTGCGGCCGCTCTAGAATGCCAATTCATCGGCCCGGCAGTTAAATTCAAGGCGCCAGCTGTTATTGCGCTATGCGGTGGAGATATGGCGGCGAAACTTGACAGTACAACGCTACCGCTCTGGCAAAGCATTGCAGTTAACGCCGGACAAACCCTTGTCATGGCCTCGGCGCTGACAGGCGCGCGCACATATCTCGCCATAGCCGGCGGCATCGACACGCCGCCTTTCCTCGGATCGCGTTCGACTTTTGTGCTCGGCGATTGCGGTGGTCTGAATGGTATGGCGCTTAAAGTAGGTAGTGAAATACCGGTCGGTATTGGTAAGGGTGAAGCTGGCAGGCAGGTCATGGAATCCTGCCGCCCAGCAGTCTCCAAGAATCATCGCTGGCAAATAGAAGTTTGCGCTGGCCCCAACGATGATTGGATCGATGAGGTTGGGCAGAAGTGCTTTTTGAACAGCGAGTGGAAGCTTTCGCCCAAGAGCAACCGTGTTGGTTTTCGCTTGGAAGGCCCGGAATGGAGCTTCACAGAAAAAGCCACCAACAAGGCGCCTGAAAATGGTTCCGACCCCTCGAATACTATTGATCATGGCTATCCTATTGGGGCCATCAATCTCTGTGGTCAGACGCCGATTATCCTGTTGCACGATACTCTGACGCTGGGCGGTTTTATCAATCCCTTCACCGTGCCATCATGTGCTTTTTGGAAGCTCGGCCAATCGCGCCCCGGCGATATTTATGATTTCGAACTGCTCTCGGTCAATGAAGCACAAGCGCGCAAACGCGCCATAAATGCCATGTGCAGCGAAGACAGCATCGAGGCGATATAAGATTTATGCGCATTGTTAAAATTCACGAGCAGAGCGTGCCCTTGGGCGCGGCCATGCGTAACGCCGTTATCGACTTCAGTAAGATGACCGTCAGTGCCGTCGCTATAGTGACGGATGTTATTCGCGGTAGTAAACCGGTTATCGGCTATGGCTTTAACTCTAATGGCCGCTATGCCCAGGGCGCGATCATCCGCAACCGTCTGGCGCCGCGCCTCCTAGCGTTGACCCCGGAAGCGCAGCAAAACGCGGTGGGTGATAATCTTGACCCCATGCGCCTACGTGCCGCCATGATGCAAAACGAAAAGCCTGGTGGCCATGGCGAGCGCGCCGTAGCGGTAGCAGCGGTAGAGATTGCGCTTTGGGATGCTGCCGCCAAGATCGCTGAGATGCCGTTGTGGAAAATGATTGGTGGTGACGCAGCTGAAAGCCGTGCCTTCGTCTATGCGGCGGGCGGCTATTATGATGAAGAGAAGGGCATTTCGGGCCTAGCTGAGGAAGTGCGCAGCTATTTAGCGCAGGGTTACACCTGGATTAAAATAAAAATCGGCGGTGCAACATTGAACGAAGATATGCGCCGCATCGAAGCCGTATTGGAGCTGCTTGGCGGCGATGGTGGTCGTCTCGCAGTCGATGCTAATGGCTACTTTGGTCTTGAAACTGCGCTAAAATATTCTGCCGCCATGGCGCCTTATAATTTGCGCTGGTTTGAAGAGCCCGGCAACCCGCTAGACTATGAACTGAACGCGGAGATTATTCGCAATTACCCGGGCGCTGTCGCCACGGGCGAAAATCTTTTGTCGCTGCAAGACGCTACCAATCTGATCCGACATGGCGGTATGCGCCGAGGTGTCGACTATCTACAATTTGACCCTGCCTTGGCTTACGGAGTTGGCGAGACCATTGCCATTGCAGCGATGATGGAGTCTGAAGGCTGGTCATCCCGCCGCTTCATCCCGCATGGCGGCAACCTTCTCGCCCTGGCGTTGACCGGTGCGCTGAATTTAGGCGGCTGCGAATCCTACCCTGGCGTCTTCCAACCTTTCGGCGGTTTTGCCGACGACACCCCGATCGAAGACGGCTATGTCAGCCTGCCGGATGCCCCCGGTATTGGCTTTGAGCGCAAGGCGGAGCTCTTTGAAGTGCTCAAGGGATTATCCGGTTAGGCTATGCATTAGATTGCGATTAGGCAATCAAATAGAATCCCGGCTGAATTACTTTTCGTATTTAGGAAGGATTGGAACGCTTGCCTGAAGAGCGGGAGAAACGATTGATTATTTTGTATAGTAAGATCTTAAGATGAAGTTTATTCGACCAACCCAAGCAATTACTCTGATCCTTCTTCTTAATCTTCAGCATGGCCGGAATGCTTTTGGCTTTTAAGGCATAAAGTATCTGTATACGGCGGTGGTAAAATAGGCCACGGAAGCGGTGGGATTATGCCTGCGGCGGGTGGAGCAAAACACTACCATCTGTAACCTTCGGTTCTTTCGGGGATGGAAGGTGGGAGAATTTGTTCTGTGGAGCTTTATTTGCGCTTACGGCTGGCATGTAAACCTAGAGTATTAAGAAAGCATTAAGCTGCAAGCCGATTTGGCATAACCGGACAGGCGCTATCGCGGGCGGTGTGAAGTAATCGCCGCGGTAATCATCATTTCCATCGGTGCGCAAACGTCATGGGGCGATTTACTATAGTTTGGCGTCCAAACTATAGTAAATGGTCAGCGATGTGGCTGGTTTTCCAAGTCTAGCCTCGACCATTATGGAATAGGTCCGCCATTTGGGGGTGTATGCGTTCAGCTAGGCTGTGAAGGGGTTCCCCGAGTATGTTCTTTAGGGCATCTGTACCATCCCGGAAATATCAATCGCCGACAAAAAAATGATTGAGCTGACCAAGGCCCTGAGACCCTATGAAGTCGGTACCCCGCCCTATCCGGAAATTAAGCGCGGCCAGATCATGGCAAATTCAACCGGGCGGCTAAAATTATTGTTTGGTATAGAAACGCATAAATGGTTTGGTGTTGGAATTCTCGGAGAGGGTGCTAGTAAACTGGTGCATATTGGGCAGACGGCACTTAGTTTTAGCGGGACAATAAAATATTTTATTGATTTCGTATTTAATTATCTAACTTTGGAAAAATGTTACAAGACTACTGAATGTGATGGCCTTAATCGACTTGAAGAGGCTTTGTGACCGGAACCTCTGGTCGTAAGGCGCGTAGCGCCATTCGCCATAGGGAGCGTATAAAATCAGATTCCGGCGGTGCAATTCGCCCCGCCGGAATTGATTATCTAAATTTTCGAAATGGTTCTTGGATTAAGAGATTTCGCGCCTGCAAGCTCTCACGCAAAATATCCTAATCTAGCGGTACTAAAGAAAATTAATGACGCAGGTGGCTCCACCTACGCTCGATTCGCTTTAGGGACGAACCCGCTCAACTATTACCCGACCGCGGCCACGGCGCACCAAATAGCCACCGCGCGGAATGCGTAGCTTGCCTTTTTGGGTTAATGGCTCAAGCGTGTTGGCAATAATTGCGGCATTGGCATCCACCGGCGCGCTATCCGACGTCTTGTCTTGCCTTTCAATCCATTCGCCAAAGGCTTTATCAGCGATGTCTTCGCCGAGTGATTTACGCAACGAAGTTAATTTGCGAATTTGACCTTTGTTGAGGTCGCTTTCTTTAAATTTTTGGCGTGACTTCTTGACCATGTTCTCTCTCTGGTTAATTAGTTTTAATATTAAACGTATTTAAACTGAAGCATGAGAAATAACAAATAAAATATTCAGACCGTGCCTATTTTAAGGCGGCGTGATGTGAAAAACTCAGACAGTAACGGAAAAGTAATAATGCGTATGTACAGCGATATCGAAGTGCACCGTAGAAACACCAGAGATGTTTATAAATTATTGGTTGAACATATTCGATAAACAAATCCAGGACTTCAATTGAACGCTACCCGAATCCTACTTAAGAATTTAATTATGAATTTAGACCTAGTACTAAGTCTCCGCCGTCCACCTGTAATCTGGTGAGTGTTTGCCTGAGGCGAGCGTTAATCTACATTCTCCAAGGTGCCGCTCTTGCTGGAGCGGACCAGTAAATGCTTCGCCATAAAGAATTGGGGAAGTGCGGTATATATTATGTCGATCGGCAAAGCCATCACTGCCGTATTCTTAGGGGCGCATGATTTGCTCTCACAATATGCCCCTGTACAGCTATAACGGCTATCCTAGGGGCTGTGGAGCAACGCTTGAGACCGTTACCATTCTTAAGGTGTAGAATTTACTCGCGCTCAGCGCTGAGAACGGCGCCTATTTACTCGAACGGATTTAGCGCTTGCAGAAAATTCCCATTATTTGGGATTTAGGCGGCCTCGGCATGTGGACCTGAGTTAATTTTACCACTGGCAAAAACCAAAGATTCGTTTAAGGAAAATACGGTCAATGCCATCGCGAACCCTATGGCCGGGCTGGCGGACTTGACGGCAAAGAAGGCAGCGCTAACGAATTCACACCGGCCTACCCCGCCACTTGAGAGTACCTAAAGTATTGTATCGATATCATCGAGAAGGCGACCCCGAAAATCGCTAAAATTTTTATAGATCTATTCCGGCCGCTTCATGGTGAAGATGGTCTCGGGATTAACGACCGCATAATCATTGTAGCCGAGGCGGCCGATAGGTCGCATTTTGGCGATGTTAATCAGGCCGTCCGCGGTGATCATATCGTCGCGAACATGAACGCCAATTACTTCGCCGAAGACGACAAAATATTGATCCGGCTGATCCCAATGGGGAATTTCCATGCTTTTGATATAACGGCATTCGAGATGCACTGGCGCCTCGGCAACACTGGGCGGTTTGACCATCTGTGATGGCTCGGGCGTTAGTCCAGCTAACGCCATTTCGTCGACATCTGATGAGACGCTGGCGGAGGTCTGGTTCAATTGTTCGCGTGTATTCCAGGTGGCTATATTGCAAACGAATTCGCCAGTTTGCTCAATATTTCGTCTGGTATCCTTGCTCCAATCGCCACCGTCTTCTGGGCTCGGGCCGGTGCCGGCGGCAAATACCACTGTTGGTGGGCGATAGCAAACCGCATTGAAAAAGCTGTAGGGCGCTAGATTAATTACGCCCTTGGAGTCAAGTGAGGTGATCCAGCCGATCGGGCGCGGCAATACCAGGCTGTTGAACGGATTCCTGGGCAGGCCGTGATTGCCTTTTTTCGGTTCATAAAACATGTTTCTGTTCCTGTCTTCTTGCTAGTAATTATCGCGTTGCAATAGCCGTATTGCGCTTGGACGTAATGCTCAATTTTACTTGATTAGACATATCCCTGGAAAAATATGAAATGTGAATTCTAAGGAAACCGGAAGGCGTAGTAGAATAAAAAATTGATTTCCCTAACTTAACTGGTCCAAGTTGAATTTTAGTGCGTTACCCGCTTTTAGTACGCCAGAACGATGGATTTAGGGGCCAGTAGGCGGTAGCCCAAAGCACTGTTCGGTCTCTTGGCGTTTTAGTGTTCCCTCCATTCTTCGATGATGCTTTGCGCCGCCTTTAAAGTTTAGAACAGCTCGCCGTTTAGCAATTCACCGCGAAATCGGGCGTTGAAGCTTTTGCAATATCTATTTTCCTATGGCGACCCCAGTTTGATCTAGGCGGTCTTTGCTCCAGTCGCCTTAATCCTCGTTTAATATCTATAGGGCTGGAGCAACTCTTTGGGGGAGGATTAAGGTGATTCTGAAATTCAGCTTAAAATGAGCTTATTTGTTAATTTGGTAATCACACAAAAAAACCGCGCACACCAAGCTCACCGCAACGCCTAATAGCTCTTCTCCCGCATTAGGGAAGAATGCCTCTTCACACCGTACAAACGTCCCGCTGATTAAGCGTCTAGAATATCGCTAACCTTGGTCCCACACCAGCCTGCTTCACGTTTACGCCAATAAGCGTCAAACAGCTGCGATGTAACCATGCCGGGTGCGCCGTTACCGAGCGGCTTGTCGTCGACACGGGTGATAGGCATGACGCCGCCGGCGGAGGAGGTAGCGAAGGCTTCGTCGGCGCCCCGCAGTTCATCCGGATGCACGGTGCGCAGCTCGAACGGTATGTTTTCCATGCCGCAGAGTTGGATCACTGATTTACGTGACATGCCCAAGAGACAATTCTTGTCCGGTGTAGCAGCGACGCCGTTTTTTACTACCCAGATGTTAAATCCCGGGCCCTCTGCGAGATCGCCATTGGCAGCACACAGTGCCGCGTCATCACGGCCTGCTTCATAAGCTTCATACTGTGCCTGGATCAGATCGCCCCAATGGAAATTTTTATAGCGTGCATCAACAGCGTTCGATGAAATTCGTTCAATGCTAGCCATGTGGATATTGATGCCGGCCTTGCTCTTTTCCTCACCCCACAGCCACACGTAGGGCACCACATAGCAGGCAAACTGATTTTCACACAGACGCGGGTCGCGTGAACCTTCGGCATATTCGCCGCGCGTAACATGCATATGGATAAAGGCACCATCTTCGCATCCGGCGCGCCGTGTGCATTCGGCGAGTAGCTTCTTAGTTTCTTCAGGGGAGAACGGATTGGCCAGCTTAAAGCCAGCGCAGGAGGCGGCAAAGCGTTCGAGGTGCTCATCGAGCTTGAAGATATTGCCTTTCCACGACGTGGTAACATCATAGACCACGTCGCTATGCAGGAACCCGGTATCGAAAATCGAAATCTTGGCGTCGTCGAGAGTGACGAACTCATTATTGATATAGACGCATCCTGCAGACATCTTGTTCTCCCTTTGTGAGTTGTATGCGCAAGGCACCACAGTGCTGCGTTAAAGCTCGGTGATTATCATATTAGCGTCGCCTTGGAGGCAAGTCTCGCGTGCACTTAGGTTTAATAGTCTAATTATCAGGCCATTAGCGTTGGGGGTGTCAAGTGGAAAGTCTTTTGGGGAGTGCGTTTAGTAGCTTTTCTGCAGGCACGTGCGAAAATTTGGGCGGGAAGACTAGATTTTGAAGCAAAGCCAATTTAGTACCTGAGTATTATCCAAATAGATTAGTTATTGCCACCATCTTTTAACCGCAACGCGAGAGACAGTGCGTGGGCATGGAGGCCTTCTGCCTCGGCCAGGGTGACGGCAGCGGGGCCGATTTGGGCCAGACTTTCGGGGTCGCAGGCGGCGAAGCTGGTGCGCTTCAGAAAATCATGTACCGAGAGGCCAGAGGCGAAGCGCGCATTGCCTGAAGTTGGCAGTACATGGTTGGGGCCGGCAACGTAGTCACCGGCGGCTTCCGGTGTGTGGCGGCCGAGAAAGACAGCGCCGGCATGTTTGATTTTGTCAAATAAATCCTGCGGCTCGGCGACGGCAAGCTCGAGATGTTCGGGTGCGATGCGGTCAACGAGCGCCGGGGCTTCGTCTAGGCTGTCAACGGCAATAATCGCTCCATGGTTACGCCAACTCGCCGCTGCGATGTCGCCCCGCGGCAGGGTTTGTATCAATTGCTCGACTGCCGCCGCGACCTGCTCGGCAAAAGTGCTGTCATCGGTAATCAGAATGGCCTGAGCAGCGGCGTCATGCTCTGCCTGGGACATCAGATCGGCTGCAATCCACTCAGGCTTATTAGCGCCGTCAGCGACGACAAGGATTTCTGATGGACCGGCGATCATGTCGATGCCGACTGTGCCGAACACCTGACGCTTGGCCTCCGCCACCCATTCATTGCCGGGGCCGACGATCTTATCGACGGCTTTGACGGTTGCCGTGCCGTAAGCAAGCGCTGCCACGGCCTGGGCGCCACCAATGCGGTAAACTTCCTTCACGCCGGCGACCTCGGCTGCCGCCATCACCGCGGAATTGAGTGCGCCTTTCGGTGTGGGTACCACCATCGCAATGCGTTCGACACCCGCGACCTTAGCCGGAATCGCATTCATCAAAACCGAACTTGGATAGGCTGCCGTTCCGCCCGGCACATAGAGACCAACGGCTAGGACCGCGTTCCAGCGCGCGCCGAGGCGCACCCCAGCGGCATCCTGGTAATCAAGCGCTGACGGCATTTGCTGGGCGTGAAAATTTTCGATACGTGCGGCGGCAAAGGCTAGTGCTTCACGTGTCTCTGTCGGGCAATCCGCTGCTGCCTTGGAGATCTCGGATGCTGTCAGACGAAGCTCGGGCGCAGTTAGATTGAGGCTGTCAAATCGCGCGGTATAGTCGAGCAGGGCAGCGTCACCACCGGTACGAACCGTAGCGATGATCTCGGCGACCTTGGCTGAATGATCTATTGTCGTCTCGCGCGCACCTGCAGTCAGCGCAGCAAAAGCATCCTCGAAATCACGAGAGTTACGCTTTAGTCGTTTCGCCATTATTGCAGCGGCCTGCTTCGACCGCCTCCCTGAAGCGTTCAACGTAGCCCCGCATTTCTTCGGCGCGAGTCTTCAATGCCGCGCGGTTGATCACCAGACGCGAGGAAACATCGGCGATATGCTCGACCTCAACCAGATCATTGGCTGCCAGCGTCGCACCTGAATGCACCAAATCTACTACGCGCCGGCACAGGCCCAATCCAGGCGCCAGCTCCATGGCGCCGTTCAGTTTGATACATTCGGCCTGCACGCCACGCGCGGCAAAATGCCGCTGGGTGATGTGTGTGTATTTGGTCGCCACGCGCACATGGCTCCAGCGCGAGGGGTCATCTTCTGATGCCAGCTGTGTTGGCTCTGCCACCGCCATGTGGCATTTTCCGATATCGAGATCAAGCGGCGCATAAATCTCGCGGTAATCGAATTCATCAAGCACATCGCTGCCGGCAATGCCGAGCTGAGCAGCACCAAAGGCGACGAAGGTCGCCACATCAAAGCTCCGCACTCGAATAATACTGAGGCCGGGAATATTAGTAGCAAAGTGCAATTTGCGGCTTTCGCTATCGGTAAAAGCCGCTTCAGGTTCAATTCCGGCATACGTCAACAGCGGTGCCGCCTCTTTCAGGATGCGGCCCTTAGGCAGGGCAATTATTAGTTCTTCAGGCGTGGTCATACCGATCCACCAATTTTATAACGGTAAGATAAGAATATGAGGCGGATATACGGGGCTTCAGCCGGTTTGTCGCTATTCTTTTTCAAAATTATGCCATTAAGCCAGCTCAAAAAAGCGCCGGAGCTCGGCATCGGTGACCAGGGTACGAAATTCGCGGTCCTGTGATGCCCGGGTGGTGGCGTAGACATTGACGAAGGGATCACCGAACAATTCGCGCGCCGCTATCGATGAACGGAAGCGTTCAATGGCGGCAGAGAAACTTTCAGGGAAGTGCTGGCCCTCCGGTATCTCTTGATCATAGACATTGCCCTCCATCGGCGCTTCGGGCTCTATCCTGTGCTCGATGCCATAAAGCCCGGAGCCGCGTGCTTCCATATCGCCTACGAATTCGGCCAGCATTAGGAGGTTGCGTCCGGGCGATTCCCAGGAAATTTCGCGGCATGTTTCTGGCAAGGCGCGGGCCATGACATCGGCATAGCCATCGGAGCCGTCCAGCCCTTCGGCTGCATCCATAATAACATCATCCAGATCCAGGGCGAGAATCAAGGGTGGCATGCCCCAGCCATTGCCAAGAGCCGAATTGAGTTTATCGCGGGAGATATATTTACCGCGTAGTAGGCCGTTCATATCGCTTATGGCGATGGTGACGTTTTTGGCGCAGCGCTCTTCGACAATGCGGCGCATATCCTCTGCGCTGGAAACTTCCTGGGGCGTCATAGGGGACCCTTGATTTAGCTGGAAATTGATTTAGTCGGCAAACCCTAGAATATTTCGTCTTCGTAATTTCTGTCTATAGTCGGGGCATGGGCGGTTTGGGTACTATCGGAAGGGGTATTATCAGCTGGTGGTGCATCCAAGTCACGCATCTGGCCACGTATCTTGTCTACTTCAAGAAAAATCTCCCCGCCTCCTTCGAACGAGAGAATAATAGCGAATCGCTCGGATAGCGATGCCGAAACGATGGCGACCAGATGGAGTAGCAGGTGGGGGCGCTGCGGTCGAGGCTGCGAAAGCGCACAGCGCTAACATGATCAAAATGAAGTCCGGTGCGCATGCGCGCGAGATTGGCGGAATCCGGAATCATCTTTTCCGGTAAATCTTCGTCTTCAGGCGGCGCCGTTTCCCATAGCGCGCGAACAAAAATCGCGGCATAACGCCGTGCCTTATGATCATAGGCCATTTCACCCAGACTGGCGAAGGCGTCGCGCAGGCAGGCTGAAATACTGGCGAGGTCCTCATCGTCTTCGGCGCGCAGTTTGAGAGCGGTGCGCGTACTCATGCATTGATGCGCTCAATATCAGCGCCGAGCGCTGCCAATTTTTCCTCGATCCGCTCATAGCCACGGTCGAGATGATAGACGCGGTTAATGATGGTCTCGCCTTTCGCTGCAAGACCGGCTAGCACCAGACAAGATGAGGCGCGCAAATCAGTCGCCATTACTGGCGCACCGCGCAGCTCGGCCACGCCCCGCACCAACGCATTGCCACCCGCCAGGGTGATATCAGCGCCCATTCGGGCCAGCTCCGGCACATGCATAAAACGGTTTTCAAACACCGTCTCGCTGATCATTGCCGAGCCCTCGGCCAGTGCCATCAGCACCATGGTCTGCGCTTGAAGGTCGGTCGGGAAGCCGGGATAGGCATGGGTGGTAAAATTCACGGCTTTCAGGGGCCCTCTGGCGCTTACTCTTAAGCCCCGCGCAGTTTCCTCCACCGTGACCCCAGCTTGGCGCAGGGCTTCGAGTGGGGTTTCCAGATGGACTGCCTGGACGCCAAGCAGCTCAATCGCGCCACCAGTGATTGCAGCAGCGATGGCGTAAGTTCCAGCCTCAATGCGGTCCGTCATGATGCGGTGGTTGGCACCGCCCAGCGCGCGGCGGCCGGTGATACGCAGGCAATCACTATCGGTGCCCTCAATGATTGCGCCCATGGCGCTTAGGCAATGAATAAGATCGGCGATTTCCGGCTCGCGCGCGGTGTTGTGCAGCACGGTCTCGCCTTTGGCTAGCGCCGCCGCCATGAGTAAATTTTCAGTCGCGCCCACGGATGGCACAGCGAGGTGATACTCGGCACCCGTCAGGCCGCCTGATGTACTGGCGTGGATATAGCCATCTTCTAGGGTGATGTGGGCGCCCATTCGCTCAAGCCCAGCCAGATGAATGTCGACCGGCCGGGTGCCGATGGCGCAGCCGCCGGGGAGAGATACCGTGGCTTCGCCAAAGCGCGCCAGTAGCGGCCCCAATACCAGTACTGAGGCTCGCATGCGGCGCACCAGCTCATAGGGCGCAACGGTGCTGTTGATGCCGTTGGCCTGAAGGGTCAGGTTGAGGCCTTCAGGGCTTTTTTCGAGCGAACCGACGGTCACGCCCAATTCGGCCAAAAGCTTGGAAAGTGTTGCAATATCGGCAAGATCCGGCACCCGCGACAAGGTGAGTGGCTCGCTGGTCAGAAGGGCGGCAATCATCAGCGGCAGCGCAGCGTTTTTCGCGCCAGAAATCTTAACATCGCCGTGCAGCGGGCGGCCCCCCCGGATGCGAATAGAATCCATAATTCTTTACGGCCGTTCAGCCGCTTTCCTATGTTCGGTTGTCACTTGTCTCGCAACGATATGTCAGGGAAATGTGGCGAACAAGCGGCGCCGCCGGTTTGCCGTCGGAATAAGCAGTAGCGAGCCAAACCGCCGCAAGCCTTGCTAGCCAGCCTCAATCGGCGATATCGCTATTATCCGATTCCGCCAGCTTGCGTTGTTGGCTCTTACGCTTAAGCAAATTCTCGCGCAACGCCTCAGCCAAACGTTTCTTACGCTCATCCTGCCCCTGAGCGCGTACATGTGTCATCTCCAGACGTTTCTTATTTTTCTTTTTACTGTTCACTTATGCCCCACACATATAAGTCTTTACAGCGATTCCGTCGGAGCGACCAGAATTGTTGCCGCTCGCCAACCAATATGCAATGTTCCCCTCCGCAACAAATGCCGCCGTAGCTCAGTGGTAGAGCGCGCCCTTGGTAAGGGCGAGGTCGGGTGTTCGATCCACCCCGGCGGCACCACACTATAATTTAGTATTGTCTTTAAGCGTCCAGGAAAGTGGCGTAATGCTGACATTTTTCTGGGACGCTTGTCTATGACTGTCCATCTTTATCTATAGCAGGTCGAGAACTCGTGTAGGACAGAAGTAAGGGCACCATAATCTGATTTCCCTAATGTTCTGCCTGTGATTTCTCTATACTTGGCTCGGTATGCATGGCCTCAGAAACTTAGAAATTGATTCTGAAAGAATCTGAATTTAGGGCACTGTCCAACCGGCGGCATAGAAGTTGTGCCCGATGTCCACATCTATTTTTCAATGTCAGGGGTGGAAGCAGACCCTGGCAGATAAGATACACACTGAATAGTTTGCCGGGAGTAGACCTATCTCTTGGTGCCTATCCCGCTATGAGCTGGAAGGCAGCAAGGCTACAAGTGATAAAACTTAATTTAGATCTGGCACAAGGTGGGTGCCCTAAAACGTGCAGGAACGGCAAAAAGCAAAGGCGTGAGCGGGAAATCATTACCTTCAAGGGTCTAGCGGAGCCTTTCTATGAAACCCGAAGGCGCAATATTGATAGGGTTTATTTTTCGGTAAATATATCTGCCCAGCCATTGGTGAGATAAAGCTGGCGGATATATCATTGGACGATGCTTACGGATTGCTTGACCCTATTTGAGTTAAAAAATATCCAACCGGTAAAAGGATATTACAGCGGTACATCTTTTTTGCTTTGGTCCCTCTAAACAAGGTATAGGTCTCTTGTTGTCCATACCCGTTCGTATCGGTTCCATTAGTGCTTGTCTCGACCTTCAGCACTGTTTTGTTCCCGCCGAGCCGAACCAAGGAGAAATAATTCGGGTTTCGCGGTAGCCGCTGTCCAAGTCGCTACGGTGATTGCCGCGGCAGCTATTAGAACGACGTGCCCGATCATGCTAACGGCCATAAACGTGTAACTTCCAGTCGCCGCCGCAAAGGCTACGGCCCACATCAACCCCAAGGCCTGCAAGACATAATGGCGAATGGCTATGTCAGGAATGTTACGAAGAGGGCTTACTTGATGGTTGAACAAAAAATTCCAACTGTAGACGACAAATTTTCGTACTGGCGTAAACATGGGTAGTTCCCCTGGAGTGGTTTTTAAAACATTTATACGGTCTGATAGGCTCTTTAGATCAGCTATCCAAATCGACAGGGGGTGGCTGGATATATTTAATCTGGATATGCTCGAATAGTACCAAGGCATATCAGGTTGTAACGCGGAGGGGCTATTCTATTAGCAAGCTGTCTAATTCGGTGGGCGCTACAATCTATATCGGGAGCGCCTGGCGGAGATGATCACGATGGCATGAATACCAGTGAGTTAAACGCTAGTTGCCGCTGGAGATGGTGATCGCGAGGCGTTGACGATCCTGCAAACACGTCTTCTCCTCGTCGAGCGTGAAGCCCGGGTGATGACCTATAACGATGTGAGGCTGATTATGGCCGGGACCATCGCCGCCGGTTTTCTACTTATCCCGTTTGTGCGAAAGGCCACGAGCCAATAAAAGTCGCCCTTATTCCATTCGCTTAGACTGGCTCAGCAATAAAAATTGGAATCGCTCGTGGTGTTTTTGCTTGATATTCATCATAAGGGGGGAACGCTTCCGCACTGGCTTGCCACAAGAGCTTACGCTCCGCATCATCGTGCACTTCGCGAATACGCATGTTAGACACGGCCGTCGCGTCTCTAATTTCAACATCCGGTTTGGCTCTAAAATTGGACACCCACACCGGGTCTTTGAGACTGCCGCCATTGGAGCCGACCAACACATAACCCTTACCCACCTTGACACGCATCAGAGCTGTTTTTCGTATGGCCCCAGTCTTTCTACCGATATGCGTAATGATTATGCAGGGTAAGCCGGTATCCTTCAAAGTCGTACCTTCTTTACCGCCGCTGCTTTCATATAATTCGATCTGTTCACGTACCCAGTCGATTTCGGTCGGAATGTATTCAGCCACAATATTCTCCTGCTTAAATTCTGTATGTTTTGCGCTGTCGAACCGGCCGAACAAACGCGCGGCGACATTAAGGATTATCAGTGTAGCGTGAAAACGGTGATGGTACGCAAGGAAATCGTTCACCTCCTCATTCGGCGAGCGTTTTTTCCAACGTATCAATAAAGAAATCTATATGCTTGCTGTTCATACAGCGCAGTCGGCGAATTTTCATTATGTTTCCATAGCGGCCTGCCGTACCGATGAGCACACCCCGGTCGCGCATAACGTTGCAGATTCGGGTCGTGGTCTCTTTGTCAGGCGGCTTACAGTCCTAGGGGCCCAAAATTCAATGCCGATAAAGAGTCCGATGCCACGCACTTCGCCAATTACCTGAAAGCGCTGCGCCAGATTGATGGGGCTTTTTTTTGTTTTGCGCCGATCCGGCGCGCGTTCGCTTGTAGTTTTCTTCCCTTATCATATCGAGTGCGGTGGGGCCCACCGCCGCTACGATCGCATTGCCGCCAAATATATTTTAAATAGCCAACATTTCTGCAGAACGTAGCTAGAAGTTTTGGCCGCACGACTAGACCGGCCAGTAGGTATCCATTGCCCATAGTGGCAATATCGGGCGGCACGCCGTGGCGCCTAAAGCCCCACATGTGATCACCAGTGCGTCCGAAGCCGGGTTGCACTTTGGGTTGCCTTGCCGAGGCGGGCATGACGCGGCCGAACATGACCGTCACAAATTTATCTATGCAGCGGAGCACTCAAATAATTTGACCCGTATGTCCAGCGTGAAATAATCCCACCCAAACTAAACTGATTAAAATCAAATCAACAAGAACAAACAAAACAGGGAGAAAGCCTATGTTGATTGTTGCCGTCGTATTTGAATTCGTGCCGGGTGGATTTGATCGTATCAAAGAAGAAGTCTTGCGGGTGATTGAAAATTCGCGAAAAGAAGAGGGCGCGCAGATTTATGATTGGGCGATTGATGTGACGGCGCCTAACCGCGCTATTATCTTCGAAGTCTGGAACGATCAATCGGATCTCGATGCCCATTTTACTTACCCTTACATGGACACTCTCGTTGCCGCTTTGAGTGCCGCAAATATTCGCGGTGACATCGTGCATTATTCAGCCGAAATTTATGATATAGCCGGCAAGCGGGATATGGGTTTCGTGCTACCAACGGAGTAGTTTGCCGCGATCGATATAGCGGGAATTGGACGGTGCTAAATTACGATATTCGGCTTTGACTTGGCGTCCGACGGTTGGGTCCCAGCCTTTACGTTCGCGCACTGTGGCCGCTGCTTTGTAGCATTCCTGCTCCCGCGGCAATTCCGGACCGGGCTTGCCAAAATGATAACCCTGACCGTGATTAACGCTGAAAGAGCGTGGCAATTTAGTAGTGGTATCCCCCACGGGAAGTATTTTTTTGATTGCGCTTAGACCTGAGTTACGGGATCGGTGAGCTGAAGTAAGATTGCAAGGCAGGCAGGCCAAGTCTAATAGGCAGGCGATAGGCACCTGTTTTAAGTATGTGGGCTAGGCTGTCGGGCGGTCGCGTCGTTATTGTCCGCGATGTCATCTTTTTACCGGGTGTCAGTCTGGCCAGCGCATGGTGGCAGCCGATGCGTTTATCGGCCTCAATCAAACTATAAAAATTCTTGCCCATGCGCTTGTCATTGTCCATCATGAACATGCTTTCGGCGCCGCCGGCGGCAAACAGAATATCGCCATATTTATGGTTCTCTAAGAGCAGTTCTGCCACGGCAAAAGCGAAGGCAATGAAGCAATTAGGTTCTGTATGGGCGTCTTTAAAGCGCTGGCTAAGTTAGTCTTGGTTCATCTTCAATAGATAATCTGTTCGCGCTCCTTACCCATAAATATGATGAAGTAATAATTGCTTTAGGCCGAAAGAATTAGAAGGCATATGACGCTCTAAAGCGCTCGCTTAATCAGATTTTAGTTGTAACATGCCGACAAATCAAAGGGGAGACCGACAGTGAGTGAACATATTCTTGATAGCGATATGCGAGGTATTGCTGCGGCCCTTCGTGACGGTACAACCACATCTGAGGCGTTGATGGAGGAGGCGGTGCGGCGGCATGAGATGTTTGGCGCTGGGCTCAATGCCTATAAGTATTGGGACGCGGATCGTGCTTGCACTGAGGCGCGCGCTGTGGATGGTCTGCTCGCCGCCGGCTATAATGCCGGCGCGCTGACGGGCATGCCGATCTCGCTGAAAGATCTCTATGGTGTGCATGGCATGCCAACTTTTGGCGGCTCGCCTGAAGAACTGCCAGCTAAATGGCGCGAGGAGGGGCCGGTGACCAAGGCGTTGCGTCTGGCGCGCGGTGTTGTTACCGGCAAAACCCACACGGTTGAATTTGCCTATGGCGGCGTTGGGACCAATTCCCATTGGGGCTCACCTGTTAATCCGTGGGATGCCGAAAATCACCGCGTTACCGGTGGTTCAAGTTCGGGCTCGGGCGTTAGTCTCTGCGAAGGCTCGGCCCTGGTGGCAATGGGCACCGATACCGGGGGGTCCGTACGTATCCCGGCCAGCGTTACCGGTAATGTCGGTCTTAAGGTTACGATTGATCGCTGGTCGGTAGAAGGGATTGTGCCGCTCAGCGCCAACTATGATACGCCGGGGCCTCTCACGCGCAATGTTACTGATTCAATTTTGGCCTTTGGCGCTATCGACCCGGCCCACCAAAATGCCGAGGCGTTTTTTCAACAAATTGCCGGCGGCGAAGTGAGCGATTTTAACTTTGCTCTTTGTGACGAGCATTTCTGGGACCGCTGCGGCCCGGGCGTAGTTGAAGGGGTGCACCAGGCGATTGATGAGCTGAGCGCCAAGGGTGCGCGTATTGGGTCAGTCTCTATGCCGGAGGCGGCGCTGGCGCGCGAAAGCTCGCTGCGCGGAGGTATTTTTGGCGCTGAGGGGCTTTCCTTCATTGAGGAGCATTATCCTGAACGCCTGGGAACTCTTGATCCCAATGTGGGCAAGCGTTTTGACGTGGCGCGCGATATCACGGCGATTGAATTCCTCAAGGCGATTCGCCGTATTGCCGGCTTGGCGCGCATTGCCAATGACAAGCTACGTCATGTCGATGTGCTGATGACGCCGACCGTACCGGTGGCGCCGCCGACCGTCGAGGAAGTCAACGATTCTGACACCTACAAATATTATCTTGGTCATATGACGCAGAATTCCCATCCCGTGAATTTGCTTGGGCTATGTGCCATCACTATACCGGTGGCGCTCGATGGCGCTGGCATGCCAGTCGGCCTGCAATTGATCGCCGGCGCTGGGCGCGAGGAGCGCCTACTTGCGGTGGCTTTGGCCTGTGAACGGGTGCTGGGCACGGCACGGCAACGCCTGGGCACGCCGCCGCGTTGTCGGGCTTGATTAATTTTAGTCAATAGCGGCTCTGCGGTTGTCGCATAGTGTCTATGCATCAGTGCTTTCCCCTATGGTTGCCAAACTCAGCTAAACTGTCAGCGCTTTTATCATGTGCTCAGCTTCCACTGGGCTTAGCCCCACGCTATAAGCGAACGGAATTTTAGTGCCACAAGAGACGCTATCAAAACGTGGAACTTCCAATTGGCGGGGCACATCCTATCCATTTCGCGGGTTCGTTCTACTGGTAGCGGTTGGCATTTTTTGGGGCTTCAATTGGCCAATCATGAAGATCAGCATGTCGGTCATTCCAGTATTTACCTTCCGCACCATCGCCGTTGTTGGCGGCGGTCTCTGTTTGGCGGCGATCTGTCGCTATCTCGACTATTCCATGAAAATCCCGCGCGCCCAGTGGCCGGCCTTGGTGCTGGTAACAGCCTTGGTATTTGGCTTTCAGGTACTGTCGGGCTATGGCGTGCTTAACACCGGCTCCGGTCGTGCCGCGGTGATGGCCTATACCATGCCAGTCTGGGCCATTCCGCTCAGTGCAGTGATATTGGCCGAGCCGATTACTTGGCGCAAATTTGCCAGCTTGATGCTCGGCCTGGGTGGCATGGCGATGTTGCTGATTGCCGATATTGAGGTCCTGGGCAGCGCGCCGATCGGTATGGTGATCATGTTGGTGACAGCGTTTCTCTGGGCTTCGGCAACGATTGTCCAGAAGAAGGTTGCGTGGGCGGTCCCCACCATAGTTCTGGTCGCCTGGCAATCCCTGCTTAGCGGCGTTCCACTCGCCGTCGGAGCGGCCTTTGTCGATTATGAGATGGTTGAATTTCCCGGCCTATGGCCGATCCTCGGCCTGTTCTACAATATTTTTATCGGCGCCGCCTTTTGTCTCTACGCCTATTTTGAGGTGATCCGCATCTTTCCCGTC
>Ga0315339_1001272_pt1 | contig 23436 bp, 19 predicted proteins | sample ASW17metaG_FD_204514 | JGI IMG/M metagenome (GOLD analysis project Ga0315339, IMG submission 204514) | Ammonia-oxidizing marine archaeal communities from Pacific Ocean, United States - ASW #17 | ecosystem: Environmental > Aquatic > Marine > Oceanic | place: USA: California | collected 2016-12-05
TCCTGCGCCCCTTCGGGCCTCAGCCCATCATCATTCGTCATATGCAACACTCCGGTTGAGGTTCAATTTACCCCAGCCGGGTGTCTCAATTATCCGTACCGCACCCCAGGTGGTGTCGGCCAGCGTGTCCAATGCAGGGTGCCGATTAAGAGTTAACCCAAGTACAGTTCCGTTTCATAATGGTGTAGCGGACTATGATCCAACTTCAGCTTTTGACTACGTCGCTGAGTTCGATGTCACAGTACGGCAGACCGGAAAAAATCGATGCAGGGGCTTTGTTTTTTTCCAGAATGACAGCGGCAATGGCGTGCTCGAACACGAAGATGGAACGAGCAGCATTCCCTATACCCTGACGGAACAGGGCGCTTTGGCAGATCTTATTTACGCTCCAAGCGAGGATCCCGAAGATGCAATTCGGGTGAATACGAACAATCGGGTCGTCTTAACATTCAATTTGACGATTGCGGCCGGACAACCGGCTGAGGCTGGCATCTACGAGGAAGACATCACCGTAGTTATTGAGAGGGCCAATGGCGTCGTATTAGATGAATTCGATATCACTATTCGCTTGGACGTGCCCACCGTCGCCGAACTGGACATGCGGCAAATCTCCCCTGTAGCAACCGGTTACAGTTCGTCGGCATCTGTTGATTTCGGCTTTTTGACCGAAGACGAGCAATCTTTGCTCGAGCTCCGCGTCAGAACAAACACCAACTACCGAATTTCAGTGACCTCCGAAAATGGAGGTGAACTTTTTCGCGATGGTACAGACGGAACGAGTTCATCATGGTTTATGAATGCCGTTCCCTACACATTTCTACTGGACAGCGAAATTTTGTCACTTGGACCCGGTACGCCATCGCAAACGCCCGAGTTTTTTTTCGACCCGGCCGTAGCACCCCTGAATGGCGAAGACTTTCACGATGTATCGATAACAATCGGTTCGATAGATCAGCGAAGATCGGGGCCCTATTCAGATTTCATTACTGTTACGATCGTGCCGAACGGTTGACCAGCGTCTTACAATAACCGTTCGCTCGACCCCGCCGATCAGCGAGGGCCCTGCCCTTGTTACGCTCCGGGCATTGTCATCAGGACTGTCACGCAAACAGCGTGACCTTTCGCTGGCAGCGAAGCTGTGTCGTTGGATGCACAGATTCTCCCATGCCAGAAATCGATTTCCGCCTGACATCATCCAATACGCCGTCTGGCTGTATTTCAGATTTCCACTCAGCTATCGCGATGTTGAGAATCTGTTGCCGGAACGCGGCATCGACCTGTCTTATGAAACAGTACGGCCCTGGCCACTGAAGTTTGGGCAGGCTTATGCCTACAGGTTGCGGCGACTTCATTCGCGGTCGACAATCATTTCAATCACGACCGCCACCTCAACCGCCGCGACTGGCTTCGCCAGCAGACCCGCTTCGCTGCGTTGGTCGAGTGCCCCCATTTGGCGGCATGAAGTTGCGCGGCGTGCCATTCGAAATTGCGCGCTACACATCGCGACATAAACGCGACAGGGCGGCTGAAATTGGCGAGACGGCTAAACTAAGCGATTGATTTAATTGGTACAGCTGGTTGGTCTTGAACCAACGACCTCCGGATCCACAATCCGGCGCTCTACCAACTGAGCTACAGCTGCATGTTATTCCGGTCGGAACCTAGAATTATTGCCGCCGCGGTTCAAGCGCAAAGGCGCCCGCCGTCATTCGGTCAAATAGCGCGCCGGAGATTCGGTTGCCGAGAAATACGTGAACGCAAACGGCCCCGACCATTCCAGTCAGAGCCGTTTAGCGCGATGAACTGGCAAGCGCCTCAGGCGGCCTTGATATTCTTCAAAGTCCTCTCAACCTGCTTGGTTGAGTCTGTGACGTATTTCTGGGTGAGGGCCTGAAACTCCTTAGTCTGCGTTCCAAGCACGTCGAGCTGTTTGCGGGCAAAGTTCGACTGGAGTTCGATCGCTTCGGCGAAAGTCTTTGCCCCGAAAAGGTCGCGCGCGAACGAAAAAGAGGCCTCGCTGTTGCGCTGGGCATTGTCGAGCGTCTTGGCGCCCAAGGCAAAGGCGCCCTGGCGAGCGGCCTCGAATGTGTCCTCAACTATCTCGGTTGCGTCCTCGGCGGCAATCTTAACCTTGGCATAGCCGTCGCGCGCCTGGGCGACCGACTTCTCGGCGATGTCGCGGAAAACGCCGGTGAACTCGACATTCGGCAGATTGACATTGAACGCGTCGAATGGCGTAGCGGCTGATGGTTTGGCGGTTTTAGCGGATTTCGGCTGGGCCGGCATGAGGGTGATTCTCCTCGATCTGGTGAAAACGAAATGGACCCTGGCGATACGATCGTCCTGTCGCTTGACGGACTTCCCGCATCGGGCTCGGGCAACTGCGGTATGCTGGATATAGGCTAGGATATTGTGCAATGCAACATATTTTGCGGTGCACAATATTATATCTCATCAACGCCTTTGAATGGTGGCGGCCTTCTGGATGGCATTGGCATGGTTGCCAGCGACGCGAGGTCGCCTAACTCATGAGATTGCCATGTATAAATAGCATTTGTCCGGGGATATCGGACCCTATGCGCTGCCTCGATATTGTCCGTCTTGCTACGATCCCAGCACGGCGGAAATTCCCGGTCAGAGCTCAGTTGCTGCCAGACCACCGAATTAACCACCACAACAAACAGTGGTTCAAACCGGGCCGGCACGCGTGGACCCCTTCTCTCCAAAAGAGTATTAACGTTTCCTTAAGATTGCTGAATAAGCCGCCAAGGGATTTTTTTAAGGACGGACGGCAAGCGAATGAACCGAAGGACCCATGCCTATCTCGATCTTACCGCATTGCCGGCGGTCGGGGCAGCGCTTCTTGACCCAAGGCCCGCGTGGGTTTTCCGTGGCGATGGCACGGCAATTCTTTGGGCAAACGCGGCCGGCGTAGGGTTTTTCGGCGAAGAAAGCATGGGTGCGCTGCTTGAGCGCCCCATCAGCGGTTCGAACCCGATCGTCAATCAACTGGCTCGCCTCGCCCGTGTCCTGCCCTCCGCCGCCCCACGCATGGAAATTCTTCGCTTCGCCCGCGGATTCACCATAACGGCACTTCCCACCGCCTGCCGGCGGATCAATCTTGGCGAGGGAACAAGCGCGGTGCTCGCGGTTTCGGCAATCGATGCAACGGGCGATTCGATCACTTCGCGAGCAGAGAACCTCTGCGACAATATCGCGGGCGAACATTGCCTTGTTGCGATAATCGATGCCGACAAACGCATCGTCGGGGCATCCGGCGGCGTCCAAAGCTTCACCGCCGCGTCGACGACAATCGATGCGCTCACCGATTTGGCCGGAAGTGGCGATGAGCGAGTCGTTAAACAGGTCATCGAAATGGCGGGCAATATGCGCGCAGCCGGCGTCGCTCGATTTATGGGCGATGGCGAACCATTGTCTCTTCTCATCGTCGGCCCGCCTGAAGTCCAGGCGCAGAGCGCCGAAGTAATCACCGCCGACGACCGCGTCGGCGTGGCACGCGCGCCAGAGACCCCGGCTATACCGCCTGCCTTACCTCCACCGACGCCAACAACGCCGGCCGTTGCCGGCGAGATCCCTCCGGCGATCAGATTCTTGTGGCAGGTCGATTCTGATCAGCGTTTCACTTTTGTGTCGGCCGAACTTGGCCGCGTCGTCGGGGATCGCAATTCCGACATCGTTGGCAGTACCTGGCGCGATACGGCGGAGCGGCTTCGCGTCGACCGAGAGGGCTCAGTTCAGGCGGCGTTGGACAGTCGCGGACAGTGGAGCGGGATTAAGGTTTTCTGGCCGGTTGATAACGCCAATCTCAGCGTCGCTGCCGAATTGAGTGCCTTTGCGATCACCGAGCGTGGCGTATTTGCCGGTTACCGTGGGCTTGGAATTCTCCGACCGGAAGATAGCCGGCGCGAGCAGCCCTCGGACGAAGTAAGGCAGAAAATTGGGCCGGCCGAAAAGGCGGCGCCACCTGACGCGTCGGCCGATGAGATCGGATCGTCTGAAGCGCCTTCGATCGGGGAATCATTGTCCGGGCCGAAAATACCGCCGAGCGGCGATTTGGATGTCGACGACGCGGCGCGCAAAAGCGTCGAGCAGGGCCTGAGGGTTGTCGCCGGCCGCGATTCGCCACTGCAAGAAAAGGAGTCTCCACCGGTTCGCCCCGCGGCGCGATCCAATGTCGTGCCGCTTCCTGGTACTCAACCGACGAACACACCATCTCGGCCTGACCACCTCTCGGGGATCGAGCAGGATGCATTTCGCCGGATTGCCGCGGCGCTCGAGACCCCAAAGGCCCCGGCGGAGGATACGCTGGCGGCCGAAACACAAGCCGTCGTTGACGACCAGACGGGGAGACCCACGTCACCAGCAGCCCCGATGGCCGAGCCCGACACACAAATCCTCGACCGATTGCCGATCGGCATCGTCGTTTTCCGGGGCGACAACACGTTGTTTGCCAATCGAACGTTTCTTGACATTCTCGGTTACGAAAACCTGGCCGAATTTGTCGCAGCTGGGGGTCGCGACGCTTTTTTCCCCGATGGCGATCCGGATTGGGCAAAATCCCAGACCGGCCAGACGGAAGGCCAACTTTCGGTGCGGATCAAGGACGGTGGACGCTGCCCGGTTGACGCGCGGCTACAGACCATTTCCTGGGCCAATGAAACGGCTCTCATGCTTTCCATGCGCAAGCAGCCTCCGCCGCAGGAGCCGGAAACACTGCCCAGCGATCTGATTGAGGAGATTGCCTCGGTCGAAGCCAGGTTAGACGAACTCGAGGCCATTCTCGACACCGCGACGGACGGTGTCGTCGTCATCGAGCCGCGCGGAAGTATAAGCAATCTCAACCGAAGCGCTGAAGCGCTTTTCGGCGTGGATGCGGGCGATGTTCTGGGCACGCCGTTCTCGAATCTTCTGGCAGAGGAGAGCCAGAAGGCGGCGCTCGACTATCTCGACGGGCTGGCTTCGAACGGCGTCGCCAGTGTCCTCAATGACGGGCGAGAAGTGATAGGCAAGGTTCCCCAAGGCGGGCTCATCCCGCTATTTATGACGATGGGGCGGCTCGGCAAAACCGGAAAGTTCTGCGCCGTACTGCGCGATATCACGCATTGGAAGAACGCCGAGGAGGAGTTGGTGGCGGCGCGGCGCGCGGCGGAGACAGCGAACGCGCAAAAGTCGGATTTCCTCGCCAAGATCAGCCACGAAATCCGCACGCCGCTCAACGCCATAATAGGCTTTTCCGAGGTGATGATGGAGGAGCGCTTTGGCTCGATAGACAACTCCCGCTATCGCGATTATCTGCGCGACATCCATGTATCGGGTTCACATTTAATGAGCCTGATCAACGACCTTCTCGACCTTTCCAAGATCGAGGCCGGCAAGCTGGAGCTTACTTTCGAATCCGTTGCCGCCAATGAAGCAATTCAAGAATGCGTCGCGCTGATGCAACCTCAAGCCAACCGCGAGCGCATTATCATACGAACCAGTCTTTCATCGAAAGTGCCGAACATCGTCATCGATCCGCGCTCGCTGCGCCAGATACTCCTGAACCTCCTTTCCAATGCCGTTAAGTTTACGCAGGCTGGCGGCCAGGTGATCGTCTCAACCGGGGTCGAGGATCGGGGCGAGGTGGTAATCCGCATCCGCGACACCGGTATTGGTATGTCGGAGAATGATGTTGAAACCGCGCTAATGCCTTTTCGTCAGCTCACCACCACCGGACAAACCTCTGGTGAAGGAACCGGGCTCGGCTTGCCATTGACCAAAGCCTTGGTTGAAGCGAACCGCGCCGTTTTTACCATCGACAGTGCAATCAATCAGGGCACCTTGGTGAAGATCACCGTCCCGACGACGCGGGTCCTTGCCGGATAACCGACAAGCAAGCTATTGCGGTTGAAAACAGATGTCCCGGCAATTTCCACTATCGGCTCTTGGCATTGAATCCCGATCACCCGGCGAGAACCGACCCATAATATGTAGAAAGTAAACTGATATTTCGTTTAGAAAATTTGCACGAGAATGCCTCGATAGAGTCTTATTCTTCTAAGAGAAATTGATGGTTATTAAGCATCTGCTTCCTAACGGGGGGCGTGCCGATGTTTACGCTCAGGGGAAAATCATGGTGGCTGCCGGTGACATTCAAACGCCACAAAGAACCTGCGAAATACCGCGAGTCAGGATCCGGGGTGACTTTCCTGATCGACGCCCATACACAGCTGGGAGCTTGACCGCCGGATGAAGCGGCTCATTATCTTCGTTCTTGTTGTCGTCGGCCTGATAGGCGCCGCAATCGCGGCCGCGCCTTTTATTGCCGCGACCGATCTGGCCAAGCAGCGTATTGCGGCGCAGATAGAGAATTGGACCGGACGTCCGGTGACGTTTTCCGGCCAGCCGAAGGTCAAACTATTTCCGTTTCTTTCGCTGACCATCGAAGATGCAAAAATTGGTGACGCTTCGGCAACCGGCGGCAAGCCTCTACTGACCATGGATAAGCTCACCAGCAAGTTGAGGCTGTTGCCGTTTCTGATCGGCCGCGTCGACGTTGCCGAATTCCAACTGGTTCATCCACACCTTCAGCTGTCGGTCGACGCGCAGGGCGAAAATAACTGGCAAATGAGACAGGGACCGGGCGCCTCGGAGGCAAACAGGGATCAATCGTCCGCTTCCAATGATGCGCCAAACCAGATTGCCGAAACCAGACTTGGCCGCTTCAAGATCATTGATGGCACCGTCGCCTATGACAATGCACAGAGTGGACAACACGAAGAAATCAGCAATGTCTCCGCAATGCTTTCCTGGCCCGAGATCGGCGAAGCCATCTCGGGAACCGGAGAATTTGCTTGGCGGGGCGAGATCGTCGAATTCAACGGCTCTGTCAGCCGCCCTCTAAGCTTAATCGCCGGCGATCTATCGGCCGTTCGTGTCGCCATTGCCTCGCAGCCGGTTCGCGCTTCATTCACGGGAACCGCCAACAGCCTTGCAGGCGTACAGATTGAAGGCGCGACGACCGTGACGACACCGTCAGTCCGGCGCGTGGCGAGGTGGCTTGGCGCCCGGATCGGCGAAGGCTCCATCCTCGGTGCTGGTCTTATCGAAGGAAAACTCAACGGGATCGGCGCTTCATTTTCGTTCTCCGACGCACGCATCGAACTCGACGGCAACAGCGCCGAAGGGGCCGTGACCATCGACCTTGCCGGTCAGCGTCCGAAGGTGCAGGGAACTCTTGCGCTCGAAAGTTTCGATCTGACAGCCTATCTTGAGACTCTCCAGGCAAGTATCGCCGCCGTTGGGCCGTGGCCGCTGGTTCACATCAACTTGCCTTTCCTCGGCATCGCCGACGCCGATGTCCGGCTATCGGCCAACCAAGTTCTGGTCGGCGCCGCGCGGATTGGAGCCAGCGCCGCTTCGCTGACCATCAATGACGGCAAGCTCGCGGTCAGTGTTGGCGAAGCGCAGTTCCATGGCGGCTCGCTCAAAGCCAATGCACAAGTGGAAATGTCAGAAGGCGCGACAACCCTCAGCGCCAGCATATCACTGGAAGATGCCGCGGCCGGCACGGCCCTCACCGACTTGGCAGGACTTTCGTTTCTCGACGGCAATGCCACGGCCAAAGTCAAACTGAGTGGGCGCGGCGCAACCTGGGGCGCGCTTGCCGGCACGCTTGTCGGCACCGCCAATCTCAACATTTCGGACGGCACGCTTATCGGAATTGAACTGCGTGAGATTGCAGGTCTTTCCGGCGGATTTGGGGTGGTGGACTCCGCCACCGGCACCGGTACCGTTCCTTTCAAATCTCTGACGGGAACATTGAAATTCGCCGATGGCATGATCGAAAGCAGCGATATTCATGCCGAGGGCACGACCTTCGCTATCGATCTTGGCGGACAGGTTTCGCTGATCGATGCCGGGGTGCAGGCAAACGGCGTTCTCACAGCGGCGAAAGAAGAAGCCACGACTGAGGAATGGAAAGTAATTCCGTTTGTTGTTGGCGGTTCGTGGAACACACCATATCTTCTCCCCGATTATGAGCGCCTCATCCGGCGTGGCGCAGAGAATTAACCGGCGTCGCCAATCGCCGGCTCGGCGTCGCCTACGACGCGGCCGAGCCGATGAGTCATCCCCCCAAAAAGCGTAGGCAGATTAGCCGCCCGGGGTCGGAGTACTAGAGTGGCCGAACAGCGCCCCGCGACTGAGGCACTCAGCCAATTGGAACCCAGATTGAGTATACGGAGCAAGCGATGAACGAACCCGGTCCAATGATTCTTGGTAATGACGATGTCCTGCGCCTGGCCGATATGGGACTCGCTATCACAGCGATCGAGGAAGCCTTCAAAGCGCGGGCAGTTGGAAAATTCATCGCGCCGCCTCGCAGCGAGGTTTCCTTCGGCGGTCTCGGTAGCCTCGTCTTTACGACCGGCGGGAGCACTGGCGATCCGGCGCTTGCCGGATTTCGGGTTCGCAGCGACTTCCATTCCGACGCCGCCGTCGACGATCAGATCGTCGCGGTGTGGAATATGGTCGGCGGCAGGCTTGAAGGGCTCCTGCTCGGTCAGCATGTCGGTTCGATCCGCACCGGCGCGATTGGCGGCGTCGCGATCAAATACATGGCACAACCCGGCGCGGAAATTGCCGCCGTTATCGGAACGGGTCGTCAAGCGGCGACACAAATCGAGGCGGCGGCGCGCGTGCGTAACCTGAGAGAAATACGGGTGTTCAGCCGTTCGCCGGAAACGCGCTCTGCCTTCGCCGAAATGATTGCGGCGCGAACCGGGGTCTCGACGCTAGCGGCCAAATCGGCCGAGGCTGCCGTCAAAGAGGCCGACATTGTGATCCTGGCAACCACGAGCAAGGTAAAAGTGATCGAACGCGACTGGCTAAAGCCCGGCGCCCACATCAACAACATAGGGCCGAAGCGCAAGAACGGCGCCGAAATTGGTTTCGACATCGCCGAGCACGCCAGCCTACTGGCGACCGATTCGCCCGAGCAGATTGCGGCCTTTACCAACCCTTTCTTCCTGATCGGAACGCCGGCGATGGATCGGATGGTCGACATCGCCGACATCATTGTCGGTCGGGCGCCGGTGCGGACGGATACGGACGCGATCAGCCTTTTTTGCTCTGTCGGGCTGGCCGGCACCGAAGTGATGGTTGGCGCAGCGATCCTGGCGGCGGCGAGGAAGCGTCAATAGGCTATCGATGCGAACGCTCGTTGGATCGTTTGGTTCAATCTCTATTCTTTCAACCGAATGTATCAGACGTGACGCTGAATAATTGCCGATACGATTGATGGGGAGCCAGATATGGCAGGCGGCCTGTTCGGGGCATGCCGAGCTGGGCGCAGATGATCGGCGAGGTCATCCCCCTCACCCATTTTCTGCGCGTCGTGCGCACCGTCATGCTGAAAGGCGGTGGATTTGCCGAGGTCGCGCCAAGCGCCTGGCCGCTTGCCGTCTTCTGGCTCGCGGTCGCGACAATCGCATTGGTGCGCTATCGCAGAACGCTGGATTAATCGAACACGCACTATGAAAGCGATCTTGGAAGGGCTGGTGCTTCCGTCAGTCCAAGTCGCTCACGCATGATCCAGCGCACGGTCATCAGCACGGCGACACTGGCAAGCCCGGCGGCAAGCCCGATCCAGATGCCTACCCCGGAAAGCGTTGTTGCGAATCCGAGAACCGCGCTGAGTGGCAGGCCGATCCCCCAGAAGCCGATTGCCGTAAAGACCATCGGCACGCGGGTGTCGTGCAGGCCGCGAAGCATGCCGGCGGCGATTGCCTGGGCGCCGTCAAAGACCTGAAAAAGGGCGGCAAAGGCGAGAAATGTAACGGCCAGGGCGATCACCGTGGCATTCGCCGGATCGTCGAGATCGAGAAAGGCGCTGACCAGAAGGCGTGGCACGAACAGCATCAGCATGGCGGTCATCGACATAAAGGCGATGCCAAGGGCGTAGGCGCTCCAGCCGGCCCCGCGCATGCCATCACGGTCGCCGGCCCCATAGGCGCGACCGACGCGAACCGTAACCGCCTGATTGAGACCGAGCGGCACCATAAAGGTCAATGTCGCGATCTGCAGGGCAACCGCGTAGGCGGCGAGAGATTCCGACCCGATCAAGCCCATCATCAGCGCTGCGATATTGAAAATGGACACCTCGAAGGCATGCGCCAGACCGATCGGCAGGCCGAGCCGCCAGAACTCGGCGAAGCGCGCCAGATCGGCTCGCCAGAAACGCCCAAAGAAGCGATAGCGGCGGAATCGACGATCGATGAGAAGATAGAGCGCCAGACCAGCGAACAGCGCCATCGAGGAGAAGGTCGTGGCAATCCCCGCTCCAATCAGTCCAAGTCGGGGAAATCCGAAACTGCCATAGATCAGGGTATAGCCAGCAAGCGCGTTGAGGATTATTGCGGCGAGCCCGACCCAGAGCGCCGACATCGGCCGCTCCATGGCCGACAACAAGGAGCGGACAACGACATAGAGGAGAAATGGCAGGATCGACCATTGCAGGGCGCGCATATAAAGACCGGCCGCGGCGGCCAAATCGGATTCCTGGCCGAGCCACACCAATATGGTCTCGGCTTGCCACAGGACAATCCATATCGGGATCGACACCGCGACCGCCATCCACAGGCCCTGGCGGAAGGTTCGACGAATATCGCGAACCGAATGGCGATTGCGGCCAAGCTCGCGGGCAATTATCGGCGCCGTCGCGGTGACGATGCCGATCCCGAAGAAGGCAAAGGCAAAAAAGAGATTTGTCGCCAGCGCGGCAGCGGCAAGCGCATCAGGACCGAGGCGGCCAATGAGAATGACGTCGGTCGTCGGCATCGCCGTCTGGGCGATATTGGCGAGGACGATCGGCCAGGCCAATGACAGCGTGGCGCGGGTTTCCCGCCACCACGCGGCGCGGGTTGGATTGGAGCCGATTGCTGTTTCGGTCATGCAATCACTTTCTGTTGCGATTGCATCACTGCTGGTAGAGCCTTAATCCCCTGCTCGGTTGTCTGCCCTATTGCCCGATCACAATGTTTCGATCGTTAAGCCGGGCGTCGTAGATAGACAGACAGCGGCCGGAAGAATCAGCAACCAGCCAGGTATGGGTAAAGAATGTCGGCTGGACGCCGGTCTCTCCGGGAGTGAGCGACATATACGCTTGGCGGCGACCGTCATAATCCAGCCAGAAGAGCTGAACGGATTGCGACAGGGCGTTACTAAAAATGAGGCGCGACTGAATATCGGTTCGCTGGGAGAAAAGCACATTCTCCTCGGCGCAAGCGTAATCGCCACCGGCTTGGGCGACCGGCAGTGGCGGCGTCACCGGAGGCGGGAACGCAATTGACTGAGCTTTACAGGCGGCGATAAACGGCCTCGCGGCGGCGCCGCTTCCGGTGAGTGACAGCGCATAGGCCGGGGCGGAACCAGTCTGAATGACAAGAAAATCTTTCTGGATCAACATCCCCCAGATCGGATCGTCGACGGAAAACGCCAGTCGTGGCTTGGAGAGGCCGCCAATCGGATCAAATTCCGATCCAACTGCCGAATAGGTTTCAGCAAATACACCCGCGGTAAAGGTGACAGGAACCGAGAGGCCGGGCCGAACCCCGGGCGCCGAGCGTTCAATGATGACATCGACCTGGTTCGAGCCACGACTGCAGTTGGCGTGGAATTCGATCTGGTCGGAATTGGGCAAACCGTATACGAGCCTGGCGCGCTCGTTATCGACATGATGCGCCCAAGTTAAATTTTCGATAACCTGGAATCCGCCGGCAGAGGGCGCCGGCACTGAGGCGACGGGCGGTGGCGAACCAACGACGGGCGGTGGTGTTGGAATGGCGGAGTCGTCGTCGAGCCCCACAACGATCGCACCATCCGGCGTACAAATGTTGACCAGGCGGGCGATGCGCCGGCCATCGGTCAATAATAGCCCGAGATCGCGCTCGCATTTCACGCCGCCACCCGGAGGCAGCGTAATCGACACTGCATTGGCTTGGCTGAATCCGATGGTCATCGGTGTTCTGTCGAGATGAACCTCCTCAATGCCGACATTCGCGTCGTCGGTATAGATAGTAAGGCTGGTCAGTCCGCCTGGCGGCAATGACGGTGGCGGCGCCTCGGCGATACCGAGGGGGAGCGTCACCTGCCAATTATGGGCGCAAAGATCGACAATGAATTCGAGGCTTTGCCCGTTCGACGCGGCGAAGGCCAACTGGTTGCTACACGGAACCGTTGCACTGCCCATATCGATTTCAAAGAAGGTTCGCGCCCCGCTCCTGCCCGCTTCCGATAGGGGCTGACCGTCGCGTTGAACGGCAGTGATGGTGACGCCGGGCCGATCGGTCTCAACACTAAAAATGCGCGTGTCGGCCCGCGTTGTCCCGGACATAACGACCAAACCGAGAGCCGAGGCGGCGGCAAATTTGACGAGATTAGAAAGGCGCATATCTTTTCACCATCTCTGGGGTTTCGCTTCAGGCCAAACGCTTTCCAAGATACTCCGCCATTTGGCCGGCATCGCTATAAGTCACGAGACTGGCCGAACCTTGATCTGGCCGCGACCATTCCCGGATATTTCCTCGCCCATTATTCAAACACATCGGTAGCCACCCTTGCCCGTCCGCAGACTCTAGTTTGCTTCCAGCAATGTGGCGATACCCTGACCAACACCGATACACATTGTAGCAAGGGCGCGGTGCGAGCCGCGTTCCTTCAATTCGAGCGCCGCCGAACCGACGATACGGGCACCGGAGGCTCCGAGCGGGTGACCAAGAGCGATAGCGCCACCATTCGGATTTACATGCTCGGCATCATCGGCAACGCCCAGTTCACGAAGCACGGCAAGTCCCTGACTGGCAAAGGCTTCATTCAACTCGATCACGTCGACATCGCCGACTTTGTGGCTACTCCTCGCCAATAGTTTCTGCGCGGCGGGCGCCGGGCCGATGCCCATAACGCGGGGCGGCACGCCGGCGGTCGCTCCGGAGACAACCCGAGCGATCGGCGTCAGACCGTATCTGGCCGCCGCCGCCTCGGAGGCAACAATCAACGCGGCCGAGCCGTCATTGACGCCAGAGGCGTTGCCGGCCGTCACCGTGCCACCATTGCGAAATGGCGTCGGCAGCTTGGCCAGCGCCTCAAGCGAAGTCTCGCGGGGATGCTCGTCGCGATCGACGACGATCGGATCGCCTTTGCGCTGTGGTATCGTGACCGGCTCGATCTCTTGCCCCAGACGCCCATTCTTCTGTGCGGCGGCGGCCCGAACCTGGCTACGCAGCGCGAAGGCGTCCTGATCGGCCCGCGAGATCTGATAATCCTCGGCAACGTTCTCGCCCGTCTCGGGCATCGAGTCGACGCCGTATTGCTTCTTGAGGAGTGGATTGACGAAGCGCCAGCCAATCGTCGTGTCGTATATTTCAGCGTTGCGCGAAAAGGCACTCGCCGCCTTGGGCATGACGAAGGGCGCTCGCGACATCGATTCGACGCCGCCGGCGATCATGAGCTCGGCGTCCCCGGCTCGGATGGCGCGAGCAGCAACAAGAACCGCGTCCATGCCCGAACCGCAAAGCCGATTGATGGTCGCGCCGGTAATATTCGTCGGATAGCCGGCAAGAAGCAGCGCCATACGCGCGACGTTGCGATTGTCCTCGCCCGCCTGATTGGCACAGCCATAGATCACGTCGTCAATTGCTTCGAGATCGAGATCGGCGTTGCGGCTGGCGAGCGCCTTCAGCGGCACCGCCGCCAAATCATCGGTACGGACCTGAGAAAGCGCACCTGCAAAGCGGCCGATAGGCGTACGGACATAGTCGCAAATATAGGCTTCGGGCATGGCTATACCTCACTTCTTCTTGGTTATCGCGGGCACAATAGCTGGCTCGCAATTACAGATTCTGTATTCCGAACAGGACGGATCCGCAACACGTCTATGGCCAATGGCTATAGACGGCGGCGAATGCAATCAAATTTGTTCTACCACTTAAGTCCTATCGCAGCGGCGAAAAGGGCGCCCCGTCCATAATCTTGTCCTCCTGGCGAACGATCATGCCAGCGTTCTTTTGGCGATAGATGGCCCAGTCTGGATCGGCGTCGCGGGCTTTGCGTCGTTCTTCAAACTGCGTCAGGTCATCATATTTGTAGATATGCACAACTTGATTGAGCCGACCGATACGGCTGGTAAAAAATCCAACCATCTCAACGCCATGGCGCGCGGAAACCGGCGCCGCGTACGTCCCAAAAATCTCGACATATTGGCTGAGCTTGCCGGGCGCGATGTCATAGGTGCGTACGTCAAAAATCATTGGTCTTCTCCCCAAGTGTTCTTGTGTTTCGCAAACTTTGCTTTTTTGCTTCGAATAACGCGGAAACTGGTTCTCCGGCATGCCGGGGACATCGACGGCCGATGCGGTAGGCTATCGGCGAGGCGCCCGAAAGGCCCCAAGCCGCAGCGAGCCATGGTAATGTATAGCGTTTTCAGGCCGGGACCGCCAAACGTCTTGATGGTTTTCGGGTGCCCGCCGCCGGCCATGCCCTGTGAACCATCATATAAGCTCAAGGGGATGCGAATGCCCCATGCGCGGCATCGCATGCTAAGACTTGTGCGCTCAGTTCGTTAGGAGCCGTTTAAATTATGACTAGTCGAATTATTGCAGTTGACCCGTTCGATCTCGTTGTATTTGGCGGATCCGGCGATCTGACCTATCGAAAGCTTCTCCCGGCACTTTATCACCGACACCGCGACGGTCAGCTGCCAACGCCGGGGCGGATTATCGGCGTGTCGCGCCGCGCGATGAGCGACGATGAGTACCGTCAGACGACCAAGACAGCGCTCCTCGAACACGTTACCAGCGACGATCAAGATAACTCCGAGATCGAGACGTTTCTAAATCGGCTCCATTTTATCAAGGTCGACGTTAATTCAAACGAGGGTTGGGACAGGCTCAAGGCGGCCTTGAAAGATGGCGATGATCGCATCCGAGCTTTCTACCTCGCCGTCGCCCCGGAACTATTTGGAGCGATCTGCGCCAAGCTGGGCAGCAATCGGCTGGTCACGCCCAATTCACGAATCATTATTGAGAAGCCGATCGGTCACAATCTCTCTTCGGCACACGACGTCAACGACGCGGTCGGCGCGGTATTCGAGGAACGCCAGATCTACCGGATCGACCATTATCTCGGCAAGGAGACCGTGCAGAATCTGATGGCGCTACGCTTCGCCAACTTCTTGCTGGAGCCTTTGTGGAACGCCGCGCATATCGATCATGTTCAAATTACTGTCGCCGAGACTCTCGGCGTCGAAGGACGGGGCGGCTACTATGATCGCGCCGGCGCGCTCCGCGATATCGTTCAGAATCATTTGATCCAATTGTTATGCCTGATCGCGATGGAACCGCCATCGCTCATGGATGCCGATAGCGTGCGCGATGAAAAACTCAAGGTTCTGAAAGCCCTGAGACCAATCGGTAATAGCGCATCGAACCCGTTGACGGTGCGCGGCCAGTACCGAGCCGGAGCGATCGAGGGCCAGTCGGTTCCGGGCTATCTGAGCGAGGTGGAAAATCAGTCGAGCCGAACCGAGTCCTTTGTCGCGATCAAAGCAGAAATTGACAATTGGCGGTGGGCAGGCGTGCCGTTTTATTTGCGAACTGGCAAGCGGCTTGCGGAACGGATGTCGGAAATTGTTGTCGCCTATAAGACCGTCCCGCATTCGATCTTCGGTGACACTGCCGGAGCCATCAAACGCAATATGCTGGTCATCCGCATCCAACCTGAGGAGGGTGTCAAACTTTGGCTGATGATCAAGGATCCAGGCCCAGGCGGCATGCGGCTTCGCTATGTGCCGCTCGACATGAGCTTCGCCGAGGCTTTCGATGGCAGAAGTCCAGACGCTTATGAGCGTCTGATCCTCGACGTGATCAGAGGCAATCAGACACTTTTCATGCGTCGCGACGAGGTCGAGGCGGCTTGGGAGTGGATCGATCCGATCGCCGAAGCCTGGGAATCATCGCGGGAGGCGCCGAAGGCTTACGCTGCGGGCACATGGGGGCCGTCGGCCTCAATTGCTCTGATCGAGCGTGACGGGCGCACCTGGCACGAGGATTTCGAATAGTCGCTAGACCATTCGTCAAGCCCGACGCAAAATCCACTTCAAGATCGGTTTGACCGCACGACTGATGCCAAAGCTGACAAGAGCAATAAAAGCAAAGATACCCGTGAAGACATAGCGCTCGCTTGGCGCGGAGTATTCACCCATCCCGAAAAGCAAAGTGGTGATCGCTACAATGGCAAAGCCAAGCCCAACACCGCGGGCGACGACCGGTACGAAGCGGTTGAGGAGCTGGATGAGCCGGAACCGCGAGGCTTTGCTGAAAATGGCCATCTAAAAAGTCCCGTGCTCGAAAACGAGGGGCAGCAGATCAGTCCTTTGCCGACTTCTTTCGCGCCCAGGGCCGTGTTCCGGCCGGGACTTCCCTTGGACTATCCAGCGCCGGTTGGAGATAGCCGGTTACCTCCGGCCATTGGCCGTTTTCGAGTGCATTAATTATGATCGGGTCCTCAGTCTCGAAAGCGTCTATGCCGACACGCATCATGAAGGGCATCTGGTCGATAACATAATCGCCGATTACCCTGATTTCGCCCTCGTAGGAATCGCGCTCGCGCAGCAGCCGGGCAATCGAGGAGGCGCGGCCATCGGCATATTTCGGGATCGTCACCGCGACAACCGGAAAGCGCGGCAGATCGTCGACGATGTCGCTCCACTCGCTCCCCGGCGGGATCAGTAGGCCAAGCGGCGCATTGCGTTCCATCAGTGTTTGGCGCTCATCACGCCAACGGTTGAGGCTGACAATGACACGGTCGCCGTCGGCTAGCGGATCGCCGTCTTCGACAACACGCCAGCTGTCCTCGACAAAATTTCCGTTCTTCCAAAGAGGCATAGGCGACCCACCAAATTTCTCAAACTCGCCGAACGCCTACCCTAATGCAGGCGGCGGACGCGTGTATGGCATGAGAAGAGTTTCAGGCCAACAGTGCGAGCGCCAACAGATCAAATGCCACTACCATCGGTTTCGAGGCCGGTGTGGATACCACACTCGGTCTTGTCGCTACCGCGCCACCGGCCGGCCCGCTGATCTTCACCGGGCTGCACGCGCGTGGTGCACGGCCCGCAACCGATCGAGGGATAACCCTTCGAAACAAGCGGGTGCTCAGGAAGATCGTGGCGGGCAATGTAATCCTTCACGTCGGCGACCGACCAACGGGCGAGTGGATTGATTTTTATTCGGGCGCCATCAGCTTCGAAAAGGTCCAGCGCGGCGCGGACGCCCTTCTGAAAGCGCTTGCGGCCGGTAAACCAGGCGTCATATCCGTCAAGAGCGCCGGCGAGCGGCTCGCTCTTGCGGATTTGGCAGCAAAGATCCGGATTGGTCATCCAAAGCGCACGATGTGGATCGTTTGCGATGAGACGATCGGGATCGGGCGAGAGCGTTCGCACGTCACTCAGCCCTAAACGGCCAGTGAGGCGTGTACGATATTCAAGTGTCTCGGGGAACAGCCGGCCCGTGTCGAGGAAGATAACCGGAACGTTACGGTCGATTTCGGAAAGAAGGTGCAGGAGCACCACCGAATCGGCGCCGAAGCTCGAGACGAGGGCGACGCGATCACAAAACAACTCCTCGACCGCGAGTGCAATTGTTCCATAGGCGTCATGATCGCCATAACGGACGTTCAGCACCGATGGCGCCGCGGGAACTCTCCTTCGGGAACCGACGGCGGCTAGTGCGTCAACGACCGCCATAAAGCGCCTCCTTGAACGGCTCCTTGCCGAGTCGACGATAGGCCGCCAAAAAATTCTCGTCCGGACTCTGGCGGTGTTCCAGATAGGTGTCGACGACGGTCTCGACGGCACCGACAACCTCGTCATAAGAAAAGCCCGGACCAACAATCTCGCCAATTGACGGATTCTCATCGGCGGAGCCGCCAAGGGTCAACTGATAGAACTCCTCCCCCTTCTTCTCGACTCCGAGAATGCCAATATGGCCGACATGATGGTGACCGCAGGCATTAATACAGCCGGAGATCTTGATCTTGAGATCTCCGATATCTTTCTGTCTCTGGTAATCGCCAAGCCGGTTTGAAATGTCTTGAGCGACAGGGATCGAGCGCGCATTGGCGAGCGCGCAATAGTCAAGGCCAGGGCAGGCGATCATGTCGGTGACAAGGCCGGCATTGGCGGTCCCGAGCCCGTTCTCTTCAAGTGCGTCGAACAAAGCCGGCAGATCGTCCAACGCGACATGCGGGAGGATAACGTTCTGCTCATGGCTGACACGGACCTCGCTCTGGCTGTAGCGCTCCGCAAGATCGGCGATCAGATCGATTTGGTCGGCAGTGGCGTCACCCGGCGTTCCGCCAATTGGCTTCAGTGATATTGTCGCCAGCGCATAACCATCCACGCGATGGACATCAACGTTATGCGTGAGCCAGCGATCAAACGCGACATTCTCCGAGCGGGCCGTGTCAAGCGTACTACTTGTCGCCGCGCGCACAGCAAGCTCCGGCGGGGCGAAATAGGCGCGGATGCGAAGGATTTCGTCGTCGGGTAATGCCAGCGCGCCGTGGCGTATGCGTTCCCATTCTTCCTCGACCTGGCGCTTGATCTCCTCGGCACCGGTCTCGTGAACCAGTATTTTAATGCGCGCCTTATATTTGTTGTCGCGGCGGCCAAACTGATTGTAAACGCGAAGGATCGCCTCACAATAGGAGAGCAAATCCTCCTCCGGCAGGAAATCACGGATCTTGTGGCCAATAAACGGCGTGCGACCCAAGCCGCCGCCAACAAAAACACTAAAGCCGAGATTGCCGTCAAAGCCGCGCTTCAGATGCAGGCCAATATCATGGACTTGGGTGGCAGCACGATCGTGCTCGGCGCCGCTGACCGCAATCTTGAACTTCCTGGGCAGGAAGAGGAACTCAGGATGGAGCGACGACCACTGGCGAAGGATCTCCGCGTAAGGGCGCGGATCGGCAACCTCGTCCTTGGCAGCACCAGCGAAATGGTCGGCGGTAACGTTGCGAATGCAATTGCCCGATGTCTGGATGGCATGCATTTCGACGGAGGCAAGATCCTCAAGGAGGTCCGGGATATCGCTCAGCGCCGGCCAGTTGTATTGAATATTCTGCCGCGTGGTGAAATGGCCGTAGCCGCGATCGTATTTGCGGGCGATATGGGCAAGCATCCGCACTTGGCGCGAGTCGAGCGTGCCATAGGGAACGGCGACGCGCAGCATATAGGCGTGAAGCTGCAGATAAACGCCGTTCATGAGCCTAAGCGGCTTGAACTGGTCCTCGGTCAGCTCGCCGGAAACCCGCCGCTCAACCTGACCGCGAAATTGCGCGACCCGCTGGTGAACGAAATCTCGATCGAATTCATCGTAGCGGTACATTTTCTAATCCCTGTCGCGCTTACAGCGCTCCTCGTCTCTTGGTCCTAATCCCTGTCGCGCTTACAGCGCTCCTCGTCTCTTGGTCCTAATCCCTGTCGCGCTTACAGCGCTCCTCGTCTCTTGGTCCTAATCCCTGTCGCGCTTACAGCGCTCCTCGCCTCTTGGTCCTAATCCCTGTCGCGCTTACAGCGCTCCTCGCCTCTTGGTCCTAATCCCTGTCGCGCTTACAGCGCTCCTCGCCTCTTGGTCCTAATCCCTGTCGCGCTTACAGCGCTCCTCGCCTCTTGGGTTATCTATGTGCTTGCCGCGAGCTTGGCACGCTCCGCGTCGCCGTAAACAACCGTCGGCCCCTCGGCGCGAATGCGTTCGCGGAATCGCGCTGGGACCGGCTTGCCGTCGACCACATCGACGTCGATGGCATAGGTTTCCAGCACTATGCGCGCCTCGACCTGCGCCTTCGCATGGGCAAGTGACGCCACAAGATCGGGCCCGTCGGCCAATAGTTGCGCGTCGTCAAACGACAGTGACCAGTCTCCGGATTCCGTCAGAAAAACAACCAAACCATCGGAAAGGCGATTGGCGGTGATTGCCTTCTGCCCACCGGCCTTGGCTTCCTGAAACATGATCTAGTCTCCCTTCAAGCCGCGACGAGTTGGCGTAGCGGTGCCGGTGCGGCAGCAATCGTTCCCGCCGCAACAACGTCGCCAACGATAATCAGGACTGGGCCAACAAGATCGGATCGCTCGGTAATCCCTGCAAGTTCGTCAAGACGACCGGAATAGGCTTGTCTGCCCCGAAGCGACGCGTTCTCAATGACCGCGACCGGGGTCGAGACCGGCATGCCCGCTTCGATCAGCCGGCCCGCTACTTTTGCCGCAACGGTGCGGCCCATATAGACGGCAATTGTCGCCCCGCTGATAGCCAGACCGGCCCATCCGGGCAGCGTCTCGCCGTCCTCATCGTGGCCGGTCGCAAAAACCAGCGCCGACGATTGGCCACGCAATGTCAGTGGAATTTCAGTTTCGGCAGCGGCGGCGAATGCGGCGGTGATGCCGGGCACGATATCGAATGAGATTCCGGCCGCGCGAAGCGCCGCGATTTCCTCTCCGGCGCGACCAAATATCAGCGGGTCGCCAGATTTTAGCCGAACAACGTTGTGGCCTTTCAGAGCCTCGCGGACAATCAGCGCGTTAATCTCTTCCTGAGTAGCCGAATGGGCGCCCTTCGTCTTGCCGACATCGATGCGGTGAGCGTCACGACGACCTTGGGCAACCACGGCATCGGGAACAAGGCGATCGAAGACGATCACATCGGCCTCTTGCAGCGCGCGCTGGGCGCGCAATGTTAGAAGATCCTCGGCGCCCGGTCCGGCTCCAACCAGCGACACGTGACCTTTCAAGGGCGGGTCGATCTCCAGCGTCCGCAGCGCCTCTTCCTCCGCCGCGGCCGTGTCGCCATAAAATACTTTTTCGGCGATCGAGCCGGAAAAGAAGCGCGCCCAGAAACGACGGCGCCCGGCGAGCGAGTCAAACGACGCGGTGACTCGTTCACGCAGGCGCTCGGCAAGACCGGCGAGATCGCCGAAGGCCGGCGCCAGCAGCGCTTCGATTCGTGCGCGAACGTGACGGGATAAAATCGGCGCTACGCCTTCGCTACAAACAGCGACAGAAAGCGGCGCGCGATTGACAATCGCCGGCGTGTAGAAATCGCAAAGCTCGGGCCGGTCGACGACATTGACCGGCACGCCGGCTTCATGGGCAAGAGCAAAAATCTTGCGGTCGGTGTCCTCGGCGCCCGTCGCGACGAATACCAGTGCGGCTCCTGAAAGCTCAGCGGCGCTCGGCCACGCACCACGCCATTCGCCGCCGGCAGCGATCAGCTCGCTCCCGGCTTCCTGGCCAAGTGCAGCGGCAAAAACAACGATTTCGGCGCTGGTCTCGGCGAGAAGCCTAACCTTGTTAGCAGCCTCCTCACCCCCGCCAACAATGACGACGCGGCGGCCGGCGACTTTGTGGAACGCTGGAAAGACACCAAGCTTTCGGATCGAATTGGGCATCCCATTTCTCCATGCGCCACGACGCCACCGGCTGGGCACGCCGTCAGGGGCAGCTCTTCGCGCCTATATACATAGAAAACCGTGGCCTTTCGTACCACGATTGGGTTTCCAAACTGGCGAGTGGTCGGAGAAAATGATTTCAGGAATCAGTCACAAAGCGGCACGAACTGGTCTTTTACCGGTATAGGCGGCCACGCGATTCACCGATTAGGTTGCCTTTATTATCACCAATGGCCATGCCCCGAGAGGCCGAGCGGCTGCTCGCCACGGTCGAGGACAAGCGGCACAATCAGATCTTCCTCATCGTCGAGATGGCGAATGAGCTGCCTGATCAGGGCGTCGCTGGCGTCGGCGTAGCGATCGCCGGTCGATCGCAAGCGGTCGCGATCCTCAAGCCCCAGGCCGAGGAATTCGTTGGCCGCCTCGACAAGTTTATCAATCGTCACATGAATAACGTGATGATCGGATTCGAGAACGGTGAATCCTTTGGCAAGCCGAGGCTCGGCTACTGTCAGCACGGGAAAGTATTCATGATCCTCAACCTGGTGATGGGTGTGGAGGTGGGACAATAAATGCTGGAGGCGCGGTGCATACCAGGAACGAAATTTCTCCGGCGTAACCAGTCCCTCGCGAAAATCAGCGGTGGCTGTTTGCAGAACCCCACCGAGATCGCGGAAGCCGCCATGAACACTCAGCCAGAATTGGATTCTTTGGCCGAGATTGGCATGCGACGGCCAAACCTCGCGCGGGAAACGATCGAGGAAAAGCTTAAGATCGTCCGGCCACCCGGTGCGGGTATCAAGATCAAGGTCCACGACTATTCCCAAAAAAATTAGTGGCAGGACTCAAACGTGATTCGGAATCGTAAAACACGCCATATACCGAATATCGGTTTGGCAGGGGGAGATAAAGAAGCGCGAGAAAATCCGTGCTGAATATTGGAAGCTCGTAGCGACGAAGGTGGTCAGAACTGCGTCGTGAGATTGATAAGCCACTCCGGCGCCGATTGAACCAGCGCTGCTTCCAACGTCCTGTCAACGCCCGATAGGATCAATGCGCCAATGGCGATCAGAATGATGCCGAGCACGGTCTTGATCCCCTTGCCGGCACTCGCCATTCGATCGCGCCAGCGGACCAACGCTTCACGCGACAAGAGCCCCAGCAGTGCCAGCGGAATGCCGGCGCCGAAGCCAAATATCAGCATGGTCAGCGTCACTTCGCCAAGGTCTTCGCCTTGCGAGGCAAGCAGCGACGCAGCGCCGATGGTAGGGCCAACGCAGGGCACCCAAACGGCGCCGAGCAGCATACCAAGTGAAAATTGGCCGCCAAGCCCGGACGTCGAGAACCCGCCAAATCGCTGCTCGGTCCAGTTGCCGACCGGGCCCGCCGCCACCGCCAACCGGGTCTGCAGGACTGGCATCGTGAGGACTACGCCGACCGCGACCAGTAAAATCGCCGCGAACGCCCGGAAGAAATCGGTATCGAGGCCGATGCCGAAACCGATCGTGGCGACAAACAGTCCGATGATCGTGAAGGAGATCGCCAGGCCACCGGCCAGCGCCACCGGGCCGTATTTGTGCTCCGATGCCGCGCCGCCAAGGACCAGAGGAAGAAGCGGGATTACGCAAGGCGAAAGGATAGACAGGACACCCGCCAGTCCCGCCAATCCCAGACCAACAATGTCCATTGCTGGATGACCTAGATCGTTCGGTCCAGGAGTTCTTCGATTCCCGAAGCTCTTGTATCACCGACCGAGCGACCGACCTCCTTTGTACCCTTGAAGGCGATCAGTGTTGATTGATAGCGCGCCTTAACAGCCCGTTGACGAAGTCCCGGTTGACTGACTCAATGATGACATTGGGATTCGACCGGGGTTGATACGATGGCGATGCGACGCGAGACGGGTGTTCAAGGCGATTTGGTCGTGACCTGGGC